>Ga0310124_10003114_pt1 | contig 11269 bp, 11 predicted proteins | sample CB11b_AW_Bot5_MG_FD_203507 | JGI IMG/M metagenome (GOLD analysis project Ga0310124, IMG submission 203507) | Marine microbial communities from Western Arctic Ocean, Canada - CB11b_AW_Bot5 | ecosystem: Environmental > Aquatic > Marine > Oceanic | place: Canada: Western Arctic Ocean | collected...
CTATGTGGTGTCAGAGCTTCTTCATCCCGCTGGGCAGGAAGCTCGCCCCCGGAGATCACACCATCGCCGTTCGGGTCTTCAAGCCGAACTATGCCGCGGGCATCTGGAAGGAAGTGTCGATCGTCGACATGTCCGTGCCGATCCCCGACGACCTGCGCATCGCCGGCAGACGTTTTATCGAGGTGGCCCGAGCCGCCGACCTGAGCTTTCTGAGCGAGAGCTATTCCGGCCGCTACACGCAGACCGAGCGGAACTACTATCCGCAGGTGGAGTTCTTTCTCACGCACGGGCAGGGGAACGGAAACGGATCACCGTCTGAAAATTAACCCCATGGCTGCAGGGCAACGCCCTGCAGCCCGTGCAACTTGACGCTTGGCCTAATGAACTGCAACGCGTTGCGTTTCAGCCATGGGCCTGGCACGCTTGCAGCGACCGGTCCGTTGACCTGAGCCGCGGGCTCACGCCCGCGGCTCGCCCTGATTCGAATTCCCCCCAAACACATCAATCCTCTCCCACGGCCCATACCGGTAGCGCAGCGCAAAGGCGATCCCGATCGCGGCCACGTGCGCCGTCGCGGCGCCCCACAGGCCGGTGCTGGCCCAGTGAGGCATGAGATGGCTCACCAGCAGGCCGCCGCCGATCATCAGCAACGTGGCGCTGGCGATCCAGGCCACGGCCGTCCAGGTCGTGTCGCCGGCGCCGCGTAGGGCGCCGTTGTAGCTGATGGATAGCGCGTCGAAGATCTGAAAGACGGCGCAGAACAGCATCATCGGCGCCGCCCAGCGGATCACCTCGGCGCGCAGCGGTTCGCCGTCGGCGATCAGGAGCCCCGGCAATTCGTGGCGCAGCAATGCCATGACCAGTCCCATCAGGCCCATGTAGCCCACGGCAAAAGCAACGCCCCATCGCACGTAGCGCCTTGCCAGATCGGTACGCTGCATCCCGATCGACTTGCCCACCGACGCGGTGAGCGCCATGCCCATTCCCACGGCGGGCATGAACGAGATCTCCAGGATCTTGAAGCAGATGTTGTTCGCCGCCAGTTGCACCGTCCCGAACCGACCCACCAGGAAGATGGTGAACACGGCCCACGAGACGATGTCGAAGAAGAACGTGACACCGGGCGCGAATCCGATGCGCAGGATCCGGCCGATGCGACGCGAGCTGGGACGCCAGGTTTTCCGCGTATGAAAGGTCCGGGCATACCAGGGGCGCAGCATCCAGATGAGAAGAATCAGTACGTTGAGTATCGAGGCCGCGAGCGTCGCCCATGCCGCCCCCGCGATCCCCATGGGCGGCAATCCCCAGTGCCCGAAGATCAGTGCGTAGTTGCCCGCCACGTTGAAGACATTGCTTACCAGCGCCGCGAAGAAGCCGACGGCCGGGCGGTGGACGCCGATGAAGAAGTTTGAAAGGGCCACGGCCGCGACCGTCGGACCGATGCCGAAGATCCCGATTCGGACGTAAGTCACCTCCATCGCGGCCACCGCGTCGCCATGATCCGCCAGGCGAAAAAACGGGTCGACCAGCGCGATGGCGGGCAGCGTCACCACGCCGAGCCCGATGCTCAGGATCACGCCCTGCCAGGCATAGGCCGAGCATTCGGCGTGACGGCCGCGTCCCAGCGACTGCGAGACGTATGTGTTGACGACCGACATCAGCCCCATGCCGAAGCCGATGGCGCAGAACAGCAGGATTCCGGCGGGCATGATCGCCGCCTGGGCTTCGGTCCCGAGGCGCGAGACCATGACGAAGTCGGCGAAGCTCATCACGGTGCGCGAGATGTTCGTCGCAATGACCGGCGCGGCCAGGGCGAGCAGCACCACGGCCGGGTGGCGCCGGCCGGTCGGGTCGGTGACGGCGGTTGTTTCCGCCGCTTGGCAGGGAGAAGGCATTCCGTCACTCAACAGAAAGAAGAGGAGGGGATTCCGTCACTCGCCACGGGGTCAAGGCGTTCCGTCGCTCGACAGGGGGACAATACATTCCGTCGCTCGCTCTTCACTTAAGGCGCTGAATCCGGACTTGCCTCAGAGAACTGGGGATGGATTCTATGTTCAGCGCCGGATTGTGATGGTTTCCGTCGCTCGCTCTTCGCTCGCGACGGCGCTCGCCCTCCGGGCTCACGCGTCCGGGCTCATGCGTCCCGGCTCACGCGTGCGGCAGGATTCGCCTCCTGCTCCTGCGTAGCGGGGTCCATGGGGACGTGCATCACCACGGTCGTGCCTGATCCGGGCGCCGTGCGAATCTGCATGGTGCCGCCCAGGTACCCGAGTCTCTCTCTGATGCTGAACAGGCCAAACCCGTTCGTCCCGTCACCGATGGAGTCGGTGCCACCGTCGAATCCGTTCCGTCGTCGGCCACGACAATCCGAAGCGCCCCGCCACGTCGCCGGCAGGTCAACTGTGCTTCGGTGGTCTACGCGTGCTTGGCCACGTTGATCAACAGCTCCCGGACGGAACGAAACAGCACCACGCGCATCCGCTCGTCCATGGGGTCCAACCGTTTGTCGCCGTCGAAGGTGATGTCGAGTTCATGATGTTCCTTGAAGTGGTCGACCAGCCAGTCCAGTGCCGCGTTAAAACCCAGGTCGTGCAGCACCGGCGGGCTGATCTGAAAGGCCAGCGTGCGCACGGCGCGATGGGCGGCATCGATGAGTGCGACGATTGGTCTTAACGGTTCGTAGGAGGCCGGGCCGTCGGCGTCGACCAGAAGATCGAGCCTCATCTTCGCCACCGCGAGCGTCTGGCCCAGGTCGTCGTGCAGGTTCAGGGCAAGACTGCGGCGCTCACGCTCCTCGGCCAGGGTCAATTCTGAAGTCAGGGACCGCAACTGCTCGCGATGTCGGGCCATCTGCTTTTCGGACCGCTTGCGGTCCGTGATGTCGCGGACCACCGCCGAGACGCCGATCAGCGGGCCGCGGTTGTCGCAATGAGCAGACACCGTAACGGAGGCATCGAAGGATCGACCGTCTTTGCGATTTCGCACGGTCTCGAAGCTCTCGATGTGCTCGCCCTGTAGAAACCGTTCAACAAGCTTCGCGAACTGGCCATCGAATTCGGCGGGAAACAGGATGCTGATGTCACGGCCGATCGCTTCATTGGCGTGGTATCCAAAGATCCGCTCGGCGCCGGCGTTCCAGGTGAGGATGTGCCCGTCGATCCTGGTGCTGATGACGGCGTCGTCCGATGCCTCGACGATCGCCGCGAGCTGTGCCCGGGCCTGATCGGCCTGCTTGCGGTGGGTGATGTCCAGCAGCAGGCTGTAAACACCCGTGCTGGACCCTTCGACGGTCCGGTCGGGAACGAACAGGGCGCGGACGAATCGCTGTCCGCGGGTTTGCACTGTTATTTCAGTTTCCATGTCCACATCGCCACCGGCGAGTGCCGTTTCGAGAGATTCGCGCAACTTTTCGTAAGCGCCGGCACCGATAACGTCGCGAACGTGGACACGGATCACCTTGTCGCGCGATGTGCCGAACCAGCGGGCGCCCGTCTCGTTGAGAAAGCGATAACGATGATCTGCGTCGATGTAAGTGATGCAGACGGGAAGGGCATCCGTCACGAGGCGCAGGCGCTTCTCGCTGCGTTCGAGCGCCTCGGTCGACCCTTGCCTGGAGCACAGATGTCCAAGGGTGCCGGCGTAAAGCTCAAGCAACCGAAGCCGATGTTCGTCCAATCGCGCGCCGTCCATCAGGTTGTCGCAAGTGACAACACCAATGACCGCACTTCCGTCCCACAGGGGAGCGACCGCGTGGTCGCCCCGTCCGACTTCGGCGCCACGATCGTCGCGCAACGGCAATGCCAGACATTGGCCTTGCGGTTCAGGACCAGGTAGATCTCGGAGTCGGCGGACAAGACGATCCGGCGAATGCACTCGTCGCGTACGTTGCCGTCCTCGCCAATGCCGAATGAACCGCGAATCCGATTCGATGCGCCGTCCCGGAACCAGATGCTCGTGCGACCGAGGCCCAGATCGCCAGGATCGCCAGAACCAGATTTGCCAGGACGGGACCCCTCAGACCGGGGGCGTTCGAAAGGATCGCCGCGAGGACCGTGAATACTGTTGCGCCCGAGGCGGTCACGATCGCGCCATGGCGGCGATTGCACCAGAGGCAGGCCAGGACCGTGCCGACGTAGGCGATCGCGACGATCACGTCCGACCCGATCATGAGGTCAAGCACGAATACCGCGGCCAACGACAGAATCACCGCCGCGGGGTGCAGATTCCATCGAATTTCTTCGTCGACCATTACCCCATTCTAGAGTGGCTTTCCGCTGATGTTTCCGCGGAGTGTTGCGGCCGGGTGACCGCCCCACAACAGTGCCGTATCCAATCAGCAAGTTCCGCGTCAGCAACCAGTCGAACGCCCCTTCTCTTGTACAGACCGGAGACATGGGTGGCGCGCGTTCGGGGCCGTCAATGACTCCCTGACTTCCCTCACCCCGCCCCTCTCCCAGAGGGAGAGGGGGCGTGCGGCACAAGCTACGCGCGACTGCTGTCCCTTCTCCCTCCCGGAGGGGACCTGAACTACGTCACCTCAAGCGAAGGAGGGCGCCCCAAAGCAATTGAGCCTCCGCTCTCTCTCCCTCCGGGAGAGGGCCGGGGTGAGGGTGCTTTCCCGTTAAACCGAACCTACTGAATGGAAACGGCGCTAACGCGTGCCGCACGCGGCCCGATCCTCTTCCAACTCGTCGCTGAGCGTCTTATCCCACGGGGGACAACCGTCCAGATGCCCCGCCTTGGCGAGCATGTGGGCGCCCACGGGGTTGGCGACGAACTGGAACAGAATGACCAGGGCGATCAGCGTGACGATGCGGAACGGCGACGCCGATTCCTGCATGATCAGGGCAAAGGCCCCGGCAACCAGCATGCCGACGATGCCCAGCGTGACGCCCTTGGTCGCGGCGTGCATACGGTGGTAAACGTCCGGCATGCGCACGATGCCCAGGGCGCCGACGGTCATGAAGAACAGACCAAACAGCAGGAAGCCGACGGTCAATAGGTCCATGATCATTTGAATCGCGGGGGGCATGGGCAGCGACGCGTCCTTTCTAGATTGAATCGGTGTCTGTCACGGGGCCGCGTTCTGCCGTAGGTTCGCCGTGACCGGCGCGGGTCACGTGCGGCCGGGCGATGTACTGGGCCATGGCGACGGTTCCGGCGAACCCGATCAGCGACAGAACCATGACGCCGTCGGTGAACCAGACGGTGCCGTAGCGAATCGTCAGAAGGATCACCAGGCCGATCAACTGGACGCTGATCACGTCCACCGCGAGGGCACGATCCACCAGGTGCGGCCCGCGCAGTAATCGGTAGAGACATATGAACATGTTCGCAATGATCACGACGATCGCGAACAGCACCGTGACGCTGACAAGTCTCGCGTGCCACGTCGAATCGTTCAACGGCGCGGCCGCCACGACCGAAGCCGCGCTGGCAAGAATCGTCACCATCATCCGAACACCTCGTTCATCATGCGATCGCGCAGCTTGTCGAGCTCACGGATCGCATCCTGCCGGTTTCGGGCGTACATGCAGTGGACGTACAGTGTCTGATCGTCGTCGCTGACGTCCACGGCAAGCGTGCCCGGCGTCAACGTGATTGCGTTGGCCAGGCTCGTGACTTGAAGCGGCGTCATGCCCGCGACGCTGTAGCGAATGAAGCGCGGCTGCATCGAGTACCCGGGGGTGATGATCTCCCACGCCACCTGGAGGCTCGCCTTCACCAGGATCCGGATGAAATACACGGTGAACGACAGCAGCTTCCATCCTTTCGTGCCGTAGTCCTGTCCCCCCATCATGCGGCTGATCAGCCCCAGCAGCAGGTACCCGAGGACGAAACCCGCCACGAGAAAATAGATGTCGAACGTGCCCCAGAGCAGCATCCACATGATCGATAGCAGGACGTTGATCGCCAGCAGGCTCAGCGCATTCATCGCGATCCTCCCGCGTGTTTATCAGCCGTCGCGAGTTGGGCGTGCGTTTGGGTCGCCCGTTGCGCGGTCTGGATCACGGGCACGTGCTGCGGTCCCAATACCGCCCTGACGTAGGGGCTCGGATCGACGATCGTGCGCGCCGCCGCGGTGGTCACGCCGACGTAATGCTGGGCGCCGAAGCCCATCGACATCGCGAAGACGACGAGCAGGGCAATGGCGCCTATGCCGCCCGCCGTCCGCGGCCGTTCGTCCGGGTGTGTGACGTGACGTCCCTGCGGCGTGGACCAGAAGCCGTAGCTCCAGATTTTCAGCATCGACAGCAGCGTCAGGAGACTGGTGGCGATCGCCAGGATGCTCACCAGGAAAAAGCCGCCGCTGAAGCCTTCGCGAATCAGGACAAACTTGCCGAAGAAGCCGGAGAGCGGTGGCAGGCCGGCGAGGGACAGGGCGGCGATCAGGAACAGCGTGGCCAGCCAGGGCGCGCGGCGGAGCAGGCCGCCGATCCGGTCGAGGTGGTCGTCGCCGGCGTGTTCGACCATCAGGCCACCGCAAAGAAACAGGCAGCACTTGACGACCATGTTGTGGATGATGAAGAAGATCGCCCCGGCCAGGGCCAGCTCCTGACTGTGAGCGCCGGCGGCCATCGCGATGCCGATTCCCATGACCATGTACCCGACCTGGCTGATGATGTGGATCGAAAGGATCCGCCGCACCGTGTGCATCGACACCGCCCCCAGCACGCCGAGAAACATCGTGATGCCGGCGACCACCAGAAGGACGGGAACCACGACGTCGTTGACCGGATAGGCGATTACATTGCCGGATGCATCAAGCCAGACCGCCTTGCCGAACATCATCACGAACACGCGGATCATCGCGTAGGCTCCGACCTTGGTCAGCAACCCCGCGAACAGGCCTCCGATCGCTGCCGGAAGCGTGTGATACGTTTCGGGCAGCCAGTACCAGAGGGGAAAGATCGCGGTCTTCAATCCGAAAACGATGAGCAGCATCACGACGACGGGCACCGCGGCGCGCGGCAGTTGTCCCGCCATGCCGATTCGCGTGATATCGGCCATGTTCAGCGTGCCCAACTGCCCGTACAGCATGCCGGCGCATGTGACGAACAGCGTGGAGCCGACCAGGTTCAAAAGGATGTACTTGTATGCCTGGCGCATCTGCGCCGCCGTCGTGCCGACGCAGAACATCGCGTAAGAGGCCATCAGCATGATCTCGAACGCGACGAACAGGTTGAACAGGTCGCCGGTGATGAAGCTCCACTGAACACCGAGCATCAGCAGGTGGTACAGGGGGTGGAAATAGCCGCCACTGAAGCGGTGCGGCAGCTGGCTGACGCAGTAGATGAACACCGCAAGGCAGACGATCGATTCGACCGCGAGCATGATGGCCGACAGGCCGTCCACGGCGATCGTGATCCCGAACGGCGCCGGCCAGTTGCCCATCTGCGAGACCAGGATCCGCCCGGCGTCGTCCTGCGATCCGGATGCGAACCAGCCGCTGACCGTTCCCAGGGCGATGACGGCCAGGACCACGTTCGCAGTCAGAACCAGGCCGCCGATCGCGCGTTGAATCGCCGGCCAGCGGTGCAGCAGCAGCGTTGCGATCCCCGCGCCCATGGGCAGCAGCACGAACAGGATGATCAGATGGTTGTTCATGCGTCGTCGGTACCAATCGTCGTCGCGAATCCCAATAGCCAACAGCTATTGGTCAATAGCTGATAATCAATAACTCTCCTCGATCGCCAGATCGCCCATTTCCAGAGTTCGACTGCGCCGCCACGTGAGCACCAATAGCGTCAACAGGAACGCCTGCACGGCGAAACCGATGACGATCGCCGTGAGGATCAGAGCCTGTGGCAGCGGGTCGACCAGGTCGGCGAGGTTCACGCCGTCGGCGAGCACCGGCGGCAGCTTGCCCAGGGGCGACCGGCTGGAGCTGATGATCGCGAGGTTGGCGCCGTGACCCAGAAGAAAGACGCCCATGCACACACCCTTCAGCTCGTGCCCGGTCATCAGGTAGACCGAGACGGCGAAGATGACGCCCACCATGATGGCGGTCAGAACGGTCATTCCATTTCCCTCGACAATGCGTTGATCATCCCGACGACCACGCCGGTGACGACCAGGAACACGCCCAGGTCGAAGACCATCGCCGTGGCCAGCTCGATGTGCGGGTAGGGGACGCCCGATCCGTCCAGCGCTGGCAGCGCGAACTGGCCGTGGCCGGAGGTGAGAAACGGAAGCCCGAATCCCATGGCGACCACGCCGATTCCCACCGCGAAGAACAGGCCCCATCCTATAAGGATGCGCTCGCGCACCGGCAGCATCCGCTTGAGGCTCTCCGGTCCCTCGCACATCCTGTGCACGACCAGCGCGACGGATGCCACCAGGCCCGCGACGAAACCGCCGCCGGGTGTCTGGTGCCCTTTGAAATAGATATACACTGCGAACATGAGGCTCAGCGGCACGAGAAACTTTGCGGCTGTTCGCAGGATCGTTGTGCGGATCATGATTGCACGCTGCGGTTGAGCATTCGGTTCAGTGTCAGGTCTTCGCCGTCGACCTCATCACGCGGATCGGGGATGTCGATGGCCAGGTCGTCTTCACCGCGTTCGCGGCCGGGTGGCGTCTGGCCGGGGCCGGGCGGGCGGCCGTGTCGGCGCAGCAGTGTCCACACACCGACTGCCGCAAGGGCGAGCACCGTGATCTCGCCCATCGTGTCGAAGCCTCGGCCGTCGACGAGTATCACGTTCACCACGTTGCGCCCGCCGCCTCCGGAGTGCAGCATGACGCCGTGTCCGTCCGAGGGTCTGCCGCGCACGACCACACCGCTCGGCGCGCCGGCCGTCCAATGGTTGGCGTCCGCGGCATGGTTGCTGTTGCGCACGAAGAATTCGCCGAGGTGTGCGATTGGCCTGCCGTCCGTAGCCCGGGGGTAGGGCATCGTCGGCCTCGTGCCGACGGAGCTGGTCAACGTCAGCCAGAACATGACCGCGCCGACGGCGACCCCGACCACGGCGCGGGGCACGACAAGCGTGGGGACGCCCTCGCTACGCTTGGGCAGCAGCGACAGGACCAGCAGGAACAGGATCAGCGAGACGATCTCGATGCTGATCTGGGTCAGGGCCAGATCCGGCGCTTTATAAAGGTAGTAGATGCCGGTCACCGCGAACCCGCAGCTGCCCAGGACCAGCACGCGGCTGGCCCGGTCGTGCACGAAGGGCATCATCAACGCCGTGACGCACACCAGGCTGCTCATCAGGATGCCCGGCAGCAGGGCGGTGCCGGCCTCGAACCGCACCAGCGACGGCAGCGCGGCGAACACGCCGAAGTCGAAATCGATCGACCAGGCGAACGCCGCGACGATCGCGACAAACACCGACAGCACGTAGGTGCGGGTGTGCCCGGTCTGAACGAGTCCGAACAGCCGGCCACCGCCCTCGGTGCAGAGTCTGTAGAACGCCGGGTACAGATGGTCGTGCGGATCATTGAACACGCGTCGCAGCACCGGTGCCAGGGCCAGGGTCACGCCCAGAATGATCGCGGCGAGGCTCATGATCAGTGGGGCCCCGAGGTGGGCGTCCCAGGTCATCGGAAAGTGTCCTACCGAGGCTTGGAAGTCGTAGTTCTCGCTGTTCGGCTCCAGCCATCCGAACAACTGCTCGAACGCGCCAGGAACGATGCCGCCGACGAACTGCATCGAAACGATCACCGCTCCGGGCAACCAGAGAAACGCGGGCCACAGACCGGTTTCGTGATCGTGGCCCGCGCTGCCGTGGCCGGCTGCCTCATGCTCGGGTTCGCCGCGCGAAAGGAGCGTGGCGGCGAGCCGCAGGAATATCGCCACGTTGAACATGCCCGTCGCGACGCCCGCGGCGACCAGGGGCATGAACCAGGCGGACTGCTTGCAGGCGTGCCAGATCTGATAGAAGAAGAACTCCTTGGCTGTGAAGCTGACCGTCAACGGGCCCGCGGCCATCGCGTACGCGGCCAGGATCAGCACCAGCGCCATGATGCGTTGCGTTCGGCCGCGGTGAAAGAAGCCGCGCAATTCCGGCAGTTGCCTTGATGCGACGTGCCCGATCGCCCCGGCAAGGATGAACAGCGGCGCCTTGTACAGGGCGTGGTTGAGAATCTGCGACACGTCCCAGAGTAAATTTGGCGCCGCTTCGTGTCCGGGCTGCGTGTAAGTCAGCGCCCCCAGGCCGTACATGCACATGAGCAGGCCCAGCTGGCTGACGGTCGTGTAGGCGAAAATCTGCTTCAGATCGGTCTTCTGCAGGGCGACGAACGCGCCATAAACCATCGTCAGCGCGCCGATCGGCACAATCAGCTTCGGCCACAGCGGTAGGGCGACGGCGAAGATCGGCCACATCCGGCCGGTCAGGTAGACGCCGGCCTTGACCATCGTTGCCGAGTGCAAGTACGCGGAGACGGGCGTCGGCGCGGCCATGGCGCCGGGCAGCCAGAAGTGCAGCGGCCATTGCGCGCTCTTGGCGGCGGCACCGACGAACATGAGGACGAACGCGCCGGTCAGGCGCGGCCCGAATTGCAAGTCATCGCGGTGGGCCAGCAATTCGCTGAACGTCCAAGTCCCGGTGTGAACGCCCAGAAGAATCAATCCGGCCATGAGGCAAAGGCCCCCGGCGCCGGTGACGATGAACGCCTGCATCGCTTTCTTGACCGCCGCGGGGTCGTCGCGATCCCAACCGATCAGCAGAAAAGAGCTGATCGACGTCAGCTCCCAGAACAGCAGCAGGAGCATGAATCCGTCGGAGAGGGCCACACCCAGCATCGCCGTCATGAAAAGGTGCAGGCTCGGAAAGAATCGGTACAGGCTGTCGCGATCGCGCCCGAAATAGGCCCGGGCGTAGAGCGTGATCAACAGCCCGATGACCGCGACCAGCAGGGCGAAAAATAGTCCCAACTTGTCGGCGTTCAGTTCTAGGTTGAGCTTGACCGCCGGCATCCAGTCGGCACTCAGGACCCGCGTGCCGATGGCGCCGCCGCGCCCGGCCACGTGGCTCGCCAGCAGCCCCACGGCCGCCGCCGGCCCGGCCACGGCAACAGCCGTGCGCCATCCGATGGCGCGCCGCGGCAGCAGCAACGTGGCCAGCCCCGCCGCCACCGGCGCAAAGATGGCCGTGGTCAGGATCCAGATATCGCTCATCGAGGTTGCGTGCCTCTAAGCCGGGATTTCCCAGTTGGACTTTGGCCAATGAACACCTCTGGCCACCGGCTCGGATTCTACCATCGCCCCACACACAGCAACGGCTTCTCTTCATTTTCTGAAGATTGTTGTCTTGGTTCACGCTCA
>Ga0310124_10003115_pt1 | contig 11267 bp, 8 predicted proteins | sample CB11b_AW_Bot5_MG_FD_203507 | JGI IMG/M metagenome (GOLD analysis project Ga0310124, IMG submission 203507) | Marine microbial communities from Western Arctic Ocean, Canada - CB11b_AW_Bot5 | ecosystem: Environmental > Aquatic > Marine > Oceanic | place: Canada: Western Arctic Ocean | collected...
AGCCGGCGCCCAACTTCACCCTGATCATCACCGAAAATGGCACGTACGAGGTCACCGGCAACCAGCCGGTACCCGGCGCCGGCCGTGTCGACTTCGAGGGCATGGCCCGTGCTGCGGGTGTCAAGGAAGTACACACCATCGAAACCGAGGCTGACTTCGACGCCAAACTGGATCTGCACTTCACCGCACCCGGGCCGGCTGTCTTTGTCTGGCGCATCGAGCGCGCCGACGAACCGGTGCCCAAACCGTCGGCACCGATCAAACAACGGGCCCACGCCCTGCGCGACGCCCTGACGAGCTAACCAAGGCCGATCATGTCCTTTCCGAAGATGGCACGATTTCGACAGCGCTTTGACGCCGAGGCCCTCGACGATGTCGTCGGGACCGTCAACGAACAGCTGCATGCCTGCGATCTGGCGGAACGAATTCAACAGGGCCAACGCATCGCCATCACCGGGGGCAGTCGTGGCATCGCCAACATCTCGGCCATCACCCGCACCGTGGTGGATGCCGTACGCGCCGCCGGCGGCGAACCCTTCGTCATACCCGCCATGGGCAGCCATGGCGGCGCCACCGCCGACGGGCAGAAGGAAGTCCTCGACAGTTACGGACTGGGCGAGGCGGATATGGGCTGCCCGGTAGAGGCGACGATGGAGGTCGTGGAACTGGGGCAACTCGAGGACGACACACCGATATATGTAAACCGCCTCGCTCTCGAGGCAGACGGTATCATCGTCGTCAACCGCGTCAAACCGCACACGTCATTCCGTGGCAGCCACGAGAGTGGCGTCGTCAAGATGTTGACCATCGGCCTGGGTTGCCATCGCGGTGCAAGCATGGCCCACGCTCAGGGCGCCCAGGGCCTGGCGCGGCTCGTCCCCGCCCTCGGCGAGGCACTGCTGGGTAAACTCAATGTCGTTGCCGGTATCGCCCTCGTGGAAAACGCCTACGACAAGACGGCGAGTGTCACCGCCTTGCGGCCGGAACAGTTTCTGTCGGGTGAACCACCACTGCTGGCACAGGCGCGGATCAACATGCCCCGCATCCTGGCACGTAACATCGATCTGCTCATCGTCGACGAGATGGGCAAGAATATCTCCGGCACGGGTATGGACACCAACGTCCTTGGCCGCATGATGCTGCCTGGTGTCAAGGAACCGGATGAACCGGGTGTGTCGCGGATCTTCGTGCGCCGCCTGTCCGACAAGACCCATGGTAATGCCAACGGTGTAGGGCTCGCCGACGTGATCACGAGACAACTCTTCGACGAGATCGATTTCGACGCCACCTATGCCAATGCCTTCACCTCAACCTTCCTCAATCGGGCCTACATCCCCATCATCAAGGCCGACGACCGGGAAGCGATTGCGTCCATGTTTGAGGTGCTGCGCATCGATGACGGCAGCAACGCCCGAGTTGCGCGCATCGTCAACACCCTCGATGTCGGTGAGATCCACCTGAGCGAGCCGCTGGCACGCACCAGTGACCACCCGGATCTGCAGCGGATCGGTGAGTTTGGGCAGATGTACTTTGATGAAAGTGGCACGCTGATCTGACCTGTGCCGAAGGGGTCGGTCAGAAAACCTGTTTGCGATACCTCTGCGAGTTGATGCCGAGTTGATCGCGATATTTGGCCACCGTGCGCCGGGCGATGCGTAGACCCTCCTTGGCCAGTTCGCCGGCGATCTCCTGATCGCTCATGGGCTTGCTCTTGTCCTCACCCTCGATCATGTTCGCGATCTTCTCCTTCACACTGCGTGCCGACACATCCTCACCATCATCCCGTGAGACTTTGCTGTCGAAGAAGTATTTCAACTCGCGCACACCGTGAGGGGTCTGCATGTATTTGCCGTTGCTCACCCGGCTGATCGTGGATACATGCATGCTCACCACGTCGGCCACATCCTGCAGCACCATGGGTTTGAGAAAGGCCGGACCGCGTTCGAACCAGTCCATCTGGGCACGCACGAGAAAGTCGGCGACTTTCAGCATGGTCGCGCGCCGCTGATTGATGGCGTTGATGAGCCAGCGTGCGTCGTTGAGTTTCTTTGAGACATACGTACGGACCTCGTCCTTGCGTCCCCGTCCGTCCTTGAGCAGCTGTGCATAGGAGGCGTTGATACGCAGTGACGGCAGGTTGCCATCGGTGAGACTGACGATCCAGTCTTCCCCCGACTTCTCGACGATGAGATCCGGCGTGATGTAGTTAACGCTCGTGTCGAGGGTGAGCAGGTTGGAACTGGAAAATTCATCGCCAACGAGAGCCCCGGGATTGGGGTGCAGTTCCTCGATGAGTCCCATCGCCCCGCGCAGATCATCGTTGTCGATGCCGAGGGCCCGCGTAATCCGGGAATAACGACGCTTGGTCAGATCTTCCATGTGCGAACCAACGACCTTAATGGCCAGTTCGAGGTCGTAGAAGTTTTCCTGACCTTCCTGCTGCCGCAGCTGGATCAACAAACACTCGGACAGGTCGCGGGCACCAACGCCGGGGGGCTCAAAAGTCTGGATCACGGCCAGCACCCGGTCCACCTCTGCAACCGGCACCTCGATCGCTTCGACGATCTCTTCCGTGCTGCAGTCGAGGAATCCGCGGTCGTCGATATTGCCGATGATGAAGTCAGCGATATCGATGTCCTCGCCCTGCAACTGGCTGATCAACAGTTGCTCGTGCAACAACTCGGACAAGGGAGGCATCGTCGTGATCCGATTTTCCTGAGGCTCGCGGTCCTGCTCCCAGTTCGGATCGAACTCAGTCCCGATCTCATTGTTATAAGAATTCTGATCGAGTTGATCGTCTAGCAGGGCATCCCAGTCGACTTCAGCCGTCGGCTCCGGGACCTCCTCCTGTTTCAGCTCCTTCTCCTCAAGAGCTACTTCCTGTTCGGGTGTTTCGACCTCGTCAGGCTCCGGCTCGGGCTCTACGTCATCCTCGAGCTCTTCCATCTCCATCGATTCCTCGAGGAGGGGATTGATCTCCATCTGCTGCTTGATCTCGAGCTCCAACTCCAGCGTCGACATCTGCAGCAGTTGCAGCGATTGAATCAGCTGCGGCGCCATACGCTGCTGGAGGCTCATGTTCTGTGACAGACGGAGCATCGTCACGGAAGTGTAACTCGTTCTCTAAGAAAGACTTGTAGACACAAAAAGGATCCGCTATGAGGGCTAATATAGAAGGGGCTACAGAGAGCGTCAAGAGAAAGGCACAGCATTTGCTGTGCGGGCCGCATCCCCTCACGAAAGCCGAAATCGTTCCCCCAGATAGAGCCGACGGACATCCTCGTGGTCCGCCAGTTCCCGCGCTGTCCCCGAAGTCAGAATGCGACCGTCCACCATGATATATGCACGGTCGGTGATCTGCAGGGTCTCGAGGGCGTTGTGGTCCGTAATCAGAATGCTCAGGCCTTTACTTCGGAGCTCACCGACGATGGCCTGAATATCCTGCACGGTACGGGGGTCGATCCCTGTGAAAGGTTCGTCGAGCAGCATGTAGCGGGGGTTCGTCGCCAGGGCACGGGCGATCTCGACACGCCTCGTCTCACCGCCGGACAGAGTATCAGCTCGTTGTCCGGCACGTGGCTCCAGATTGAGTTCTGCGAGCAGTTCCGCTGTTCGTCTCTGCCGTTCGGGGCGGGCAGTCCCCCGCGCCTCGAGGACGGCACTGATATTCTGCGCCACCGTCAGCCCCCGGAAGATGGACGTCTCCTGGGGTAGATAGCCAATGCCCAGCCGTGCCCGCCGATACATGGGCAGGCGGGTCAGGTCGTCGTCATCGAGCTGGACGGCACCACTGTCCGGTCTGACGAAACCGGTGATGCTGTGGAACGTGGTCGTTTTGCCGGCCCCGTTGGGGCCCAACAGGCCGACGATCTCACCAGGATCGACACGCAGTGACACCCCGTCGACGACACGTCGACGACCGTATGTCTTGACGATTGTTTCGATCTTCAGTGCCACTTCTTATTCCCCCCCTCGGTCGTCATCCGGGACAAAACGTCCCTCGATTGACTCCAGGACACGGACAGCGATGACCGCCCCGCCATCGAGATCGACCTCAAGACGCGCTCCACTGACCTCGTTGAACGACGCCCTGCTGGATGTGCCGCCCTCCTTCTCCTCCGGCAGACGGGTGCGCACGAGGGCGTCGCCAGCGGCCTGCACACGTTGCAACACGCCATCCTCGCCATAATCGAGTTCCATTGAAGTCGCCGTGAAGCGGCTCAATCGTCCCCCCGTGCCCCGATGCGTGACTTCTACAGCCCCCTGTAGGGTCAGACGAGTGAGCCGACCATCGACGAGATCACCGTGCCCAGACTGAGCCTGCAGCCACGTTGTCTGTTCGGCATCCACCAACTGCCCCCCCATCGCCCCGGGCCAGTCGATGGCGACAGGGTCACCAGAGTCGAGTACGACATGACACGTGTCAGCTGACAATCGGATGTGCGACTCTTGCGCGTCGTAGAAAAACTCCACCTGTCCTTCAAGGGTTGCCGTATCCCCTGACGTGAGATAGGACCCCACGTCTGCACGCATTTCGACCCGTGGGGGCGAGCGCAGTACAAAGGCACCCTGACCCGTCAGTCGATCCTCAGCGGAATCGAGTCGTAATGTGTCCGCCGCCAGGATCAGATCCTCTCCCTCACGGGGACGCCGTAGATGTGCGTCTCCCCATAGAAACACGTGGCCACCTTCGCCGGTGGAACGCAGGGAATCGGCCTGCAACGTACCCTCCACGTCACCGGCGATAACACGGACCCCACCGATTGCCACGAGTTGGTGATCGGCTCGGGTCAATCGCAGGGAATCGGCATGGATCGAGCGATCCTCTTCGACGGCACGCACCCCCCCGGCGGCGGTGATCGTGTCCGTGTCCGCGGACAGCGTCATACGTCCTGCTTCGAGGCGGCGTTCGTCGACCTCAAGCCAGAGGTCGGTGCCCACCACCGTCCAACGACCGGACTCATCCTCGAGCAGTTCATCGGCTTCAAAGCGAAAGTCCCCGCTGGCACGCACAGAGCCATGGGCGGTGATGCGATGAGCAGACAGGTCCAATATGACCGTATCTGCACGCACCTGGCGCCCGGAGTCCTGCAGTACGACGGAGCCATTCAAAAACAGTCTGTGGAGATTGCCATCATAGTGGGCTTCCGCCGCGCCGACTTCACGCCCACGCCAGTGGGCGTGGACACTGTCGAAATTTGCCATGACCGTCCCATCGTCGGAGCGCACATGGGCGGACCGCCCGTCGATGCCGACCTCGTCCTCCGTGGAGCTGTCGCGGAAGATGCTTTGCACATCCTGTGCCGTCCACTGGGCCAGATCGCTACCCCCGGAGAGTTGTCTTGCCGTAAGGTGCCCCGTGGACAGATTGACATCGGCGCCAGCGGGCAGGTCGAGTCGGTCCGCTGTTCGGTCCCAAGTCATGGTGTCCGCTCGCATCATCACCTGTCGTGCGGCGGCATGAGCGGAGACACTACCCGCCAGTGCGACGGTATGATTGCGATGATCGACAACCAGTCGGTGGGCGCTGAGGAAGGTGGCGGTCACCCCCGTAGAATCGGCGAGGGTGACGGTCACACCACTGTCGGCGCGCATCTGCTGAACATCGCTGTGGTCTGTGACGAAGGGAGCCTCGACGGTGACCGACCCGGATGTCGTCGAGTGCAGTTGCAGCCGCACATCCCACGACTCACGGTCCCGATCCGTCAGCGCCACGGGATCGGCCACCTGCGGCGCATCGGCTGAGCCACAACCGGTCAGCAGAGCCAGCAGGCAGAGCCGGAAGAGGTTGGTAGGAAGATCCGCGCGCGACCGATCAGGTCGCTGCGGCTTGCGCATCAGCCACACGGTCGGTTTGGTGGGCGAGAGCGGCCTCGACGAACCCGGAAAACAGGGGCGCCGGGTTGTCCATCCGTGACTTGAACTCAGGGTGGGCCTGGGTTGCGACGAAGAAGGGATGGTCGGTGAGTTCGATGAACTCCATCAGTCGCGTGCCGTCGACGCGTCGGTGATAACCGGAAAATACGAGGCCTTCCTCCTCCAACAACTCGACGAAACGCGGTGAGATCTCGTAGCGATGACGATGACGCTCAAGCACCACCTTGTCCCGGTCGAGCATGACCTCGCCAATGCGGAAAGACTGCTCCGGATTGTCGAGGAGTTGGCGAATGCGAACAGCATCTTCGTCGATGCGTCCCGCCTGCTGATACAGATCGAGTACCTTACTGCCCTTCTTCAGCACAGCGGCATACGCACCGAGGCGCATGCTGGCGCCATACCGATTGTCTTCCAAGACCTGCTTCTGACTCTCCTGGACGGCGACCACCTGATAATCGGAATCGTCGGAGATCTCTTCGGATGTGGCACGCTCGATCCCGGCCACGTGGCGAGCGTATTCGACGACGGCCATCTGCATGCCGTAACACAACCCAAGGAAGGGTATGCCCATCTCCCGGACGTACTTCAATGCCGAGATCACACCCTCTGCACCCCCCTCACCAAAAGCGCCAGGAACGATGATCCCACCATACTCGGAGAGGGACTCGACCGCGAGCTCACCACGCTCGAAAGAGCGCCCGTCTATCCAGGTGATCTCCACCTTCGTATCTGCGGCGACACCGGCGTGCAGCAGCGACTGATTGACGGAGATGTAGGAATCCGTGAGCTGAAAATCGCCGATGTCGACATATTTTCCGACCATGGCGACACGCAACGTTCGACTTGGATTCTTGCTGCGCTCCAGCAATTCCCGCCAGTGCCCCCAGTCCGGCTCACGTCGCGGCTCAAAGCCCATCTTCTTCAGCAGTCTCTCACCGAGTCCCTCCTCTTCGAGGCGCACGGGAATATCGTAAATCGTCGCCATGTCGGGGGCCGAGATGATGTGGTCCATCGGCACGTTGGCGTTGACCATGATCTTCTTCTTCCGCACATCGTCGAGAGGCGTTTCGGCGCGGCAGACGATAAAGTCGGGAAAGATGCCCTGTTGCGAGAGCAGCCGGATCGCCTGCTGCGTCGGTTTGGTCTTCATCTCCCCTACGTGTTGCGGGATCGGTAGATAGGTGATGAGCACGTAGACGAAGTGCTCTTCGCCGATCTCCCGTTCCATTCCCTTTACGGCGAACAGAAACAATTCGTTTTCGTAGTCGCCCCCGGTGCCACCGATCTCGATGAGGACGATGTCGAAGCCTTCACCGGCTACCATGATACGCCGCTGGACTTCATCGGTGAGGTGCGGGATGGGCTGCACGGTCTGCCCCAGATACTCCCCTCGCCGTTCCCGTTCGATGACCGTGTGGTAGATCTGACCGGTGGTCAGATTGTTCTGTCGCGGCAGGTCGATTCCGAGAAATCGTTCGTAGTTACCCAGGTCCTGGTCGATCTCGCCGCCGTCATCGGTAACCCACACCTCGCCGTGTTCGGTGGGTCGCATGGTGCCGGCATCATAGTTGATGTAGGGATCGATCTTGACAGCCGTCGTGCGGTAACCGTATTCGCCGAGAATACGTCCAATGGATGCCGTGGTGAGCCCCTTGCCGACACCACTCATGACGCCGCCGGTTACAACGACGTACTTCGGACCTGTGTATTGCGTCATCTACAGTCTGTCCTCAAACGAAAAACGGCGACATCGCAGCCGCCGTCGGTGAATTTCTGTTAATCGATTACCCGCGGCACACGATAGTACCCGTCGCGCCGGTCTGGCGCCTGAGCGAGCAAGTCGGCGACGCCAGAGAAAATCTCGGCTTCGTCGGCACGAAACGTGCCAGACACGGCAATCGCATGAGCCGAAGGCTCAACCCCATCGGTGTCAAGCTCGTTGAGCTTGTCCATGTATTGCAGGATCCGACCGAGTTCGTCGGTGAGCTGCACCTGTTCGTCCGGCGACAGATCGAGCCGGGCAAGTGCGGCAACACGCTTTACATCCTCTGTGGTGACTGCCATCCGGATCGGTCTCCTGGGGCTTTACACCCCGACCAAATATGAAGGCCCTCGGGTGCACACGCAAGGAGTGCGGGTACGACGCCTGGCACCCCCAGCATATGGTGGCTATACTGAACCCATGGTCGCTCATAGAGCATTCACCGTCGAAGCCGCCCATGAGATGATTCCGTGGGTGGAATCGGTGTTCGAACGTGTCGACGGGCACCGCCAGCGTTGGCAGAAACATAACGAGGGCTGCCAGATCCTGGAGGCGATGTGGTCTGAGCGCATCGAGGCTCCCGACAACCCCGACCACGATGAGTATCTGCGCCACCGACGCGCCATGGACGACGCCACACGAACCGTTCAGGGTATCATCGACCAGGATCTGATCAGCCGAGGTGTGCGACTTCCGGCGGGTGGACTCGAAAGCGGCATCGTCGACTTCCCAACCACCTTCGAAGGACGCTGGGTTTATCTCTGTTGGCAACGCGGAGAGCCTCGTATCAGTCACTGGCATGAGCTCGACACTGGCTTCCGCGGTCGCTGCGAGCTCGCCGACGAGCACACACTCGTGATGGGCAAATACGAGGAATTACCCGACGACGCCGGGCTCGACTTTTGAACTGACTTTTTCCCTCCACCAGGACCATATCTCCGGCACCGCGTAGGCGGCATCGTCGAAGCTGATGTGGGCGGCTGGCAACTGCGCCAGGCAGGCTGCACAGTCGATGCTTAGGGTGAAGTGAAAGGTTTCACTGGCGCCGAATTTCTCCGTCATGGCCTGGACAGCCTGTCGGCGATCATCCGGCAACTGCTCGAGCACATCCGCGAGTAGATCGTTGAGCTTCATGGGGTTCCAGCTGGTTTCGACATGCCGGCAAGGTAGTCCGGACGGGGTAGATGTTCAGAGAATCTTGACCATCAGGTCCACATCTGGTATTCTTTGTTCGCCCTGCCCCTATCTGTTGTAGATGAGGAGATCCCCGCTTGCGCCTTACGCACCTGGAAATCTTCGGCTTCAAGTCCTTCATGAACAAGACCGAGATCCCCTTCGGCCAGGGGATCACGGGCATCGTTGGACCCAACGGTTGCGGCAAATCGAATGTCGTGGAAGCGATCCGATGGGTCCTGGGAGAGCAGCGCGCCAGCGCGATCCGTGGCCACAAGATGGAGGATATCATCTTCGCCGGCACGGGGGCCCGTAAGGCCCTAGGCATGGCTGAGGTGTCGCTGACGATTGACAACAGTGAAAATGTCCTCCCTATCGATTATACAGAGGTGACCGTTACCCGACGACTATTTCGCTCGGGAGAGAGCGACTATCTGCTCAATAAGGTACCCTGCCGCCTGCTCGACATTCAAAATCTGCTGATGGACACCGGTCTCGGCCCCGGCGCCTACTCGATCATGGAACAGGGCATGGTGGACGAGATCATCAGTGAAAAGACGGAGAATCGTCGCCGCATTCTCGAAGAGGCCGCGGGAATCACGAAATACAAGGCCCGTCGGCGTTCGACCTGGAACAAGCTAGAGTCGACGGAGGCCGACCTGACGAGGCTCGTAGACATTATCTCAGAGGTCAAACGGCAGGTCGATTACCTCGGCCGGCAGGTGGGCCGTGCCCGCCGTTTCCAGCAGCTGAAGACCGAACTCGACGACCTCGAGTTGCGCTTTGGCCGGCACCAGTTCTTCCAGCTCGGTGCGCAGTTGCAGCCATTGCAGATCGAGTTTGACGAACTGTCACGCACCTCCGAGTCCGGCCTCACACAGTTCACGGCGCGCGAGGCCGACCTGGAGAAACGTCGCCTTGCTGTCACCGAGGCGGAGCACGCCCTGCAGGAGGCCGGCATCGCCCTGAGTCGTTGCGTCGAAGAAATCCACGAACTGGACAACCGCCTCGTTTCGTCACGCGAACGGCGCGAGGCACGCGAGCATTTCATCGAACGTGCGTCAGGTCAACTCGAAGAGACTCGCCGTCAACTGCAGGAGACGAAACGGCAACTCGGCGAAGCCAGCGAGGGCCTCGAGGTGGCAGGCGCCCAGGTCGCAGGCAACACCGAACAGCTGCAAGCCAAGGAAGCGAGTTCCGCCGCAGCGGATGCCGAATACGAGTCGAGTCGATCCGGCCTCGACGCCGAGAATCATCGCCTGCGCGAACTGCTGCGGGAAAAGGGCGAACGCTCAGGTTCTCTGGCCAAACTGCGCACCGAGCGCGAGTCCCTGCAACAGGTGCAGGAACAACTGAGTTCCGAAATACAGACCGTCGATATCGATCTTGCCGCCGCCCGAGAGAGTGGTGGCCGGGCAGCCGAGGAACTCGAACAACGGGGTACTCGCCTGCAGGGAATCGAGACGGATCTGAGTGGCGCCCGGGAGCGGCGCACCGAGGCTGGCACCACCATCGAAGCCGGCAACCACCGTGTCGCCGACCTGCGTCGAGGGATCGAATCAGAGCAGGCCCGCATTCAGGTTCTGGAGCGGGTGCGCTCTGGGTATGAAGGGTATTCGAAGGGGGTTCGCGAATTGCTCGTCGAGTCCCCGTATACACATCTGTTTGAGGGCGTACTCGGCGACCTTATCGAGGTCGAACCCGGTTGGGACCAAGCCGTCGAGAATGCCCTCGGAGATGCCGTGGAGGCCCTTGTCGCCCGCGGTGACAACAACCTGCTCGAGGCTCTCCAATACCTGCGCGAACATTCAGGACGAGCGGGTATCTTCCCTCTCGAGTGGCAGATGCCTCCTCGGGAGCCCGCCATCGATCTGCGCAATGTTGCCGGCGTACAGGGCTCTCTTGGGGACCGTGTCCGCGCCAGTGGCCCCGTGGCGCCTCTGGTGGAACGCCTGTTGTACAACACCTTCGTCGTCGACGATCTCGAGGCGGCCGTGTCCGTGTCCCGCCGTTATCGGGGCCTGTCAGCACGTCTCGTCACCGCTGATGGACAGGGCGTCGACATCGACGGTCGCCTCGCAGGGGGTGCACACACCAACCAGGATGACAGCGTCTTGGGGCGTGGTCGGGAGATTCGACAGTTGCGGACGGATGTATCGCGGCTGCAGGCCCGACTGTCGGCGGCTAAGGCCGCTGCTGGCGCTCTGCAGACGCGCCGTGCCATTCTCGACAGCTACATCGCCGATCTCACGGAACTGCTCGACGTCGAGCACGACGCCGAACGCGAGGTCCGCCAGCGACAGCGCTCTGCACTCGAGGAAGAGCACCGGCAACAGACGCGACGCACGCAGCTACAACAGCGCCTGGAGCAGGCCGGTCAACGACTGCAGAGCCTGGAGGATGGTGGTCGCGGTCAGGAAGAACGCCTGGCGACGATCGAAAATGAGGCCGTCGA
>Ga0310124_10003116_pt1 | contig 11267 bp, 9 predicted proteins | sample CB11b_AW_Bot5_MG_FD_203507 | JGI IMG/M metagenome (GOLD analysis project Ga0310124, IMG submission 203507) | Marine microbial communities from Western Arctic Ocean, Canada - CB11b_AW_Bot5 | ecosystem: Environmental > Aquatic > Marine > Oceanic | place: Canada: Western Arctic Ocean | collected...
CCTCAGCACCTTCAATCACCTGCTCAGAAAAGCCCGATCGCCAGGGAATAAACTCGACAAGAACTATTCCCGCGATGTTCTCGACTGCCTCGAGCTCGAGGTTGAATCGACCGGAGAGCGGCCGAAAATGTTGCTGGAATGGAGCAGGACCGTCCAGAACAATGAACGCAAGCGACAGGCAAAAAGGGCTGAAAACGGCGCTCCTGAGGACTCGACAGGCAGCCCCCCGAGAAAACGCAGACGCCGCAGACGCCGCCGGGGGCGCGGAGGAGGCCAGGGCGGCAAGAACAAGTGAGGGAGCCTTGCGCACGCAAACTGCGCCTTGCTCTCAAGATGCGCTGAGGCAAACGCTCAGTGACGCTTTAAGTCGAGGTGGCGTCCGGAAGGCGCGGTGGCCTTACGCCGCATGAACTCGACCAATTCCTCTACCTCTTCAGTCAGCAGGCCCTTCTCGGCAAGCAGGGCGCAGCGGGCCTCGAGAGGAGAACCTCGCTCCTTACGAAAAAGAAGAGAGAAGGCTTTCTTCAGTGCGGAGATCGCCTCCTCGCTGAAACCACCGCGCGACACCCCCACCGTATTCACAGAGAACGGGGTCACGCTGATGGAATCAGAACGTCGATCGTGCCTCAGGAAGGGCTCAGCATCCTTGCGCACTCCCGCGAGTCCCCCGATGAAGGAAAATCTCCCCAGGGTGCTGAACTGACCCACGGCAGAGTTCCCCGCGATGGTGCAGTTGGACTGCACGTGACAATGCCCCGCCAGCAGCACTGAATTGGAGAAGACGCAGTGGTCCTCGACGTAGCAATCGTGTCCCACGTGACAGGCAGCCATCAAGAGGTTGTCATTGCCGATCCTGGTGAGTCCCTCACCCTTGGGAGTTCCCCGGTTGATGGTGACACCCTCACGGAAGGTATTGCGGTCTCCGACCTGCAGGCCGGTAGACTCGCCCTGGTAGCTGAGATCCTGGGGGGCGCCGCCGATCACCGCGCAGGGATAGATCACGTTCTCCCGGCCAAGAACAGCGGGCCCCTTCACCACAGCGTTCTCGCCAATACGACACCCATCCCCCACCGTGACGGAGGCCCCGACGACCGCGCCGGGAGAGAGCTCGACGCCTTCGCCGAGCTGGGCGGTCTCATGAACCCAGCCTCCCTGGAACTGCCTGTAACCGGTAACTTCTTCTTGAGTAGGATCAGCCATTCATCCTCCCTTAGTATCCGGAGTATAGCCGACCATCCAGCCCTGTGTAAAAGAAATGGGGCTCTCCAAGGAGATTCGCTGACAAGCACAGTTCCATTGGGTACTCTTTGCTGGATCATGGTCGCACAATCACTTCCCGCAAAAAAATGGAGCTCGGAAAAAGAATTTCCTCTCGAGAACGGACAGATCCTACCCGAGCTCGAGATCGCCTACGAAACCTGGGGAGAGCTCTCGGAGAGAGGCGACAATGTCGTGGTCATCCTGCACGCGCTCTCCGGTTCCAGCCACGCCTTTTCCTCCGCGGAAAATCCGGAGGCTGGCTGGTGGGAAGAACTCTACGGTGAGGAATCACCGCTGCGCGTGGGTGGCTGCCACGTGATCTGCGCCAACATCGTCGGAGGCTGCTACGGAACCACCGGGCCGACAAGTCTCGACCCGGGCACTGGAGCCCCCTACGCCGTGAGCTTCCCCCAGGTAACCCTCAGGGACATGGTCGAGGCCCAGAGGCTGCTCCTCGAGGGCCTCGGAATCGACCAGCCCGTCACCCTGCTGGGTGGGTCCATGGGAGGAATGCTGATCCTGCACTGGATGCAGGATCACCCCCGGCAGGTCGACCGCGCCATCTGCCTGGCGACACCGCCAAGAAGCGAAAGCTTCACCATAGCCCTGCGTTCCATCCAGCGCGATGCGATCATCTCTGACCCTCGCTACGCCGGTGGACTCTACGATGAGAACAGCTTCCCGGAAGCGGGACTCGCCCTGGCACGAAAGATCGGCATGATCACCTACCGCTCCCCCGAAGAGTTCAACGAGCGCTTCGGGCGGGATGTCAAAGATCCCAGGCCTCATTTCCTCGAGGGTCTCTACCAGGTGCAGTCCTACCTCGACCACCAGGGGAAGAAATTCGTGGTCCGCTTCGATCCCAACACCTACCTGTATTTTTCCAGGGCCATGGATCTCTTCGATATCGCCGCCGGGCACGACTCCGTGGCCGCAGCCTTCAGCGGCTGCGAAACCAGGGTGCTGCTGCTATCGATCGACTCGGACTTTCTTGTCCCCATCCCCCACATGAAGGAGCTTCACGCAGCCCTCACCGAGGCCGGGCTGGAGGTGGAACTGCAGCTTATGGAGAGCCGCTACGGGCACGATGCTTTCCTCCTAGAGACCGGCCAGATCAACCAGCACCTCGGAAACTTCCTCCAGTCCGACTGACACTGCAGCCCGGGGCAGGCTCCGGTTCAATTGTAGAGCTTCTGGTAAAGGCCAAGCTTGAGCGCGGTGAGATCCAGGACAATCACCCTATTGGTGGAGAAGACCGACTTCTTCTTGTCCGACTTCTTTCCGGTATCGGGATGCTCCTCGCTCTTCTTTCCCAGCACGAAGGCGTAGATCCCCCTGGTGCTGGAGGTGAGGACCTCGGCCTCGGCCGGCGCGCGGTTGATCAACAGGGTTCTCTTGTCCGCCTCCACCCGGTAGCCCTTCTGCTCGAAGAAGGTGACCTTGAGCTGACCTCCGAGACCGGCCGTCTCGACCTGGGTGTCAAGCCACCTGACGGCCTTGTCCTTGCGATCACGGTAGTCCTTGTTAACCTTGATGCCGCTACCCTTGAGCACGGCCTGCACCCCGATGATCCGGTAGTCCGTAAAGCTCAGGCCCATGGGGCTGACACTGATATCCTCGCGATTCTTTCCGAGCACATAGGCCTTATCATCCTTCTTGAACTCGGTCAGCTTGACCCTGCGGTCGGCCGGCACCTTCAGGCCATCGGAGAGCTTCACGAAGACCTTCAGCTTCTTCCAGCGGCCCTTTTCCCGGGCTGTGCAGGAGAAATCGTAGAATCCTTCATTGCCCTTGACGGGCTTGAGCTGCCCCCAGCCAACCAGGTCATAGGAAGGCTTTGGCCGGGATGTTTCCTCCTCCGGCTTTGGCGCGGAATCCTTGCCTCCTTCAGCCTGGGAGAAGACCGGGGACTGGGCCGCTGCGACGAGAAGGAGGCCGGCCAGGAGGCCTCGATGAATTGAACCGGCGAGATTCCCGCCGGATTTTTGAAGTTGATCAGGCATCTGTCTGTTCTCCAGGCGAATGGGACATCCGGGTTGCTGACCCCCTCCCGGGGAGGTGAATCTACAGCGACGATTATAGTTGAGAATCTCCGGCCGAAGCAAACCCCGCGGCGCCAGCCGGGCCTCAGGCCCCGGCAAGAGAGCTGAGCACGGTCTCCGCAGCCGCCGAGATCTTGCCGATATCCTCTTCGCTGTGCGCCGTTGAGACAAAGAAAGCCTCGTACTGGCTCGGCGGCAGGGTGACTCCCGCCGCGAGCATGCCCTGGTAAAACCTGGCGTAGAGATCCTTACGGACACCATCCAGGGAATCCAGGCTCGCTACCGGCGACTCGTTGAAGAAGAGCGTCATCATCGAACCGACCCGCTGAACCAGCGCCGTCACTCCAGCCGACGCGATCGCTGCCTCCAGCCCGGCGGCAAGAGCGGCGCCTGAGCGCTCGAGGGTTTCGTAGATTCCCTCCTCGCCAAGCGCCCTCAAGGTTGCCAGCCCGGCCGCGGTAGCCAGCGGGTTCCCCGACAGGGTGCCAGCCTGGTAGACCGGCCCCTCGGGGGCAACCCGGTCCATGATCTTCGCCGGACCGCCGAAGCCCCCCACCGGCAATCCTCCGCCGACGACCTTACCCATAACCGTCAGGTCAGGGACGACCTCGTAGCGTTCCTGGGCGCCTCCCGCGCTCACCCGGAAGCCGGTGATCACCTCGTCAAAGATAAGCAAGGCGGCGTGTTCATCGCAGATCTCCCGCAGGCCGGCCAGGAAGCCCTCAGCCGGCGGCACCACTCCCATGTTTCCGGCGACCGGCTCCACAATCAGGGCGGCGATCGATGCTCCCGCCTCCTCAAAGACCTTCCGTACGTTATCGAGATCATTGAAGCGTGCCAGGCGGGTCAGCTTCGCCAGGTCGGCGGGAACCCCGGGACTCGAGGGAACCCCGAGGGTGAGGGCTCCGGAGCCGGCCTGGATGAGAAAGGAATCGGCATGGCCGTGGTAACAACCGGCGAACTTGACGACCTCGTCTCTGCCGGTGACTCCGCGTGCCAGGCGCAGAGCCGACATGGCCGCCTCGGTCCCGGAGCTGACCAGCCGCACCTTCTCAACCGAGCTGAAACGCGAGGTGATCAGCTCCGCCAGCTCCACCTCGGCGGCGGTACATGCTCCGAAGCTGGTGCCGCCCCGGGCCGCGTCGCATACGGCCGAGACAACGTCAGGATGCGCGTGTCCGAGAATCAGCGGTCCCCAGGAGCCCATCACATCGACATACTCCCGGCCATCGATGTCGACCAGGCGGCTGCCTCGGCCCTCCCTGAAGAAGACCGGCTTCCCGCCCACCGAGTCGCAAGCCCTCACCGGGGAATTTACTCCGCCGGGAATCACCCGCTGAGCCCGCTCGAACATATCCACGCTTGAATCCATCGTCAGTTCATCCTTCCGTTTCATTTATCCAGCGCGCGCCTGCACCGTTTCCACCAGGGCCCGGACAGATTCTACCGGGGTCTCAGGCAGCACCCCGTGCCCGAGGTTGAAGATAAAGCCCGGATCCCCTGACATCTCATCCAGGATCTCATCTGTCTTGATTCGAACATTCTCCGCATCGCCAAACAGGAGCGAGGGATCGAGGTTCCCCTGGAGGCCGATCTCCGGCCCAAGCCGTCTGCGCGCCTCGCGCAGGCTGGTCCGCCAGTCGACACTGAGCACCCCCGCGCCGCTCGAAGACATCTCATCGAGGAGATGGGATGCTCCGTTGACATAGAGAATCGCCGGGGCTCCCGAATCGGCGATCGCAGCAAAGACCGCCTCCTGGTACGGCAGCGCAAAACGCCGATAGTCTTCCCTGCTCAGCAGGCCCGCCCAGGTGTCAAAAAGCTGGACGGCATCGGCTCCGGCTTCCAGCTGGGCGCGCAGATAGTTTCCGGTAGCCCTTGCCAGGGGGGCCAGCAAGGCATGCAGCAGCTTCGGATCCTGGTTCATCAGGCGCTTGATCCATTCCCCGCTTCGGCTGAAATTCCCCTCCACGAGATAGGCGGCCATGGTGAACGGCGATCCGGCAAAGCCAAGCACGGCGACCTCAGGGGGAAGCTCCGCCCGCAGCCGCGCGATGGTCTCCAGCACGGGCGCCGTATGCCCGGCAGGGTCGGGATCTTTCAGGGCGGCGATGGCCTGCGCTGTCCGCAGGGGCTCGAGAAATCTTGGCCCGGGATTATATTCGAGCGGCGCTCCCATGGCCTCGGCCAGGAAGAGGATGTCGTAAAAGACCACCACGGCATCAAGGCCGAACAGCCGGTAGGGCTGCATCGAGACCTCAAACGCGAGCTCCGGGTCTGAGCACATCTCGACAAAGGAATGGTTCTTCTTGATCGCCTGGTACTCCGGCAGGTAGCGTCCGGCCTGGCGCATCAACCATACCGGGGGACGCCCGCTATTGCGACAGCGCGCGGCCTCCAGAAAACGGAAGGACCCTGTCTTATGCTCACCCATCACGTTTTCCTCTGCCTCAGATTTCTGCATGACCTGCCTTTATGGTCTCTCTAGCTGGACAGGTCAAGAAAATCGACTGCCTGGAATCAAATCAATCTCCAGGGAGATTCCGGGAGCCCCGCCCCGGACGCGCCCGGACCCGAGAACCGCGCTACCCGTACATCCGATAAATCTGCCTGCGGCCCGGAACCCCTCGGCCGCTTCCACCGATTTTTATGCCTGCGCCGCCAAAACAAAGACTAAACGCCGCTTTTTTCCTGTTATGCTAAAAGATCGCCTCGCCTTCTGAGCCCTTCCGCGAGACGCTTCAGAGGTCACAAGTATAACCAACATCCAAGTTTGACTAACGAGCTCCGATGGAACTCTTTGTATTCGGACTGAATCATAAAACAGCCCCTGTGAGCATCCGGGAGCGGTGGTCGCTCTCATCTGGAGAATCTGAGCAGGCCCTGGAACGAATCAGCTCCGAGATAGCGGACTCCGAACACCTCATCCTTTCGACCTGCAACCGCACTGAGTTTTACAGCGCCATTCCCGCCTCCAGCGGCCTGGCCAGGGACCTCAACGAGAAAGCCGATGCCTTCCGCCAATTGATCAGCCTCTACCTTGGCGAAGACGACGTGAATTCCTGCGGTGACGACCATTTCTATCTCTACCGGCAGGAAAACGCCGTCAAGCACCTCTTCCGGGTAGCCGGCGGACTCGACTCAATGATCATCGGAGAAACAGAGATCCTCAGGCAGCTCAAGGAAGCGTACGCGCTCTCGGAAAAAAGCAGCACCAGTGGAAAAATGTTCAGGCGCCTCTTTCCCGAGGCACTCAAGGTCGGCAAGAAGGTCCGGACCTCCACCTCGATATCCGAAGGATGCATCACTCCCGGGCAGGCGGCCCTCCGGCTTGCCACAGAGGTCCTGGGAACACTTGAAGGAAAAGAGGCTCTCCTCATCGGGGCCGGGGTGGTCGCCAGCCTGACGGCCCGGGCCTTCATCGAACATGACCTGCGAAACTTTACAGTGGTCAACCGAACCACTGAGGCCGCAGAGGCGATGCTCGAAGAAATCAAGCCCCAGACCGGCGAGCTGCAGGCCAGGGTCCTCGCCCTTGGCGACGACTTCCCAGCCGCGATCGCCTCTGCTGAGCTCGTCATCTCTTCGACCAGCTCGGTCGAACCGATCCTCACCTCCGAGACCCTGCGCGAAATCCAGGAACAGAGGGGCTCGCGACCGCTGGTCATCATCGACCTCGCAGTGCCAAGAGATATCGAACCGCAAAGCGGTGAGCTCGAAAATATTCACCTCTTCAATATCGATGACCTCAACAGGGTGATCCAGGGCAATCTCTCCAGCCGCCACGAGCAGTTCTCGAAAGCGGAAGAGATCGTCAATAAACAGATCGGCGTATTCTACAGTCAACTGAACTACCTCAAGGTGGACCCCGTGATTCGCCATCTTATCGAGCGCTTCGAGATCATCCGCAGGGGCGAGCTCCAGAACACGCTGGAGACCTTCCCGCCTGAGCAACACGAAGCGATCGACAAGCTTACGCGCAGCCTTGTCAACAAGCTGATTTACTTCCCGATCGAACGCCTGAAGTCGATCCGCGATATGCAGGGGCTCAGCGAGGATGAGACCGCGTTCCTGAAAAAACTCTTCCTGCCCAAGTAAGAACAGGTTGAGATACGCCTGTGGCGGCGAACCGGAAGCGGTTCTTGCCGGCCCGGCAGTCATCTTCTCACGCCCTCATGGAGAATCGACAAGAATGAGCTCGCGAACCTTCAGGCTTGGTACCAGGGGCAGCCCCCTGGCTCTCTGGCAGGCTGAGTGGGTTCGACAGGCCCTCCTGTCAGCAGATGCCGCCCTCGAGCCCGAGATCGTCGTCATCAAGACCAGCGCCGAAAATTTCCCCGAGCAGGAGATCCCGTTGATCGGTACAGGCGTCTTCAGCCGGGAGATCGACGAGGCGCTGCTGGCTGGAAAGCTGGATGGAGCCATCCACAGCCTCAAGGACCTGCCATCGGATTATCATCCGAACCTCGAGATCATCTCGATACCTCCCAGGGAGAGTCCGCTCGATGCTTTTGTCAGCGCGGCGGGAGAGAACCTCTCCGAACTCGGGTCCGGCGCAAGGGTCGGTACCGGGAGTCCGCGTCGCAAGGCGCAGCTGCTCTCCTGGCGTCCGGACCTCGAGATTGTACCCTTGCGCGGAAACGTCAACACGCGGCTGGAGAAAATCTCGCGGGAAGGACTAGCGGGCACCATCCTCGCCCGGGCCGGTCTGAAACGGCTCGGCAAAGAGGAGCTCATCACAGAGCTGGTAGACACCTCCATCATCCTGCCTGCGGTAGGACAGGGAGCTCTCGCCCTGGTCTGTAGAAAAGACGATGACCGCTTCCGTGAGCAGCTGCTCTCCCTGGATGACCAGCCCAGCCATGAAACGATCCTCGCGGAACGCTCCTTCCTGCGGCGGCTTCGCGGCGGCTGCCAGGTCGCCGCAGGCGCCCTGGCACGCATCGAGGGTGACAACATCGTGATCGAGGGAGTGCTCGCGAGCGAGGATGGAGCCACCTGCCTGAGAGCGCGCCGCGAGGGCCCCACAGTTGATGGACCGAGGCTGGGAGCCGAGCTGGCCGACGAGCTCCTCGAAGGAGGCGGATCGGCCCTCATCGAAGACCAGGACAACGGCGGGTGATGAACGAAGAAGCCCTCCAGAACCGAACCATCGTCGTAACCCGCCCCGAATCCAGGGCGGCGGAGCTCAGTTCCAGGCTGGAGGAGCTCGGCGCGAGAGTCTTCCGGGTTCCCTCGATCCGTTTTTCGAGGCTGGCAGACACCAGCCCCTGGGAAGAGACGATCGCAAGAAAAGACGACTTCACCCACGTGATCTTCACCAGCCGAGTAGCCGCGGACACCTTCGAGGCGCTCTGCTCTGAGGCCGGCTTCCCGGCAGCTTCCTGGCTCTCCAGCTGCAACGTGGCGGCGATCGGGGCCGCCACCGGCGAACGCCTGAAGGAGGCGGGAATCGTTCCTTCCCTGGTGGCCGGTGCCGCGGCCGGAGCCGGAGCCGGATTCGCCCGCGAGCTCATCGAGAAGGAGCTGCTTGGCGAAGACAGCCGGGTGCTCCTTCCAGGCTCGAATATTGCCCGGCCTGAGCTGGGCGCGGCGCTGAGGGACGCGGGGGCCCGCGTCACCTCGGTCCCCATCTACGAGACCCTGGAGGAAGACCCTGCCCGGGCCGAGAGGCTCTTCGAGGCGCTCGACCGGGATGAGCCGCCCGATGCGGTCACCTTCGCCAGCCCCTCGGCTCTCAACGGATTCCTCGGAATCTGCGGCGCCAGGGGCAGGAAGCTGCTCGAGTCCCCCTCGGTGAAAATCGTCTCACTCGGACCGACCACCAGCGCTGCGGCCAGGAGCGAGGGCCTGGAGGTCTCCGCCCAGGCCACGAACCCCGGCACCGAGGGCCTGGTCGAGGCGCTGCGAGAGGCGCTGGCGTAAAAGAACAGCCGACCTCAATCGCCCGCTGGGCTTCCAGCATCCCCCCGCAGGTAGACATCCCGCTTCGGATAGGGAATCTCGATTCCCTCCTCCGCGAAGGCCTTATAGATCTCCTTGCACAGCAGGTGGCGTAACCTGCCGCGCAGCACGGGCTCCTGGATCCATCCGAGGAGCTCAAAATCGAGACCCGAATCTCCGAAGGCCCTGAACCTCACCCGCGGCTCAGGCTCCAGCATGATCTCCGGATGAGAGACCGCGATGGAGATCAGCAGCTCTTCCAACCGGTCGACATCGGTACCATAGGCCACCCCGACCTTTACCCTGATGCGCTCCTTCTCGTAGGGACCACCGCTCTCGTTGGTGATCTTCGAGTTGCCCATCACCGCATTGGGAATGGTGATCTCCACATCATCCCGGGTCAGCATGCGGGTGCTGCGCAGACCGATATGGGTTACCCGGCCGCGCTCACCGGTATCGAGCACGACAAAATCACCTATCTTGTAGGGAGCATCCGCCAGGATGAAGGCTCCCGCGAACAGGTTCGCAAGGCTGTCCTTGGCCGCGAAGCTCAGCGCCAGGCCGATGATTCCCGCCGAGGCGAGCCAGGCGGTGGGATCGATCTTCCAGGAGAGAAAGAGGAAATAAACCGCCGCGCCGATAATGACCAGCAGCGAAGCATTGTAAAAAAGCGGGAGCGTTCGCGACTGGATGAGATGAAAACGATCCTGGTTCCTGCTCAGGGCATCCAGGATGAGGCGGGAGACCCGTATCGAGAACAGGACCAGGACGATGATTCCCAGGGTCTTGAGGATCGCCTTGGTGACCCAGAGTCCGTTCTCAGGCAGGCCGGCCTGCTCCGCGGCCATTCCCAGCCCCAGGAAGAGGACAAGCAGGAAGACCGGACGATGCATCAGCTCAACGAACTCGTCATCGATGGTCGTCTCGGTTTTACCGACCAGGCGGCTCACATAGCTGGAGAGAATCCAGTCAGCGAGCTTTGCGCAAACGATCGAAAGAACAACGAGAATCAGTGCCTGGACAGGGCCGGGCAGCCCTCCCCATATTTCCATTACGGCTGCCAGGATCGAATCGAGAGAAAACTCGGCGATGCCGACACCTCTGACCCACTGCGCAAGAATCACCAGGAAGGAATTCATCTGCTCTCTCCGCTAATTTCACTCTCTCTTCATTCAACTTAACGCGAGCCCTCCAGCCGGAAGGCCGGGCATCACCGGCGGCAGAGCCGCAACGCTGGCGAAAAAACCGCTACGGTCGTAATAACCAACCTTGGACGCGAACGCAAGCGCCAGTAGGCCTAGCTGCGAAGATCCCGCCACCAGGTCATCGAGAGAGCGAAGAATAGAAGCGGGCCCAGCGCGGAGCCGATCGCCGCGGAAAGAACCCCCTGGGCCCCAAGCTGCTGACAGAAAGCCCCGGTGACAAAATAGACTGTCCCCAGACAGGCGGAGAGAAAAGCGCCGAGAAAGACATTGCTGGTGCCGAAATAGACGATGACCGGAAGCCCCAGCAGCAGCAGCAGGACGTTGTGAACCGGATGGAACAGCCGTGAGTAGTACTTGCTTCGCCAGCTCCTGTCGTCGGTATCTCTCATCTTCCGTCTCAGATCGACGAGCCTCATATGCGCCACCTCCGCCTCGCGCACCTCCAGGTCCTCCGGCGAGAGGACCGTCTCGAGAGCCTGCTCGATAAAGGATTCCGACAATCGATCCGCTCCCCCCTCGACCTCCGGCTGGGGCACCGTCACCAGGCGCGACCTCTGGCTCCCCGCCTGGAATTCAAATGGCTCGTAGAGAGAAATCCAGCCCCGCTTCATCAGCCAGTAGCCCCCTCCCTGGCTGGGCTGAACCCACTCCATCTGCCTGGCGGAAATGACGGAATCGGGCTCCTTCCCCGGATTGGTCGGCAGAACGAGAACGCCCTCGGCCCGCTTCTCGTTGATGAGGTAACGTTTGATGAGAATCAGGATTCCCTTCTTGGTGTCCTCGTACTTCAGGTCCAGGCTCTCGAGGCGGCCCTTGC
>Ga0310124_10003117_pt1 | contig 11265 bp, 13 predicted proteins | sample CB11b_AW_Bot5_MG_FD_203507 | JGI IMG/M metagenome (GOLD analysis project Ga0310124, IMG submission 203507) | Marine microbial communities from Western Arctic Ocean, Canada - CB11b_AW_Bot5 | ecosystem: Environmental > Aquatic > Marine > Oceanic | place: Canada: Western Arctic Ocean | collected...
ACCGGCTATATAAATACGCCCGTAACAATATTGAGCACGGGGAATTGGCCCATAGCAAAACCTACATTAGAAATAATTAAAAAAGTCGCATTGAAAATTGGTTATTATGAAAGCGCCTCCCACGTCTACGTTGTATTGGCCTCATTGCCATTGGACGCGTATTTAAAGCCGATGTAGCACTCGGGAAACTCGAATTCTACAAATCTGCCTTGCCGGCAACTGATTGAAACTGAAAATTATATATTCGGATTGTAGGCCCATTGTAATAAAGCCTGGCGTTGCCGGGGTCGACAGGACCGGTTGCCGGGTTCGCAATTTTTACGAACTTGCGCTTCGTGACGTTTGAATGCTCGCCATCTCTTGATCTGATGTTGGTCTATATCCGGAATTCTGCGGCCCAGATAGTAACGGCAATACCATTGAAACCATCCGCGCGGATCAGGCCCAACAATCCATCCTTTGTCTTGCCACACCGTTAACGATTGACGGCTTTTAATACCAAAGTAATTTATGCTCGGGTCTGGAGTATGGCTTGTCTTTGCCTTTACAAACCACCCTGATGGCAGTTCATCACGGCAATCGTTGCAGTATTTGCCCTCAAATACGCCCATTTGTAGCATTTCGTGTGGGCTCAGATAGGGCGTAAAGCCAGGATCAAAGTTCTTCCCGACGGGCTCTGAGATAAGATATGCATACGACCGTTGCATACGGTCATTTATAATAGCCCTATCTCCTATCGCGTACATTCTGTGAAAATCACATTCCTGAAAAATATTGAACCAGCCGCGGCATCAGTCCAGTGAATTTCAACGGCGCCTCGGTGGCTATCAGACAAATGCATGCCTCGTTGGTATCCGCGATGGGTTGATGTTTGATATCGTCGTCCAAATCCGCAATGTCGCCAACACCAAAGCGTCCAACTTCATCACTGAAAGAGCCTTTAAGCACCTGTGTCAATTCTATCCCTTGATGCCTGTGTTCAGGGATGTTTACGCCAGGAGCAATCTTTAACAGACTCAAAGTGCCATCAGCCGTATTAAGACCTGCTATGGCAAAATATTTGATGCCGGGGGCCATTGATTTCCAGTCCACGTCCTCCAACCGATCCGGTACATAAGCACGCAGGGGCTTGGGGATCTCAGGGTTGCCCCGTCGTGGTGAAGACTCATTCGAAAAAGAGGAAATTGAATCATTGGGCGGATCAGATGCTAGAGGCAATTTTTGTTTGCCAAGTTTGATCATGACTTTCTCCAGGGCGTCTGGTGACATGTCCTCGGGCTCAGTATGCTGTAATTGAATACCGCCAATATCTTCCAGTTGATCTCGACGTTTGCGGCAATCCGGGCAATTCGAAATATGACTTGCAACCACAAGCGAAATCGATTCAATCAAAGCTCCTGCCGTGAAAGCGCCTAAAGTGGCGTCTGATAAGTGATGATGGATACTCATGCCATCTCTCCTGATTCCAGGTACACGCTTTCCCTAAGGCGTCCGAATGCCAGACGTATTCGTGATTTAACTGTACCTAATGGTAATTCCAGTTGTTTGGCGATTTCGCCATGACTCAAGCCATCGTAAAAGGACATGCGAATGACCTTGGCCTGATTTTGCGGCAGTTCGGCCAATGCAAGGGCAACGTGCCGGATTTTTTGCTCACGGTTAATCTTGACCTCTGCGTTTTCCTGTTCGTCTTTGATCTCTGCCAAGTCAAAATCGTCATCAAAAAAATGCTTTTTCTTGCGCAGAACATCAATACGAATATTCCGGGCAATACGAAATATCCATGTACTGGCGGCGGCCTTGTCCGGGTCAAACAATTGGGCTTTTCTCCAAACCTGCAAGAGAGTCTGTTGCGCTAGTTCTTCGGCCATCTCATCGGCACTTCCAAGTTTCAACATGTACGACTTAACCCGCGGCGCGAAATGCTGAAAGAGATCGGCAAAAGCAGCTTTGTCTTGAGTTTGCCCAATGCTCAATAATAGCAGCGAAAAGTTGGGCTGCTCCTTGTCGCCGGATCCCAAGCTAATTTGAGCTTGCTTATTCATATTAGCTTCTCTGTCAGTTACTTTCGGGCACCACTCGTAGGTCTATACGGAAGAATTTTTGGATTGGATCGCACATATATTAGAAATAGCACTAGTGTTGCTTATTTCTGGAAAATCATTTCATTTTCTTTTCACAATTGTGATCCGATCATAATATTTCTCCGTAACATTTTATGACTAAGGACACTCAATTGCATAAAAATCAAACGATTACACCTCAAGAGATCGGTATTGTGGGAATAGGTATCGCCGGCATGTCTGCTGCCTGGCTATTGTCCAAACATCATAAGGTCACGATTTTTGAAAAGGATGATCGCATTGGTGGACACACGAATACCGTGGATCTCGACGGCTTGGGCGTCGACACCGGTTTCATTGTTTACAATGTCAAAAATTACCCCAACCTGATTGCTCTTTTTGACCATCTGGCCGTGACCACTCAGTCAACGGACATGTCCTTCGGTGTTTCTATCGATCAAGGAGACTTCGAATATTCAGGCGGCGATTTGGCTGGGCTCTTTGCCCAGAAATCAAACGTATTGCGCCCCCGGTTCTGGAGAATGGTAAAGGACATCCTGCGATTTTATCGCGAAGCGCCGCTGACGCTTAATGATGACGCATATAACAAAATCACACTCGGCGAGTACTTGATTTATCAGGGTTACTCCGAAACATTTCAACGAGATCACTTGTTACCAATGGGAGCCGCAATCTGGTCCACGCCCGTCGACACAATGCTCGAGTACCCATTGTCGTCTTTTTTACGTTTTTGCGAGAACCACGGCCTTTTGCAAATCAGAGATCGGCCTGAGTGGAGAACAGTTGTCGGCGGTAGTAGAGAATACATTAAGTGCCTTACCAAAGACTATCATCATGAAATTCAGACCAATAGAGCCGTCGAGCAGGTCTGGAGTGATGCCAGCGGCGCTTATATCAAGGATCGCAACGGAGATGTTTCCCGCTTCAATCAAGTGGTGATGGCCTCTCACGCCGATCAGACTCTCAACATGTTAAGATCTCCCAGTGCCGATGAAACAAAACTGCTCGGTACTTTTGCCTATCAGCCCAACAAGGCAATATTGCACACGGACCCGTCCCTGATGCCAAAGAGGAAAGGCGCTTGGTCAAGCTGGAATTATCTAAGCACGCGCGACAACGGACAAGACAGTGTCTGTGTCACCTACTGGATGAATAAGCTGCAAAACCTGAATGTCGATACGGACTATTTTGTAACCCTCAATCCATCCAAACTGCCGAACGAGGACACCATACTGCGCAGCTTTATTTATCATCATCCTGTATTCGATCATCACGCTATGGCGGCTCAAAAAAGGCTGTGGAACCTGCAAGGCAAACAGCGCCTTTGGTTCTGCGGCAGCTATTTTGGATACGGGTTCCACGAAGACGGCCTGCAGTCCGGCTTGGCCGTCGCAGAGGCGCTTGGTGGCGCAAGGCGCCCCTGGTCGGTGGAAAACGAAAGTGGTCGCATTCACCTTTCTTAAAACTGGCCCGCTCTTAACATCTTGAAAGCAGCATGAAATGGAGAACTTTCGAACCAGTGTATTTGAGGGACGGGTGTTCCATCAGAGGCTACGTCCGCGCAAGCACCGCCTTTCCTATCGTGTCTTCAGTATGCTTGTTGATCTCGATGAATTACCTTCTCTTAATAGACAGTTGAGATTTTTTAGCCACAATCGGTTCAATCTGTTTTCTTTTTGGGATAAGGATTATGGCTGCGGGGGAGAAACCTCGCTTGCCCAGTACGCGCGAAACACATTGAGCAAGGCCGGTCTGGATTTAGCCGGCGGCTCGGTAAAATTCTTGTGCTATCCGCGTTTGTTCGGATACGCGTTCAATCCTCTCAGTGTCTATTACTGCTATGACCCGGATGGTGCGCTGAAAGCAATAATATACGAAGTCAGCAATACCTTTGGTGAGCGCCACAGTTACCTCATAAAGGTTGACCAGGACGGAAACCGACCCGTTCGCCATTCCTGCAAAAAAGATTTTTACGTGTCTCCGTTCATGAACATGGATGCGACCTATCATTTTTGCATCACCCCACCATCGGACCGACTGACCGTATTTATCGATCAGCATGATGGCGAGGGGTCATTGTTAAAGGCCAGTTTTTCTGGTCATTCAAAAGCGTTGTCCGACAAATTCCTGATGTCGCTGTTACTGAGATATCCGTTGATGAGTGTGAAAGTCATCGGCGGCATACATTGGGAAGCGCTAAAATTATGGCGCAAAGGGTTAAAAATATTTGCCCGACCCGCGCCACCTAAAAGCCCCATCACCTATGTTAACACCCGTTCGTTGGAGAAGAATACATGACCAACAATGCAACAGATCTCTGCATAAAACGTGAATTTGCAGCAGCTCGTAACCCGTTGATAAAGCGCTTCGCGGCCAAATTTAATGGCTTCCAGGGGGGGCATTTGACGCTTATTCTTCCAGACGGTGACGTCGTTGCACTGGGTCAAAAAAATCCAGCAGATGCGCAAGCCTGCATTCGATTGAATTCCTACAAACCTTTGTCTGAGCTGTTCGTTAAAGGAGACCTGGCTTTTGCTGAAAGTTACATACAAGGGGAATGGGAGAGCTCGGACCTGACGGCACTCTTTGAATTTGGCCTGGCAATTGAAGATAAATTCAAGATTGGTTCAGCCAACAGTATGGTGTTAAAAATCTTCAACCGCATCCGCCATATTTTGAACCGAAACTCCAAACGCGGGTCCCGCCGGAACATTGCCTATCACTATGATTTGGGGAATAATTTTTACAAACTCTGGTTGGATGACACCATGACGTACTCGTCCGCCCTGTTTAACGACCCGTCGGACACCTTGAAGCAGGCCCAGCTGAATAAATATCAAGCTATCGAGGAATTGCTGAACGTCAGCAAAAATGATCGGATTCTGGAAATTGGATGTGGCTGGGGTGGCTTCTCCGAATATATTGCGAAATCAACGGGCGCAAAAATTGACGGCCTGACGTTGTCGAAAGAACAGCTTGAGTTCGCCAATACCCGCTATCAAAACGCGGGCCTCGAAAAACAAGCCACTGCGTCCTATACCGATTACCGGGACAGCACGGGTCAATATGACAAGATCGTATCAATCGAGATGTTTGAAGCTGTCGGAGAAGAAAACTGGGACACCTATTTCCAGACAATTCATGATCGACTGGCCCCTGGGGGCTTAGCTGTTCTGCAGATCATTACAATCGATAATCAACGCTTTCACTCATACAGAAAACATACGGATTTTATTCAACGCTACATTTTCCCCGGCGGATTTCTGCCAAGTCCTGAAGCATTCCAGGCAGCCGTAGACAGGAGCGAATTCACCTTGCAGGAAACCCATTTTTTCGGCGCGTCGTACGCGCGCACATGTGCGCTGTGGAATAAACAATTCCAGCACGCGTGGCCTGAATTAGAGGCTTTGGGATATTCAAAGAACTTCAAACGAATGTGGGAATATTATTTGTCCTATTGCGAAGCAGGGTTTAAGGCGGGGAGCGTTGATGTCGGGTTATTCAAAATTAAGAAAGTTACATAAGGGCCTCTACGCTCTCCCAGCATTTGTATTAGCCCTGCCGACGATCCCGGCATTTGTCCTGTTGCCGAGCTTTTACGCCGAAACGATGGGGCTCGGCTTGGCGACTGTCGGCGCAATTTTTCTGGGTCTTCGGCTTCTGGATGTGATCAGCGACCCTCTACTGGGTTATGTTTCCGATCACATTCCATCGCGCTTCGGAAAACGAAGACTGCCGATGGCAATTGGTGCCGTGATCGGTGCTCCCGCATTAATAATGGTGTTTTCCCCGGCGCCAGGCGTGTCCGCTGGGTATCTGATTGGCTGGGGCGCAATGCTTTATATTGCGTGGACGGCAGTACAAATTCCCTATGTGGCCTGGGCCGTCGAACTTGAACATAACTATGCAGCGCGGGCTCAACTGAACGGTTATCGTGAAGGGGCAGGACTGTTGGGGATTATGGCGACGGGCGCCGCTGGTGTTGTATTGGTAACGTTAACGGAACAAGACCGCTTTCAGGTGTTGGCATGGGCGACAGTCATTTTGGGATGCGGTGTATTTTATGTGACCTTGCGGTTTGTCCCTGAAGGACGATTTGTTCCGTCCGATAAATCACGAGCGCTGTCTTTTCCCTGGCGCAACAGACTTTTCCTGCGGGTTCTGACAGCTTGGTTTCTTAATGGACTGGCAAATGGCCTGCCCGCCGTGTGTCTGCCTTTGTTTATGACCCATATTTTAGGCGCATCAAATACGGATCAGGCTGCATTACTGTTTATCTACTTTCTATTCGCAGTGGTCGGCATTCAAGGCTGGGTATGGCTGTCAAGGCTCTACACTAAGCATTCAATCTGGTGTCTATCCATGACCATGGCTTGCGCTGTATTCTTGACTGTTCCCCTATTGAATACCGGCGATATTGTCGCGTTCGGCGTTATTTGCGCTCTTACGGGCCTGACATTGGGCAGTGATCTTGCCTTACCCCCTGCCATACAGGCCGATTGCGCAGATTGGGACCGCTTCCGGTTTCGCAAGGAACGTACGGGAACGTTGTTCGCTTATTGGAGCATGTCAACCAAGCTTGCGTTGGGGCTGGCTGTCGGGTTCGCTTTCCCCGCGCTTTCATGGCTTGGCTTGGATGATCAAACACAGACGGCCTCAAACCAATCAAAAATGGCACTTGTGGTGATCTACGCAGTGATCCCAATCGTATTAAAACTGATGGCAATTATGTTGATGCGGAACTTCCCGATCGGACCGAAACAACACCTGGCCATTGATCGGCGTTTGGAGATCAGGGCATGAAAACCTTATTTGGATCGTTATTAGTCACACTGTTACTAACCGGATGCACCAGCATGAAATCGCAAGACTTTAAAGAGAGCGAACCAAAACTTTCTCTGTTCGACTACTTCAAAGGCAAGACGTCGGCATGGGGAATATTTGAAGATCGTTTTGGTAACGTTCGTCGTCAGTTTCAAGTCGACATTGAAGGCCGTATTAACGGTAATGAAATGACCCTTGATGAACGGTTTCACTATAACGATGGTGAGAAAGACCAACGTATTTGGCGGATACGTAAAACCGGCGATCAAACTTTTGAAGGTGAAGCGGATGATGTGATCGGCACTGCGAAAGGTGAGGTGCAGGGCAATGCCTTAAACTGGACATATGATCTCAACCTCAAAGTTGGCGATAGCTCGTACAAAGTCCATTTTGACGACTGGATGTTTTTGCAGTCTGGTGGCGTGATGATCAATCGCGCGCGGTTGAGCAAGTGGGGATTTGATATTGGCGAAGTGACGTTGTTTTTTATGAAACCTGCAGGCGCCGCCGGATAAGCCGTATTAAGGTCCCAATGAATGGTAGCTTTGCATAAAACTGCTCTGAAGCGTCCCAGTGATCGGTATGCTGGTAAACCAGTCCGCGCTCATCAAAATGAATTTCACTCATCCCCTGCAGGCCCCAATGGTTAAGCCCTTTAATCTCGCCTTGAAATGACCAGCGCAAAAACAGGACATCATCCGCCCAGGCGCGGTGAGTAAACTGGAAATTCGGATCTTTAACATCATTGAGCGTCTTAACCAGCAAACGGCGAAATGCGTCAAGCCCTGACAAGTCATTGAACGGGTCTTTAAATTGAATGTCCGCGCTGACAAAGCTCTCAATACCCTCAAGCCGTTCCATCGACAACTCCTCGAAGAGCCGGATGTATTGCGCGCAGCTGTCTTCGTTTGTCATTTCTGCCTTGTCATTTTTCGGGCCAGATAAAAATATAGACGATACGGTATCATCTGAAGAAGCTTCATGCGACGGACAAAAGGTCGCGGGAACGTGATTTCAAAGCTGTCGCTTTCAAGGCCGCGGCGAATTTCAATTGCTGCCTGTTCGGCACTTAACAGATACGGCATCTCAAAATCATTTCTATCTGTCAGTGTACTTTTAACAAAGCCCGGGCTGATCAACTTAAGCGTTACCAGGCTATCTTGTAATTCAGCACGAAGGCTTTCACACAACGATATCAGGGCAGCCTTGCTTGGCCCGTAGGTGGACGCGTTTGGCAGGCCTATATATCCTGCTAACGAGCCAACAATCGCCATTTTTCCACCATGTTTTCTCATCTCCGGCAATACCGCCTGAATGCAGTTTAATGTACCAAAATAATTCACCTCGAAAGTCTTACGGTGATCGTTTGGGGAGCAGGCATGGGTTGGCCCTGGCCGATAGTCCCCCGCGTTTAGAACGGCGAGATCGATTGCTCCGATTTCGGGCTGGGCTGACAGCACTGCGTCTTCGTTTGAAATGTTGCAAACAACGGCACGAATTTGTGGCGACAAATCGCAGACTTCTTGTAAGCGCTTCTGATCCCGACCAGAGATTACCACGTCCCAACCATCAGTAGCGAATGACAGGGCCAGGGCTTTACCGATCCCGCTGCCGCCACCCGTGATCCATACAGTGCTCACGGCTCGCGCTCACAGGTATTGCAAATGTATTCGATCGTAGAGCCATCTCGCGCTTTGAATTCCAATCTGGACCAGCGCCCCTTAGCGTCGTACCAGACAGACGTATCCTTTAATTCACCAGAGTAATCGTAACGGGTAGCAAGAATTGAGCCGCCATTAACAGGAATCCACTCTTCACCCCTGTTCCAGATTTTGACCTGGTTGATATTCCCGGTGAGTGTATTAAGAACGCGACCTTGCCTGACAACATCGGCGTTCCAGTGATTGGTCGAAATGATGGGGCTGTCGATACTATAGGTGCCCGACGGGGCTTTAATAGTTAACCTGTCAGCATTCGGCAGGGAAGATATTTTTATTTGATCCGAACCGTCTTTAACCGCGACGTCCAGATGAGAGAGCGCTCCATCTGACCATTTTTCAATTGACTTGTAGTCAAATGAATACACCGGAATTGTAAGAAATGTAATGTTCATGTTCATTTGTGATACGACGACCAGATCCGACTCTTCGCGCGAAAACGTCGTCACGTGTTGACCTACCCGCTCTCCGTCTCGAACAACATCGAAACCAATCTTATTATCGTACACGTCAATTGATGTAGGTTCGGAATATGCTGGTTGAGAAATCAACAAAGCTAGTTTCACCAATGCTATGTGTCGCAATTTCAAAGCCCCTTGCCGATATAATACTACATGTTTTTACGTCGAAATATGGAGAATGGATCACGATTGGTATGAACATCGGAATCAGATATGAGGTGGTCCAAAATCAGGCGTGGAAGCTTTAATGCCGGTGATCCGATTTGGACGTCACTGCGTAACAAGAAGTGAGCGTTATATTTTGAGGAATGGAAATGATTGTTCGAACTTACTCTTTAACCATGGAAAAAATTCTACCATCATTGCCAATGACTTACGCATGTACTGTGATCCAAAGGAAAATTATGAGCATTATGATAATCTTTTAAGGCACTTGAAATGACACGAAACGACTTAGGATCGGACGCGGACACAGTCTTTTTCGATGGCCAGTGCCCACTCTGCACCCGGGAGGTCGGATATTACCGACGGTAGCGGGGAGCCGAAGACTTCAACTGGGTCGATGTGACAAAGGTCAGTCTCGACGACCTACCTTCCGGTCTGACCCGAGAAGACGCTCTGGCTAGGTTTCACGTGGTAACTGCCAAGGGAGAATTGGTGTCGGGAGGTAATTCTTTTTCAAGTTTGTGGTTGTCGTTGCCGGCGTTCAGATGGGCCGGGCGGCTATTTCGCATCAATTTTCTCGCCTCGTTTCTGGAATCGGGATACAGAATATTTCTGCCCTGTCGCCCTCTGCTGCAACGCTGCATGCCAAAAACACTCAAGCAACCCGGAAGCGATCCGCGAGTTAGCGAGACTAAAGGATGATCTTTCGATTTGTAATCATATTTTTATTTGCACAAATTCATGGGGGCGCTATGGCATCCGAAACGGCAACGAAAACAGCTCACGATTTCGACTTTAAGTCTATTGAGGGGGAACACCTGCCGTTGTCCTCTTTCTCTGGCAAAGCCGTTCTTATTGTTAACACGGCCTCTCATTGTGGCTTTACTCGCCAGCTCGCCAAAACATATTATTCCCGGGCACGACCCACTAGTCATGGACCGTTACCCTGCCGTTGGGCCCGACTTAAAAGGGATTGCGGTTAAATTAGATGAAGATCCAAGAGTACATAAATAACGTACATAAATAAAAGGGTTTTTCTTACCCATTATTGAAAGAGAACGAATTGGTTCGCTTCATTATATTATTAACGGTTTTTATTTCCACTCCGGCCATGGCTCAGACAATACTTTTCGACGATTTTTCGAATAATCCTGCAGAGCGCTGGGAATTTATCACAGATCAAGTCATGGGCGGGGTTTCCACCGGAAATGTTTCGTTCATGACAGAAAAAGGCACAAGCTATGCTCGGATGACAGGTAACGTAAGTCTCAAAAATAACGGCGGGTTCATTCAATTCCGACGGAGGTTTACCAGTCACTTTGACAAATCTAAACAAGGTCTAAAATTAAAATTGAGGGGTAATAAACAACAATATTTTGTACATATCAGAACGACTGGAACATTCTTGCCGTGGCAATATTACCATGCTCCTTTATCTAGCAATAGTGATTGGACAATTGTCAGGATGCCATTTTCTATGTTTGAAAGATCGAGCGGCTTTCTTTCAAAAAAAATTACCGCCAAAAATATTAGATCGATTGGCATTGTTGCATTCGGCAAAGAGCATGAAGTGCAATTGGATGTTAAACAGATTTCAATCTTTTAAAATATGACTGTGTTGTAGCCAGACATTCCCATTTAGCGGAAAAATTTATGCTCCGTTAATTCAATGAAATCTGACTATGCCAACGTACGCACCTCTATATGTTTCATTATGAGATGCAGGACTTTCCATTGGCTTACAAGACTTCCCTTATGACAAGGGAAGTTCAATCCGTGTAAGATTGCCGCCGAATAAAGGGGCTTTGGGTACATGTCGGACGATATATTCATTCACAGGCAGCTTTTGAACTCGGGGTCGCCTGTTGGTCTCGATCCTTGGGCACTAATCGCCGCTGCGGTTGAGAGCATACTGGTCACGGATACCAATTTGGAATCGCCTGGACCAATGGTGCTCTTCGTCAATCCGGCATTCGAGTCAATGACCGGATGGAATAAAGATGAAATCATCGG
>Ga0310124_10003118_pt1 | contig 11264 bp, 8 predicted proteins | sample CB11b_AW_Bot5_MG_FD_203507 | JGI IMG/M metagenome (GOLD analysis project Ga0310124, IMG submission 203507) | Marine microbial communities from Western Arctic Ocean, Canada - CB11b_AW_Bot5 | ecosystem: Environmental > Aquatic > Marine > Oceanic | place: Canada: Western Arctic Ocean | collected...
GCAGACAGGTACAACGTACGTTCCCGAATACGGTATCGGCCGAGCCTGGCGTGACGTTTATCCCACCAAACAAGTGCGGCGGACCAGATATTAACCACGATCAAGTACCCGGCGACGACCCCGAAGATGGTCAAGTCATTCATGCAAAAACTGGCCCTTTCCGGACCCTATCGATCATCGAAATAACGGAGCGGTATTTTTGATTCGCCTCCACGTTTGTGCTACGATTGGATAGTCGCGTACCGTAGATAAGGGTCCAGCGCGCGCGAGGCTTCGTCCATTGGGCGGGGTACTCGGCGATGCGGCGCTAATCCGGAAATCGACACCTTGTTGTTAACTCCGTCCTCATCAGAAACGTCACGCGTCCATTTTTGCCCCGGATTCTCGCCCCGGGGCAATGACGAACGCGCCCAACGATCGCTAAGGAGACTCGATGGCACAGGCCCCGGTCAACCCGGAGAGTTATGACGCCTCCGATATCACCGTCCTCGAAGGTCTAGAGGCCGTAAGGCTTCGCCCCGGAATGTACATCGGCAGCACCGGCCCGTCCGGTCTGCAACACCTCATCTGGGAGATCGTAGACAACGCCGTCGACGAAGCGATGGCAGGTTTCTGCGATCAGGTAGATATCACCATCCACGGCGACGGTTCAGTAACCGTCATAGACAACGGCCGCGGTATTCCCGTCGACAAGCACGAAACTACCGGCAAAACCGGTGTCGAGACCGTTATGACCACCCTCCACGCGGGTGGCAAGTTTGGTGGCAAGTCATACCAGGTTTCCGGCGGCCTCCACGGCGTCGGCGCGTCTGTCGTGAATGCCCTCTCGAAGACCACCATCGTGGAAGTGCGTCGAGACAACAAGGTGCACCGCCAGGAATATTCACTCGGTGGCGCCGTGACCGAACTGGTTTCACGTCCCCAGGTCGACGCTGACTCGAAGGGCACCGGAACAACCGTCACGTGGATGCCGGACATGGGCACGTTTGAAGAGCTCACGTACGACTTTGAGTCAATCTCGAACCGGTTCCGAGAGATGGCCTACCTTAACCAGGGACTCGGCATCCGATTTCGTTCGGATTTCCATGACGAACTCTGGCCGCACAATGAGGTGTCGTACCTGTTTGACGGCGGAGTAGAAAGCTTCGTGCGGACGATGAACCGCAAACGAGGCGCCATACATGACAACATCGTTTACACACAGGAGACCGTGGATAATGCACAGGTAGAAGTAGCGTTCCAGTACAACGAATCTTTCGTCGAGAACTGCCTGTCATTTGCCAACTGCATCAACACGAACGATGGCGGCAGCCACGTCACCGGCTTCCGTTCTGCGCTTACACGCGTCTTGAACGACTACGGTCGCAAGAGCAAATTGCTGAAAGATGACTCGCCAAACCTTTCCGGTGAAGATGTCCGTGAGGGCATGCTCAGCGTTATCAGCGTAAAGCTGACAGACCCGCAGTTTGAGGGCCAGACAAAGGGTCGTCTCGGGAATCCTGAGATCAAGGGAGCCGTCGAGACCGTCGTCGGCAAACGCCTTTCGGAATTCCTGGAAGACAATCCGGTCGATGCCCAGAAGATCCTTGAAAAAGCGACCACAGCCGCCCGAGCTCGCGCAGCGGCCAAAAAGGCGCGCGACCTCGTCCTGCGCAAGAACGCCATGGATGGCGGATCTCTCCCGGGTATGCTCGCTGACTGCTCCGAAAAAGACCCCTCGATAAGCGAGTTGTACATCGTCGAGGGTCCGTCTGCTGGCGGATCGGCGAAGCAGGGGCGGGACCGTAGATTCCAGGCTGTCCTGCCATTGAGGGGCAAGATCCTCAACGTGGAGAAGGCCCGCTTCGAGCGAATGATCGAGAGCGACACGATTCGTGCACTCGTCACGGCGCTCGGTTGCAACATCGGCGAGGACTACGACCAGTCCAAGCTCCGATACCACCGTGTGGTCATCATGACCGACGCCGACGTTGACGGGGCGCACATCCGCACCTTGTTGCTGACGTTCTTCTTCCGCAACCTGCCGGAGCTCATCGGAAGCGGCTACCTGTACATTGCACAGGCGCCCCTCTATAAAGCCTCCCGAGGCCGATCGGCGTCCTGGTTGTTCACGGATGAGGAACTGGACCGCTGGCTCGCGTCACGGGTGTATTCAAAGTTGTCCGTCACATCGCAGACCGATGAGTCGGTTACGTTCAAAGGTGGGCCGCTCGGCGGCATCATGTCGCCGGTACGTGATTTTGCAGACGCGGTCGCCGCACTGCGTACCCTGGGATTGTCAGAAGCCGTAACCCTTCGACTGCTGACCGATCCGGAGCTGCAGAACATGGACTTCCGACCTCCAGCCCCCGAGCTGCCAGAGTCGGTACAGCCGACGATGTTCGGTGATGAACAATCTCCAAATGGATCAGATCCGGAATCCGAAACTACAGGCGACATTGAGGAATCGAGCGAACCCCTAGCGCCACCACCGCCGCCACCAGACATTACGTTCGACATCGATGGCTTCACGCTCACCCGGGCGATCTACGAGCACCCGACTCTGAACTCCGCACGCCGGCTGTTCCCGAGAGTGCAGAAGGTTGTCGAGAACTCCCCGTACGGCATCTCCCGTGAAGTGGACGAAATCGCAAGAGACATTCCATGGAACGATCTTGTGGCCACGCTCGAGGACAACGCAGATCGGGGCAACGTGGCGATCCAGCGCTACAAGGGGCTGGGCGAGATGAACGCCGATCAGCTGTGGGAGACCACGATGGACCCCAGCGAGCGCTTGATGCTGCGGGTAACGGCAGACGACGCGATACGGGCCGACGAGCTGTTCACGACGCTTATGGGTGACGACGTGGAGCCCCGCAGGGACTTCATCAGGACCCACGCGCTTGAGGTAAAGAACCTGGACGTTTAGCCGACCGGCCTTACGTTCCGTTGGCAGCAGCCCCTTGAATTGGGGCTGCTGCCGCCACTACAGAGTGTCCGATATCGCGACGTTGCCGTCCGCGTCTGCTTCCAGCATCGCCCTGAACGGGATGCCGCGCCTGCGGACCTCGTCGCTTCCGCCCTGGTGCCGGTCTAGGACGCACAGCACCGCTACAACTTCGCACCCGAACTCCTGTATCCCATCCAAGGCGTTCAGCAGGCTTCCCCCGGTGGAAACGGTGTCGTCAAAAACTACTACCCTCGTTCCTGCCTTGATCGCCCCTTCTACCTGCTTGCGGGCGCCGTGCCCTTTTGCGACGTCTCGGACAAAGAATCCGTCCATTGGTGTACCGGCCTGACGGCTTCGCAGAGCCAGAGCTCCGGCGATCGGCACAGCCGCCACCGTTGGACCGCCTACACCGGACGCACCGGCCTCTACAGCCATCGCGAGAAACGCTTCTGACACCAGGTCAGCCCCTTCAGGGTCCAGCGTTAGTACGCGGCCGTCAAAGTAGTAACTGCTCTTAGCGCCAGAGGTCAGCGTGAAATTCCCGAACCTGAGCGCATCAAGTTCTTGAGCTCGCTCCAGGGTCCTTGTCGCAAGCGCCTTGAGATCAGCCAACGATCGATTCTCCTTATCGTCCCATTTCCACAGAACCGTTATTGATACAAACCGTTTTCTTCGATATAAGAGACCACGGAGTTATTCACAAGCCCGTCGATCGACAGACCTTCAGATTCTCGCGCCCGTATCTCGGTTGCGCTGACAGCCAGCATAGGTCCAGATACGAACTGAGCGTTGTGTCCAGGGTGATCGACGGGCAATCCCTCCGGCAACCCGCTCCCGGGCCTGCCGACACATACCAGCGTGCACATACTGACGAGCCGATCGGGATCACGCCAGCGCGGTAGTTCTTCAAGCGCATCGGCTCCCAGGATCAAGAACAGCTCAGAGGCGTGTCCGAACACCTCCCGGAGGTCCGAGATCGTATCAACGCTGTAAGACGGTCGCCCTCTATCCGCGTCCACCGTGGATAGCTCAAACCCTTCACGATCCCGTATGGCAAGCTCCACCATGGCGATACGGTGATCGATAGAACTCACGCTCGACCCGGTACCTGACTGCTTCATCCACGGGCGATCAGCTGGAACGAAAAGTACGCTTGTTAGCTCAAGGACGTTGAACACAGCCGTCGCGATGCCGATGTGGCCGTTGTGGACGGGATCAAACGTCCCCCCGAGAACGCCGATCCGGCTGCTTATCCGGCTGGCTCGGGAACTGTTGGCGCCCGTTAATTCCACTCGAGCTCGGCCTCGCCGATGAAAACGGTGTCTCCCGATTTCACTCCCAGTTCTTCAAGAGCCTTAACAACGCCTAACCTACCGAGCAAACTATGGAGTTGGATCTGGACCTCATACACGTTGAGATCGCTTGCATTAGCCACACGGACTGCCCTGTCATGCAAAATCCGAAACCCCGAGCCTTGTAACTCCGCAAGAGGACGGGAAGTTCGTGCGCCAGGTCGAAGCACCCGGATCTGACTCTCATCGCCGCCCATGGCCTCCAGGGCCTCTTGATCAGCACGAATCGTGGCGAGGCGCCTGAATAGAGCATCCGAAAGATTGTCAAGCCCGGCATACGTTGCAGCCGACACACAGAACGCCTCGCCAGTCGAAACATTCTTAACCAGATTTCCTTCGAGGTTTTCAAAATTCTCCGATACCTCTGGCAGATCCGACTTGTTGATCACCGCAATCTGCGGAGTTTCAGCGAGCTTCTCATCAAACGCCAGCAGTTCGGCGTTGATTAGCTTCATTCGATCTTCGACATCGTCGGACGTTCCATCAACAAGATGGACCAACAGGCGAGTACGTTCCACGTGCCGTAGAAAATCATGTCCCAGACCGATCCCTTCCGCGGCACCCTCAATTAGTCCAGGAATTTCAACAAGAACAATCGAGTCCAGTCGTCGGGACAACACCCCGAGAGAAGGCTCAAGTGTCGTAAAGGGATACGCAGCCACCTTGGGGTGCGCCCCTGTAAGAGCCGTTAATAAACTGGACTTCCCGGCGTTCGGCATTCCAATAATCCCAACATCCGCCAGCAGTTTCAGCTCAAGCCGTAACTCCCTGCCAACTCCAATTTGGCCACCTTCGGCCAACATAGGCTCCTGGTTCTGAGAAGTCACATACTTGACGTTGCCCTGACCCCCTCTCCCTCCTTTCGCCGCAACCACGGTGTCTCCGTCATTAGAGAGGTCAGCAATTAGTTCTTCCGCCTTATTCGGATCTGACGAAACCTCCCACACCTCTGTACCAACAGGAAGAGTGATAACGAGATCATCGGAGGACGCCCCGTGTCTCTTCTTACTTGAACCATCCCCTCCAGCGATCGCCTCAAACTTCTGTCTGTACTGGAACTTCTTAAGGGTATTCAGTGTTTTATCTGCGATTAGGAAAATATCGCCTCCATTCCCTCCATCACCACCATCCGGTCCACCGTTCGGCGCAAACTTCTCCCGGCGAAAAGAGACAACCCCATTTCCTCCGTCCCCAGAACGGATATGAATAATTGTGGAATCAATCAATTAACAAACACCGAAAGATAAATGGTTTCTTGAATGTTCATCATCTTAATAAGCCGGTGGAGACTCGGGAAAATAACTTTGGCCACGAGTGGATTGATTCCTAATATCTGAGGAACTTATGTGAAGAGGATGTGGAGAGGATGTGGAGAGGTCGCTAGTACTGGCTGGCCATAGGCCAAGCGTACTAGGCCTGGGGGTGATTCTTAACAAGAGGGTACAGTTATCCACAGCTATTAGGAGTCTTATCAACAGGCGACTGTTTATCAGGGGAGTTGCGTGTAAACGCTAGGGTGTGGTGGGAATCCGCAATCCGGGGCCAGGGTTGGGTCCTCTGTTTGAGGAGGATTGGTTAGCGGGGCTGACTGGCCAACCGTTGGCGTATCGTCGCGATCACACTTCTCAGCTCGTGGTCGGTCTCGATGAGCTGTTCCATCTTCTTCTGGGCGTAGAGGACTGTTGAATGATCTCTACCGCCCAGCGCGAGTCCCACCTGGGGTGAGCTCAAGGAACTGGTCTCACGAAGCAAGTACATGGCGACGTGACGTGCCAGAGAGACCTCTTTGGTTCTCCTTGGACCCTTGATCGTATCCGGATCCATACCAAACTGTTCTGAGACGACTTTGATCACGGCAAAAGGAGTCATCGGGATTTCTTGTCGTGCTGAGAGTAGATCTCCGAGAGCCTTGCGGGCGATGTCTTTCGTCACGGGCGAGTTGGTCATGTGGGCGTAAGCGACGATACGGTTCAGCGCGCCTTCAAGTTCTCGGACGTTAGAAAACGGCCGGGAAGCGACAATATCGAGCACATCTTCTGGAAGTTGAGTCTGGAGGCTCTTTGACTTTTCACGCAAAATTGCTGTGCGTGTTTCGTAGTCAGGGGGTTGGATATCTACGACCAGTCCGCCCTCAAGGCGCGATTGGATGCGCTCTTCAAGGAGTGATTGCCGTGCCGGTTCGTCGCCGGTGACGATCAACTGCTTGGACCCCATATGCAGTTCATTGAACGTGTGGAAGAAGCCTTCCTGTGTCTGTGATTTACCGGCTATGAACTGGATGTCGTCGATTAACAGCGCGTCTGCGCCTCTGTAGAAGGCCCTGAACTGTTCTGTTGTTCCATCTTGGATGGAGCGAATGTAGTCATTCGTAAACCGTTCGCTGCTTACATATATGAGATGCATCCCGCGGGACGTCAGCTCATTCCCGATCGCTTGCAAAAGGTGAGTCTTGCCGAGACCTACACCCGCGTACAGATACAAAGGGTTATAGACGCGGCCGGGTTCCGCTGCGGCGCGGGTAGCTGCCGCATGCGCGAGTTCGTTAGATGGGCCGACGACGAATTCATGGAACGTGAAGCGCGGGTTAAGGGGTAGCGACCCGAACTGAGAATCGCGCTCATCGGCAGATTTGCTGTTGGTGTTAGAGCGCTGAGCAGGCCGTCCACTATGGTTGTCGCGAGGCGAATCGGGCGCCGAACCCTCCGTGTCAGCGATAACCTCAAACCGCACTGTTACTGGCTGTCCTGCGATACGCTCTACAGCCCGAGAGATGGTTGCGGCAAGGCGTTCTTCCAGCCATGTTGCGGCGAACGTGCTTTCGGTGCCAATGACCAGACAATCATCGTCAAAACGCAACGCCTGCGTGCCTTTGAGCAAAGTCTCGAAATTGGCCCTAGGCACTTCCAGTTGAAGACGACCGAGGGTGGCGGTCCAGAGTTGAGATGGTGCTTGAGTGGTCAGAATGGCGTCCTCTGGCGGGATCAGAGAGGCGGGTGCCTGATGGGTGGGTCCTAGGTCGAACCTGGGGCCGAAAAAATGCTCACGGTGTCGGTCCACCCTGCACCTGCGTACCACCCCGAAGCGGCTGTGACGTTACCATGTACCCCGGGAAACACAACCCCCGCCGAGGCTCGTTTGGCCCCCGATTTTCTGGGAAATTATTTGTTGCTCATCTTGACTCCGATACGCTCACCACAGGTTGGGAAATGATCCGGAACCGTGTACTAGCGCGGATGAGTGCCGCGCGTCAACCGGCAGGGCGATTCGATTTTGATGACCCCGGCCAAAATTGGGAGATGTGGGGTCAAACGCGTTGACGCGTATTATCTTTTTCGGCACGCCGGAACCGGCAGCGAAAGCGTTACGCGCGCTGGTCAAAGACGGGCATGATGTGGCCGCGGTGTTCACGCGACCGGACCGGATTTCCGGCCGATCACGTAAACCGCGCCCGACCTCGGTAAATGAGGCCGCGGTGGAATTAGGTCTTCCGGTCCACACCCCGCCGGGCCTGCGCGGCGACGACGTCCTGAGTGACTTGGCTGCGATCCCGGCAGATATTTATGTCGTGCTCGCCTATGGGCGGATCTTGCCGGCGGCGATACTGGCGCTGCCGGCACGCGGCGTCCTCAATGTTCATCCGTCACTTCTGCCCCTGTATCGCGGTCCGAGCCCGGTCGTTACGGCTATCCGAGACGGGGCTTCCGAGACCGGTGTTTCTGTGATGCTCCTTGACGAGGGCATGGATACAGGCCCCGTAATCGCCCAGTCCGCATCGGTGCCGATCACAGATTCGGACACGGCCGAGTCTCTGACCGACCAGCTCTTCACGATGGGCGTGGACCTGCTTGTGAAGACCATTCCCTCCTGGGAGCGCGGCGATATCGAGGGCGTTTCTCAAGACGACGCGCTGGCCACGGTTACAAGCCTCGTCGAAAAGTCCGATGGTGAACTCGATTTCGGAGAGCCTGCGTTGAACATCGAACGGGCGATACGTGCGTATCATCCGTGGCCAGGCACCTTCACCCGCTGGGATGGGAAATTGTTGAAGATCCTTGAAGCATCGGTATCTGGGACAGGTGAGAACCTCCGTCCGGGTGTTGTATCGATACACGGCGGCCGGCTGATAATCGGGACGGGCGAGGGGAACCTCGATGTGAAGCGTCTTCAGCTGGAGGGGCGCAGCGCCGTTTTTGTGGAGGAGTTCCTCCGAGGGTACCCGGCTATCGAAGGCGCCAGCCTGCTGGACCCGGACTGAGCAAATACGAAAAAGGTATCCAAATAGTGCGTTCAACGATCACGACCGGCAATCATCTGGAAAGTGTGCTGGGCACGGCGACTCTGGCTATCGTGGGAGATCGGCTGATTTCGTCTGGCCTTATCCCCTCTCAGCGCGGTGGCGCCGCCTCAGAAGCCCGACAGGTGTACCAGGCGGCCGCCGATGTAATGCACAGAGCCAGATCGTCCCTCGCAGATGTCGTACGGGTGCGTGCCTGGTTCACCGACGGCGATGCGAGAGAAGCGCTACGCGCCACCCACCCGGTTCTATTTGATGACCCCGGACCTGCGCTTAGCATGATCGGTGTGCCAAACCTTCCGAACGGTGTGAAGGTGATGTTGGAGCTGGAAGCCGTGATCGGATCCGAGGCCGGACTCCAACGATACATGCCTCAAGAAGGTCAGGGATGGTCCCATGCCGTACGGACTGGGGATGAGATCTGGGTCTCCGGCCTGACCTCAATCGATGTCGAAGGCTCAAACGGAATCGCGGGCGGTTACGCCACCACCGTCACGGGTGTGATGGACGCGGTGTCCGGTGCGCTGATCGGCGTGGGAGCTGAACCGTCTGACGTGGTGGCGACCCGCCACTTCATGGCTCGCGACGTTCACGGATGGGCGCTTCCGCAAACAAAGCTGGACTTCATGGCACGCAGCATTCCGACTTCGGCTGGTATCACGGTGGGCCGCTCCAGCGACGAAAACACGCCATTCATGTTCGAGTGTGAAGCCGTGATCGGTGCGTCCGGGATGGTCACCCGAGTCTCGTCTGGTCGCACGTATGAGACGGTACACAACTACTGCCGCGCTGTCCGAGCAGGTGCTGTTGTCCACGTGGCCGGAACCACGGCCACGGTGCCGGGCGAGATCGTGCAGAGTCCGTACGAAGTTACGGGGCAGGTCAAACACATAATCGGCACGATCCGCTGGGCTATCGAAGAACAGGGCCTCGCTTGGAGTGATCTCGTTCGCACACGCACCTATGTCGTTGGTGGCGCAGACAAGCTAATTGAGGCTCAGACAGCACTAAACGGACTGATTGGGCGAATGGACAGCGCCGCGGCGGTTGTAGGCGTGCCGGTGCTTGGTAGGCCTGAGGTGGTCGTAGAGATCGAGGCGACCGCGGTGGCTGCCTCCGATCACTCATAATTGACTTGGCGGGTTAAAATCACAGCATGTGCGGCAGGTTCATACTGATCGACGTGACCGAACTCGGGTTGCGTTTTCGCGTGCAAGTGACTGGCGAGACGGCGCCTGTGCCACGATTCAATATCGCCCCCACACAGTCGGTCTGGACGATCACTAACGAATACGGCACGCGGCGCGCTGAAGACATGCGCTGGGGCCTGATCCCCGCGTGGGCGAAATCCGCTAATCAGATCCGCTCTTCCTTTAATGCTCGCGATGACAAAGTGGCGAGCTCAGGACTATGGAAACGCCCGCTTGCTCGCACGCGCTGTCTTATTCCAGCCAGTGGTTTCTACGAGTGGACTGGACCAAAGGGCGACCGTAAACCGCAACTCATCCGGCTGAAGGGTGGCGGTCTTCTGGGATTCGCGGGGCTGTTCGACACATGGCACAACAAGGAAACAGGCGAGATTGTCCGCTCCTGTGCCATCATCACCACCGGCCCGAACTCTCTGATGGGGCCGATTCACGACCGCATGCCGGCCATCCTTGACGCCGAGGCCGAAGAGCTCTGGCTTGATCCGGCAACCGAGGACCCGAGTAGGCTCACCGCGCTTCTACAGCCATATCCGGCAGAAGAGATGGAGGCTTACCCGGTCTCAACCATCGTCAACTCGGCCCGAGGAGACAGCCCGGAAATGATTGAGCACGTGGACGCGGAAGAGCGAATGCAAACGCGCCAATCTGGGTTCTCAATAGACTGAGGCTCGACCTCTAGCCGTGGGCATCGTCATGTCATCCTGAACTCGATTCAGGATGACAATCGGTTGCGGGTGTCCTCGCATATCGTCCCCGTTGTAGGTATAACCACCCCCGAACCTCTCCCGGCGGGAGAGGGTTGGGGTGAGGCCGAAGGTATTTCCATTCTTACAGGTCCCTCCAACGCCCGCTAAACCGTAATCGCGGTCGAGAAGTCCGGAATGCCTTCCCAGCGGCCCGGGTCGGTGGCACGCATCACGGCGATCGTCTTGATGACCTCTGGGTTCGCCAACCCGTGCGGCTTCTCGCCTGTCAGCACCCGGATCACGTTCTCTGCCTGACGCTGACCGGACTGCTCGATAAAGGTCGGTGACCAGCCCGCGAGGTGCGGGGTGATCAGCAGGTTGTCCAAGCTAAGGAGCGGATCCTCGGCATCCACAGGTTCGAACTCCGTCACATCGATACCTGCCGATTCAATCACGCCATCGCGAAGTCCGGCGTGCAAAGCAACAGGATCCACTATCGGGCCTCGTGCGCAGTTGATCAGGATGGCGGTCGACTTCATCTTCGCAAGCGAGTCGGCGTTGATCAGATGGTGCGTCTCTTCCGTTGCCGGTGTGTGGATCGTTATGAAATCCGACTGTGTGAGCAACGTGTCCAAGTCAACCATGCGGACGCCATAAAGGTCGCCCACGGTCTGCGGCACATATGGGTCGTACGCAATAATCTGCTCCGGCCCGAAACCCTTGATCCTGGTCGCAAACGCTCGCCCGATGTTCCCGAGTCCGATGATGCCCATCGTGTTCCCGGCAATCCTGCGG
>Ga0310124_10003119_pt1 | contig 11262 bp, 10 predicted proteins | sample CB11b_AW_Bot5_MG_FD_203507 | JGI IMG/M metagenome (GOLD analysis project Ga0310124, IMG submission 203507) | Marine microbial communities from Western Arctic Ocean, Canada - CB11b_AW_Bot5 | ecosystem: Environmental > Aquatic > Marine > Oceanic | place: Canada: Western Arctic Ocean | collected...
TGCTGGTAGCGGCGACTGCTTGCATAGGCGGTTCGCAGCAGGAATCCTTCTACGAAAAACGGTCACGGGCGGAGACGGGAGAGCAAGGATGAAGCAACGTCAGAAACGATCGATGCGTGAGGTCACGCTAGCGGTGGTTGCGGTGGCACTGTTCGGGTGGATGCTGACCGCGCAGCGATGGGAAACTGCGGCGGCCCACCAAACAGGCACGTTGGCGGATTTCTTCACCGGCCCGCCGCCGAGCGTGGTGAACAGCGATGAGGTCACCAAAGTGCGCGTCCGCCTCGAACCAGGCGCCCGGGCACACTGGCACAGCCACGGATGGGGCCAACTTCTGCTTCCCGAGGAGGGCCGTGGCCGCTTCCAGATTAGGAACCAGCCGCTACAGGAGTTGCGTCCTGGCGAACCGGTGTTTACCGGCGGCGGTGTTATGCACTGGCACGGGGCCGCGCCCGACCAGTCGTTGGTAATGATCGCGATGCAAGGCGGTGGCGCCGAGTGGATGGAACCGGTGAGCGACGAGCTCTACCTAGCCCAACCAGCACGCTAGTTTCCATCGACCTTCTCTTCGTTTAAATTAGTCGCTACTTCTCGAACTACGTTTAGAGCGCGGTCAATACCACGCCTCGAAACGTCGCGGTGTGTAACGGCACGGATTGCACGACCTGTTTGACTCATGCGTACTCCCGATGCCGCCATTAGACCGACGAACCGCTCGTTGCTCACTCCCAGCGCGTGAACATCAAAGAACACCATATTGGTCTCCGGCGTCGGTGTGTGCACATGAATGCCACTGACAGTCAACAGTCCACGCGCCAAGAGCCTGGCGTGTTCGTGGTCCTCAGCCAATCGGTCAACATGATGATCCATCGCATATAGGCATCCGGCGGCGGCTATGCCTGCCTGGCGCATAGCACCACCGAAAAGTTGTTTATAGCGACGCGCCTCACGGAGAAAATCCTTTGTTCCTGCGAGCACGGCACCAATAGGGGCCCCGAGTCCCTTCGTAAAGTCAATCCAGACACTGTCCACAGTTGCCGAAAAATCTGCCGCAGGAACTCCCGTCGCCACACAGGCGTTCAACAGCCGTGCTCCATCCATGTGGAGGAGCATTTTGTGTTTGCGGGCGTAGTCTGACACTACGCGCAATTCATCCAGTGGCCAGATCGCACCGCCACCAAAGTTGTGGGTCTGTTCGACACAGACGAGACGAACCTGTTGTCCGTACGGTGGCGGCACAGTCACGGTTCGACCTACTGCCTCTTTGAGTTCATCAACCGTAAAAATACCGCGCTCAGTTTGAATAGGCTCCACCCTGACGCCAGACGCAAGCGCCGCGCCCCCTGATTCAGCCCGAATGACGTGAGCCATCCAATCAGCCACTATTGCGTCACCCGGTTGGGTCTGCGATTTGACTGCCACAAGATTGCACATCGTGCCACTTGGAAGCCAAAGAGCACCCTCTTTGCCTAACAGTCCAGCAACACGGTCCTGTAACAGGCGAACGGTCGGGTCTTCACCTTTTTGTTCGTCACCGACTTCCGCAGCCATCATTGCCGTGCGCATGCCTGGCGTTGGCTGTGTTTCGGTGTCACTCAGTAATGTAACGACCTCTTCTGTCATAGACGGACGTTAGGCTCCATTCCTTCGCCAACACAACGATTCTTCTTCGGGTACTCGTATGCCAACGGCGAGGGCGTTCCAGAGGATCATGCGGAGGCGATGCGGTGCCCTTGCTAGCAGTTCACCTCCGCTAGCACCAACCTACTCCATCTTCATCCCAATGATTGAATCTAACTCGGGTCCCGCAAACGGCACTACCCTTTTTCGTTAAAAATCAATGCCGGTCCAAAAAGTCAAACTAGCGTACCGCGTCGGCCAGTCTCGTTAAAATCTCCCCCAGCGCTTCCAGACGGTCCCCGCCCCGTCCCCCCACCGCATCCGCTTCGCGGCGCATCTCCTCCCCGACACTGGTCAGGTCTCCAGCCAATCCTCCCTCAGCTGCACCCGCGAAAGCCCCGTCGACACGAGCCAATAGTGCGGAGAGGTCCGCCAGTTGTTGTGCATCCAGCGCGTTACTCGGGCCAAGCTGGTCGAGATAGGCCCGTGCGATTACTGGCCGGGCCGGCCATTCCGTCCGCCGCTGGTCTTGCGCGTTGAACGTCGCGGGTGCAACCACCGACGCGGCACCAATTTCGTTCTCGGTCAGAAACTCACTGGGAAGTAATTCCAAAATGTCGAGGCCGCGGGCAATTTCCGTCCCGTAGATAAAACCACGATACCAATACGCTGACCAATAGCCCGCCATTGCAATTTCCTCGGTGTCGAACGGTCCGCGATCAAAGTACGCGATCTCAAACGGATTGACTGAGTCGGTAAAATCGAAGACCGAAATTCCTCCCTGGTACCACGCCTGCACCATGATGTCGCGGCCTGGCACCGGCACCAACGAACCATTGTGCGCGACGCAATTTTCGGTCTCGCTTTGCGGTGCAGGCAGTTTGTAATGACTCCGGTATTCGAGTCGGCCGTCAACAACATCGTAAATGGCATTCGCGCCCCACTGTCTCGGATCAGACGCTCGACACCGGGCTCGACTGCCACCGCCCCATTCGTCCGTAAAAATCACCTTCGTACCGTCGTTGTTGAACGTGGCTGAATGCCAATACGCAAATCCCGGATCGACCACTTCGTCGAGTCGTGCCGGATTGAGCGGATCAGAAATGTCAAACAGAATGCCGTTCCCGGAGCAGGCGCCCGCCGCAAGTCCGATCTCTGGGTAGGCGGTAATGTCGTGACACCGGGTGGTCGGACTCGTGCTTTGAGTTCCCGGACCGTGGTCTCCACCCCGCCAGAGACCAGCGACGTCGCCCGACTCTGGATCCTGAAAGACGAACGGCCGGCTAACAACACGCGCCTCCTCGGGGTTCGCCAGTGGAATCTCTATAACATCGATCCGGAAGAGGGAGGTGTCCGGGTTCTCGGCCGGTGACTCGTCCGAACAGCCAGCGAGTTCATCGGCCGATCGTACTGGAGCAGTACCTGATCCGTACACGTAGACAATGCCCTCGCCCGTGGGGTCTCCCACTAGCGTGTGCGTATGAGAACCCCGACAGGTCTGTACCGCAGCCACCTGCCGCGGAAGCCGCATGTCACTAATATCGAAGATGCGAAGCCCCATGAACCGCTCTGGACTCACCGAATCCGCCACCCCCTGCAACCCACAATCGAGCCGAGCCCGTGTTTGTTCGACCGACATGATAAGTAGATTTCCGACAACGGACACGTCGCCCTGACCGCCGGGACAGACCACCGAGCTGACGAGTTGTGGCGAAGCCGGCACCTCGACTCGGTACGTGTTGAACCCGTGATAATTCCCTTGAAACAACAGGTCACTGGCGAACGCCATGTCGGTGTTCGCAAAATTCAAAAGGCCGCGGCGGGCCTCGTCATCCGAGCCATCCTCAACGACCTCTCCCGACTCCGCGTTAGTCTGTTCGTAGAAGCCGGCCGGCTTGCCCCGAGAGGTAATCAAAGCCATGTTCCAGATCGCTTCCCCGGCATCATCGACGCCCGCTGCAAGTTGTACGCGCGCGTCGGTCGACAGTTCGGCCAACATGCTATCCATACGATTGATTTCCATGTCTTGGTCAGACGAGACGTCGGACGTGAAGGCATACAGCTGAGGATCCTGAGCCGCACCAGCTTGATCGAGTAGGTTGTCAACCATTGTAATTGCGCCACGGTGGTGCTTGATCATTAAACGGAGGAACAGCCGATCAAAGGTCACTCCTGAGGCAGCTTCGAGTTCTTCCATTTCTTCGCCTGTCAACATTCCCGGCATCCGCACAAACCCTGCCTGATGATACGTGTCAACCTCCGGTACTGTTTGATCGCGCTCTCGAAGCCATCCCTGCATCATCATGATCTCGTCACGCTGCGAGATATCGATCCGCTCGGATAATTGCCGCATCATGGCGTTGTCGGTACGAGACTCAAGAAGTCTTGTCATTTCGAGCGCCTGCGCGTGATGCGAAATCATCCCCTGCATGAATCTGATGTCGCCATCGGTGTAATCGATAGCAGTCAAGTTGGATGCATCCTCAGCCGAAATTTCTCGACTCGGTTCGCCGGGCGCGCCAGGCTGAATGATCGGTGGCTGCCCCTGGCTAACGGCTGCAAGGCCAACAAGCATTGCGGCAATGACCAGAACCCGGGGGATTTGAATCCTTAGGGGAATCGGCCTGCGTCTAAGGTTCGCTAGCTCGAGTCTGCGATAGGATCTATTGGGCTGTGCCATACACAATTCACTCTCGTAACATTTGAATCAGTGATCAGTTTTCGAAACATACCCCAGTTTCGACGCGGCATTCAATGGACATGCATCCGATAATCTCACCGTTCAGGTCTATACGCTATGCGCGTCCGCAACGCTTGATATCAAAATTGACACCCTAACGGCCAGAGACACGTTTTAAAAACCGCCGGTTCGAGGCGGCAACACACTAATTGTTGCCCGTCCCTTCCGAGATCGATAGCTCGCCTACCTCGGAAGACTCGATGTCTGAAAACGCAAGATCCTGTCGCTTCCGCCGATGCCCCCAATCCACAGCTCATCGTCGACCTCGAGGGCCACAGTTCCAAGAATAAACGTCTCGTTTGAGGGGTATTCCACGAGCGGATCAACCACCAAACTTTCTGGGTCCACCCGCGCCACTCGTGATTGCAACCCGTCGCATTCGCCTTGCCTTAAACACCGAAAGATTGCGTCAGCCGTTGGCCCGACGTGACCGGCCGCCAAGACAGACCCGTCCGGAGCAAAACGAACGTTATCAATATGAAATCCCACATCCGCTGATTCAACCTCAACGGGGCTACGACCACGCGAAATGCGAATCAGCGATTGCGTACCCCATCCCCCAATGTACAGCCATGCTCCGTCAGAAGAGGCCTCCACGCCGTTGGGTCCATTCGTGGTGCTTCCCGGGACACGGTCCCACCCTTCACCCGGTTGCCATTCCCACAATTCTCCTTCGGGTCGTTGGAAATTGGTCGCAACAAACCCGTCGCCCGGTAACGCCGCAACTGAATTCAATCCAACGCCGGCTGGCGCCACCACACAGCCGACCCAAGACGCCGTTGGCCGTTCGCCTCTGGTGTCCACTTCAAAGACTTCGACAGATTCTCGGGCACCGTGGCCAACGACGTAGAGCGTATGGATTCCATTGCTGTCTTCCCGCAGATTAATCCCGTGGGGTCGAAACTCCCGCGACACAGGCCCTGGGCAGTCTCTATAAATGTCGATAGTCGACCGACGCGACGATGTCGGAGACGGAAACAAAATACTTGAGCTGTGATCTCGTGTATCAGTGAGATAGAGATTACCGCCGTCAATCATGCTTGACACAATGACCCAGGGAGAGTCTGGGATCGCGTACAGGTCCTCTGGGCTGACAGGCCCACACACATATTCGACCTCACCATCACCTAGACACTGCGCAGCCAGCGGTGTCGACAGACACAGCAGACCACACACCACCACACTCCAACCAAAACATCTCATGGTCGTCTCCTCATTTCAGCTGCCTACTGATTCCCGAGTTCCTCGCGCGGCCCCTTAGCCAAAGAAACCTGAGTCATCTTCCCGGCAAGCCGATGTACTCGTCGCATCGCACCTTCAGCTACGGTTCGGGGCGAACGCTTCGTTTGTATAGGTGGTGTCCTGGGAGAACTCGATCATGACAGTATCTTGTTCGATCACCGGAAGGTGGCCTGGTGGCACGAAATACGTTTCGCCGACGCTAACCTTTTGCTCGGTACCGTCCTGCATGCGCACGCGCATCTCACCCGACTCGAGGTAGCCGAAGTGTGTGCTGGGACACCAGTCCGGGTGATCGGGCAGCAACGGCTTGACCGTGGCGGTCCAGTCGAAGCCGGCGTCCTCCTCGATGCGAATCACCTGACGGTCGTCAACTTTTCGTATCCACATACGTACTTGTTTACCGTCTGGACCTATAGTTTTGTCGGGGGGGGGCGAACTCTGTGTGCCCCATGTGTGGCAAACGGTAGCGCTCATGTTTGACCTCGATTCGTGTAATCAATTGACGAACGTTATCCCAAGTATTGAACGGTTCTTCTTCGCGCGTCCACCGCTTTGAGCCATTCCAGCAACTGGTTCAAAATTGCCTCCCTTACTCCCTTACCCGCCACCGACCATCAACATGCTCGACGACTACGAGTGGATGTTCAGTTGGCTAGACCGGCAGAAACAGTTTTGCGGGATGAAGTGAAGCAACAGCCGCGCTTACTCCGTACAGGAGAACGTTTCAAAAAAGGTAGAGAGGATCAGAACAACCTCTTACTCATATAACCGCTCTGGATGACCTTCAAGCCACTGATTTACAAACAATTTACATGCTTATAACAAAGATACAATTCACTTGTTAAACAATTGATACATCTTGTATTTACACTTATCACGCTCCTCTCTCTCAATATTTATATTTTTGTGGACTGCGGTCGCCCTTCTATCAATCACAGAGACATCGCTTGATGCCCAAGACAATGCCGATGACGAAAGCGCGCAACAATCGACCACAGCAACGTGGCCGGACAAACTCAGCCTCAGTGGTGATTTTCGATCTCGTTACGAAGGCTTCTACAAAACTAGCCGCCCGACTCGAAATCGAACCCGACTGCGCCTACGGCTGAGGCTAGACTCAGAAATTAATGACGATACTCGTTTACAACTACAGGTTGCGAGTGGAGACCCAGGGACACCAGCATCAACGAACCAAACTTTTAAGGGATTTTTTCAACCGAAACCATTGAACTTGGACCGTGCCTTCGTCGCGTATAATCCGCGAGCGGCAGAGGCAATAACACTCGGTATCGGCAAATTCCCGACTCCTGTCATGCGAACCCAAATGACATTCGACGACGACCTGAATTTTGAAGGCGGATGGGAGCAGTTCAGTTGGAAACCTCAAGAAAACGTCGCGATCGATCTGGTGGCACTACAGACTGCTGTTAATGAAGTGTCTCGTGGAGCCGACGCTTATATGCTCGGCGGTTACGGAGCAGCATCTTTCACGTTTGGCTCAAACAGTCTCCAACTATCTGCAGCCAATTACATGTGGAGAAATGCCGATCAAATTGTGGCCGCTCAAGCGAGCGGTGAACTCACCAGTATTCTGACTAATCGAGTTATTCGAAACGCTGACGGCATCGCGACCAACTTCGCCTCAGAATTTAATGTCGTGGACATTATTGCGGAAGCAACTCTTAATACACCGAACCCGGACTACCCACTTCGTCTACTCATTGACTACGCAGTTAATACAAAAGCCACCACTGATCGGAAAGGCTTCTGGATCGAAGCGGGCTACGGGGAGCCAGGCCCGGTTGGCTCATGGGTCGCTACCTACACAAGCGGATGGATCGAACAGGACGTCACACCTTCAGCCTTTGTATTTAGCGATATGCCAGGAACCAATATACGCCTGAATATGATCGAAACCTCATACGTCGTAAAGGCCGGGGTTAGTCTTGACGTAACACTCCATCTGACGAAAAAATTGGTCGTCGCTCAAAATGACACATCGAATCACCTACTGGCCCGACTTCACGTAGCTACAGTTATCAGATTTTGATGGAAATCACACCGTTGAGACCGCCACAAACGAACAAAAACCGAAGTGTCGAACGGACACTTTTGAAGATCAATTCCCCGCGCTCGATTCTCGTCACTCTTACTGCGCAGCATCCAGCCGAAGCTGTTATTACAAAGAGCGCGCTACTTTCAGGATGCCTGACCGAAGACAGTTATCTTTTGGCGTGAACTCTATGGACTTAGCCGTAAAACCGGACACACACAAATCCCCTGTCTTGCCCAAACTCCTTGCGGTCTTTGGATTGCTTTTTGTCTTCCTTGTGGGAGTACGAGGACTCGGGGGCGGTTTCAGATTACTCGGAGAAGACCTAATCCAAAGCTTCTTTACCGCCACAGAAAACCCATTCATGGGACTGCTGGTTGGACTGCTCGCTACGACCGTCGTCCAGAGCTCATCAGTTACAACAGCGATGATTGTCGGCTTGGTCGCCGCTCCCGAAAACCCCCTTCCCCTGCTGAACGCAGTGCCAATGGTCATGGGCGCGAACATTGGCACAACCGTCACCGCCACTATTGTGGCGCTCGGTCACATCGGACGTCGGGAAGAATTTGAACGCGCATTTCCAGTTGCTATCTGCCATGACGTCTTCAATTACCTTGCGGTCTTGGTTCTTTTACCATTGGAACTGTTCACCGGTTTTCTTCAGTCCACAGCTGGTTGGTTGACCGGGTCCCTGGGTAATTTTGGCGGGTTCGTCTATCGAAGCCCGCTCAGTACAGTGCTGGGGCTCGGGCTGGCTCCGATTTCCGCCGTAAACGAAGCATTGTTCACAACAGAAGGTAGTCAAGCCGTCTTCCTAATAATGGTGAGTGGATTCCTTATATTTGGTGCACTTTTCTTTATCGTGAAAGTCATGAGCGGCGCCGTTCAAAGTCGAGTCGAAAGCGCCGTGAATAAAGCGCTTGGCGTCAACGCCGTGGTTTCGATTCTCATTGGGGTGCTCGTCACAATCATGGTGCAATCGAGTTCGATCACGACATCGCTGCTGGTACCACTGGCAGGCGCTGGACTCCTGAGGCTGGAGCGAGCGTTTCCGGTCACGCTCGGTGCAAATATTGGGACTACCGTAACCGGGTTTCTCGCAGCCATGGCTGTAACAGGAGTCAACGCTACCGCCGGTCTACAAATAGCACTGGTGCACCTGTTCTTCAATTTAAGTGGAACGCTAATGATTTATCCGATTCCGGCGGTCAGAAATATTCCTCTTCGTATCTCGCGCCGCATCAGCCGTTTAGCGGTGCGCTCTCGACGGTTGACTCTAGTCGGGGTTGGGCTGCTATTTTACGGTTTGCCAGCGCTTGCTGTCTTTTTTAGTAGGATGCTGTAGTAAACAAAACATACTGGAGATCTCGTGCTTCAAGAACTATTGAGTATTTTCCGTGGTGACGACCCTCTCTCAAAAGTTGCCGACAACTTCGCGCTTATGTTCAATCTCACGCGCGAAATGACCTACTCTGCCGGTCAAATCTTCTTTGGAGAGGACCATACTGAGGACGCGCAAGACAAGGTCCATAAAACTGATGCTGAAGTCAATGAATTGGAACGAACTATTCGACGTGCGCTCATGACCCATCTAGCCATTCCTGGTAACAGCACAGATGCGCCCTACTCACTAATGCTGATGAGCCTTGTCAAAGACGTCGAACGCTTAGGCGACTATGCAAAGAACCTTTCGGAAATTGTCGAAATCGGACCGAAAGTATTCCCCGAAAGCGAGGAGCTCAGCGAGTTGATGATGATTCGCCGAAGAGTCGAGTTAGCGTACCAAGCCAGTGCAAATGTCGTACTGTCGTCGAGACAAGGGGAGGCGATCGAACTAATCCGCCAAGGCCGAGAAACTGCTCGAAAGTGCGATGGATTAATCGCCACAATCGGAAAAAGCAATCACGACGCTTCCACAACGACTGCCTTTATCTTGGGTACTCGCTATTACAAAAGAATCAACGCACACGTCCTCAATGTCCTGTCTAGTGTTGTTATGTCCCTCGACAAAGTCGATTACTTTGACGAGAACGTGGCTAATCAGCCAAGCGCGACCGATAACTAAAGCCCTTCGGCTTGGCCATATTAATAAGTCACCCCTCTTCCAAAACTTCCCGTTGAACCACCCGCCTCGCCGCGGTTGAAATCGTTAATCTGTCCGACATTGCGCTAACAACATTCGGCCGTCTTTTTTACGACGCGCACTATAGGGGCAAGCATCTGTATTACTGAGCAACAACATAACTGTGGCAATTAATTGTCATCTGCTGGGACACGGTCCGAATCGACGCTAAGTTATTGATTATATTTCTAGCCCATGTAGCCGTCTGCATGGTGTCCATGGCCGCACCCAGTCGTTCTGGTGTCGGAGCCATCATCCTGACACTAAGGTGATTACGAAATTCACCCGTCATCACCTGCGCAACGAGAAAATTGACGTCTCGATGACCAGCTTCGTGCATGCCATCCTCCATCGCTTCTAATTGCGTCAGATACATGTCCGGTTGGCCTGTCGATACCGCAAGTGTCAACATCGAAAACGTATCGCCAGCATTGATATTCACGTTCGGCGATCTCCGTACTGAACTCCACAGGTCTCTAGCTTTTACCGTCCTATGGGGGGCGATCTTTGCAATCTCTCTGGCGGTCACCGGCGAAGTCAGATCGATTGTCATTAAACTTTCAAAGTCTTGAGCGATGGTATACACGTACACATCGCCTTCCTCCTCCGCTCCGAACGTGGGAACACAAACGCCGCCAGAAGACGGTATTTGACTGTCACGCACGATAATGGGCAAGGCCTTCTCAGCCCATTCGAGGTAGCGCGCAGTATCTGAGGTATTTATATGAATATTTTGAAGCACTTGGCTCTGTGCCAGTGTCGGGACAATTACGACCATCACGACCATACAGGCAATAACTTTTCTCATGACATTTTCCTAAAGTTGACGTGTTGAACATTTAGTAACCGCGGAGAGAGGGGCAATCGCTACCGAAGTGTTCTTCGCTTCAGCAACGACTTCCTTGGTCCTCTGTTGCTTTACTGCCCTATAAATCCCACTTTTTTTTCAGCATGGCCCTCGCTTCATCGTCATCAACGACCGGCCGAATATCGACGTCCAAGACGCCATTCCAATTCATAGCCCATGCTTGAACGGATAAGAGGTCATCACTTTCGCAAATCGCGACGCCCCCACCAGCAACGAGGTCATGCCAACGTCCGATGACCGTCACGCCAGCATGGTCGGACTGATCGTCTGCTGCGCTCATTTGAGCAAAAGCTTTATAGGTGTCGTGCCTGGTGTCTGTTGAACTTGACCAATTAATCATGAACTTCATCTTGATGCTCCTTTGAATTCCTAGAAGAGTACGGAGTGGAGCTTATCGAAAATATTCATCGCAGGAAAATAAATTTTAATCAGCCGTAAGATGGATGCGTCATGTGTCATCGTGCGCCCGACCCGAAGCGGTTCCTCGGTATCGCCGGCCACAACGTGAACAGCTTTATGCCACCCAACGCGCCTGGTAGCATGACCGCCGACTACGCGGCCATTCGCGCCTGCTACGACGATGGACCGGAAGCCACACCTGGCTGCGACTGGGCAGA
>Ga0310124_10003120_pt1 | contig 11256 bp, 15 predicted proteins | sample CB11b_AW_Bot5_MG_FD_203507 | JGI IMG/M metagenome (GOLD analysis project Ga0310124, IMG submission 203507) | Marine microbial communities from Western Arctic Ocean, Canada - CB11b_AW_Bot5 | ecosystem: Environmental > Aquatic > Marine > Oceanic | place: Canada: Western Arctic Ocean | collected...
AACCGACTCGAAGTGGATGGAGTCCACGTAGGGCCGGCGTAACGGTGCCTCAGAAGCGGATTCTTAGTGTAGTCGAGTCCCATCTTGTTGATGGAGAACACTATGCGACGGACTGGCACCTACACCCACGTCAATGGAGCCGTCACGATGACCTGGGCTTCGGACGGCGATACCGACTCGGGTTCAATAGTTAATTCGCAACTCACGTTAACCGACGATGGTAACGTCTTCCTTTTCTGGAAGTGAGCCCGTCCTGCATGAGATAGGCAGACAGCCACCCCCATCGTTCGGAGGTGGCTGTCCCGCAGAAGTGTAGTGTGCCCGGCGGCAACTAGCCCCCAGTACTTCCCCCTTTTTACCGCACCCAACCGTGGTGCTCCCGTCTAATGTTGGATCGTGCTATCTGGAGGTGCTGAACCCGTCCTTCTACGGTCTCGCCCCGATGGCGGCCATTCCCGCGCGCACAACCTGTGCGTCCTCCGCTCCGCTCGCCCCACTCGCACTCATCGCGCCAACCACCTGCCCACCAAGACGGATCAAGTACCCGCCATCGCCCGTGACTCCGTTGGGGATCGAATCGGTTTGGCCCGCGGCCAACGCCCGAGCGTAGTCGGCGGTGTGCATGCCCGATGCCAAGGCGGTGTTCACCTTCCGCGTCGCGATTTCATAGCTGCGGGCGGAGGCCCCGTCAATCCGCCTCAAATAAATGGGCACGCCCTCGGTATCGGCGATCAGGATCGTGAGGTTCCACTGGTTTTGCGCCGCCTCGGTTTCGGCGGCATCCATCGCGGCTCGGGCTTGCTCCAAGGTCAGCGATTGTTGAGCCTCAGCGGTAGAAGCAGCCACAACAGTGCAGGCCAGGGAGAGCAGCGCGATCCTAGCCGGTGTCCGAATCTTCACGATTTTCTCCTGATTTATGTGATCGGGGTAGCCCAGCGACAGTCCAATTCTCGCCGTGCCTGGGTGCCGTGTCTACGTGCTTCGCCTCTAGAACGAAATCTTGGAGCAGCCGAGGGGTTTTCGGGACACCAATCCCGACTATTAAGAGGCAAAAGACCGTGACCCACCCACCCTGTCCTCCCAACCTAGCTGACGGCAACTAGCCCCTCCGTGGCACCCAGCCACACCCAGCACTGTTTTGCGCGTCCTGAGTTGCGGGTCTGAGTGGGGGCGGGGCAGTCAGGGGATAGCAGCGGGTACCATGTCAGCGAGTCAAGAGACGGTAGATCCGCACCCCATAAAACAGGGGGTCCTTAGTCGAAAGATTGCGTCCGGCGTTCAATTCAAGTGCGGTTGCCTGACCAAGCCCAAGGAACAGACCGGCGAAGATGGTTGAACTCCCTTCAAGAGACCGATTGTCGATATTGCGAGCCAACCCGAAGCCGGCGCCACCCGAAACAGAAGGGATTGCGATGCCCGGGAAAAACATAATGGTCCCACTCTCATCCCCAGAGAAGTAAGGGCTGTGCCAGTCCAAGCGCGTCGAGAGGAAAAACAAATCTCCGAGCATTAGGTCGGCGATGGTGGAGAGATGGAGTTCGGGATCACCAGCGGTAAGCTGGGCGCTCCCGGTGGGAATGCGCATCGTACCCTGGCCTGATATATGAGCTCGTCCACTAGCGCTACGGAATAGTGTGGTCTTCATACCAAGCCTCATGTCCTCGAAGCCGTGGTACTCTTCGGCTCCCCAATGGACTACCTGGGAGCCGGGCTCCGCTTGGAGTTCCACTGGGCCGACGCCGTAGCGGAGCATCGCTCGGCCTATGTGTAGACCCTTTTTGCCACTGACGGTATTTGAGTAGGAGATCCCCGCGTCTAGTTGAAGGGTTCCTGACGACACAACTCCGGCAGGGAAGATAGTTAAGCCAGGGGATGCGGGGATCTCCTGTGCCCGTGCGGGGAGCGTTAAAAAAGTTCCGTGAGCGAGGGCGATCAAGAAAGGGACTATCCTGCTGGATCGCGTGTTCCATTTTTCCATTGTTCCCTTTGGGAGGTTTTCTTGGTGACCTAGGATGAAGGTGGAGAACATTGATCACGCAGTTAGGGTTAGAAGGGTAATCTAATGACCTACCCACCCTGTCCCCCCGATCTCGAAGACGGCAACTAGCCCCTAGTCCCTCCGTGGCATCCAGCCACACCCAGCTATCCAGCACTGTTCTGCGCGTCCTGAGTTGCGGGTCTGAGTGGGGCGGAGCAGAATGAAGGCATGAAGAAAGCCCTGCTGTTCGTGCTCGTTCTGATAGCGGTCGGATGCGCAGAGCCGATCCCACGAAATCTGGAGGACCTGTCTATGCAGGGACCCCAGTACCTAGACCCGGAGACGCTAGAGCCGTACAGCGGCCCAGCCTACCGGACGTCTGAGTACGACTCAACGCAGATCGTGCTGAGGGTCAATCTCAGAGACGGAAGATTCCACGGTGACTTTGAGGACTTTGAGATTGAAGGTGCCGCAGACAGTCTGGGGCTATACGAAACGGGCACCTATCGGGACGGCCAACGAGAAGGTCGTTATGAGTACTTCTATCCAAGTGGCGTCCTCAGAGGTCGTGGCACCTACGAGAACGGTCTGGAAGAAGGCCCTTACGAGTCCTACTACGAGAACGGCGAGCCAAGAAACAAGGTTAACTATACGGACGGTAAGGAAAACGGACCGATTGAGGTCTACCACGAGAACGGTCAGTTATCGTGGAAGTACACCTACGTGGCTGGTAAGATGGACGGACCGTTTGAGGCCTACCACGAGAACGGTCAGTTGTGGGAGAAGGGCACCTACGTGGCTGGTGAGCCATGTGGAGAGTGGACTATAGAAGGTGAAGCCCAGACCTACCCAAAACCCTGTTGAGACGCGGCCTCGAAGACGCCAACTAGCCCCTCCGTGGAACCCAGCCACACCTAGCTATCCAGCAGTGTTTTGTGCGTCCTGAGTTGCGGGTCTGAGTGGGGAAAGCCGGGTTACCCGATTCGTTACCCGCGTAACGGATCTTACGGGGTCTTACCGATACTTAGCCGGAAAGCGGGGGGTGATGATCTGGACCCGCCACGCGCCCCCCATCAGATCTCCATGAAAAGTCCGTGAGGTCGGACTATCCCCGCCGAGCGTGCCGGAGTATTCTGATTGCGCGCACGCCCGCGCCTGTCCCCTCGGAGGAGGAGTCCCGCATGACGATCTCGAGACGCGACGCCATCGCCGTATCCGGGTCCGCAATCGTTGGCCTATCGGTCGGCGTCTTGGATCCTAAGGAGTTGGCGGCTCAGGTCGCCGGACAGGAGCAGGAATTCCCGGACCGACTCATCGACGTCGAGCCGCGCGCCACGTTCCCGGTGGACCTCCCGCTGAACCCCGACGGCTCGGCCCCCGAGCATCCCGAGTCGGCCGCCGGCCCGATCCGGGGCCGCCTCATGTGGAGGACGTCGGACCGCAGGGCGCCCGAGATCGAGTACGACTACACGAGGATGGCGATCCGGGTGGACACGCGCGGGCTTGGCACCAAGCGTGGGACGATGCGGTTCAGCGACCTCGAACCCCTGACGAGGGTTTCGCACACCTTCCTCATGCAGTGCGGTGCACCGGAGCCCACCGGTATCGTGAAGTGGACCGGGGTTCGCTTCACCGACTTCGCGGACATGCTCGGCCTCGTTCCGGGTGCCCACTACTGCCGCTTGACCGCGTCGGACGGCCACTACGTGGACGAGTCCGTGGAGGAGTTGCGGCATCCGCAGGTCATGCTCGTCTGGATGATGAACGAGGAGCCGCTCGATCCCCAACACGGAGCGCCCCTGCGTCTCGTCATGCCGTTCCGGTATGGCAATCGGAGCATCAAGGCGATCACCGAGATCATCTTCGGGACGCCGGGGCTGCCGCGGCCGGGGACGGGGTAGCAGACGACAAGTCGGTCGAAGATTTGTCTCCTAACGGACTTGTGGGTTCGAGTCCCACCGGCTCTGCTTGTGCCCTCCCCGCGTGACCCGATTCGTTACCCGCTTACCGGGTCTTACACGGTCTTAGCGGGCCCTAGCCGGAGAGGGGGCGGGGAAGAATTCAGCCACCCTCTCAGCACGAAATGAGCGAACGGATACCCCAAGATGAAGCTCCGGCGTGACGAGTGCTTCGGTGGGTAACGTCCGCAGGACCGGGCACCCCCCTTATTTCACCGTCGCTGACCCAGAACTACTAAACACGGTTTTGCGCGTCCTGAGTTGCGGGCCTGAGTGGGGCCGGGCAGAATGGGGCATGACACGCTATCGCTACCGCTACCGCGCCGTTCTACTGCTCTTCGGAGTGCTACACCTGACTGCCTGTCAGATGTGGCAATCCGTCTCGTTAGATGCTATCAGCCCGGCTCAGGTGATTGAAGAAGATCAACCTGAGCGTGTCCGCGTGCTCATGCGGGGCGGGACTGAGTTGGAACTAGAGAGCTCATCGGTGGAAGGCGATGAACTCGCGGCTCCGGGTAATTTCTCAATGCCCTTGGCAGACATTCTCCGATTAGAGGTTTGGGCGTCAAGTCAGGGCCGCACTGCGCTAGCGGCATTCGGGGGGTTGGCTGTGGTTTTTGTCGCTCAAGGACTGCTGCTTCCTCATTAAACCTGAGCCGACCAACGAACCAGTTCAGTGGCACCCAGCCACGCCTAGCTATCAAACACGGTTTTGCTCACGGGGTTTTGCGATTTCAGATTGAGCTAGGAGTCCCAAGGTCTATAAAATTTCATACCAAAATTTGAAGTTCGGTTGGTAAGTGCTGCACTGACCGACACGGTTGGCACCCTATCTAGTGCTATCACATCGGCGTACTGGTAGCTTCCACTCGTCAGTGGTCGAGATGCAGCCGTCTCCATAGTTCGAGGTCAGAGGTATATGACTCTGCCAAACCAGCGCAGAGGCTCGTCCGAAGGCGAGCGTTTCCATTTGGTTAGGGTCGGGCAGGGGGGCGGTCTAAATCTCTGGAGTCTGCTTCCCCGGAACCGGCGGATAAGTATCCGCTTCTGATGTCATTATTAGAAATTCGTACAAATTGCAGGAAGATCCTTTGGTAAAAGAGGTATATTCCTTTGCGGATTGCGCGAGTCAACACATATGGAGGGACCATGGCGAGACGGACGAATTACGGTTTCTTGAAGAAGCAGCGAGAGCTAAGGAAGCAGAAGAAGAACCAGGAGAAGGCTGAACGCCGGAACCGAGAAGAGGCAGCCAGCCCAGCGCCCGAAGGCGGCGAGGCCGCGGACGAGACGCCGTCCGAGTCGGAACAGTCCGGTGGGTCAAGAGAGTAGCACCCCCGCCCCCCCTTATTGGCGGCCATGGGGCGCTACTAGTGTAGGGCCGCAGACATCGACGCCAATGCAATACCGTTCCCTGAAAAAATATTTGGTGGCTGGGACGGGTCCATTTTGCCGACAGGTGAGATCCCAGTACCGCGCACCCCCCCTAAAGGGTGCCCCACCAGCGCTGGACTATAAACGCTGTTTTGCTCGTCCTGAGTTGCGGGTCTGTGGGGGGCATCGGACGCCTAACCTTCGGACGAAGGCCCCGTACTGCGCTTCGATCTCTAGGGTCTGAGGCTAGGGTCGCACCCCGACTGATGGGAACCCGCTCCGGGTCCCATGTGACACCCTCCACTCTCTCCGTCTACACGTGACCGCTTCGTGTGCGTATGGGTGCGCGTGTGTTCGCGCGCGCGTTCTAATGCTAAGTAGTGGAGCGCCGCTGCGGTGACTCCGATCCTGCTAATGCAAGGAGAGCGCAATGGAAGCCATTGAGAAGAAGCTGGCACCGGCCATCGACGAACTCATCGACGAGGTGATCGAGCTGTACCCGAACCTGAGGAAGCCGTTAGCCAAGATTCAGCGGGTGCTGAGGAAGATGGCGGCGTAGGCGGGGTGGTAAGGGTGTGGCAGACATGCGCTGTCACACCCCGCCGTTACTTTGAGCCAACACCATTGAAGGCAGGTCCATGTCAGACAAGAACCTCTACGTGATCCGACTAAACGCCGATGTTCTCAAGCTCGGCAAATTTTGGCAAGAGAACCCTGAGTATCAAAGCGGCAAGCCGTGCATGTACGTCGGTGTCACCTCACACAATCCGAAGAAGCGCTTCAATCAACACACGGACGGCTACAAGAGTTCGAGGATCGTAAAGAAGTATGGCGAGTACCTGATGTGGAAGAAATTCAGGCACCTTAACCCTGTGCCGTCAAATAAAGCTGAGATCCGAGAGTGCGCGCTTGCAATGGAGCTCAGGCAGAAGGGCTACGGAGTCTGGCAGAAGTGAACGATCGAGGAGGACTGAACACACCACCCCTCGCGTAGGTCGAGCCTAGGACGAATCGATTGATAGAGGAATCGGCTCCGAACTCTGGTGGCGTGATCCACTGAAACGAGACCGGCGCGGATGTGCGGATGACTCGCGAAGAAATAGCCGAAGCCCAACGGCTGTCCCGCGAGTGGATAGAGGCGCATCCCTCCAGCGGCAACTATCCCCTAGTCCCTCCGTGGCATCCAGCCACTCCCAGCTATCCAGCACTGTTTCGCTCGTCCTGTCTGCCGGGGCGGCACTCCTAGCTCAGTTACCAACAGTCTTCGACTGACTTCTTCGCTACGACTTTTCCCAGAATTCTAGTGCTTCCTTATTAACCAAATTGTTTCCTTCCACGAGTCTAGGAATGCTGGAGTGAAAATCATCTGCTTCGTTGTCTGAAACCAAAAGTCTCAGACATCTAATTATTCGGGTGATACGCAAGTGATTATGGTCGTGCCCTATTCTCCATTGGTGATTTCTAGATAAAAAGGTGACGTACCCCCAGGTGTGGTACCACTCACTACAACATCACGCCTCTGCTTCCGCTGCAACCGGGCGAAACCCCTGCCCGGATCGTTTATCGGAATCTCCTTTGGTGAGCGTGAGCCTAAACTACGATGCCGATGGGCAGGTTGGGCCGCAAGCCAAAAGTTGCCTCGCTTGACGGGTCTCGACCGCCCCCTCACGTTTATCCCAATCCGGCGAATGGGCTTGGTTTCCTATCCCTCTTGACGAAGGCGGATGATGAGCCGTCTCCTCAGGCGAGCGAGCGAGGGACATCCAGTGGGCTCTGAGGACGTGGCCGAGCTTGCCCGGCAGACGGACCTGGCACGACTGATCGGATTGGCCGGCAAACTTCGTGACGCGGGCCACGGCGACCTCGTCAGCTATTCGAAGAAGGTCTTCCTTCCACTGACCCACCTCTGCCGCGACGTCTGCCACTACTGCGTCTTCGCCCAGCCTCCGAAGGCGGGGGAGGCGGCGTTCATGAGCCGAGTTGAGCTACGCAAACAAGCGCAGGCCGCGGCGGCGGTGGGCTGCAAGGAGGCTCTCTTCACTCTCGGCGACAAGCCCGAGCTGCGTTACAAGGCTGCTCGGGAGGGTCTCCGAGAGCTGGGTCATGAGACGACACTGTCCTACTTGGGTGAGGCCGCTCAGCTGGTGTTCGAGGAGTCTGGTCTCCTGCCGCACCTGAACCCCGGGCTGATGACGCCCGAAGACTTTCTGGCGCTACGTCCGGTGTCGGCATCCATGGGCCTCATGCTCGAGAGCGTGTCCGATCGGCTGATGGCGAAGGGTGAACCGCACTACGGATCGCCGGACAAAGTACCCGCTCAGCGACTCGAGACGCTGCGACTGGCGGGAAAGGCAGCGGTGCCCTTCACCTCGGGGCTCCTGATTGGAATCGGCGAAACCAGGCTCGAGCGCGTCGAATCATTGCTCGCCTTGCGCCGGCTACACGAGGAGTACGGTCACCTCCAGGAAGTGATCATCCAGAACTTCAGAGCCAAGCTCGGGACCCGGATGGCCGCGGCGCCGGAGCCGGACCTCAAGGAGCTGTTGTGGACGATCGCGGTGGCAAGGATTCTGTTCGGCCCCGAGATGAGTATCCAGGCGCCTCCCAATCTCAGCCCGGGCGTGCTCATGCGGATCGTCGAGGCGGGCATCAACGATTGGGGCGGCGTGTCGCCGCTCACCCCCGATTTCGTCAACCCTGAAGCCCCGTGGCCGCACCTCGATCATCTGGCGAGAGAGACCGAGGCGGCCGGCAAGCTGCTGGTCGAGCGTCTCACCGTCTACCCCAGGTACGCGCTGGAGGGGGAGCGATGGTTGGATGAGGCAATAAGAGTGCCGGTTCTCCGTCGGATCGACGCCGAGGGCTTCGCCCGCGTCGACGAGTGGTCTCCGGGCGCATCAGTGGCGCCGCCGGAGGACGACCTGCGCCTCGTCGAGTTACGGCATCGAGGGGCACCGAGCAACGACGAGCTGGCCGGTGCTCTGCGGCGGGCCGTAACAGGCGACCCCCTCGACGAGGCCTCGATCCTGCGTCTCTTCGCGGCACGCGGCGGTGAGCTCGGCGCCGTCTGTGAGGCGGCTGACGAGGTTCGCTCGAGGGTCAACGGCGACGTCGTGACGTACGTCGTCAACCGCAACATCAACTACACCAACGTGTGCTACTTCCGCTGCCAGTTCTGCGCCTTCTCGAAGGGCAGAATGAGCGAGAACCTGCGCGGCAAGCCGTACGATCTCGGTCTCGACGAAGTAATTCGACGCTCCGTCGAGGCGTGGGACCGGGGGGCGACCGAGGTTTGCATGCAGGGTGGCATTCATCCGGAGTACACCGGCCAGACCTACCTCGACATCTGTCGCGCAGTGAAGGATGCAGTCCCGGGAATCCATGTACACGCCTTCTCTCCCCTCGAGGTCTGGCAGGGGGCGGCAACCCTTGGCGTGAGCCTCGAGGTGTTTCTGGAGAGCCTTCGGGATGCGGGCCTGGAAACCTTGCCCGGAACCGCCGCCGAGATTCTCGACGACGAAATTCGAGACGTTCTATGCCCGGACAAGCTCGACACCGGGCAGTGGCTTGAGGTCATGGAGACCGCCCACCGGGTCGGATTCCGCACTTCGGCGACGATCATGTATGGCCACATGGAGAGCTCAGTGAACTGGACCAGGCACCTGCTGCGGTTGCGTGCCCTCCAGGAGCGGACCGGCGGCTTCACCGAACTTGTGCCTCTGCCGTTCGTTCACATGGAGGCACCGATCTATTTGAAAGGCCATGCACGACGCGGCCCGACCTTTCGCGAGGCTGTGCTGATGCACGCCGTGGCGCGCCTCGCGCTGCACCCGCACTTCACCAACATCCAGGTCTCGTGGGTGAAGATGGGCAACCCAGGAGTGAAGGCCTGCCTGAACGCCGGAGTGAATGATCTAGGCGGCACGCTCATGAACGAGTCGATCACCCGGGCCGCCGGCTCCGAACATGGTCAGGAGCTGACCCCCGCTCGGATGGAAGAGCTCATTCGCAGTTGCGGACGTGTCCCCAAGCAACGCGGCACAGCCTATGATGAGGTACCGGCCGAACGCATCAAACGGTCGTTCGAGGCGCCCGAGCTCACACCGCCGATCAACCTGGTCGCCTCGGGCTACGAACGGGCAGGATCAGGCGTCGAGAGGCCCGCTGAACTTGTACGGCCCGGTCTCGAATCTTGAGAAGCTCGGAAAGGGCTGGGTGCCTGTCGCGACTCTATTGAGCGTTCCTAGACAGCCAGCCCAGCAACCTTCCTTCGATATTCTCCCTAAGTCCAGGTACGAACAGAACGGCAAAGACCACGACGACTAACACACCACCCCCAATCCCATAGAACCATTTCATCTGGAGGCTCCGGTCATGTTTGTGTTGGGTGGGGCCAGCTCGAAAAGCCACGTTTCCTCCGCCTCGATAGCAGCAGGTGTCATTCCCGCTCTATATTTGCGGCTAAACTCCGTAGTTACAGCCTCCACTACCGCACCCGTCTTGATGCGTACGAGCGTGCGCTCATACCTCTTACCTTCGATGCGCACGATAGCCCGGCCATCTCGTTCCGCTTGCGCCGGCCATCTTTTCCACAGGCGTCCGATAAAGTTGTCCATGTATCCAGACACTACATAAACTTTACCCTCATGCTCCGCGATCCAAATCGTTCGGGACCGGGGAGGATCGAGGAGCTGCAGTTCGATGGTCCCTACCTCGTGTGCGAAACTCCAGTCCGGTTCTGGACCTGTCACCAACTCACCGGCAACGAGCGGTCCACCACTGAATACGACAGATGGTCCGTCAGAAAAACGCGCCGAGATCGCCAGAGCACCCAATCCGACGACCGGGATAAGGACCATGAGTCCGATTACTACCAACACTCTACGAACGATTGCCCTACGATCGATGTTCATAGTTCACTCTCCCCTTTTGCGGCAGTCTCGGCACCACCTAGCCTCACTCCGGCAATACGGTTGTATGGTGTCATGAAGACATATGCGACTCTGAGCGTCCAGCTGGAGCCCTGCAAAAGGCTAAACCGCTGCGGTCCCACCACGCCAGCAGGCTACTCAGCACCACCGAAGATCGTCCGAGCCGCTTGCAACCCCACGCGCTCTGGAAGCATCTTGTCTGCCATGTCCGGTTCCCGTGACCCCCTGAAACGAACCTAGCTGGATGACTGCGCGGCAACCATGACACAGTCCTAAGGTATGAAAATCGCGGTCACTGGAGCCAACAGCAGTGTGGGTCAAAACCCGTTGGCTCGGGTTGCTAAGTGGGGCAGGGGCAGAATGAGGGCATGAAGAAAACCCTGCTATTCGCCCTCGCTCTGATAGCGGTTGGGTGTGCTGAACCCATTCCAGATTTAGGAGAAGTGCGTGTTCGCGCCGACCTAGTGGATCCGACTGCCCAGTACGAACTCGGGCATATGTACGCCGATGGCGAAGGCGTCCCTCAGGACGATGTGCTTGCCTGTATGTGGTGGAATCTTGCGGCGGTCTGAGGAGACGAAATGGCGCAGAGCGACAAAGACTGAGCTGAGTCGTGGATCACTCGCGAACAAATAGTCGAAGCCCAACGGCTGTCCCGCGAGTGGCTAGAGGCGCATCCCCCCGGCGGGAACTAGCTGATGGAGCAGCAGCTTCGCTGTGCCATTGGGTGCACTCTTTCTTTATGCTTCGGTGCCCGCGGCCACCAAGGCGGCTCCGGTGCCTTCCAGGAAATCGCGTTGCGTGAGACCACCCGTTCCCCGGTCGCTTTCTCTGGAAGTGTCCTCACTCCCGAAGATGTCGCCGTTCTCGCGCTTCCCTTCCATGGATCCCTGCCTGCGTAAAGTGTCGACGTTTTAAGGCAGGCTGAGCGCAACCAGCTGGCCTGGGGCCTGCAGGACGATACGCTGCCGACCCTCGTGCATATAGGACATCAAGCCGTACCGCACGAGGCCCG
>Ga0310124_10003129_pt1 | contig 11232 bp, 9 predicted proteins | sample CB11b_AW_Bot5_MG_FD_203507 | JGI IMG/M metagenome (GOLD analysis project Ga0310124, IMG submission 203507) | Marine microbial communities from Western Arctic Ocean, Canada - CB11b_AW_Bot5 | ecosystem: Environmental > Aquatic > Marine > Oceanic | place: Canada: Western Arctic Ocean | collected...
CTCGCCGGGCCAAACAATCTGGATCGCCGACGACATGGTCTTCGTCGAAGACGGTGTCTCCATACCGCCCGCCTTCAGCCCCGGATTTTGCATCAGGAGCGCGCGTCGGTATCCTTGACCCTTGATACGCTCCAACCGTCCGGCCTCGTAGGCCATCTCGCGCATCTCCTTCCAGCGCCACACCCAAGGCGATGCTTTCGAGGGACGGCGGTTTCCATCCCGGTGGAATGCCCAGAGCGGGTAACTGTCCAACTGTCCCAACCGCTCCATGTACTCTTTTTCAGCGCTGATTGCTGCTTCGCTCTCGGTCGTCATAACGTCCTCCTCCAACTTCCCTATCGGGTTCAACTTCCCGCTTGGGACTCAGGCTGTCTCACGCTCGGGATTCGGGCCCTTACGTGCGTCCACCGCAACCGACATCTCACCGACATCGCTGATATTGATGGTCACTAGGTCGCCCGGCTTTATTTCACCAACGCCGTCGGGGGTACCCGTGAACAGGAGGTCACCGGGCTCCATCGCCGCAACCCACGACATGTTGGTAATCAAATGCGGGCAATCAGTGATCAAATCCTTAGTGAACGCATGTTGCCTCAAATCTTCGTTCACCCACAAGTTAATCTCGAGGTTCCCGGGATCCGCGATTTCGTCCGCTGTGACGATGTACGGCCCCGTCGGCGAGAACGTGTCGAACGACTTGCGCTTGCTCCGGTCCTCCGGGCCACGCACGGTGATGTCGAGTCCGCACGTGTAGCCGAACACATAGCTCAGGCTGTCCTCAAGCGGAATCCCGCTCCCGTGCTTGCCCATCACCATTACCAGTTCGGACTCGTGGTGGATCAACCGGTCGTCGTACGGGCGCAGGATCGTGTCCTCTGGCCCGACGACCGAGCTAGGCGACTTCAAGAACATGCCAAACTCGCCCGAGTGATGCTGGCCCACCGCCGCCTCAGCGCCGCCTGCGCCAGCCTCCATCTCCGCCCGGTGCGCATAGTAGTTCGCTGGCGCCGCATAGACCTTGCGTGGCGCAGGCACCGGCGCGATCAGCTTCACCGAGTCCACCGGCAACGCGCTGCCGCTCTTGGCCAGCGCCTCGACCTGGGGTTTCAGCGATTCCCAATCCTCGATCAACAAATTCATCCGGTAGCACTGAAGCGGACCCGGAACATCGGGCAACACGCTCGTGACGTTCACGACGCCGTCGTCGCGCAGCACTCCGATTTGAAAATCGTCGTAGCTCACCAATTTCATGCGTCGCGCCTCCGAATGTTGCTCAGCCGCTTAGTGGAGCGGGGAAAACGCGGCGGGCACCATGTGTCGCACCAGCTGATGTATCGGCCGCTCATCCGTGTGGGGCGGCCAGATATCCGTCCCGAGGTATTGCTTGCGTATCTCGTCCCGGTGCGCCCAATCCTTGTACGGCCACAACTGGTAGAACCGGTTGAGCTCACCCAAGTCACTCGCAAAAAATCCGCCAGCCGGGTACATCGCGGCACGGCGCTCAACCGACTCTGAGAAATGCTGCAGCACCTTACGGTTCGCGCCGGAGGGGTACGTGTACATTCGTAGCTCGTACAAGTTCCCCCACTCGCGCGGGCCATCCAACGGATCGTTCGTCTCGCCCGGCACAAGGATGTCCGAGTTCATGTCCACCAGCAGGTCCGTGATCTTCGGCGGCCACTTGCCGCTCGGGTCGGCGATAGCCGCGGCGCGAACATCCGCACGCTCCTGCAGATCGTTGTAGCGCCACATATGCACCACCTGGTTTAGCGGCCCGATCTCCACGTGCCAGAACCCCACCAACGGCGAGTACTTCACCCGCGTCTCGATCGCTTCCGCGAACCGCTTCTCCACCTCGGGAACCGAGTTCGGCTTCACGGTGTAGGTTCGAATCTCAAACAGCATCTCGTCTCCTGGTTGGAACCCGGCGCGGTTCCGTCCCTACGGGTTGTGCTCCGATGCGCTCCGCCGCACCACATCCGGCGCGCGGAAGTCTACCAGCGTTCCGTCCATCGTGCGCACCTTCCACGGGTAAATCCCCAGACCGCTTGGAGGTGCACCCTACATCGCTCTTGCGTCCCCATCCGTCAACATGAACCCCGGGGCGCGCGCCTCCACGCGCGAACTCGCCGTGTGTGAGGTTCATTAGCCCTTTGCGTCTGAAGCTACTCATTCCCGCAGTGATGGTGCCGCTGCTCGCGGCCGGCGCGCTGCACACTGGCCCTTGTCCGCAGCCACCGAAAAATGCCATTCCTCGCCAAGCGCCCAAGCCGCCGTCGAAACGGTGGTTGACGACGCGATCGAGCGGGTCAGCGACACCGTCCGAGACATCGTCGAGGAAGTGCAGGACATCGCTGATGGGCTCATACTCGACTCCGTAGCCACGCCTGAGCCCACCACTGACGACCTGCCGACTACGAGCGCTCCGAAGTTCCCCCGAGAGCGACACTGTGGCCCCCCACCCGAGCGGCCTGGTTACATCACTGGCATACCGGCAGTATACCGGTGACCACTCCTGGCGGCCCAAAATCGACTCGAATGGTTCCCCAGGAGCGACTCTAGTGCGGTTTACGAGTAAGCAAGGGTGCGCAAATTCGCCAAAAACTGCCATAAAACCCTGTTGCAGTAGCTTTAGAGGTGCGTACGATGCAGCCAGTACATGGCTCAGAGGCCAACCGGGAGGTAGATATGCAGGCGTACTGTGTGAAGTGTCGGACTCAGCGCGAGATGCTAACCCCGCGCGACGAGACGACGAAGAACAACCGGCCCATCATCAAGGGGAAGTGCGCAAATTGCGGCACAGGCCTCAACATCATCGGGAAGACCATCGCTCAGATGTAGTAGGGTCACCGCTACGACAAAGGGCCCGGCGATGTGCCTGGCCCTTTGTCGTATTTAAGCGTTTCCATGCGATTTCGCTCGTGCAACGCCATTCCATCATCCCCCCGCATTGCCGTCGATGGCATCTAAAACATAATGTCGCCGCCGGACACCGTGAGAGCGAGGCCCGCGAGGTAGTTGGACTGGTCAGACGACAAGAACGCCGCCATATTCGCGATGTCGCGCGTCTCCGTGATGCGGCCCAGCGGGTTCGACGCCGCGCGCTGCTCGACCATCGCCGCCAGTTGCTCCTCCGCCGACTGCCCCACATCGCGGAGCGCACCGGCAATGTGGATTACCCGCTCGGTCTCCGCCAGTCCAGGGCAGATAGCGTTCACGTTCACCCCATGCGGCCCCATCTCGTGCGCCAACGACTGCGTGAAGCCAACGAGCCCAAACTTCGACGCCGAATACGCCGCGTAGCGCGGCATACCCCGCTTCCCCGCCGTCGACGCGATGATGATGATCTTGCCGCCCTCACCGCGCTCCACCAGGTGGCGCGCCACCGCCCGGCACGTCAGGAACGTCCCACGCAGATTCACGCGCATGACCTCGTCGAACGCCTCCTCCGTCAAATCCACCACCGGCACCCGGTCCGGCCCCGGGCGAGAGCCCGCGTTCGCCACTAGAATGTCAATCTTCCCCATGCGCTCGATCACACTGCCCACCATCGCGTCCACCGCGGCGCTATCAGAGACGTCCGCTAGCGCCGCCATCGACCGCCTGCCCTTCGTTTCTATCTCGCGTACCACCTCCGCCACTCCACCCCACTCGCCGGCGTTAGGCCCGTACGGGTTGAGCACGACGTCGTTCACCGCCACGTCCGACCCCTCGTTCGCAAGCCGGTTCGCAATCGCACGACCGAACCCCTTCTCTCCGCCCGCCCCCGTCACCAACGCGACTTTCCCGGACAGGTCGTACATCGCGAACCTCCTTCAATCAATCTGCCGTCAATAAGCGGTTCCCGTTACAAGTTCTCGCGGCGGCAGCCTAAACGACGCTCCCCGCTTATGCTAGGCTCCCGCTATGGCCAGCCAACAACCGACCCCGTATATCACCGGTAGCTCACTCCCCCGCACCGACGCCCTCGGGAAAGTCACCGGCGCCGCCCTTTACACCGCAGACGTACCCGTGCCTGACTCCCTCTGGGGACGCCTCCTGCGCAGCCCCCACCCTTACGCACGTATCAAGAGCGTCGACGTGGCCCGTGCGCGGGCACTCCCCGGCGTGCATGCCATCGTCACCGGCGCCGACGTCGCGGGCCACATGACCGGTCGCCGCATCTTCGACATTCCCCTTATCGCCAACGACGTCGTCCGGTTCGTCGGCGATATCGTCGCTGCCATCGCCGCAGTCGACAAAATCACCGCCGATCGCGCTGCCGCCCTCATCGACGTCGCGTACGAGGTTCTGGAGCCCCTCCTCAGTCCCGTTGAAGCCACCAAGCAAGGTGCGTCGCTGCTGCACCCCGACTTCAATGACTACGCCGGTGCCAAGCCGCTCGATGAGCCGACCAACGTCTTCGCCTCCACCACCTGGGGCATCGGCGACCCCGACGCCGGGTTCGCCCAGGCGGACGTAGTCATTGAGGGCAACTACACGACCGCTATGATGCACCAGGCCTACATGGAGACCCACAACTGTCTCGTGGACATCAACGCCGATGGTCGCGTGGACATCTGGGCCTCCAACAAGGCCCCCCACGTGGTCAAACGCGACGTCGCTCAGTCCACAGGCGTGGATCAAGCGGACCTCCACGTCCACCACGTGTCCATCGGCGGCGACTTCGGCGGCAAGGGTGGCCAGATGAACATCCCTATCGCTTACTTTTTGGCCCGCGCAGCGCGTCAACCGGTGCGCATGGTCATGGACTACCAAGAAGAGCTCTCGGCCGCCAACCCGCGCCACCCCACCCAAATCAGCGTCAAGACCGGCGCGAAGCGCGACGGCACCATCGTTGCCTGCGAAATCGATGCTCTCTACGACACCGGCGCCTACGCCGGCTTCTTGCCCCTCGGCTTCCTGCCCGGCCCACGCCACGCCGTCGGCCCCTACAGCATCTCCAACGCCCGCGTCACCGCCAACCACGTCTACACCAACCGCGTCCCCGCAGGCCACATGCGCGGGCCCGGTGAGCCCCAGACGATCTTCGCCATGGAATCGCACATCGACGTTGTCGCGCACCACCTTGGCCTCGACCCCGCCGATGTTCGCCGCAAGAACGTCATCCACGAAGGCGACCTCAACGGACTTGGCGAGGAGTACCACGACCTCCACGGCGCCGAAGCGCTCGAAGCCGCGCTGGCCGCCGCCGACTATGCCAAGCCACGTCCGGCATCCGGCAACATCCGTCGTGGGCGGGGCGTCGGCATCGGTGAGCGGGCGCCGGGCGGTGGCGAGACCCACGCAGCCGTCACCTTCCAGCCCGACGGCTCCGTCGTGATCCACACGTCCATCTTCGAACAGGGTTCCGGCACCTACACCATCCTCACGCAGATGGTCGCCGACGTCCTCCACGTGCCCCCTCATCTGATAACCGTCGAGGTCTGGGACACCGACGAGACCGGTTTCGACTCCGGCGCCGGCGCCAGCCGCAACACCCGCATGGCCAGCGAAGCCGTCACCAACGCCGCGCACGAAGCGAAATCGAGTCTCTTCAAGCTTGCTGCCGAGCTGCTGGGCTGGCCCGAGGAATCCATCGAGCTCACGCCCGACGGCCTCAGCCGCGCCCCTGCTCCTGAGACGATCGCCATCGCCGACCTACTCGCGCGCACCGACACCATTATCACGGGTTCTTACGACTACAAGGACATGGCCCACTCCCACGTCACCGCGTTTACCGTGCAGGTCGCGGAGGTAGCCGTCGACATCGACACCGGCAACCTCACCGTCGAGCGCCTCACGTCGGTCCACGACGCCGGACAAGTCCTCAACCCCATCGGCCACACCGGCCAGGTCAACGGGGGCGTCATCCAGGGCTTCGGCTACGGGGTGATGGAGGAGGTCGTCGTCAGCGAGGGGCGCGTCGAAACCCAGTCATTCGCCGATTTCAAGATCCCGACCATCGCCGACGTCCCGCCTTTCCAGGGCATTGTCATCGAATCCGAAGGCGGTGTTGGCCCCTTCAACATCAAGGGCATCGGCGAAAATCCCTCATCCCCCATGGCCCCTGCAATAGCCAACGCCGTCGCGGATGCCACCGGCGTCCGCATCACCGATCTTCCCATCACCGCCGAGAAGATCTACCGCGCCCTGCAAGCGCAGCAGCCAAAACCCTTGTAACGCGCAACCGCGCGATCCTGAGGCGTCCGCGATCAGACGGAAGCTCCGTTTCGCTCCCGTTCGCGTCGCTCGCGGCGAGCGATCTCCTCGGGAGGCAGCACGTCCTTGAACATCACCCACAGGGACAGATCGTACGCAATCTTCACCACTGCCGTCGCCACGAACGGCGCGCTCGCCGAAATCCCGGTCCACATCGCCGTCGATAGCGATGGACCCGCTGTCGTCGCCGCACTCCTGCCCAACTGCTGCATGCTGGCCATCGCGATACGCTCTTCGCGATTGACCACCGCCATGATGTACGAATCGCGCGTCGGCACGTCCATCTGGCTGAAGAAGGCCCGCAACTGCCAGAACACGACCGCCAGCCAAGCTGTCGGCGCGAAAGCCGCGCCAAGCAGGAAGAAGCTGGCCGGGATGTGGGTGAATACCATCGTGTTCAACAGCCCAATCCGGTTCGCTATCTTCGCCGCGAACCACATGGACGTCGCGGTCAGGAGCTCCGACGCGAAAAACACCAACGAAAGCTCGGCGAGCTCAAACCCGAACTTGGTGTGGAACCAATACGCTGCAAGGCTCGTGATCAGGAACGCCCCCCCGAGTGAATCCACGCTGAACAGACCAGACAGGATGAAAATCCGGCGGCGGTTCGGAAGCCTAAGCGGGTTCGTCCAGCCACCCCGTCGCTCCGCCGCCGAGGGCGGTGCGAGTAAGGCATAAAGCAGCGCAACCAGCAACAGCGAGGCGGTGAGTCCGCCCAGCACGACCTTGAACGAATCAACCTCGCTGACGCCGAATTGCGACTCGATGACAAGAGGCAGGCCAGCGGCGAGCGCGCCGAAGGCTCGGGAAAACGTGTTCACGATGCGGTAGAGGGCGAACGTATCCGTGCGGCGCGCGTCCGTCGCCGTTTCCGCGAGACTCGCCTGGACCAGCGGCTGCGTGGCGCCCATCGCCCCACCCGCTCCTCCGCTCAGCGCGCCAAGGAACGCGAATACCGCAAGTACGACCAGGTTATCGGTGACGATCAAGGCGACAAACGCGAGAGCGGACGTAAGCGTCAGCGAAACTAACAATCGCCTCCGGCCCAGCTTTTCGGAAACGAACGCGACCATGAGCGCGAAAAAGGACACTCCAGCGGCGCCAACCGTGAAGAAGGCGCCGATCTCGATCAAGCTCAGGCCGATCTCCGCGAGGTAGACGGCCAGGCTGACCGAGAGGAACCCCTGCCCGAGCGCACGGATCGCGCTCGCGGCGATTAACAACCGGGCGTCTTTGGTCACCCAATTGACGCCAACCCTCTTGCCCATCAAAAACCGGCGCCTAGGTTCCAGTCATCTGCGATGGTATCGACGGCAGATGCACCGCGACGACCGCCGGTGTCCCGTCGTGGATCTGGTCCAGCCCGCGCTTCAGGGCAGGGCCCACCTCTGATGCGCCAAACACGTTTTCCCCGTAGCAGTTCGCCGCCTCCGCTAACTTCGCGAAGTCGGGACGATCGAACGTACCGCCTTCCCAGTCCTGCGCCGCCACCGCATTCCCCTCCGGGTATTGCCGCTCGAGCCCCGTTGTGCCCGTGCTATACGACCCATTCACGAACACCACCGTCAGGAACGGTGCCTTGTAGTGAGATGCCGCCAACAGCGGGGCCAGCGGGCTCCCAAACATCAGGTAGCCGTCGCCCGTGGTGAACACCACGTCCTGGTCCGGCTTCGCAATCTTCGCTCCCAGCGACGCCCCGATCCCGAATCCGCCCGAGCTGCCGCCACTCTTGAAATATGTGCCCGGCTCCGAACGACCGTGATACCCCCGTACATGCGCCGAGTAGCTCACGACGTCGTCCACCATAATCGTGTCCGGCTCCATCACGCTCGCCACCTGGTGCGCAACCCAGCGTGGGTGAATCGGATCCTGCGTCGCTACGCTCAACGCCGCATCCTCTGCCGCCGCCTGCTGCTCGCTTTTGCGCGTCGCCAATTTGGCGCGCCTATCCTCGATGCGGTTCATATCGCTCTTGGTCAGCAGCGCTGTCGCCGCCTCGTACACCGCCTGGGCGAATGACGCGGCCGACACTGGTAGCCACAGGTCCGCGTGAAACTCCATCGTCTTGTAGCGCGACTGCACCGGATCCACGTCAACCCATACGATCTTCGTATCCGGACTCGGCTTGCCTTCGATGGGCTGATACGGCACCAACGCCTCCACCGCCACCAAGACATCGGCGTCCTTCGGCTGTGGCCCCGTCCCGAACAACGGATGCGTCGTCGGGAAATTCAATCTATTCACCCGTCCGCCATCCGCCACCGGCACCGCCAGCAGTTCGGCGAGTCGCACCATCTCCGGCACCGAGTCGGCGTTGCGGCCCGACTGCCCCAGCACGATCAGCGGGTTCTTCGCGTTGATCAGCCACCGCGCCGTCTGCTTCGCATCACGCGGGTCCGGCCACACCGGTCGAGCAATCCCCAGACCGTCCCGCGTCGGGAACCGTGTCCGCCCAGGCATCGGCAACTTTGCGATTTCCTGGGGCACCACCAGGTACACCGGGCCCTTCGGCTCGCTCATCGCCACCTGCAGGAGGCGGCTCACCATGAGCCCCGGATTGTCCTGCCACTCCATGCGGTGGTCCAGTTTCGTATACTGACGAACGATCTCGCCCTGATCGCGGGGCTCCTGGACCCACTGCACGTTACCCTCACGCGCACCGGGCATCGACCCGGGATACGCCCGCGGCCCAGCACCCGCCATGATCAGCACCGGGTAGCTCCCACGCCACGCCGTGTGGATGCCCGCGCCGAAGTTGAACGTGCCTACGTCCACGTGCGCTGCAGTCGCCGCCGGCCCGCCCGTCACCATGGTCGTGCCCAGCGCCGCGTTCAGCGCCGCGCCCTCGTGGGTGACGGTATACAGCTTTGGCGTTGGCCAGCCCTTGGCATTCGCTCTCGCCGTTGCCTCCTGATAGAACGCCAACTCCGACCCGCTCACGAAGTAAAAGTGATCGATCCCGCCGAGCTTCATCGACGTCATCACCGCGTCTGCCCACTCCTGCGCCGGGTATTCCCCCCAACGTGGATCGGCCGCCAACAATCGTTGCTCAACCATGGTCGTCTCCTCCCTCGTCTAGTAACGCCCCTGCCCACGCCACGTCGGCAGCACTTCCGCGTTCTTGATGTACTGGCGCGGCAGCTCTCCGCCCAGCACCGCAATCGCATTCTCCATGGCAAGTCGCTGGTTTCCCATCCGGCTCGCCTCGCTGGCCGCCACGTTGTGCGGCGTCAAGATCACCCGTTCTTCATCCAGATCGCGCAGCGGGCTGTTCTGCGGCAGCGGCTCCGGGTCAAACGTATCCAGCGCCGCTCCGGCGATCCAGTCGCCCGTAATCGCCTGGCACACCGCGTCCTCATCCACCGCCTCCCCGCGCGACGTGTTCACCAAATAGGCCGTGGGTTTCATCGACCGCAGCGCCGCCTCATTGATTATCTTCGTCGTCTCGGACGTGATCACCACGTGCACCGACACGAAATCCGACTGACTAAGCAGCGTCTGAAGGTCAACCCGCTTCACGCCCAGCTGATCAAAACGCTCCTGCCCCACGTACGGGTCGTACCCAAGTATCTCCAGGTCCCACCCCATCAGCCGACGCGCAACGCCGCCACCGGTCCGGCCCAGGCCGATCAGCCCAACGGTCTTCTCCCACATCAGGAAACCTCGATCGATCCGCTGGCCCCACTCCCCACCGCGCAGCCGCGCCTCCTTGCGCTTCACCCGCTTCGTCAGCGCCAGCATCATGCCAATGGACGCCTCCGCCACCCCGATCACGTTCTCGCGCGACGGGCTATGGCAGACCAAGACGTTGTTCGCCGTCGCCGTCTCGATCGCAATCTTCTCCGTACCCACCGCCACGCCCACGATCGTCGTGAGCTCCGGCAGCGCCTCGATGACCTGCGCAGATACGTGTAACGACACGAGCAGGTCGGCGCCCTGGCACAGCTCAATCAACTCCCCGTCGGACAAGCGCCCGCCCGCATTACGGTCGATCTGCCCAAAGACGACCTCGTGCCCGGCTTCCACCAATCGACCCCACTCTTCATCGGGCCCATTCGGCGCTGCAACTACAACCTTCATCTGGTCATCTCCGCACCGTGGTGCTTCGCTAGCTAATTCCGTACAGCCGCATCGCGTTCTCACGGGTGATTTTCGACTTCACTTCTTCGCTCAGGTCCGTGCGCGACAGCATGTACTGGATGTTCGCTGGAAACTCCGCATCCCAGTGGGGGAAGTCTGACGCGAACATGAAGATATCGTCTCCCAAAATATCCAGCGTCGCAGGCAACAACCGCTCATCGCTCTCCATGGAAATGAAAATGTTGCCGTCCGCCACGTACTCGCTCGGGCTCTTCGTCAGCACCGGCGCCTCCACCGCCCCGCGCAAGTGGTAACGCTCGTCCATGCGGTCCAACAGGTACACCACCCACCCGCAGCCTGCCTCCAGGAACCCCAGCCGCAGATCAGGGAATCGCTCCGGTACCCCATCGAAGATCATGCTCGTGAACTGCTTCATCTGCGTGAATGGGTGGCCGATCGAGTGCACCTGCACGAACCGCTCGAACATATGCTCTTCGATCATCCCGTGGATCCGGCCGGACCCATGAACCGTGATCGGCACGTCCAGCCGTTGCGCCTGCTCATACACGGGGTCGAACTCGCGTTTGCCCAGCAGGTACGGCCCCTCCGTGAACACCCCGCCCACCATGCCCAAGTCCGTCACACACCGGTGCAACTCCTTGGCCGCCGCCGCCGGATCCTGGGCAGGCAGTAGTGCGACTCCCCTGAAGCGAGGGCTCACCTTCAGGTACTCCTCAGAGAGCAGATCGTTGTACGCCATACAGCGCGCAAGCGCGAAATCTGGCTCTCGAAGCCAGCCCGCGCCCAGATTGCTTGTGGGATAGAGCACCGACTGCTCCAGCCCGCCTGCATCCAACGCCTCCAGCCACACGTGAACGTCCACAGCCCGAGTCCCGAGCGTGCCCCCCATCGAGTTGTCCCACCCATCGCGGGGTGCACCGGTTCCCAAGA
>Ga0310124_10003131_pt1 | contig 11226 bp, 10 predicted proteins | sample CB11b_AW_Bot5_MG_FD_203507 | JGI IMG/M metagenome (GOLD analysis project Ga0310124, IMG submission 203507) | Marine microbial communities from Western Arctic Ocean, Canada - CB11b_AW_Bot5 | ecosystem: Environmental > Aquatic > Marine > Oceanic | place: Canada: Western Arctic Ocean | collected...
TGAGCTGGAGAAGCCTGAGAATTTGGATGACGATTCTCTAGTCCAGCGGATTCAGGAGGTGTTGGGAGAGAAGGTCGAATCCGTGCGGCGGTCGACCAGACTCACCGATTCGGCGTCGTGCCTTGTCCTTGGCGACGACGATATTGGACATCAAATGCGCCGTATCATGGAGACCACGGGTCAATCAGTACCAAACTCCAAGCCGCACTTTGAGATTAACGGCGACCATCCTCTGGTCCAACGATTGGACACCGAATCTGACGAAGATAGATTTAGCGACATGGTTCTGATTCTCTTTGATCAGGCCTCGCTGGCGGATGGGACCGTATTGCTTGAGCCCGGCGAATACGTGCATCGTATTAATCGCCTTCTCCTGAATCTCTTGGAATAAGGTAGTAACTTGCAAGTAGCGATAATTGGATCGGGTAACTTCGGCACGGCCATTGCGAATATTGTTTCTGGGAACGGTGTGCCAGCGTATTTGTGGATGCGTGATCCGCAACAATTTGCGGAGATCGAAAAGTATGGTGAGAATCGCCGCTATCTGCGTGGTTATCCGCTTGAGGAGAAAGTTACACCCACCCTGGATCTTCAGTTGGCTGTGTCCGAAAGCGAGTTACTATTTGTCACAGTTCCAAGCGCCTCCTTTAGAGAAATGTCGATCGAGTTGGCTCCTTTTGTCACCAAAGGGACGTACATCGTTAGCGGGACGAAAGGCGTGGAGGCTCCGAATTTTAAATTGATGAGTCAGATCTTAGAGGAAGAATTACCGGGCCGACGAATTGGAGTCATTAGTGGCCCCAATATCGCTGAAGAAATAGCGGGTGGACACTTCACGGGAACCGTTGTCGCTAGTCGCGACCCTAAGCTGTGTCAGTGTGTTCAGATGGTATTTGCGAGCGATACCTTTCGCGTCTATTCGAGCGAAGATATCTATGGTGTCGAGTTGGGTGGTGCGCTCAAGAATATTTATGCGATCGTTTGCGGAATGGCCGCTCGACTTGAAGTTGGTCAAAACACAATCGCGATGCTGATTACGAGAGGTCTAGCGGAGATGAGTCGATTCGCCGAATCGATGGGTGCCAATCCCCATACGTTTTTGGGGTTGGCGGGCGTTGGCGATCTGATGGTGACGTGCACGTCACCACTTTCTCGGAATTATCAATTGGGATTCCGGATCGCGGGTGGTCTGTCGCTTCACGAAGCGATGGATGAGTTGGGTAAGTTAGCGGAAGGTGTCAACACGTTGCACGTCGTGCATCAAAAACGCGAAAAGTTGGGTGTAAACATGCCGTTAGCCGAAGCTCTCTTCCGTGTATTGTTCGAACACGGGTCCATGGATGAAGTCATCAATGGATTGATGACGGGTGAGCAGCAACTTGACGTTGAGTTCGCGAAGCCAACGACTTGGGGCACGACAAATTGAAATGGTCGCCGCTCGTAATTGTTTTCGCCGTGTCCACGTTGGCGAATGTAGATGTCCCGGAATCTTTTGATGTTCGTGGGGTCGATCGGTTTCCTCGGTCGTGGATAGTGTTGTTCGATGCGGCCGAAGAATCACGACCCCACGAATTTATTGTCGGTCCGGTTGACAAGATGGGTCAAGAAGTTCGGTTCGAACATGCGATCCGTGTTGAGGGCGAGAAAATTCGCGTCACTTACCAGATTCCTCCTGGTTTTCAACTGGCCGAGGTGCTTGAACATTACGAAAAGCAAATGCGTCGGACGGCCGACAAGGTCCTATTCCGGTGTCATGGTCCCGCTTGCGGACGCTCTTCAATTTGGGCGAACGACGTTTTTGGAATACGCCTGATGACTGCCCCAAATAGGAATCAATATTACCTTGCGGCGACATTCACAGCGGATGGGCAGCAATCGTTGGTCGCGGTTTATCTCGTCGAACGCGGGAACAAACGAATCTATGTCCACGTCGAGCAGATCGTAACGGGTGCGCGCTTTGATTTTGACGGGAATCGCAATTTTGCCGAGCGGTTAGCAAAACGCGGATTCGTTCGAATCGATGGGATTGTCCCAAACGGGCAAGGTGCGTTGGACGAAAATCAGCTCGAACAATTGGATGTACTGGCGGAATCGCTGACGAGTTTCGCTGGACAACAAGTTTATGTGGTCTGTCACCTGTATGGATCCATGAAAGTCGACAAGCTTCTTGAACGATCAGAGGAGTGCGCCGAACTTGCGGCAGAACGAATCGCAGAAGTTAGCGGTGTGACTACGATACCGTTTGGCACGGGTCCGATGGCACCAACGGAAGAATCAACCGACTCAAGACTTGAGCTTGTGCTTCCAAGCCGTCTCCGGAGTGAATGAAGAATATAGAAATCCCGCTGGGACCGAGGCGTTGGTGCGGCATGTTGCAAATCGGTTAGAACGGGCTTCGGATATCTATTATGGCCACGGATCCGATAGTGCGCACATGGAAGCCTGGGTGCTGGTACATGGTCTTCTTATGCAACGGGTCAGCGACTCGATTGATGAGGTGTTTGAACGGTGCGTAGAAGATTGTGTGTCCCTTCGTCTCGGTGATCGGGTACCGGTCGCGTATCTGACTGGGTTGGCTTGGTACTTCAATCGATGGTTCGAAGTTGAACGCGGCGTGATGATACCGCGCTCGCCAATCGGCGAAATCATCGAGACTAATTTGCGACCGTGGTTGAGAGAGCCTCCTGATCGTATTATGGATCTCTGTTGCGGGACGGGATGTCTCGGCGTGATGGCGGCATTGGCATTTCCAGAAGCCTCCGTCACGTTGATAGATATTGATGAGCGAGCGTTGTCGTCGGCGAGATCGAATGTTTTACGACATGGTGTGTCCGACAATGTTGAGATTCTTCGGTCGGATTTGTTTGATCAATTAGAGCCGAATGTTTTCGACGTCATCATTGCCAATCCTCCCTACGTTTCGGCCGACGAATTTGAGCACCTGCCGGAAGAGTATGCGTATGAACCAAGGGCGGGTCTGGCCGCTGGCCATGACGGGCTCGCGTGTTGGAGATCGATCCTTAGGGAGATTGGCAAGTGGATGTCGCCCAAAGGGGTTTTGGTTGGCGAAACCGGCAGCGCAACAGCAGGCTTTTTGAACGCGTTTCCGTCGTACGATATTACTTGGCCGGTACTTGAATATGCGGTCCGACGGGAGGACGGGGGGTTCGGCGTTTTCGTGGCCGACGCGGAAACATTCTTGCGGTAAGCTGACGGGATGGCAGGCAATACGTTTGGACGGACTTTTACGGTCACCACCTTTGGCGAAAGTCATGGACTCGCGATGGGTGCAGTGGTCGACGGCTGCCCTCCCGGTCTTGAAATTAGTGAAGAGGATCTGCAAGGGGACTTGGATCGGAGACGCCCGGGCCAGTCGAAATACACGACGCAGCGCCAGGAAGACGATCAAGTAAAGATACTCTCGGGCGTTTTTGAGGGAAAAACCACGGGCACTCCAATCGGTTTAGTGATCGAAAACACGGATCAACGTTCGAGAGATTATGGACAGATCAAAGATCTATACCGCCCAGCCCATGCGGACTTCACTTATGACAAAAAATACGGCCACCGAGATTATCGTGGTGGAGGCCGAGCGTCGGCGCGGGAAACCGCGATGCGAGTTGCGGCGGCGGGTATTGCAAAAAAATATCTCCGCTTGACGTTTGGCACTGAAATACGTGGTTACCTCGCGGAGATAGGCGCCATACGGCCGGAAGTAAAATCGTTAGATACGGTCGACGGGAACCCATTTTTCTGCCCGGATCCAGAAATGATCGACCCTATCGCCGAATTGATTGAACGGCTCCGGCGCGACGGTGATTCAATTGGTGCGAGAGTCAACGTAATGGCAAGCAATATTCCCGTGGGCCTTGGCGAACCGGTGTTCGACAAATTGGATGCGGATTTGGCGGCGGCGCTTGTAAGCATCAACGCCGTTAAAGGCGTTGAATTCGGCGCGGGCTTCGGAGTGATTCAACAACGCGGCAGTGAACATCGAGATGAGATGGATACGTCGGGCTTCCTTTCCAATGATGCCGGTGGAATTCTTGGTGGCATATCGTCGGGACAGGATATCGTCGTAAGCATTGCGCTGAAACCAACGTCGAGCCTGACCCGGCCTGGTAAGAGCGTCGATCGCGCGGGAAACGAGGTGGAGGTGGTCACGACTGGACGCCACGATCCGTGTGTCGGGATTCGTGCGACACCCATTGCGGAGGCGATGGTCGCGCTAGTGCTCATGGACCATGCGCTCCGAGATCGAGCACAGAATGCGGATGTAACGCGGTAATCTTGGTGAATTGAGCGTTGACGAAGCCCCCGACACACGTTCCGGTTATGTAGAATGTTTTAACCCCCCTTTTGAATTACAAGGAAGCTCGTTGTTGTATAGAGCGGGACCATGACTAAAACCCTCTACGACAAAATATGGGATGCACACGTCGTTGGACAAAGGTCCGATGGCGCGACGATTTTGTATATAGACCACCACTTATTGCACGAGGTCACTTCCCCGCAAGCGTTTGAAGGCTTAAGGCTGACGGGCAGGTCGCCGTGGCGACTGGGCGCGAACCTTGCCACGCCAGACCATAATGTGCCGACCCAGAATCGAGCGGCGGGAGTTGAAGGAATCGAAGACCCGATTGCTCGAGAACAAATCATTACGTTAGATCGAAACTGTAACGATTTTGGGATTCGACAGTTTGACATGACCGATCCGCGACAAGGCATCGTCCACGTGATTGGCCCGGAACAAGGGGCCACCTTGCCTGGAACGACCATTGTGTGTGGTGATTCGCATACGTCGACCCACGGAGCGTTCGGGGCGCTTGCCCAGGGTATTGGCACTTCGGAAGTCGAACACGTACTAGCGACTCAGTGTTTGGTTCAAACGAGGTCTCAGAACCTGCGTGTTGAGGTAACGGGCAGGCTGCAACAGGGCGTGTATGCGAAAGATATTGTACTCGCGATTATTCGGTTGTTGGGAACCGCTGGAGCGACGGGACATACGATCGAATATACCGGTAGCGCGATCCGGTCGTTGTCGATGGAAGGACGGATGACGGTATGCAACATGTCGATTGAAGCGGGTGCACGAGCAGGTTTAGTGGCCGTCGATGACGTGACTCTAAGTTATCTCGAGGGTCGCCCGTTTGCTCCAGAAGGAGAACTTCTTGAAAGGGCGGAACGGTATTGGCGTGGTTTGGTGTCGGACCCGGGTGCGGAGTTCGATCTATCTTTCGAATTGGACGCTGACGAACTGAAACCACAGGTATCTTGGGGAACTAACCCTGAGCTTGTTGTTGATATCGATGGCGTTGTTCCCGAACCGGATATCTTTGATGATCCTGAGAAAGAGGAAATGGCCGTCCGGGCACTCAAGTATATGGGCCTGGAACCTGGCGCGCCGATGACAGAACTTCGCCTCGATCGCGTCTTTATTGGTTCATGCACGAATTCTCGTATAGAAGATCTGCGGATAGCGGCAGATCTCGTGCGAGGACGGAAAATATCGTCCGCGTTGAAGTCTGCGATCGTGGTACCAGGATCGGGGCTGGTTAAGGCGGAGGCTGAGCAGGAGGGTTTAGACCAAATCTTTTCGGATGCGGGTTTTGAATGGCGTGATCCTGGGTGTTCAATGTGTTTGGCGATGAACGCGGATCGTTTGTATCCGGAGGAACGGGCAGCGTCGACTTCGAATCGAAATTTCGAAGGGCGACAAGGATACCTGGGGCGTACGCACTTGGTCAGTCCAGCAACGGCTGTAGCAAGTGCCATAGCAGGTCGTTTGGCCGACCCTCGGGAATTTATGTGATGGAGTCTTTTAGCGTGCATCGGGGAACCTTAGTTCCACTTGACCGGGCAAATGTCGACACCGATCAAATCATCCCCAAGCAATTTCTTAAATCCATTAAGCGGACCGGGTTTGGTGAGAATCTGTTCGATGCTTGGCGCTTTATCGACGAAGGCGAGATTGGCAAGAATCCCAATGAGAGAAAAATCAACAGGGAATTTATCTTTAACGACCCTCGATACCAGGGTGTCAGCATCCTATTGGGAAGGCGAAATTTTGGTTGTGGTTCTAGCAGAGAGCACGCCGTTTGGGCGTTATTCGAATTTGGTATCCGTTGCGTTATTGCACCGAGTTTTGCTGATATTTTTTACAATAATTGTTTTAAAAATGGATTATTACCCATTGTTTTAAAAGAAGAAATAATAGAATACTTATTTGGTTTAGCGACGGGTCCGCAGGCATTGGAGGTCGAAGTCAATCTCGAAACGCAGCGACTCTCTGTTGAAACCGCGGACGATATTCCTTTTGAGATAGAACCCGGGAGAAAAGAAGCCCTGATACTGGGACTCGATGACATTGGCATGACTTTCATGCATTCAGACGAGATCCGCGAGTTCGAAGTTCGGCATCGCGAGTCCATGCCATGGATTTTCAGCCATGACCAAACATAACATTCTGATACTCCCTGGCGACGGTATCGGTGCGGAAGTAATGCCACACGTGGTGCGTGTAATAAAAGCGGCCTCTCAGGGACAGGCGGAACTTGATATTTCTACGGCGGACATAGGCGGTATCGCCATCGATCGATACGGTAGGCCTTTGCCGAAGGAAACCCTTGATGCCGCTCGGCAGTCAGACGCAATTCTTCTGGGATCGGTTGGAGGACCGAAGTGGGATCACTTGGCAATGGACGATCGACCGGAGAGAGGCCTGCTGCAAATTCGAGCTGCCTTGGACCTATATGCCAACCTTCGTCCGGCGGTGGCGTTTCCGTCTCTAGAGAGCGCTTCGTCTTTGAAAACCGAATTGGTGACGAACCTCGACATCTTGATCGTTCGTGAACTGACGGGTGGGATCTATTTTGGCGTGCCACGCGGTATTGAGCACGCCAAGGAAGGCCGCCGTGGCTACAACACTTTCGAATACGATGAACATCAGATCGCCCGTATTGCGCGTACGGCTTTTGATCTTGCTCGCCAAAGAGGTCGGCGCCTTTGCTCAGTGGACAAGGCCAACGTACTTGAGGTCACGCAGCTCTGGCGTGAAGTTGTCACCGAGGTTCACGCGGACTATCCGGACGTGGAACTTTCCCATATGTACGTTGACAACGCGGGGATGCAGCTTGTGCGCCATCCTAATCAATTCGATGTGATGGTTACTGGAAATATGTTCGGTGACATTCTTTCCGATGTCGCGGCTATGCTGACAGGTTCTTTAGGGATGTTGCCGTCTGCTTCTCTCAACGCTAGCGCACAAGGACTCTTTGAACCGGTACACGGTAGCGCACCCGATATCGTGGGACAGAACATTGCCAACCCGCTGGCGACTATTCTTTCCGGTGCGATGATGTTCCGGTACAGCCTTTCCGAAGTAGATATTGCAGATAGGTTGGAACGGTCCGTGGCCGATGTCTTACGTCGGTTCCGCACCCCCGACATTATGCCGCCTGAAACCACGGCGGAATTGACGTTGGTAAGTACGGACGAGATGGCCGACGCAGTTATTGCGGCGCTAGACGGATGATCAGGCCTAGATAATGGAAAAAATCAACGTCGCCATTGCTGGTGCCACGGGTGCCGTGGGTACAGCCATGCGGGAGATCCTCGAGGACCGCAACTTTCCGATAAGTGAACTCGCGTTGCTTGCAAGTGAACGGTCCCTTGGAAAACGATTTCAATTTCAAGGGAAATCGATTCGCGTGCAGCTACTCGACGATTTCGATTTTTCGAATACCCAGATCGCCCTATTTTCAGCGGGTGGTACGGTATCAGCGGAACATGGCGAACGAGCCGCACTCTCGGGAACCATCGTGGTCGACAACACTTCTGCGTTCAGATACGACGACGACGTGCCCTTGGTTGTCCCCGAGGTCAATGGACATCGAATCCAGGACGCTTTTGCACGACACATTGTGGCTAATCCTAATTGTTCCACCATCCAAATGGTTGTCGCTTTGAAGCCGATCTATGATGCGGTTGGTTTGGAGCGCATCAATGTTGCTACGTACCAGGCGGTGTCGGGTGCCGGCACGCCCGGAATCAACGAACTGGCCGAACAGACTCTCGGCCTTATGAACGGAAAAGAAATCGAGACGAAAGTTCACCCCGTTCAAATCGCATTTAACGCGATCCCCCACATCGACTCGTTTCAGGACAACGGCTACACCAAAGAAGAAATGAAAATGGTCTGGGAAACGCAGAAAATCTTCGAAGATGAACGCATAAGGGTGAATCCTACCTGCGTTCGGGTTCCCGTCTTTTACGGACACTCCGAAGCCTTACATATTGAAACAACGGATCCTATCAGTGCGGAGGAAGCACGAGAGTTGTTGGAAATTGCCGAAGGTGTCGTGGTGCTAGATGAGCAAAATGCTAGTCGTTATCCGACAGCGGCTCTTGATGCGGCCTCCAACGACGCCGTCTTTGTCGGAAGGATTCGAGAAGATATCTCGCATCCGTGTGGGCTGAACCTTTGGGTTGTTTCAGATAACGTTCGAAAAGGAGCTGCGCTCAATAGCGTGCAAATCGCCGAGGGCTTGATGCCGCTATTGGTCTAACCTGAATCCCTTACTTTTACGCGCACAGAATGCCGGTGTATAGCTTCGACATTGGATCTTTGTTTTGTTTAGTTCGAGGAAAGAAAAGCCAAAGTGTCTAAGGAAACCATTGCGCTAGGCCTTGAATACATGGGGACGGCATTTCATGGGTTTCAGGCGCAGCGTGGGCCAGTGACGGTCCAGGGGGTTCTCGAAGAAGCATTGGCTTGTGTTGCCGACGAACCTGTGCGGGTTACGGCCGCTGGTCGAACCGACGCCGGCGTCCATGCAACTCACCAAATCGTTAGTTTTGGTGGTCCCCCTAGGCCTCTTTCGGCGTGGGTTAGAGGTGTGAATGCTGTTATCGGAGACGACGTGTCAGTTATTTGGGCGGAACGTGTTCCGGAGGGTTTTGATGCGCGGCGGTCCGCGGTGCGGCGCCGATACATATACGTTTTCGGAGAGTCTGATTCGCGACCCGCGATAGGAAAAGACTTGGCGTGTTGGCAGGACAAGATATTGGATGTGAACCGCATGCAAGAGGCAGCCCAGGTTCTATTAGGTAAACATGACTTTTCGTCATTTCGAGCTGCGCAATGCCAAGCATCAACTCCCTATCGGTGTATTGAGAAAATGACCGTGAGTCGAAGTGGACGGATGGTAGCGATCGATACGGTTGCCAATGCGTTTCTCATGCACATGGTTAGAAACATCGCGGGGACGCTAGCGCAAGTGGGTTCGAATATGCTTCATGCTTCGGATGTCGAGACCCTTCTTGCTGCCCGAAATCGATCTCTCGCTCCTCCCACCGCGCCACCGCATGGGCTGTATCTAGTTCAGGTTTCGTATCCAAATTTTTCACGTCACATTGAAGCTCGACGTCCCGTTATCTTGGGTCCGCAGGTGGTAGACTAGCGCGCTTTTTTAGGCTCCTCGACTATGGGCGTTGCAGTAAAGTTCTGTGGAATTACGACGGTGGAAGACGCGATCCAGGCCGTCGACCTCGGTTGCAGCGCGATTGGACTCAATTTCTACGAGCATAGTCGCCGACTGGTTCCGCTAAAAACCGCCGATGAGATCGTTCGGAGCATTGATGGTACGGTGAAAACGGTCGCTGTTTTTGTAGACCCGAGAGTCGAAGAAGTTGTGGACGTCGTTGAGGAAGTGGGAGTGGACTTCTTGCAGTTCCATGGTCACGAACCGGCTGCATTTTGCGAACAGTTTCAAGTTCCTTTCGTGAAAGCGGCATCGGTGAACGAGGGGTTTGATTTCGAAGAGTTCTCAGTCAAGTATCATCGAGCACAAGCATTGATGCTCGATTCTTTTCGTGGTCTGGAGCGAGGCGGAACTGGTAGAACTTTTGATTGGGCGTTATGGCCGAAGTACGTAAAACAGCGAATCATTCTGGCGGGCGGATTGGATGCGGCTAATGTGGCGCAGGCCATAAAGCAGACGAATCCTTGGGCCGTCGACGTAGCGAGTGGAATTGAAAAAGACGGCGGACCCGCCAAAGATGCCCAGAAAATGGAAGCGTTCATGAGTGAGGTTCGACGTGTCGGCGCGTAACCGTAAACCCTATAACGCGCCTGACGATGGTGGCCACTTCGGAGAATTTGGCGGACGTTTTGTTGCCGAGACGTTAACGCACGCACTCGATGAACTTACCGAGCTTTACGAGAACTTGTCGACGGACGAGGTATTTCGTCAGCGGTTCGAACATGATTTGGCGCATTACGTCGGTAGGCCGACTCCGTTGTACGAGGCCCTACGGCTTACGAACGAAATCGGTGGTGCACGCATTTGTCTAAAACGGGAGGATCTGAATCACACGGGCGCTCACAAAATTAACAACGCCGTTGGGCAGGCTCTGCTTGCGGAACGAATGGGGAAACGGCGAGTGATAGCGGAAACTGGAGCCGGTCAGCACGGTGTGGCCACCGCAACGGTTGCGGCTCGTTTTGGTTTTGATTGTTGCGTCTACATGGGCGAAGAAGATGTAAAACGGCAGGCGCTCAACGTATATCGCATGAAATTGTTAGGAGCCGAGGTGGTTCCCGTTTCGTCTGGTTCGCGAACACTCAAAGATGCCATGAACGAAGCAATGCGTGACTGGGTAACAAACGTAGACGATACGCACTACATTATCGGGAGTGTTGCGGGACCTCACCCGTACCCGGCGCTCGTCCGCGACTTTCAAACGGTCATTGGTCGGGAGACGAAAGAGCAAAGCCTCGAGCAGTTGGGACGACTACCGGATGTGCTTATCGCGTGCGTCGGCGGCGGCTCGAATGCTATGGGGCTATTTTTTCCATTTGTGGATGACGATGGAGTCGATTTGGTGGGGGTCGAGGCCGCTGGGCTTGGTATTGAGACAGGGAGGCACGCGGCGCCACTGAACGCGGGTCGGCCCGGGGTATTGCACGGAAGCCGAAGCTACGTCATGGACGATGAAGATGGCCAAATACGAGAAACCCATTCGATTTCGGCGGGTCTCGACTACCCTGGCGTTGGTCCCGAACATTCGTACTGGAAAGACATTGGACGCGCAAATTACGTTGCTGTGACCGACGAACAGGCCGTCGACGCATTCCGACTATTGAATCGGACCGAAGGAATTATGCCTGCATTAGAGTCTAGCCACGCGGTCGCTTATGCCGCCATCGAGGCGTTGCGTCGCAAC
>Ga0310124_10003132_pt1 | contig 11226 bp, 8 predicted proteins | sample CB11b_AW_Bot5_MG_FD_203507 | JGI IMG/M metagenome (GOLD analysis project Ga0310124, IMG submission 203507) | Marine microbial communities from Western Arctic Ocean, Canada - CB11b_AW_Bot5 | ecosystem: Environmental > Aquatic > Marine > Oceanic | place: Canada: Western Arctic Ocean | collected...
GAATTAGTGGACCCATCCGTCACAGGCGATGAGGTCATGGGCCACGTCAACGAGTCCTCCTTCTGGTGCAGGGCCTTCTGGGGCAATTATTACGAAGATAGAAATGAGGACGCGTGCGATAGGTTCGTAGTTCGTTCGATACCCTTGGCAGACATTGTCACGCTGGAGACTCGGAAGGGTGACACACGGATGAGAGTCTTGATGGGAGTAGGGGTGGTGGCTGCGTTCGTGGCTGCCAGCATGGGCGTGCTGAATATTACGAGTCATACAACAAATTGATGGCGAAGAGGGCACCTTCAACATGGGTCAGAAGTGTGGTAAGTGGATTGAGGACGGCGAGACGGTCACCTACGACCCCTGTCCCCCTGACGTGTCCCCACCTGCGGTACCACTTGCTATGTTAGACATGCAACCGTTTGTGGTCCCTGGAGCTGAGTCATCCTGAGGAACCAGGGTGATGGTTTCAATGCTTCCGGAGCGGGGGGTAGACGGCCGCAGGCGCTGTGGGGTCGGACGGTATTGTACACCTGCGTCGGGGCTCGGGGCTCGGGGCTCAGAAGGTTCCCTTGGTCGCTTCCTCCAGGATCAGCTTGTCCACCGTCAGGTTCGCCACCGCTCGCTTCAGCCGTGCGTTCTCCTTCCCCAGCTCCCGGCTCACCATCCCCACCGTTTTGCCGTTCGCCAGACCCACCTCCGCCTCTCTCAATGCCGTGATCATCTGCTCCGGCGTGTGTCGTCTCCTACTCATTCTGACCTCCCCCCTGATAGTTGCGACCAAAGCCGCATCCTAACATCAACTTTGGTCTCGTTTCAGGGGGTCACGTCAGACGAGTTGTGCGTACAACTTTTTACACGAGGGAGCCCGAGGGCCTTGAGCGCTACGGTCGCCGCAAAATAACTGTCCGACAATCCCTGTTGGCGCCGATCCCTAGACCCGGAGTGAGGATCACGGCGGCCGCGAAGGCCGGCTGCTTCCGGAGCGCACGAAGCGTGTGCCGAACATCTCTCCAAAGTTCTCGCATCATCCCGTCTCCTCCGTTTTCACCGTCCACCATGTAAAGCGTCCGACAGGCGCGTCGGGCTCGTTCGAACCCTCCGAAGCGTTCCCGCGCACTCCTGTGCGCCTCCTCCTTCTCCCACCCCTCGGCGATGAGCTCACTGGCCCTCATCCGGATGTGGTGCGATAGCTCCTCGTCGATCTCGGTCCGGAGGGCCTCCCTGCGCGTGCGTGCCCTCAGCCAGAACCGGATGCTCACCCACCATTTCATATCAAGTCACGCCGACCCGAGAATCTTCGCGACCGCCTCCGAGAAGTTCGCCCAATGCGACGTCTCGAGACCCAACTGTCTGCGCCCTGCGGAGGTGATCCGGTAGAACTTTGCCCTTCGGTTTTTCGGAGTGACCCCCCACGAGGCCGTCAGCCATCCGCGACGCTCCATCCTATAGAGGGCCGGGTAGAGTGAGCCCTCGTCCACGCTGAGTGCGTGATCCGTAATGCTCCGGATCTGTTGGCCGAGTGAGTACCCGTTCATCGGCTCCCGCTCGAGGAGTTTTAGAGCGAGCAGTTCCAGCGTTCCGTGCAGCAGATCGGACTTCTTCTTGGGCATCTCCACCTTCCCTTAGATTGTCAAGGGGAAGGGGTGGCTGGGTGAGGCCGCGCGAAGGGTTATTCAAATGACGGCCTGCGTCCTACATTGTCCGTCCGTGATCAACTTCCGTCTCCTCGTGCTTTGGCAAGGTTCGAAATCTTTCGCAAGGGACGCACGACAGCAGTGACCTGCATCACGCTGTGCACCGGTTGCGGCGCGCCACCCCCACCTACGCTCGGCGTGGACGACGGCGAGCTGGCGCCGTGCCCCGCCTCCCTCAACTGCGTCCACACGGGTCACCGACACCCGGACGGCACGCCACCGCTCTATCTGCGAGTGGAGAGCGAGGGCAACTGGGAAGGTGTGCGGACCGTCGTGCAGGGGATGCCGCGTGTGACCGTGGTCTCGGTGTCCGAGCGGTATCTGCATGCCGAGGAGCGGAGTCGGCTCCTCCGCTTCATCGACGATATTGAAATACTCGTGGCGGAGGACCACGAGCTCGTCGTCCGGTCCGCTTCACGATCGGGTCGTGGGGACCTGGGCGTGAACAAGCGTCGCGTGAAACGATTGCGCGCCGCGCTCACGGAAGCGGGGCTGCTAGCACCCTTGTGACCCTCCGGCGGCGAGGCTTGCGCCCGCCGCCACGCTCTCGGATGTTGACCGCAGTCTTGGCCACGCTCTAACCGGCCTATGCCATCACGCACCGACGTAACGTCGCGAGGTCCCATGCATAGACGCCATTTTCTAGGATTGGCCGGCGCAGGAGCCTTGGGCGCCGGCAGAATTCAACTCGACGATCGCTTCGACCAGATCAGTCACCTGATCGAGACCAAGATGGCCGAGTATCGGGTGACCGGCGTCGCGTTCGGGCTCTCCAAGAATGGCGTTTCGGAGCGCCGCGGCTTCGGGATCACCAACATCGACAACCCGCAGCCGGTCACGCCCGACACGGTGTTCGCCATCGCGTCGATCTCAAAGACGGTCGTGGGCACAGCTTTGATGCGGCTCCACGATCAGGGACGGATCGACGTCGAGGCGCCCGTGCGCCAATACCTCCCCGATTTCCGCGTTGGAGATGCTGCCGCGACCGAGGACGTGCGGATCTGGCACCTCATGACCCATACGCCGGGTTGGGAGGGGCAGCTCGGCACGCCCGATCGGGGGCCTGAGACACTCGCCAACTTCATCGAAACGCTCGAGGACCTGCCCCAACTCGCGCGGCCGGGTGAGGTGTGGAGCTACAACAATGCCGGGTGGGGCGTAGCGGGCCGTGTGCTCGAAGCCGTGACGGACAGCACGATCGGCGAGGCGCTCCACGACCTGGTCTTCGAGCCGCTCGACCTCGACCGTGCCTTTTCGCGGACCGGTGAAGCCATGAGCTACCGGTTCGCCGCCCCGCACAGCCAGCGGGGCGGGCGCACCGTCGTGAACCGTCCGTTCCAGCTTCCGGCCAACACCCCGGCCGGCGGCTGCGCCATGAGCGTCGAAAACCTGCTCCGCTTCGCCGAGTTCCACCTCGGAGACGGGACCACCCCGAGCGGCGAACGCCTACTGACACGGGCGTCGCTCGAGGCGATGCGGACACCACGTATCCAGAAGAACAGCTCGACGGACGAGATGGGACTCGGATGGCACCTGCGCACCCTCGGCGGCGTGCGCACTGCACAGCACGGGGGCACGCTCTCCGGTCACTCCCTCCACGTCCAGCTCGTACCCGAGCGCAATTTGTGCTTCGTCATCCTGATCAATCACCGGGATGGCTGGAAGCTGAACGAGGACGTCGCCACCGTCATTTTGGATACCTACGAGGCGCTCGCGCTCGCGCCGAATCAGCGGACCGGCGGCAACCGTGGCGGCGATGAGCGGATGACCTATCATGCCGAGCCGCTCGCGAGGCAGCCGGCGCTCGACGAATACGTCGGGGTTTACCGGCGCCCTCCCGTCGGAGAGGCCAGCGTACGTGCGGAGGGCGGGCGGCTCGTGGTAGAGTCCCCGTCTGGAGACGTGTACCCCCTCGTCTTCTGGGAGACCGACATGACTTATGCGGCCGAGCAGGGGTCCGGGCCAGGTTCCTTCTCGGCGTTCCCAGGGATGGCCGTCGAGTTCATCCGAGACGATAGTGGAGCTGTGACCTGGATAAGAATGGATGGACGAATCGCGAGGAAGGCAGCAGGTTGACGGCATGTCCGATCCCGTAACCCGCCTGAACGCCGCCCTCGAAGGCCGCTACACCATCGAGCGCGAGCTGGGTGAGGGCGGCATGGCCACGGTCTACCTGGCCGACGACATCAAGCACGAGCGTAAGGTCGCCCTGAAGGTCCTTAAGCCGGAACTTGCGGCTGTCGTGGGGGCCGAACTAGTCCTCTTCGATCTCTAGGAGTCCGTCCCGCATGTCACTCATCGCCTTGATGCTCGTCCTGGCCGCCCGGCAGCTTGCCGAGCCGTTCGAGACCCCGTGGAACCGCGCGATTCCAAGCGTTGTGGAGCAGCCGGACGGGGCCAGACTGTCCGTGCCGGCCAGGTTCCAGGTGAATGTGTTCGCCGACGGGCTCTCGGGTCCGCGACGCATGGCCCTCGCCCCCAACGGCGACGTCTTCGTAGCCGCGAGCCGTGATGGCGAGATCGTGCTTCTCCGTGACAGCGATGGCGATGGAGTGGCGGAACGCCGCGAGACGTTCGCCGCCGCACTGCAGCGCCCATTCGGTATGGCGTTCCAGGGCGGGTTCCTGTACGTCGGGAACAACGACGCCGTCGTGCGCTTCCCATATGCCCCGGGACAGCTTCGAGCGCGAGGACTACCGGAGCATGTGGTGGACCTCCCGGTCAGCAGCGACGCGCTCGATACGGACACGGCGGAGCGCCTCGGCATCGACGTGGCCAGGACGCGTGGGTTCAATCACTGGACGCGCAACCTGATCTTCGGACCGGATGGCCGGAAGATGTACGTGGCGGTGGGCTCCGCGACGAACGCCATGCCCGGGACGGATCCCCGGCGGGCCGCGATCAACGAGTATGACGTGGACGGCTCGGGCCATCGGGTGTTCGCCGGGGGCCTGCGTAACCCGGTACCCCTCGCGTTCTACCCGGGCTCTACGACGCTGTGGACCGCGGTGCACGAGCGAGACCATCTCGGGGACGAGCTCGCTCCCGACTACGTTACGTCGGTGGTGGATGGTGGCTTTTACGGCTGGCCGTATGCCTACATCGGCCCTAACCCCGAACCGATCCTGAACGGAGCGAGGCCCGATCTGGTCGAGAGGACGATCGTGCCAGATGTCCTCCTGCCTGCCCACGCGGCCCCGATGGGGTTGGCCTTCTACAGCGGCGATCGATTTTCCGAGGCTTACCGAAACAACGCGTTCGTCGCTTTGCACGGGTCCATCAACCGCCTGGACCTCAAGGGATATTCACTCGTGCGCATCCCGTTCGAGGACGGAGAGCCCGTGGGGCCCCCGGAGGACTTTCTGACCGGGTTCATCGTCAGGGACGACGAGGAAAAGGAGGTCTGGGGTCGCCCGGTGGGCGTTCTTCAGGCCGCGGATGGATCACTGCTGGTGTCCGATGATGCGGGGGGTCGCATCTTCCGGGTTTGGTACGGCGGGGGCGGGTGAGGGACGTTGCCGCGGAAACGTGTGGGGCGGAGGCGTGCACGTATGGGAATTCTATGCCTGCGCGTCTTCATACTTCGGGTTGTCCGCCCACCCTGGCCGGGCTCCCGACACCCATTATATTCAAAGATGCCTTCGATACGCTGATAAAGTGGTTGTAACCGCTGGAACCCGAGCATCATGAAAACATCATGAGGACACTGAGCGTCGCATTAGTAGGAGTCGCGTTACTCCTGGTAGGTCGTACGGCCGATACGGGGTGGGCCGTACAGGAGCCGGGAGCGCTCGGCGTCCTCGCCGCGGTCGGTTCTGTCCAGGGTGAGGCTGTCCAGCGTGAAGTTGCCCCTCTCCACTCCCCCGACGCATTGATCCAGCAGTACCTCGCGACCCGGACCTCGGCTGAGGGCTTCCGCGGGATCGCACCGGCTGGGGCCGCTAGACTCGACCTCGACCCCGCTGAGCTCACGGCGGTCGTCCGGCAGTACTGCGTGGTGTGCCACAACGATGTGATGCTGACCGGGAACCTCACCCTGTCGGAGTTCGACGTGGCCGAGGCCCCGCGGCTGGCCGTAACGGCCGAGAAGATGATCGTGAAGTTGAGGGCGGGTATGATGCCGATGCCGGGTGCGCCACGGCCGAGCGCGGACACACTCCTGGCACTCGTCGAGACGCTGGAGACGCTGATCGATGATGCGGCTGAGGCCGATCCGAATCCCGGTATGCGGTCCTTCCAGCGGCTGAATCGGACCGAATACGAGAGTTCGATCAAGGATCTGGTGGGGCTCGACATCGACGCCGGGGACTACCTGCCGCTCGACACGAAGAGTGCAAACTTCGACAACATCGCCGACGTGCAACTGCTCTCCCCGACGTTGCTGAATGCCTACTTGTCGGCCGCCGGCGAGGCGAGCCGGTTGGCGGTAGGGTATGCGGACGCCTCGGCGAGTGAGGCGACCTACACGGTTTCCCGGTGGGCTTCGCAGAGAGAGAAAGTCGAGGGGGCGCCGCGTGGAACGCGTGGGGGCGTCTCGCTCATGCACAACTTCCCGGCCGACGGGGACTATCTCTTCCGCGTGTCGTTCCACCACGAGACCACGGGCACCCTGTTCGGTAGCGGCGGCGCGGCGCTCCACACGGCCGAGGCTCCCGAGCAGCTCGAGATCTCCATCAACGGCGAGCGGGTGGCTCTGCTCGAAGTCGGTCGCTGGATGCACGCGTCGGATCCGGACGGCGTCAACTTGCGCACCGGTCCCATCCACGTGCGTGCTGGCCCGCAGAGGGTCACGGCCGCGTTCATCCAGAGATTCGAGGGACCGCTCCAGGACCTTTTGTCTCCGCACGACTGGTCCCTGGTGAGCACGAGCATTGCCGACTCCTACGGATTCCAGAGTCTGCCGCACCTGCGCGACCTGGCGATCAACGGACCGCACAACCCCACAGGCGTATCGGAGACGGCGAGCCGTCAGAAGATCTTCACCTGCCGTCCCACGTCGCCCGAAGAGGCGAGGCCGTGCGCCGAAGAGATCGTCTCCCGCCTGGGCAGCCGGGCGTTCCGCAAACCTCTCACGGACGATCAGCTCGATGATCTGATGCGCTTCTACGAGATCGGTGGGGAAGACGGAGGATTCGAGTCGGGCATCCGGCAGGCGCTGGAAGCCATCCTCGCGAGCCCCCATTTCGTGTTCCGCTTCGAGGAGCAACCTGTCGATGTCGAGGCGGGTGAGAACTACCGCATCAGTGACCTGGCCCTGGCGTCGCGCCTGTCGTTCTTCCTTTGGGGGACACCCCCGGATGAGCAGCTAAGAGGGCTCGCCCTCGAGGGCCGCCTGTCGCGCCAGGACGTGCTCGAGGCGCAGGTCCACCGCATGCTTGCGGACTCACGGTCCGAGGCGCTGGGCTCCCGGTTCGCCGCGCAGTGGCTGCGCCTGTCGGATTTGGAGAAGATGAATCCCGACGTTCGCCAGTACCCCGACTTCGACGCGCCCCTGAAGGCAGCGATGTTTGTCGAGACGGAGATGTTCTTCAACAGCATCGTGCGCGAAGACCGGAGCGTGCTCGACCTGTACACGGCGGACTACACGTACGTCAACGAGCGCCTCGCCAAACACTACGGCATGTCGGGCGTTACCGGCTCAAACCATCGGCGCGTGCAGTACCCCGACGATCAGCGCAAGGGTTTGCTGGGACATGGCAGTATCCTGACGCTGACTTCCCACGCCGGCAGGACCTCGCCGGTGCTTCGGGGCAAGTGGGTCATGGAGGTCTTGTTAGGCACACCACCCCCGCCCCCGCCCCCGGGCGTGCCCGACTTGGAGGAGACCGCGGCGGTCCAGAATGGCCAGCGGATCACGACGCGCGTGCGGATGGAAACGCACCGCGCGAACCCCGTGTGCGCGTCGTGTCACAAGTTCATGGACCCCATGGGACTCTCGCTCGACAACTTCGATGCCACAGGCCGGTATCGCATCAAGGAAAACGGCGTTCCGCTCGACACGCGGGGCGAGCTGTACGACGGGACGCCTCTGGCGAGCCCCGAGGATCTAAGACAAGCCCTGCTGGCGCGTCCGACCCCGTTGATCCGGACGTTCACGCAAAATCTCATGGCTTACGCCATCGGCCGGCGGGTCGAGTACTACGACCAGCCGACCGTCCGGGCGATCGCAGAGCAGGCGTCGGCCGACGGCAACCGCATCTCGTCCTTCATCATGGGTGTCGTGAACAGTCCGGCGTTCCAGATGAGCAGGGGAGAGGGGCCGCTGGCTGAGGAGAGCGGCGGAAGATGAATCGAATGGCGTTCAGGTTTACACGACGGTCAGTCTACACGACTTAGAGATGGGACACAGGAGGTTCAGGTAATGAAGTTCATCACAGGAAAGCACATTTCTCGCCGTGAGGTTCTGCGTGGTTTGGGCGGAACGATCGCGTTGCCCTTCCTCGACGCGATGGTGCCGGCCGGGAGAGTGTGGTCCAAATCGGCCAAGGCCGCCGCGGACGATCCGACGCGCCTCGTGTGCATCGAGATGGTTCACGGGTCGGCCGGTAGCAACGAATGGGGAGCCAGCCAGAACCTGTGGTCACCCGCGACTACGGGCCCTGACTTCGATCTCTCACCCACGAGCTTGGCCCCGCTCGAACCGTTCCAGGACTACCTGACGATCATCAGCAATACGGACGTGCAGGGGGCCGAGGCCGTGATCCCGAAAGAGATCGGCGGGGATCATTTCCGTTCGAGCGCCGTGTTCCTCACGCAGGCTCATCCCAAGCAGACGGAGAGCTCGGACGTGGTGGTAGGAACGTCGCTGGATCAGCTCTATGCGACCCGCTTCGGCCAGCAAGGCACACCCATTCCGTCCATGCAGCTCTGCATCGAGACCGTGGATCAAGCGGGTGGATGCGCCTACGGGTACTCCTGCGTGTATACGGACACGATCAGTTGGTCTGCGCCCGACGAGCCCCTTCCTATGATCCGGGATCCGCGGGTCGCCTTCGACCAGCTCTTTGGAGCGGGGGGTAGCGCCGAGCAGCGCGCCGCGCGCCGACGGAGCAGCAGCAGCATTCTCGACTGGATTACGGACGACGTGGCCAAACTGAAGCGGGGTCTGAGGCCGAGCGACCGGCGGCGCATGGATCAGTATCTGGAGAACGTCCGCGAGATAGAGCGGCGTATTCAGGGGATCGAGGCGTACAACGCCAGCGGCGAAGTGCGGGAGTTGCCCGAGGCGCCTGCTGGTGTGCCGGACTCGTTCGACGAGCACGTCAAGCTGATGTTCGACCTACAGGCGTTGGCGTTCGAGGCTGATATGACGCGTGTCTTTTCGTTCAAGATGGGGCGCGACGCGTCGTCGCGGGTCTACCCCGAGAGTGGCACCGACAAGCCGTTCCACCCGGCGTCGCACCACGGCGGCAATCCCGAGGGGGTCCTCGACTTCGCGAAGATCAACCAGTACCACGTCAGCTTGGTGCCGTACTTCCTCGAGAAGCTGCAGAACACGATGGAGGGGGACGACTCGCTGCTCGATAAGACCATGATCATCTACGGATCTCCGATGGCCGATGGCAACCTTCACAATCACAGGCGTTGTCCGCTCTTCGTGGTGGGAGGGGCGAACGGCCAGCTCGAAGGCAACCAGCATCTCTTCGCCCCTGCTGGAACGCCCATGGCGAATCCGATGCTGAGCCTCATGCACAAACTAGGATTTGATGATATGGAGAGCTTCGGTGACAGTACGGGCGAGTTCTCGTTGACGATCTGATCGACGGATGTGACCAGTGATGTGACCGGGACGACGCCAGGTGACCTTCGGAGGAACGCGGCATATGTCGGATAGAAAAGCGAAGAAAGAACTGCACGGACACGCACTGGCCGCCCTTTGCCTTACGACCTTGCTTTGGACTGCGGGTGCGGACACGCCCGTCGCCGATGCCGCCATGCGCGGCGAAGTAGAAGTGGTGAGGACGCTGCTCAAGCAGGGCTCTGATGCAAATGCCGCGCAGGGGGACGGCATGACGGCGCTCCACTGGGCCGCGGAGAACGGTAGCAGGGAGATCACGGCTATGCTCGTCTTCGCGGGAGCCAACTTGGAGGCGGTCACCCGTTTAGGGGATTACACCCCGTTGCACTTGGCCAGCAAGGCCGGGCAAGGTGGGACTGCGGAGACGTTGTTGGAGGCCGGTGCAAACCCGAATGCCGTGACGTCGACGGGCGCCGCCGTGCCGTTGCATTTCGCGGCGGCGGCAGGCAGCGCACAGACGGTGACGACTTTGCTCGACCACGGAGCCCACGTGGACGCCAAGGAGTCGCAGTGGGAACAGACGCCGCTGATGTTCGCGGCGGCCTTCAATCGGGTGGAAGCCCTGAACACGCTCCTGAAACGAGGCGCGGATTACACGATCACGGCCAAGGTCGTGGACGTCGCAGCGCGAGCGGCTGGGGACCGGACCGACCGCACCCGCCGGAACACGCGTATGGCGGCGCTTCAGTCGGGTGAGCGGCAGGGGGGCGGACCGCCCCCGAGTCGGGGCTACGCCGACCAGAGGCCGGATCCACGCGCGGCCCAGGGAACCCAAGCGGTGGCTCCGGGCGAACTGCCGGGTCTCACACCCGAGGCGGAACGGGAGACACAACTCCGTAGCACGGACGAGATTGATCCGCTTTCATACGCCGACCTGGTGGGAACGCACGGGGGCCTCACCGCGCTCCTGCTCGCGGTTCGGGAAGGCCACTTGGGGACCGTACGGGCTCTGCTGGACGCGGGTGCCGACATCGACGGGGTGGGTGCAGGTGACCACACGAGCCCCATGCTCATGGCTGCGGTCAACGGCCATTTCGACATCGTGAAACAGCTCCTTGAGTGGGGTGCGGATCCCGACTTGGAGAGCGACGCGGGTGGCACGCCGCTCTACGCGGTGCTCAACATGGAGTGGGCGCCCAAGGCGCGTCATCCCCAGCCGGTCGACTACCGGCAGCAAGAGGTGTCGTATCTGCAGTTGATGGAGATCCTGTTGGACGCCGGAGTCGACCCCAATGTCCGCCTGAAGAAGAACCTGTGGTACACGACATACAGCCGGGACCTGTTGGGTGTGGACCGAACGGGAGCGACGCCGTTCTGGCGTGCCGCCCATGCGACGGACGTCGCGGCCATGCGCCTGCTTCTCCGCTACGGCGCCGACCCGAACATCTGGACAAGTAAAATTCCTGGCCGTCGCCGGAGAGGTGGGGCTCAGGAGGATCTGTCAGGGCTGCCGCCGGTGCCGGTCGGCGGACCGGCCGTGTCCCCGATCGTCGCGGCTTCGGGCGTGGGGTATGGTCAGGGCTTCGCAGGCAACACACACATGCACGTGCCGGAAGGATGGCTCCCGACGATGAGGTTCCTCGTCGAAGAGCTAGGTGCGGACGTGAACTTGAGGGATCTCAACGGCTACTCCCCGGTCCATCACGCTGCGGCCAGGGGAGACAACGAGCTGATCCTCTACCTCGTGTCGCAGGGCGCGGACGTGACTTTCGTGAGCCGTCGCGGACAGACCACGGT
>Ga0310124_10003135_pt1 | contig 11220 bp, 8 predicted proteins | sample CB11b_AW_Bot5_MG_FD_203507 | JGI IMG/M metagenome (GOLD analysis project Ga0310124, IMG submission 203507) | Marine microbial communities from Western Arctic Ocean, Canada - CB11b_AW_Bot5 | ecosystem: Environmental > Aquatic > Marine > Oceanic | place: Canada: Western Arctic Ocean | collected...
GCCATCCGTTAGCCCGTGCCAAGCGCTCTGGGGGCCAAGGTGAGGAGATCTCAGCTCGTCGACCGGTTCGCGGCTCGAGATGCCCCCTCCCGCCACTTGGACTACTACGGTAAGCTGAACGGCCCCAAGATGGTTCGTAGCGCCGGCCGTCAGGTCCGCCGCCCATGAAAAGGAACGTGCCGTGAGCTCTGACAGACGACAGCCGGACCCGGCCACGCGGGTCACCCGGCGCGACTTCCTGCGGTCGTCGGCCGTTGGGAGCGCGGTGGCGATCGCTGGGCCGCTGGCCTGCACGCCGGCGCCCACGCCTGACGCCGATCCGCCGCCGGGGGCGGCGGTCGCTATCGACGATTTTCCGCTCGAGGAGATAACTGTCGACGCGCTGCAAGAGGCGATGGCGAGTGGTGAGTGGACCGCCCGCTCGATCACCGAGGCGTATCTCGCTCGCATCGAGCAGGTCAATCTCGAAGGCCCAGGGCTTCGAGCTGTGATCGAAACAAACCCGGACGTGAGTGTGCTGGCGGCGGAATTGGACCGTCAGCGACAGACCACCGGACCGCGGGGGCCGCTGCACGGGGTTCCCGTGCTGCTGAAGGACAACATTGATACCGGCGATCGCATGACCACGACGGCCGGGTCCCACGCCCTCAGCGGGTGGGTGCCGCCGGTGGACTCTGGCGTCGCCGCCCGGTTGCGGGCGGCGGGGGCGGTGTTACTGGGCAAGGCCAATCTGAGCGAGTGGGCGAACTTCCGCTCCACCCGGTCGTCGAGCGGATGGAGCGGCCGGGGCGGCCAGTGTCGGAACCCCTACGTGCTCGACCGCAATCCGTGCGGCTCGAGTTCCGGATCGGGGGTGGCCGTGTCGGCCAACCTGGCCGCGGTCGCCATCGGGACCGAGACGGACGGTTCCATCGTCTGTCCCTCGACGGCCAACGGTATCGTCGGTATCAAGCCGACCGTCGGGCTGGTCAGTCGCGCCGGCGTGATCCCGATCTCCCATACACAGGACACGGCCGGACCGATGGCGCGCACGGTGCGAGACGCGGCTATCGTGCTCGGCGTAGTGGCCGGAACGGATCCGAATGACCCGGCCACCGCCGACAGCGACACTCGCGGGCTGGTCGACTACACCCCGTTCCTCGACGCGGCCGGTCTGCGCGGCATGCGCATTGGCGTGGTGCGCCGTTTTCTCGGTTTCCACGAGGCCGTGGACCAGGTGGTCGAATCCGCCATCGCGGCCATGCAGTCGGCTGGTGCCGTCATCGTCGACCCGGTCGATCTGCGACCTCTCGGTGGGTCGCCAGCCGAGTTCACGAACCTGGGGGCGGCCGAGACGCAGGTCCTGATGTACGAGTTCAAGGCGGGGCTGAACGCCTATCTCGCTCGCCGTGGCGCAGACGCAGAAGTCCGTTCGCTGGCTGACCTTATCGCGTTCAACGAGCGGAACGCCGAGACGGAGATGCCGTACTTTGGCCAGGAGCGGCTACTCGAGGCGGAGACGAAAGGACCGCTCACCGAGCCGAGGTATCTGGCCGCGCTCGCCGCTTCTAGCCGGTTGTCGCGTGCCGAGGGCATCGATCGCACGATGGACGAGCACCAGCTCGACGCCATCATCGGCCCGACGGGAGGGCCCGCGTGGGTCACCGACCTCGTCAACGGCGATCACTTCGGTGGCAGCAGCTCCCAGTATCCGGCGGCGTCCGGCTACCCCAACATCACCGTCCCCGCGGGAGATGTCCATGGTCTGCCGGTCGGTCTCTCGTTCTTCGGTCGCGCGTGGAGCGAACCGACCCTGATTCGAATTGCCTATGGGTTCGAACAGACCGTGCCGGCCCGCCTCGTGCCCCGCTTCATCCCGACCCTGACCTAGGTTTTCCGACGAGGCGCCCGCGTGGACGGCGTTGCTTCCTCGGTCACATGCCGCCTGCATGCTTCCTTCTCGCGCTTGGCGATCCGGGCGCCTCAGCGCCCGAATACGCTGCCGTAGTTGTGACCGGCAGTAATTAAGCCTCATCCAGCAACAGGCCAATCGCGCGCGTCGTCCGCCGGTACTCCGCGACCTCGGCCTCGAGCTGGCGCCGTCCGCTGGCCGTAATACGGTATTCCCGTACCTGTCGTCCAGACTCCGATTCGCCCCACGCGGATTTCGCCGAGCCCTTGACCAGCAGCTTTTGAAGTGCGGGATAGAGCGAGCCCTCTTCAACCCGCAACTCGTCGTCCGACCGCTGATGGATGCGCTGGGCGATCGCATACCCGTGCAACGGCTGTGTCGCCAGGACACGTAGCACCAACATCAGGAGCGTCCCGGGTGGGACCCCAGTGTTCCTAGGCATAGTTCTTCTATGCCTACCTACGGCCACGGCGGACTGACCGTCAAGCCCCGGGGTCGGGCCGAGGGGTTACCCGTTGGGAAGCCGGTCGGCAGGGCGGAAAAACGCACCTTCAACGTCCGGCGGTTTGCGGCGGCGCAAGATGCGCTGTGGCCGCAAGCGCCGCAGCTGCCGCGAGCTTGTGCGTGGCCTGCCAAGGTGGCCCTACCGATCGGCCCATCGCGTGAAGGAAAGCGTCGATGTCCTGGCAGCTGAGCACCGCTGCCGCTTCGCGAGACACCCTCTCGCGGTCATACCAATGCACCGACCAGCCGCGCCCCTCGGCTGCGGTTGCTAGGGCTTCGCGATACATGACGGAGTCGGCGACAGTCTGCGCGCGATTGTCAGCGATCCGCTCCTCGGTCGTCGGCGGAAGCGTGGGGCAGGCGCGGATCGCGATACTCGCAATCGGCACGGGCACCGCCGCGGCCAGCGCTTCGAGGCCCTCGCGAGCACCGCGCGCGGCGGACTTTCGCACGCGGTCGACCAGCGCCACGGCGTCAGTGAGCGACAGCGCCCGAGCTCCTGGCGTGTTGAGGTAACGGCCCACCGCCCACGACCCTTCGTGGTGGTGCGGGTGCGTCGGCAGATCGTGATCGGTGAGGTCGATGCGCCGGCGATCGAGGAACTCGCCGTCCGGCGTGACGGTGATGAGCACCGCCGAGTTACTGTGCTCGGCGACGCCGACGGTAGCGGCTTGCTGCGCTTGGCCTCTCGCCATGTCCTCCTCCTATCAGACTGGCGCCACTGCAAACGCGTGTTGGGTGTTTCGGTTGCGGCCGGGTGGCATGGCCAGGAGCGGGCGCGGCTCGAGGCGCTTGGTAAGTCTGCACCCTTTGTCGACGGTCAGATCGCAGCGATTGCCCAGGTAAACGAGTTGGTGCTCGTCACCGCCAACATCAAGGACTTCAGCCAGTTCCGAGGGCTCAAGGTCGAGAACTGGCAACGCCGCTCACGACACCGTTGACGCCGCCGTTCCGTGATCAATTCCGTTCTCGCCATTCGTCCACACCACGTGACGATTGAGCCGCAGCGGTCGCGCCGGGAATGAGGGCGACCCCTGTCGGCTCCAATCGCTGGTTAGATAGTGTGTCCGACGTTCGCGGCATGTCATCGACCGACATGCGTCGTCAGAAACTCGACCGCACGTTCGGCCCCCTGATCTGTGAACACCACGGATGAGGTTGAACCCGCAGACATGGACGAGCAGGCGCTTGAGGATGTTGGGGTGTCCACGCAGATGCACGCGACGCATCCCGCCCGTCTCGTAGAGATGCGCATTGGGACGTTCCAGCCACTCTCCCCGCTGCCGCAGCAACCGTGTGCCGCGCGCGCCCCGAATCCGCCGCCGGTTGGCATGGACCGCCCGCTTGGCCGCCGCCTGGCCCGGCCAGTTGCGCCGCCCCCGATCCGGCTCCGACACGTCACTGCGTACGCCCGCCTCGGCGAACTCGACCAGCGTCTGATTGCTGTGATACCCCTTGTCGGCCACGAGCTCGGTGAGCCCGGCGGGGCGACCCGCGCCAGGTGGTCTGCCGCCATCGTGAGGGTCTCGACCAGCGTGGTGGTGTCGCCCACAGCCGCATCCTGCACGGTCACGGCCACGATGGCCCCGGTCTCCAGGTCCACCGCATGTTCAGCGGCGTGGGCCAGATGCGTGCGCCCGTCCTTCATCTTCGCGATCTTCGCGTCGGGATCGTGCGGATGGGTCCAGTCGTCGTTGGACCCCTTCTTCTTCCGCGTCCGATCGAACCGGGCCAGCTCGGCGCGGGTCGGCGTCGGGATCCCGGAGGCCTCCGCCAGCCGGGTCAACCACGCGTCGTACCCGTCGCCAGTCTCCCGACGCACGATGCTCCGCATCGCCGCGTTGGCTTCCAGCGTCGTCGCGTCGATCCCGATCGTGTAGCCCGGGACGAGCTCGGCGTCCGCCAGACGCTGCAACACCCACGTGAACACGGCCTCGTGCGTCTCCAGATCGATCAGGCGGCGGGTGCGCGACACCGTGGAGTGGTCTGGCGGCGCTTCGTCCAGCGCGAGATCCAGAAAGGTGCGGATACTCAGCGAATCGGCCGCCCGCCACGCGATGGCGCGCTCCGAGTCCAAGCCTGCGAAGTACCCGAGCAGCAACAGCCGGAAATAGCGCCCCGGCGCCAGACTCGGCCGGCCCCGCGTCGCGGCGTAAAACGGCGCGCACTGCCCCTCGACGAAGACATCAAAGCCCGCGTCGTCCAGCACGCGGTTCAGTCGCTCGTAGAACGGGTGCCCGGCACTCCTCGGCAGATCCCCCGTCGCGACCCACAGGCTCGCCTGTCGGTCGCGTGTCCGCTTCGTTCCCATCGCCATGCACCAGAGTGTAGTACGCGGGATCGATCCTGTCGATCCCTATAACAAACGACTTTCACCACGGGCTGCTAGTCTAGAGTTGTTGGTGGGCTATTCACCGACCCGATCTCGCGGGAGGGCCGGGGCGAGGGGTTGCCCGTTGGGAAGCCGTCGGAGGCAGGGTGATCGGCGTAAGTGGGCAAATACGCGCCGAAGGCCGAGGCCGACCGGCCCTTGGTGTCCACTCCCACTGCTAGTTATTCCGTAGCAACGGGCCTTCCGGTACGGAGCCGCTGGCGGCCCGGTCGCTAGGCCGATCGGCAAGACCAAGCTGGAGGTGCGTTTTTCCGCCCTGCCGACCGGCTTCCCAGCGGGCAACCCCTCGTCCCGGCCTCTGGGCCAGAGGGAACCACTCGCCCGATAGCAACGGCCAGACTACCGATGCGGCGGGGCCGTCGCTACTGAACCCTCGTGCCACCCGCTGGTTTCAGATACGCGTTGGCCCAGTTCAGCATCTCGGCCACGGTATGTAGCACCGATTCGCGCGCGGCGTAGCCATGAGACTCGTGGGGCAACGTTACGTAGCGGGCGGTGGCGCCGTGACCTTTGAGCGCCATATACATCCGCGCCGACTGAATCGGGAACGTTCCTGAGTTGTTGTCCGCTTCACCGTGAATCAAGAGGATCGGCTCGTTGATCTTGTCGGCGTGGAAGAACGGTGACATCGAGGCATAGATGTCGGTCGCTTCCCAGAAGGTGCGGCGTTCGTTCTGGAACCCGAACGGTGTGAGCGATCGGTTGTAGGCGCCGCTACGGGCGATACCCATCTGGAACAGGTCCGAATGCGCCAGCAGGTTGGCGGTCATAAACGCGCCGTAGCTATGGCCTCCGATGCCGATGGTGTCGCGGCTGGTGACGCCGAGATCGACCACGGCGTCGACGGCGGCCTGGGCGCTCGCGACGAGCTGCTGGATGTAGGTGTCGTTGGCAGTCTCACCGGCGCCGATGATCGGCATGGTCGGACCGTCGAACACGGCGAACCCCTGCGTGAGCAACAGCAGGTGCGAGGCGCCGCGAATAGCGGTGAACCGGTTATCTGATCCGCTGACCTGGCCCGCCAGCGTCGGGTCGACGAACTCGCGGGGATATGCCCACATGACCATCGGGACTCGTTGCCCCTCCTGGTAGCCGCGTGGGAGATAGAGTGTGCCGGAGAGTTGCACCCCGTCGGCGCGCTCATAGGTGACGAGCTGCTTGCTGATGCCGGTGAGTTGCGGCGCCGGGTCGACCACACTCGTGATGGCGCTGCGTGCGCCGGCGGTGCCGCCGGACAGGTCCCGGACGTAGTAGTTGGGCGGCTCGGTGCGGCTCTCCCGACGCGTCAGAATCGATGTCGCGTCGTCGGACAGCAACGCACTCACCGTCTCGTAGGCATCGTCGGCGCTCTGAAACAGCCGCTCGGTTTCGAACGTGTCGAGGTCGAGGCGGTCCAGGAAGGGGCGGTCGCCCACGGGTGACGCGCCGGCGCCGGTCAGATAGATGGCGTTGCCGGTCTGTCGGATGACGCGGCCGCCGGGGCGCGGGGTGGTCAGCGGTTGGCCGGTATCTCCATATCGGTCTTCGCTGCTCCGGTCCCACAGCAGCCGTGGTTCGCGGTCGGCCGCCAGCACCCAGGTTCGGGTCCACCGAGTGGGACGGTCGCGCTCCGTGAGCAGTGTGGCCCCGTCCTCTGTCCACCTGAGGCCGCCAAACCGGAACTCGGTACGGGCCAGTTCGGTCGGTTCGGCGTTGAACGGCGCGCTCAACGACAGCACCCGGTCACGATGATCGACCGAGCGCTTGGGGTCGCCGCCGTCCTGCGCTTCGACCCAGGTCAGGGTGTGCGGTTCGGTCAGGTTCCAGTTGTAGGACCGGGGTCCCGTCGGCACCCCGCCAATTGGGACCGCGTCGGCCAGTGGAGTCCGGGCCACCTGTGCGACCACTTCACCGCTGCCGTTTCGAATCGTGACGTCCTTCGGGAAACTGCGGGCGGTGACCAGCCAGGAGAACGGTCGTTCCACCTCGACCATCAGGAAGTACTGGCCGCTCGGCGAGGCGCTGACCTGCTGGTAGAGCCCCGGCGGGCCGATGGCGGTGCGGCGGCCGGTGGCCAGGTCGATGGTGCCAACCTGGGTCGTGAAGAAATATTCAAAAAGCGCTTCGTCGTGCGCGTTGCCCAGCAGGTCCTGATAGGTCCGGATCGGCGCGGCGCCCCCGCCGTGCGACTGCACGTTCGGTTGAGCTGGAACGTCAGGTGCGTCGGGTGGTGCCCCGCGTGCAGAGGCCTTGAATCGGCAGACGACCGTGGCATTGTCATCGAGCCAGTTGCACGGGTTCCCCCAGACCGCGTTGATGGAGGTATCGCTGAGCGGCCGGGCCTGACCGGTCGACACTTCCATCATCCACGCCTCGATGCCGTTGTAGCGGGTCAGCAGGAAGAGCAGCCGCGACCCGTCTGGCGAAAATGTGGGGGAGCCGAGCGAGGTCTCGCGGGGCGCGTCGAACGCGTGCTCCGTCCCGTCGCCGAGGGTGCGGATGGTGATACGGCTCAGCCCCGTCGTCGTGTGCGGGCCGTTCGTGCGTGGATTGACGCGATATCCGGCCAGGCGCAACATCGGCTGGGCCAGGTCACTCAGCGACGGCATGCTCGGTCGGGTCAGGATGGCCATGGTCTCCCCGGTGGGGCTGACCACCGAGGGGAGAATCGGCGACACCTCGAGGATGTCCACGATGGTCTGCGGTGGGGTCAGATACCCCGTGTCCGGCTGCGCATGGGCCGCCGGCGCCCCGACGAGAAGCGCTGCGGTGACCGCGATGACCACGGCGAACGGCACGACACGGGCCTGCTGGATGTCTCGCATGATGCGAACTCCTATTGTCCCCTGCCTTCGGTTGTGGGCTCGGGCAGCGGTTTCCGAGGCAAGAGCGCCTCACGGTTCGCGGCGTGATAGACGAAGGAGGCGACGATGACCGCGTTCTTCATCAGGTCGGCCGGTTGGGCCCGCTCGTAGAGGTCCAGGTTCGTATGGTGCGTGCGGGTCCTGTACTCCACCGGGTCCTGGATGAACTGGAACCCCGGTAGCCCGATGGCGTCGAACGCCAGATGATCGGTGCCACCGGTGTTGCGGATACTCAGCGTGGTCATCCCCAGATTGGCCACCGGCTCCATCCAGGCGTCGAACACCGGGGCGATCGCTTCGTTGCCCTGCAGGTACACGCCGCGAATGAGTCCGGTGCCGTTGTCCACGTTGAAGTAGCCGGACAGATGGTCGTGCTGCGGCGTCAACTCCACCGTCCTGACATTGCCGAAGTGGCTCGCCACATACGCCCGCGACCCCAGCAAGCCGTTTTCTTCGCCCGTCCACAGGGCAATGCGAACCGTGCGTCGCATCGGCAGGTCGATCGCCTTGAGGATGCGCATCGCTTCCATCATCACGGCCGAGCCGGCCGCGTTGTCGGTGGCGCCGGTGCCGGTGTGCCATGAATCGAAATGCGCTCCGAGCATGACCACCTCAGCCGCCTTGTCGGTGCCCGGGATTTCGGCGATGAGGTTGAAGGCGTCCAGCGTGTCGGTGTGGAACGTGTTCTGAACCTGGAACTCGAGGGTGACCGGAATGTCTTTGTCGAGGGTGCGAGCGATCCGACCATAGTGCTCCGTCTGGAGCACGATCTGGGGCGCCACGGGCGCGGCGTCCGCGTTGCGCGATCCGCCGCTCTGCACCCACACGGCGCCCGTCTCACCGCCTCCAGTCGCCGGGTTCGGTCCCGGCACGATCAGCGCCGCGACACCTTCTTCGAGAAAGAACGCCATCCGCCGTTGCGGAAACTCGCGGTCGCGCGTGGGTCCGCGTCCGCGTCGGTTGCGTCGCACGCGGGTCGGCTGCTCGGCCAGCGCCGCCAGTTCGGCCTCGGTGTAGCGTTGGGCCGGGGCCTCGAACAGCGCCGGGGCGTCAGGCACCGCGGCGGTGAGCACGAACTTACCGGCGAGTTGGCCCCGATACCGCTCGAAGTCCGCGTCGGTTGCGATCGTGACGCGCACGGCCGCCGCGGTCACCGTCCCGTCGAGGCCTGGGGTCCAGGCCTTGGGATAGCCGACCAACGGGTACGCCTGCGGTTCGAGCGCGTGGGCGTAGAAGCGGTCATTGGTCCACCCCGAACCGAATTCACCCCACACCTCGTGGGCGATGTTGCTGAGCCCCCATTCGCGAAACTGCCCACTGGCGTAGTCGGCTGCTGCTTGCAGGTTTGGTGAGCCGGTCAGCCGAGGGCCATACACGTCCGTCAGCCAGCTCATCACGTCCATGATCTGCGAGCGGTCCAACCCCTCTCGCTTGATCAGGTAGACCGCGTTCAAATCGACCGGCTCACCCGTCTGGGCATGCACCCGCGTCGGCGGCGCCGACGCGAGTACGGCGAGCATGGTGAGGACGACGAGCACGGGCACATTCCGGTGTGAACGCGGGTGAGACACGCCGCCTCCTTTGTCGTGGCTTGTCGCGGTTGGTCCAGGAACGGGCCTGGACCCGGCTGAGAAAACGTGCGTGCCGCCGGTCTTTCGACTGGCCGGGGGGCGGTCTTGAGACCCGCGGCTACGAAAAACGACACAACATCGTCCCGGCCGGTCGCGACCTACTGTATCCCTGTCGTCGGACCCCGCCAAGCACACGACCGGCGGCTGACGACCGAGTGGGTATAATCGCAAGCGTCGGGGACTGGGCCACCCTATGAGCACCGTCACACATGTCTTGTTTGTCTGCGCCGGGAACATCTGCCGGAGCCCGATGGCCGAGGCGCTCTTTCGGCATCTGGCGAAGTCGGAACCGGCGTTGGCGGAGGTGGAGGTCGGTTCCGCCGGCACCATCGCGATGACTGGCAACCTGCCCAACACGGATTCGGTCGAAGCACTCCGGCGCGCGTGTGGTCTGGAACTCGCCACGCACCGCGCGCGACGGCTGTCCCGACGTTTCACCGCTGACCTCGTGCTGACGATGGACCGCGAGACGGAGCGGGACGCCAAAGACATGAACCTGCCCGGTCGGGTCGACATGCTTGGCGACTATGCCGGCACCGGTGAGGAAGTGGCAGACCCGTACGGAAGATCTCGTCGACAGCACGACGAAACGGCGGCCCAGTTCGAGCGTCTGGTGCCGCTGGCGCTCGCCCGACTTGTCGCCGAAGCCGCTTCCGCCCCTGCACCGTGACCCGCCGATGTTCTCGGCTCGCGTTCCCGGCGTTGGTTCGAATCGGGTAGCTCGGGTGCTGGCCGCCCAGCGGGCGAAGGGCCGCCCGCTCGACGACCTGACGGTGTCGAACCCGACCCAGGTCGGGCTGTCGTATCCGCCGGGCCTTCTCCAATCGCTGGCCGACCCTGAGGGGCTGCGTTACGAACCGGCGCCGTTCGGGTTGCCGGCCGCGCGTGAAGCGGTGGCGGCATATCTGGCGGGGCGGGGTGTCCCGGTGTCTCCCGACCGCGTCGTCCTGACCGCCAGTACGAGCGAAGCCTACGCCCTCTTGTTCAAACTGCTCTGCGACCCGGCCGATGTCGTGCTGGTGCCCCAGCCGAGCTATCCGCTGTTCGAGCATCTCACTCGGTTGGACGCCGTCGTCGCCAGCCCGTATCAGTTGGAGTATCACGGGCGCTGGGAGCTGAGCCTCGACAGCGTGAGGCGGGCGGTCGAGCCGCGAGCCAGGGCGATCTTGCTGGTGAACCCCAACAACCCGACCGGGTCCTTCGTGGGGCCGGCTGAGCTCGAGGCGGTCCGCGAGATCGCTGTCCGGCACGAGCTCGCGCTCATCAGCGACGAGGTCTTCGACCTCTACCCGTTCGACGACCTCGAGACCGGGTCGCCCGGCGCCCTGGTCGGCGAGACGGAGGCGCTGACGTTCACGCTCGGTGGGCTGTCCAAGTCGGCGCTCCTGCCCCAATTGAAGCTCGGGTGGATCCTCGTCGGCGGGCCCGAGTCGCTCGTGCGGCGCGCGCTCGACCGACTTGAGTTCATCAGCGATACCTATCTATCGGTGGCCACACCGGTGCAGTGCGCCCTCCCCGCGCTGCTGGAAGGCACGCGACCGCTGACGGCCCAGGTGCGCGCCCGGGTCCGGTCCAATATCGTGAGGTTGCGCCGCCTGGTAGGCCAGTTCCCCGCCTGCCAGGTCCTGCACGCGGAGGCCGGGTGGTACGCTGTCGTGCAGGTGCCGGCTCTCGGGTCAGAGGAAGCGCTGGTCATCGACCTGATAGAGAAGGACGGCGTGCTGGTGCATCCCGGCTACTTCTTCGACTTCCCCCGCGAGGCATTTCTGGTGGTGAGCTTGTTACCCGAGCCCGAGCCGTTCGAGACCGCCATGACCCGCGTGTTGGCCCGAGCCTCCGGATGAACAATCAGCCTGTCCCCGTCGTGAAGGACCTCGTCTTGGTCGGCGGGGGACACACCCACGTGGGCGTGCTCAAGCGGTTCGGGATGCGGCCGGTCCCCGGGGTGAGACTCACCCT
>Ga0310124_10003138_pt1 | contig 11212 bp, 7 predicted proteins | sample CB11b_AW_Bot5_MG_FD_203507 | JGI IMG/M metagenome (GOLD analysis project Ga0310124, IMG submission 203507) | Marine microbial communities from Western Arctic Ocean, Canada - CB11b_AW_Bot5 | ecosystem: Environmental > Aquatic > Marine > Oceanic | place: Canada: Western Arctic Ocean | collected...
CGTAGACATCGTGGCCGTGGTCACGCCTCCCGTCGCCCACGCCGAGCCAACGCTGGCGGCCATCGCGGCGGGCAAGCATGTGATCTGCGAAAAACCTTTCGCCATGAACCTCGCGCAGGCCCAAGCCATGCACGACGCCGCAGCAAGCGCCAACGTCACCGCCATGGTCGCCCACGAGTTCCGCTACACCCCCCAGCGCCTGCAGGCCAAGGCGCTCATGACCGACGGCTACGTCGGCGACGTCCGCACCGTCTTTGCCCAGGCCAACTTCGCCCTCAACCGCGGAGGCCCGTCCCCCCTCACGTGGCAAGCCAATCTGGAAGACGGCGGCGGCGCACTGGGGGCCATAGGCTCGCACTTCCTCGACAGTCTGCGCTGGTGGGTCGGCGACATCGTAGAGGTCTCTGCGTCGGTCGCCACGCTGAAGCCTGAGCGCACCGACCCCGCCGGCAACGTGGTCCTCGCCGACGGTGACGACTCGTTCGTCATCAACCTGAAATTCGTTTCCGGTGCGTTGGGGTCGTTTGCCTACACCGCGGCTTCCCCCGTCATGCTCGGCGCCCGCACGGTCATCGAGGGCTCCGACGGGGTATTGGTGCTGCCTCAGGTCGGCGTCAACCCGACGTCCGGCGAGGTGGTCCACGGCGCCCAAATCGGGCCGGATGGCAAGAGTGAAGAGGTCGCACCCATCGCGCGCCCCGCCGAGTTCGACCCCCTGTCCGACGAAACCGATCGCCGCATTCCGGCGTTCCGGCGCCTGGTTCGCGACTTCGATCGTGGCCTGCGCGAGGGCACGTCGTTCACGCCCAACTTCGCCGACGGTCTCGCGGTGCAGCGCCTGCTCGACGCAGTGCGCGAGTCATCTGCGACGGGCCGCGCGGTGGCGATCGGGTAGACGCTGCGCATGTAGACTCTGCCCATGAAGGAAAGCCCCGAGGCCGCAGAGATCCGGCAATTCGAGCCCCGAAACACCGCCGCCATCCGGGTCAAGACGACCCTGGACAAGATGACGCCCAAGGTCATCCAGCTGCTCAACGAGACGGCCGCGTACCTCGAATCCCAGGGCGTCGCGCCCGCCGGCCCCGGCTTCGGCATCTACCACGAAGTCGGGCGTCACGGCTTTCTCGTGGACGTTGAAGTGGGCTACCCCGTGGACGTGGAGATCGCTGGCACCGAACGCATCCGTCCCGGCGGCCTCCCTGGAGGCAGAGCCGCGGTGGTCGCGTACAAAGGGCCCCACTCGAAGATGGCCGCGGCCCACCAGGCCGCGCAAAGCTGGCTCAGCAAACACGGCATCGCGTCCATCGCCCCGGCGCGCGAGGTCTTTCTCACGGATCTTCGCCAAATCGGCGAGGTCGAGGCCTGTGAAGCCGAGGCCGTCTGGCCCATCGACCCCTAGAGCATCGGGAAGTAGCGGTCCAGTTCGTAGTCGGTCACCGCCGCGCGGTAGCGGTCGACCTCGATGTGCTTGTTCTCGAGGAGGCTGAGGTACGTGTGCTCCCCTAGGGCGGCGCGCAGCACGTCACTCTGCTCGCCGATGGCCAACGCCTCTGACAGGCTCCGCGGCAACGAGCCGATCCCGCGTTCCGCCCGTTCATCCGCTGTCATCAGCGCCACGTCGGAGTCGCTGGGGGCGACCTCCTGGTACTCCCCTTCGACGCCAGCCAGCCCCGCCGTCAGAATCGCGGCGAACGCCAGGTACGGGTTGCACGCCGGGTCAGGTTGGCGGAACTCGATGCGCACGGACGCCTCGCGCCCAGGGCGGTAGGCGGGCACGCGCACCAGGTCCGATCGATTCACGCCGGCCCACGACGCGTAAGCGGGCGCCTCGAAGCCGGGCACCAGACGCTTGTACGAGTTCACCCACTGGTTCGTCACGCACGCGATCTCCGACGCGTGCTTGAGCAGTCCCGCAATAAACTGCTTCGCGGTTGTTGATAGCTTAAAATCGTCGTCGGGGTCGTAGAAGGCGTTCTCCTCGCCCTGGGAGAGCGACATGTGCACGTGCATGCCAGAGCCGTTTTGGTCCTGCAGGGGCTTGGGCATGAAGCTCGCGTAGACACCATGACTCTGCGCCACCTCTTTGACCACCTGGCGGTACGTCATAACCGCATCGGCCATGGTCAGCGCGTCGGTATGACGCAGGTCGATCTCGTGTTGGCCATTGGCGACCTCGTGGTGGCTGTACTCCACCGGAATACCCATCTGCTCCAGATACAGCACCGTCTCTCGGCGCAAGTCCGACCCTCCGTCCAGTGGTGTCGTCAGGTCGAAGTAGCCGCCCACATCCAGCGGCTCTGGGCGCTCGGCGCTCTTGAAGTAGAAATGCTCGATTTCCGGGCCGACCTGGAACGTGAAGCCGAGCTCCCCTGCCCGCTCCAACGAGCGCTTGAGCACGTAGCGTGAATCGCCCTCGAAGGGCGTGCCGTCCGGGCGCAACACGTCGCAGAACATGCGTGCAACCGCGTTCTGGCGCGGACGCCACGGAAGCACCGAGAACGTCGTCGGTTCCGGCATGGCCACCATGTCGGCCTCATCGTGGCGGGCGAACCCTTGCACCGTGGAGCCATCGAACGCCATGCCGTATTCCAGCGCGCTCTCGAGCTCCGCGTCTGTGATCGCGAAACCCTTCAGGTTCCCCAGGATGTCGGTGAACCAGAGCCGGATAAACTTGACGTCGTTCTCTTTTGCCGTCCTGAGGACGTACTGCCGTGCGTCCGCGCCACCTATCACCATCATCGGCCCCCTCGTGCTCGACCCGCTAAAAAATATCGTAGGAGGCCCCGTCGGGCGGGTCAACGGCACGGTGTTACAAGTGTGTAAACGTGCAGGGGCTAGTCGTTAGGAACGAGGTAACCCAGCGCGGCCTGCGCCGCGGCCAGGCGCGCAACGGGCACCCGGTAGGGCGACGTGCTCACGTAGTCCAAGCCGAGCTCGTTGCAGAAGGCCACGCTGCGTGGGTCGCCGCCGTGCTCCCCACAGATGCCGATGGGCAGTTCCGGATTCACCGCCCGTCCTTCTTCAACCGCGATGCGCATCAGGCGCCCAACGCCCGCCGTGTCGATGCTGTCGAAGGGGTTGCGCGGCAGCACCTCATCCTCCACGTACTGGCGGATGAACTTGGCCTCGGCGTCATCTCGGCTGTATGCAAAGGTCATCTGCGTGAGGTCGTTGGACCCGAAGCTGAAGAATTCCGTGTTCTCCGCGATCTCGCCTGCCGTCAGCGCCGCACGCGGAACCTCGATCATCGTCCCGAACTTGTACGTCATCTCCACGCCCAAACGCTCGCGCGTTTCGCTGGCCACCGCGCGCAGGCGGGGGCGCAGCACCTTGAGCTCGTTCACGTGGGAAACGATGGGAATCATGATCTCGGGGTAGACCGCGCCACCTTCGCTGGTGAGCCGGCACGCCGCCGTCACGATGGCGCGCACCTGCATCTCGTAGATCTCGGGCATGGTCAGACCCACCCGACAACCGCGATGCCCCAGCATGGGGTTGGACTCGCGCAGCGAGTCCACCAAGTCAAGCATGCGCTGCTGCTCGGAGCCTTCGGTCGTCCCGCCCGCCGCGCGCAGCTTGGTGAGTTCCACGATCAATTCTTCGTAGTGGGGCAGGAACTCGTGTAGCGGCGCGTCCAGCAGCCGGATCACTGTCGGTCGGCCGTCCATCGCCTTCAGCATGCCGTAGAAGTCTGCCGTCTGGAACTCCTCAAGCTTCGCCAGTTCTGAGTGGAACTCCGCGACTTCCTCGGACGAGGCCACCAGGTGCTTCGCCTCGCCCAACCGCTCGCGGAGGCTTCCGCGTTCGGACGCCGGCGCCAGCGCGAGCCGCGCCTGGAGATCGTCGACCCCACGGATCAACCTCGACGCCCGGGGACCCACCGCCAGCAGCGCCTGGATGTGTGGCAGCCGATCTTCGGGGAAGAACATGTGCTCGGTCCGGCACAGCCCGATGCCCTCAGCACCGTGTTCCCTCGCGATTCGCGCGTCTTCCGGCGTGTCCGCGTTCGCCCATACCTGCAAACGGCGCGCCTGATCAGCCCACCCCAACAGCATGTTGAGCTCGTCCAGGTCCTCGGGTTTGGGGTACACCAGCGGCACCGCTCCGATCATCACCTCGCCGGTGGCTCCGTCGATGCTCACGATGTCTCCCTCTCGAATCGTTAAGCCACGGGAGGTCACCGTCCGTGCGGCCAGATCGAAGTGCAACTCCTCACAACCGACGACACACGGCTTGCCCAGCCCGCGAGTGACCACCGCCGCGTGGCTGGTCATGCCGCCCCGCGCCGTCAGTACGCCCACCGACTTGATGATGCCGTGGACGTCGTCCGGGCTCGTCTCCGGCCGGAGCAGCAGCACGGAGTCCCCGGCCTCGGCCCGCTCCACCGCGCGATCGGGGTCAAGCACCGCGATGCCGCACGCCGCGCCGGGTGAACCACCGACGCCCTCCGCCAGCAATGCTCCATCCTCGATTGCCTTCGTCTTGCCGTCCGCATCGAAGCGCGGCATCAGCACCTGCGTCACGTCGCTCGCCGGGATGCGGCCCAGCGCCTCGTTTTGCGTCAGCACGCCCTCTTCGACGAATTCCACCGCGATGCGGACCGCGGCAGGGGCCGTGCGCTTGGCCGTCCGCGTCTGGAGGATGTAGAGCTTGCCGCGCTCGACGGTGAACTCGATGTCCTGAACTTCCTTGTAGTGGGCCTCCAGCGTGCGCGCCGTCGCCTCGATCTCGGCGTACAGCGCCGGCTCCCGCGTTGCCAGCGTCGCGATGCGCTGGGGCGTACGTACGCCAGCCACCACATCCTCGCCCTGAGCGTTCGTAAGGAACTCGCCGTAGAGCGTCTTCTCGCCTGTGGCGGGCGACCGTGTAAACAGCACTCCTGTGCCAGAATCGGCGCCGAGGTTGCCGTACACCATGGCCATGATCACGCAGCCTGTGCCCAGGTCATGTGAGATGCCCTCGAATTCGCGGTATGTGATCGCTCGCGGGTTGTTCCACGAGTCGAAGACCGCTTCGACCGCCTGCTCGAGCAGCACCCAGGGGTCGTCGGAGAGATCGTCGCCCGTCACCGCCTTGATGGTCGCCCGGAAATACAAGACCAGCTCACGCAAAGCGTCGGGCGGCAGCTCGTAGTCGAACTCCACGCCCAAACGCTTCTTCGCGTCCTCCAGCGCCCGTTCGAAGCGGTCCTTCTCGATGCCAAGGACCACGCTGCCAAATCCCTGGACCAAACGCCGATATGCATCGAGCGCGGGACGTTCGTCGTTCATCATCTTGCCGACACCGGCAACAGTCCGGTCGGTCACTCCCATGTTGAGGACAGTGTCCATCATGCCCGGCATGGATACCGCCGAGCCCGAACGAACGGAAACGACCAGTGGGTTGTCCGGGTCACCGAAGACGCGGCCCGTTTCCTGCTCCAGCAGGTGCACGTTAGCGACGACGGAATCCCAGAGCCCGTCGGGGAACCTGCGGCCTACGCGAAAGTACTCGAGGCACGCCTCGGTGGTTATGACGAATCCGGGCGGTACCGGTATCCCGATGCGCGCCATTTCACTTGCGTGCGCGCCCTTCGAACCAAGAAGGTCCACCATGTCTGCGCTGCCCTCAGCCAGTCGGTAGATCATCTTGTGCTCAATCGTGGTGGCCATCACTCCCTCGTCACGGGTCACCCGCAACCAGTTCGGCACCCTATCGAGGCCGGATTTCGCTCCCCGGACGGCGGGTTGGGCCGACGCCTGGAGGCGGAAGCCGCAGCATAGCATAGCGACTGGTTGCAACCCACCTCCCCACTGAGGAGGAATTCGACGCCGCACTCCTTCTGCGCACTACGGAGATGACCCATCGCCCAGTCTCGCCGAAGCGTTTTCGTCCACTGCCTCCCGGTAGACACCTCGGTACTCCGGCGGCAACAGCTCCGCGATGGAAATCATCACCTGCTCGGTCATCTCCCCAAGGAGCGCCCGGTCAATCCGTTGGTTGGTCGGCAACGTGTACGGCTTGCCGATCACCGCCTTGAGCTTGCGGAAGTGGAACGGTGTCATCAGCACGTGCGGAATCGTGTCCGTGCCGGTGACGGCCAGCGGCACGATCGGCACGCCCGTCCGCAACGCCAGGTACGCCAGCCCGTCGTGGCCCTTCCCCAGCGCGCCCGGAAAGCGCGTCCCTTCGGGGAAGATCAGCAGCGCCCGGCCTTGGTCGAGCAGTTCCTGCGCCCGCGCCAGCGCCCCCAAGTCCTGCCCCTCGCGCTCCACCGCAAAAGCATGCACCTTGCGCAAGAACCAGCCAAAGTACCGGTTCTTGAACAGCGATCGCTTCGCCATCCACCACATGGGCCGGTCCACCGCGTAGATCAGCACTGCGGGGTCCGTGTAGCTCTGGTGGTTGCTGGCAATGAGCACCGGCCCCGTCTTGGGCATGTTTTCGCGGCCCTCGACGATCATACTGCCAAAGGTCGGCAGGAACACCTTGGACAGGAACCGCCCCCCGCGATAGAGGAAATCAATGCGCGGCAGCTTCAATGCGCCCCGCCCTTCCCGGCTCGCGGCTCGCTCAGCAAACGCACCACCGCCTCCGTCACACCGCCCAATTCCAGGTCGTCCGTCATCACCACTACCGCGCCCTCGGCCACCTCCAGCGGACTCTCCTCCCGCTCGCTGTCCGTACGGTCGCGCAGCTCGAGATTCGCCCGCACCTCGGCCTCTGTTTGCCTCCCCGCAACCTCCGCCAGCCGGCGCCGCACCCGCTCCTCAGGCGACGCGTCCAGGTACACCTTCGCAGCGTCCGGCAACACCTTGGTGCCGATATCCCGCCCCACCATCACCACACGCCCTTCTTCGGCCATCCGTTGCTGCTGCGCGACCATGGCCACGCGAACGCCCCCAACCGCTGCGACCTTGGAAACGTGCGCCTCGACCTGCGGCGTGCGCAGCGCGTCGGTGACGTCTTCGCCGTCTACCAGCAATCGCTCCCCGTCGGGCGTCACTACCAGGTCCATCCAAACGGACGCCGCAAGCCCCCCCAGCGCCAGACCGTCGTCGACGCTGACGCCTGAGCGCAATGCAAGATGCGTGCACGCGCGATACATCAGCCCGGTGTCGATGAACCGATAACCCAGACGACGCGCCAGCTCACGACCAACCGCCGTCTTGCCGGAAGCGACCGGGCCGTCGATGGCAATCACGGTGGGAACTGCGGGTACAGGGTTCGATGGGGGGTTCGGTGTGGGCACGCCAGTAACTTTGCCCGCCGCCCCGGCCCACGTCAAGATTTTGACCACCGCCAGTCCTCAGCGACCGCGTCACGGCCTGCTCGCGCGGTGCCCCGTCGATGCGCGAACATGGGTAGGGCATACGCTGATTCGTCAGCAGCGGACAGCGAGTCCACACAACCGTAGAATCAACCTACCAGTTGTGCTATTTCCTTTGACCCTCGCTCGTAGAAATGGTAGAATAGCGCGCGTGAATAGAGGTAAGTGGCGCCCGTTCGCATGCTCAATTCATCTCCCTCGCTCCCTCAGCGTTTGAAACCCAGGAGACTCCTCGCATGGTCGATCAAAACAAGACAGATGAAGACTACGACGCAAGTAAAATCCAAGTCCTCGAGGGCTTGGAGGCGGTGCGCCGCAGGCCCGGCATGTACATCGGCAGCACCGACCAGCGTGGCCTACACCACCTGGTTTACGAGATTGCCGACAACGGCGTCGACGAGGCCATGGCTGGCTACTGCGACCACGTCTGGATCAACATGCGTGCGGACTCCAGCGTCCGCATCGTCGACAATGGGCGCGGCATCCCCGTCGACACCCACGCGACAACCGGTCGATCCGCGCTCGAAACGATCATGACCACCCTCCACGCCGGCGGTAAGTTCGGCGGCGGCGCCTACAAGATCTCCGGCGGCCTGCACGGCGTCGGTGCGTCCGTCGTCAACGCGCTGGCCGAGTCGATGCGTGTCGAGGTCGCCCGCGATGGCATGGCGTACCACCAGGACTACGCGCGTGGCATTCCCATTCCCCCCGGCGAACTGATCGAGGATGGCCCCATCGGGCCCGACGCAGAACTCCAGCAAGGGACCGCCGTCACATTCCTGGCCGACCCCGAGATCTTTGGCATCGTAAACTACGACCATGACACGCTGCTCCAACGCTTCCGCGAGATGGCCTACCTGAACAAGGGCATCTGGATCACCTTCAGCTCCGAAGCCCGGCCCGACCAGGACAAGACGTTCTACTTTGAGGGCGGCATCGCCAGCTTCGTTCGGCAGCTCAACCACAACCGCGAGCCGCTGCAGGATGAGCCGTTCTACATGGAGGCCCAGACCGACGACGTCATGGTGGAAGTCGCGCTCCAGTACAACGGCGGCTTTTACGAAAATACCCTCGCCTTCGCCAACTGCATCAACACCGTCGACGGCGGCACACACGTCGTGGGCTTCCGAGCCGGCCTCACGCGCGCCATCAACAACTACGCCAAGAAGAGCAAGCTCATCCGGGAGGACCAAGCCAACTTTTCCGGCGACGACGTCCGCGAGGGCCTCACCTCGATCATCAGCGTCCGCCTGGAAGACCCTCAGTTCGAGGGCCAGACCAAGGGCAAGCTCGGCAACGCAGAGGTCCGGAACGCGGTCGAATCAAGCCTCGTTCAGCACCTGGAGTTTTACCTAGAAGAGCACCCGAACGAGGCCCGGCGCATCATCGACAAATGCTTCACCTCGTCTCGTGCCCGCGAGGCCGCCCGCAAGGCGCGCGACCTCGTCATTCGCAAAAACGCAATGGACGGCGGATCCCTGCCCGGCAAGCTCGCCGACTGCTCAGAGAAGGATCCCGCGCTCTCCGAGCTGTTCGTCGTCGAGGGCGAGTCGGCTGGGGGCTCGGCCAAGATGGGTCGCGACCGGCGCACCCAGGCCATCCTTCCCCTACGCGGCAAGATTCTCAACGTGGAGAAGGCCCGCCCGGACCGCATGCTCGCCCACGAGGAGATCCGCGCGCTCATCACCGCCATCGGCGCAGGCCTGGGAGAGGACTTCAACCTGCCGAAGTTGCGCTACCACAAGGTCGTCATCATGACCGATGCCGACGTGGACGGCGCCCACATCCGCACGCTGCTGCTGACGTTCTTCTTCCGCAACATGCGTGAGCTCATCGACGCCGGCCACCTTTACGTCGCCCAGCCACCGCTCTACCGCACCGCCCGCGGGCGAACGGTCGAGTACAAGTACGCCGAGGCCGACAAGGACATTTGGCTGGCCCATCAGCTCTACGGTCGCGTCGCCGTTACCAGCGACGACCAGAAGGTCAAGATGGAGGGCCCCAAAATCAGCGCGTTCCTGGAGCTGCTGAAGGAATTCCAGACCTGGTCCGCGCCGCTCTCGAACCTGGGCTTGCCTCCGGAGCTCGTCGGCCCCCTCTTCCAGGGCGCCGCCAAGGGCCGCTACCGTCTGGCGTTCGGCGGTCCCGAGTCCTTAAAGGCCGTCACCGAATGGTTCACCGAGCAGGGCTTCGAGTGCACACCCAAGCAGAACATCAAAGAAGGCCGGTTCAACCTGGAGTTCCCGGGGTACGGCACGGTCAACGTCAAAGCGGTTCTCGAATCCGCCTCCGCCCACCGTGCCAACATGCTCTTCCCCCAGCTCTCCGAATGGGTCAACGGCCACAAGTTCGCCATCAAGCGTCGTGACTCGCAAGTCGCTGCTGACTTGCCGTGGTTCGAGCTCGCCAGCGCCCTCGAGCGCCACGCCGACCGCAGCGGCGTGAATCTGCAGCGGTACAAGGGCCTGGGCGAAATGAACCCCGACCAGCTCTGGGAAACCACCATGGATCCCACCAAGCGCACGCTGCTTCAGGTCCACGCCCAAGACCCCGTCAGCGCCGACGAAGTCTTCACCACGCTCATGGGAGACCTCGTCCAGCCGCGCAAGGAATTCATCCAGGCCCACGCCCGCCAGGTGAAGAACCTCGACATTTAGGCTGGCGAGCCCTGTCTAACTGTGAGCCTCCGCTCGCGCTGCAGCTCCGGGTTTAAAAGCACTCTGGGGCCATCGAGGGCCACCTCTAGCGTTCGTGGTTGCAGCAAGCGCGAGGGCACGCAACCGCGGGACCAAATGCCCCTGTGCATTCCACCGGAAAGCCACAGCGGACAGCGCCCGCGGCCCGGGCGGGTGGGCACTCCTGCGTTGGTCGGCGAGCAGCCTATATCGCCGTCACGTTCCCATCCGCGTCGCCCTCCAACACACTGAACAGCTCGTAGCCGTCGGCGCGCAGCCGGTCGCTCCCCCCTTGGTGCCGGTCGAGGATGCACCCCACGAACACCACCTGGTGCCCCGCCGCCTCGGCGGCCTCGATCGCCTGGTAGAGCGATCCCGCCGTCGAGCAAGCGTCGTCTACGATGGCCACCCGCGATCCGGCAGCGAGTGGGCCCTCGATGAGCTTGCCCGTCCCGTGGCCCTTTACCTCAGCACGCACGAAAAACCCCGGCACAGGCCGCCCGTCATCCTGCCCGCTAAGCATCGCGATCTCCGTAACCATGGGGACCGCGGCGACGGCAGGACCGCCCACCGCCTGCGCGCCAGACTCCCGGATTGCGGGCAGCAACGCCTGCGCCACCAGATTCGCGCCAACGGGCGACATCGTGAGCAAACGGCCATCAAAGTAATACTTGCTGGTCAGCCCCGACACCAACTTGAACTCTCCGAATTTAAGCGCGTCAAGTGCCACGCAGTGCTCCAATATCTGCGCCCCCAGGCTATCCGTCGTACTGCTAGCCATCGCTGCTGCTCCTCGTCATTCGCACTTCGTGAATCCTACGAACGGTACAGGCCGTTGCGCTCGATGTACGCCTCAACCGCCGCCGGCACCAGGTAACGGACCGGCTCGCCCGCCGCGGACCGGCGCCGCAACTCTGTCCCGCTGATCTCGATCAGCGGGATCTGCACCGTCATCACCCGCTCGCGCGCCTTCGGGGCGATCGCCTCCAGCGCCGTGAAATCCAGCGGCCCCTGCCCCGGGCGCAACGCAACGACGATCCGTGCCAGTTCCAGAATCCGGCCCACCTCTTTCCAGCGATGCATGGTGTGCAGTGCGTCCTCGCCCATGATGAACAGCAAGTCGTCGTCGCGCATCTCGCCTGCGCGTAGCGCTTCGAGCGTGTCCACCGTGTACGTTTCGCCCGCGCGTTCCACCTCGATGGCGTTCAGCGAAAAGAGCGGGGCATCC
>Ga0310124_10003139_pt1 | contig 11210 bp, 9 predicted proteins | sample CB11b_AW_Bot5_MG_FD_203507 | JGI IMG/M metagenome (GOLD analysis project Ga0310124, IMG submission 203507) | Marine microbial communities from Western Arctic Ocean, Canada - CB11b_AW_Bot5 | ecosystem: Environmental > Aquatic > Marine > Oceanic | place: Canada: Western Arctic Ocean | collected...
TTGGGCACTGCGGCGCTGCGGACCGATGGGCTGCCGGCGTTTCTCAAAACCATCAGCATTGCCGCCCAATGGCTCGAGACCCAGTGGGACCATGTCTATCCTCGGGTGGAGGAAGACGCGGTGCAGCGTGTCAACGCCCTGAATTGCTTTGCGGATCGGATGGCCGTTCTCAATGCACTCCGTCGCGTCCCGCTGGTCACCACTCGCCAACATGGAGCCGTGAGCCTTCGCGATTGTCGGATGGCGACCGGTCAGGCGATGCCCGAGGGCGAGGAGGCAGGGCCGAGTCAGGCGCAGATCGACGCCGCTTTTGCGGACACGCCGCTGGACGAGCTAGAGGGCGTGGTGGGCAGCGCGGTTGAGGGCGCGGCCGCGCTCGAACGGATGGATGCCGTCGTCCGCGACCATGTCCAAGACGGTCTTGATCTCGACGCGCTGGCGGAGCTTCTGGGGCAGATCAGGAGTGCGCTGCGCTCGCAACTGGCAAAGCACCCCGACGCAGCGCCAACCGTCACCGATTCGACAGACGACGCGGAGTCCGGGGAGATGGACAACCAAGACGAAGGGGCCATGGCCGTAGGTGCGATCAGAAGCCGAGAGGACGCCATCCACGCCTTGGAGGCGGTAGCGGAATTCTTTCGGAGAAACGAACCGTCGAGTCCGATACCGTTGTTTTTGGATCGGGCCAAAGGCTTGGTGTCCAAGAGCTTTCTTGAAGTACTCGCCGACGTGGCGCCCGACGGTCTGGCCCAGGCCAAGACAGTCGGGGGTGTCGACGGCACGGAATCGTAAGCGACAGAGTCGAGGAGGTAAATCGTGGCCAAGGCAAGTAGTCAAAAATTTATCGCGCGAAACCGTGCACCGCGGGTGCAGATCGAATACGACGTGGAGCTGTATGGGGCCGAGAAAGTGATGCAGCTTCCGTTTGTCATGGGCGTGCTCGCGGATTTGTCGGGGACGCCGGCCGAGCCGTTGCCCGAGGTCGGTGACCGGAAATTTCTCGAGATCGATGTCGACAATTTTGATGATCGGCTCAAGGCTTCAAAGCCACGGGTGGCCTTCCAGGTGCCAAACACCCTCACCGGCGAGGGTAACCTCAACGTCGAGTTGACGTTCGAGAGCATGGATGATTTTTCACCGGCCGCCATCGCAAAAAAGGTGGGAGCTCTCGGCAACCTCTTGGAGGCGAGACAGCAGCTGGCAAATCTCATCACCTATATGGACGGGAAGGGCGGCGCCGAGGAGCTCGTCGCCAAGCTGCTGAAGGATCCAGCGCTTTTGAAAACCTTGTCGTCGACCAGCGCGCCCGCTGAAGAATCAGCGCCGGCGACGGACGAAGACACATCCTCATAGTCCTGGACGCAAGAGAGCTGATTCGGAGAACAGTCATGGCAGACGCGAAACAGGAAGAACAAGCGGCACCGAGCACTCTTGAAGCCGGTGATTTCGAAACACTCCTCAATAAGGAATTCAAACCGAGAACGGACGAAGCCCAGGAGGCTGTCAAGAACGCGGTCCAAATTCTTGCGGCCCAGGCCCTCGAGCAAACGACTGTGATCGGGTCCGACGTGATCCAGACGATTCAGTCGATGATCTCGCAGCTCGACACGAAGTTGTCTGAGCAGGTCAACCAGATTCTTCATCACGACAACTTTCAAAAGGTCGAGGGGGCGTGGCGAGGGCTGCATCATCTTGTCAACAACACGGAAACCGACGAGATGCTGAAGATTCGTGTGATGAATATCAGCAAGAAGGAGGTCGGCAAGACACTCAAGAAGTTTCGGGGCACCGCCTGGGACCAAAGCCCGATCTTCAAGAAGGTGTACGAGTCAGAGTATGGCCAGTTTGGCGGCGAGCCGTTCGGGTGTCTGGTCGGCGACTACCAGTTCGACCACAGCCCCCAGGATGTGGCGTTTCTCAACGACCTGGCGATGACATCGGCCGCGTCTCACTGTCCGTTCATCGCGGGCGCCAGCCCGAGTGTTCTGCAGATGGAGTCGTGGCAAGAGTTGTCCAACCCCCGCGATCTGACAAAGATCTTTTCGACCCCCGAGTATGCGGGGTGGCGGTCGCTCCGCGAGTCAGAGGATTCCCGCTACCTAGGCCTCGCGATGCCTCGGTTCTTAGCCCGTCTGCCCTATGGCGCCAAGACGGACCCGGTCGATGAGTTTGATTTCGAGGAAGACACCGGTGCGGCCGATCACTCCAAGTACACCTGGGCAAACTCGGCCTACGCGATGGCGACCAACATCACCCGGTCGTTCAAGATGTATGGCTGGTGTTCACGGATTCGCGGGGTCGAATCCGGGGGCGCGGTCGAGGGGCTGCCGGTGCACACCTTTCCCACCGATGACGGCGGCGTGGATATGAAATGTCCGACCGAGATTGCCATCAGTGACCGGCGCGAGGCCGAGCTGGCAAAGAATGGTTTCATGCCGCTGCTCCATCGCAAGAACTCCGACTTCGCGGCGTTTATTGGCGCGCAGTCGTTGCAGAAGCCGTCCGAGTATGACGATCCCGATGCGACGGCGAACGCCAATCTGGCAGCTCGGCTGCCGTATCTCTTCGCGTCGTGTCGGTTTGCGCACTACTTGAAGTGTATCGTGCGCGACAAGATCGGCTCGTTCAAAGAGCGAGAAGATATGCGTCGCTGGCTCAATAACTGGATCATGAACTACGTCGACGGCGACCCGCTGAATTCGAGCGAGACGACGAAGGCGCAGAAGCCCTTGGCAGCGGCGGAGGTCACGGTCGATGAGGTCGAAGGGAATCCCGGATACTACGCGGCAAACTTCTACCTTCGGCCCCACTATCAGCTTGAGGGCTTGTCTGTGTCGTTGCGGTTGGTGTCAAAGCTCCCCTCGGTCAAACAGTGACCCAGGGGCAGTGGATTCCCGCACGTTCTGGTGCGATGGAGGGTTTCGCGGGCTCGTACCGGTGCCGTGACCCGTTTTGTCGTCAAAGTGCACGTGTAGAGGCAAGGTAGATTAAGGAGGAGTCAAGAGATGGCACAGACCGATAGTTATTTAATAATCGATGAAGCTCCGGGTGAGTCAGCCGACAAGACCTACAAAGATGCGATCGACGTCGAATCGTGGAGTTGGGGCGAGACAAATACGGGCTCGTCTGCACACGGAGGCGGCGCTGGTCAGGGCAAAGTGTTGCCGCAAGACATGAGTATCATCAAGCATGTCGACAAGAGCTCGGCTGTGTTGTTTATCAATTGCTCGACGGGGACGCCGTTCGAGAAAGCCGTGCTGGTCCAGCGGAAGGCGGGTGAGGGGCAGCTGGCCTACTTGATAATCACACTGACAAACGTGATGGTGTCGAGTTATCAGGTGAGCGGGTCTGGCGACGGTGGGGCGATCCCGACCGAGAGCATCGGCCTGAATTTCGATTCGCTGGAGATGGTCTACAAGCCGCAGGACGAGAAAGGCGGGCTTGGGGGCGAAATCAAGCAGACGTACTCCTTCAAGACGAACGAAAAGCTCTAGACGCTTGGCCGAATGCGCTGAGCACAATCGTGGGTGTGCGCCGCGGTGGTCACCGCGGCGCACGCGATGTTTTGGTCGACGAGGGGGAATCCGGTGGTGAATCGTGGCGATTGAGGACATGTTCCTGAACGTACGCGGTGTCACGGGCGAGGTCGTCGATGTCGACCACGCAGGTGAGATTCAGGTGAAGTCGTGGTCGTGGGGTATGAAAGCGCCGACCGGGCCGGTGGGCGGCGCGGCCGGAGGCAAGACGACGATTCAAGAGCTGCTCGTGGTGAAATTCGTCGATCAGAGCTCGCCAACTTTGATGAGTTTTGCATGGAGCAACAAACTGGTGAGCGACGCCACGCTGACCGTGCGGAAGGCGGGCCATACACCGCTCGAGTACTTCAAGATCGACCTGGAGAACGTGCGGGTGACGTCGATCCAGACAGAGTCCGAAGGGGCCGAGCTTGTGGACCGGGTGAGCCTGGGATTCTCCAAGTTTCGTGTGAGCTACACCCCCCAGGACGAGACCGGTGCCAAGGGCGGTGGCGAGAATGTCTTCGAGGCCGACGTCCACACCAGTAACGAATAACGAAGCCTGAGGTGAGTACGCGGGCGATAAGGGGTGTGACGAATGTCTTCGGACGCGGCTGAGCAGGCGATACGCGAGGGTGACCTCCAGGCAGCAACGAGTGCTCTCCAGGGCGAGATCCGAGCCGACCCGTCAAATCCGAAACTGCGTGTGTTTCTGTTTCAGCTGCTCTGTGTAAAAGGGGAGTGGGAGCGCGCGCTCACGCAGCTACAGCTGGCCGCAGACCTCGACGCGGCCGCGCTCGCGATGGCCCAGATGTATCGCGAGACGATCAACTGCGAGCTGCTCCGGACGAAGGTCTTTGCGGGGGCGACCTCCCCGATGATTTTTGGCGAGCCGGATGAGTGGCTGGCCTTGCTGATTGAGTCGTTGCTGGCCCAGGGAGCAGGTCGTGACGGCGAGTGCCAGGAGCTGCGCGGGCGCGCGTTCGACGCGGCGCCGCCATCCCCCGGTGCGATCGATGACGAGGCCTTTGAGTGGATCGCTGATGCCGATATGCGGCTCGGCCCTGTGTGCGAAGCGATCATCAACGGCCGCTACTACTGGGTGCCGTTCGCACGCCTGACCCGAATCGACCTCGAAGCGCCCGTTGACCTGCGTGATGTTGTGTGGCTCCCCGCACATTTTCGATTTGCAAACGGCGGGGAGGCGCACGGCGTCATTCCGTCGCGGTATCCGAGTTCCGAAACGGCCGACGACGCGCTGATTTGTCTGGGCCGCAAGACCGTGTGGACAGAGGAAACACCCGATCAGTTCTATGGTCTCGGCCAGCGGGTGTTGGCGACGGATACTGGCGACCATGCCGTAATGGACGTGCGAACGATCGCAATTGGCGAGACAGCCGCCTCGCAACCAGAGGAGGCCACTGGTGCCTGAACTCACGCCGCAAGAACGTCTGCAGCCCGCGTTGCTGGACCGGCTCACCGACGAAGAGCCAGACAAGCAGGACGAGTCACGGGAGCAACGGGTGATGTCGAAGGCTCGTCTGCGCCAGGCGGTCTTGCGAGACTTGGCATGGCTCTTCAACGCAACCAGACTCGAGTCCAACCAGGCACTCAATCAGGCGCCCCTGGCGCGGCGGTCGGTCATCAACTTCGGGCTCCCGGCGATGTCCGGGAGAGCGGCAACGTCGCTCGAGTGCGCCGAACTCGAACGCTCGATTCGTCAAGCCATACTGGATTTTGAGCCTCGGGTGCTACCTAAGACGCTGCAGGTCAAGGCTCTCGCGGAACCCGACCGGCTGGATCACCACAACGTAATCGGTGTGGAGATACAAGGGCAGTTGTGGGCCCAGCCCGTGCCGTTGGAGCTCTGGCTCCGCACCGAAATCGACCTCGAGACCGGGCGGGTCGACCTCGAGGAACTCGGCGTCCCGCGGACCGTATAACGGCGGGCAAGGACACATGGATCCCCGACTCCTCCAGTACTACGACCGTGAGCTACGCCATCTGAGTGAGATGGGCGCCGAGTTCGCGGAGCGCTCGCCAAAGGTCGCGGCGCGTCTGGGAATGAAGGGCGTCGAAGTCGGTGATCCCTACGTGGAACGGCTACGCGAGGGTGTGGCCTTCCTGGCAGCGCGGGTCCAGCTGAAACTCGACGCGGAGTTTCCCCGTTTTACCCAGGCGTTGCTGGAGATCGTGCATCCGCACTACTTGGCACCGACGCCGTCCATGTTGGTTGCGCAGCTGACACCGGATACCGACGACCCCAACCTGGCCGGCGGGGCTCGCGTGGTCAGGCGCGGGACGATGATGCACGGCGCGACGAGTGGTGACGCCGAAACTGCGTGCGAGTTTAGGACCGCGCACGATGTGACCCTGTGGCCGGTCGAGCTGCAGTCGGCGAACTACTTTTCGTACGCACCGGACCTGCTGCTCAATGCCCTGCCGTTCGTGTCGCGTATAAAAGGCGGCGTTCGGCTGCGTCTCAAGGCCACTGCCGGCTTGCCATTCGCAGAGACCGGGCTCAACCAACTCCGCGTGTTTGTCGCTGGGCACGACGATATTGCGAGCAAGCTCTGCGAGTTGTGCCTGTCGACCCCGCTCGGTGTGCTCGTCATACCGGACCCAGACCAGCCCGCTGTCCACGAGGCGTTGCCGGCTGCCAGTATCCAGCCGGTCGGTTTTGACGACGACCAGGCTCTGCTTCCAGTCACGTTACGGTCATTTCAGGGCTATCGATTTCTGCACGAGTATTTCGCGTTTCCGCAGCGCTACCGGTTCTTTGACCTCCGAGGGCTGGAGTCGGCCGTGGCCCGGGCGACCGGCGACGAGATCGAACTAGTGATACTACTCGGCCGAGGCGATTCGACACTCGAACCGATAGTGGACCGGTCGAGTTTCGCGCTGTACTGCACGCCGGCGATTAACCTGTTCTCGAGACGGGCGGACCGCGTCAACATCGGCGACGAGGGGCACGAATACCATGTCGTGGTCGACCGTACGCGACCTCGAGATTTCGAGATCTATGACCTGACCAGCGTGGTGGGACACGGTGTCGGGGCGGAGAGCGAACAACAGTTCCTGCCGTTCTACTCCGCGTATAGCACTCATGAGAAGCACGAGCACGCCGCCTATTACACGCTGCGCCGTGAACCGCGTCTGGCGTCCACAACCGAGAAACGTCGGGGTGCGCGGACGAGCTATATCGGCAGCGAAGTCTTCCTGTCATTGGTCGACCCTGCCCACGCGCCCTTTCGTGGCGATCTTCGTCAACTCGCCGTGCAGGTGCTGTGCACCAATCGCGACCTCGTTTTGCAGATGCCGCTTGGCGTGGGCACCACTGATTTCGTGCTCGATGTCGCGGCACCGGTGACCGCGGTTCGGGTGCTCAGCGGACCGAGTCGCCCGAACGCGCCTCTTACTGACGGGGCCGCGTGTTGGAAGGCCATCAGTCACCTGTCCCTCAACTACCTCTCGCTCGTCGACACTACCGCGCAAGATGGCGCGAGTGCGTTGCGCGAGCTCCTCCAACTCTACACGCCGTCGGGGGACGGACCCGGTCCGAAGCAAATCGACGGCATCCGGTCATTGGATATCCGTCGCGTTGTGCGACGACTGCGCGAACCAGGCCCGCTGGCGTTTGGCCGAGGCGTGGAGATTGGGGTCACCGTCGATGAACTGGCGTTTGACGGAGGCAGTGCGTATTTGCTGGGTGCCGTGCTCAACCGCTACTTCGCACGGCATGTCTCAATGAATTCGTTTACGGAAACAGTCCTCAGGTCTGAGGGCCGCGGTGAGATCAGTCGATGGATACCGGAACTGGGCGCGCGGCCGACGCTGTAAGGTTTCTCGCCGCGTTGGCGGAGAAGCCGTATCGGTATGACTTCTATCAGACCCTCCGACAGTTCGAGTGTATCCACCTCGACAAGCCTCGCTGGGGATGCGCCGAGCGGCCGATGGAGGAGCCCATCCGGCTTGGACAATCGCCCGAGATGTCATTCGCACCGGCGCCGCTGGCGTCGTTCGAAGTATCCGACCGCGAGCGGCCACAGCTGCAGGTGCGGCTATTCGGTCTCCTCGGTCCGAATGGTCCGCTGCCGTTGCATATCACCGAATATGCACGTGACCGTTTGCTGCAGGCAGGCGACCCGACCCTGGTCAGGTTTCTGGATCTGTTTCATCATCGGTGGCTCGCGCTTTTCTATCGGGCGTGGGCCCAGGCGCAACCACATGTCAATCGGGACCGGCCGAAGGCCGACCGGTTCACGACGTATATCGGGGCCTTTGTCGGGGCCGCTCCTGCCGCGTTCCGGGACCGGGACACCGTGGTCGACGAGGCCAAGTTCTTTCACGTCGGCACGCTCATACGGCAAGTGCGCAACGCCGACGGCCTGACCATGATTCTGCGACACTTTTTTGGCGTACCCGTGAAAGTCGAGCAGTTTGTCGGCCACTGGATGCGTCTTGAGAAGCACTGCCAGACGTCGCTTGGGCGACCGGGCGCGACCCTCGGGACCGGCGCGGTCATGGGTGACCGGGTCTGGGACCGACAACATAAGTTCCGTCTCGAGCTTGGTCCGCTCACGTTGGACCAATATGAGGCGTTTTTGTCCGCGCCCACACCCGCTCGCGAATCCTCGGCCCCCGCGTCTTCTCAGCCGACACGACTTGGTCGATACCCGTTGAGAAAACTTGTCGACTGGGTAAGGTTCTATCTGGGTTTCGAGTTCGAATGGGACGTGCGCTTGGTGCTCAAGAAAGAGGAAGTGCCGCCAATGAAGTTGGGGACCAGCGGGCGTTTGGGATGGACGACGTGGTTGGGGCCACGGGTCGCCGGAACTGATGCGGATGAGCTGTGTCTCGACGCGGAAACACTTGTCGGCCCCGTTGCTCAGGTGAGGATGGTGGTATGAGCGAGATCAGTCGCTCCACGTTGTTTGGCAAGCTCAACACGCTGGCGTATAAGGCCGTCGAGGGTGCGACGGTCTTCTGCAAGCTGCGGGGCAACCCCTATGTCGAGCTTGTCCATTGGCTTCAGCAGATCCTGCAGACGCCCGATTCGGATGTGCACCGGATCGTGAAACGATTCGAGCTCGACCCATCGCGTCTGGCGTCAGATATCACCACGGCTCTGGATCGTCTCCCTCGCGGTGCCACATCAATCTCGGACCTATCGGCGCATCTGGAGAACGCGGTCGAACGGGGGTGGGTCTACGCGACGCTCATGTTCGGGGATACGCAGGTTCGGACCGGGTATCTGATGGTCGGGATGCTGAAGACGCCCTCGTTGCGCAACGCGTTGTTGGGTGTGTCTCCCCAATTCGACGAGATCAAGCTCGACACGCTGACGGGAGAGTTCTCGGCGGTCGTAGCCGGTTCCCCGGAGGATCGTTTGGCCGCGACCGACGGTTCGTCATCGTCGTCGCCGGGCGAAGCGAGCGACGCGATGGCGCCGGCCCAGCTTGGCAAGCAGGACGCCCTTAAACGGTTTGCGACCGACCTCACCGAGCGCGCCCGGAGCGGCGAGCTCGACCCGGTGAGCGGTCGGGACGGGGAGATTCGGCAGATCGTCGATATCCTGATGCGTCGCCGCCAAAACAACCCGATCCTCACCGGCGAGGCGGGGGTGGGGAAGACCGCCGTCGTCGAGGGCTTTGCGGCCAGGCTCGCACGAGGAGATGTGCCGCCGTCGTTAAAAGATGTCGCGCTCTACACCCTCGATATCGGGCTGTTGCAAGCCGGCGCCAGCATGAAGGGCGAATTCGAGAACCGCTTGCGTCAGGTGATTGACGAGGTCCAGGCGTCGCCGACGCCGATCATTCTGTTTGTGGACGAGGCGCACACGTTAATCGGTGCCGGCGGTGCGGCGGGTACTGGAGATGCGGCCAACCTGCTCAAACCCGCGCTGGCCCGCGGCACGCTCCGGACGATCGCTGCCACGACCTGGGCTGAATACAAGAAATACATTGAGAAGGACCCGGCGCTGACTCGGCGGTTTCAGGTCGTGCAAGTGCTTGAGCCAACCGAGGACGCGGCAATCCTGATGGTGCGGGGCGTCGCGACCACCCAGGAGGCGCATCACCGCGTCCAGGTGCTCGACGAAGCCCTCGAAGCCTCGGTGCGTCTGTCCCACCGGTATATCCCAGCCCGCCAGCTTCCCGACAAGGCGATCAGTCTGCTCGATACCGCGTGCGCCCGGGTCGCCATCAGCCAGCATGCGGTGCCGGCCCGGGTCGAGGATTGTCGCCGCACGATCGAGGCGCTCGACATCGAGCTCGAGATTATTGCCAGAGAGGCAGCCGTTGGCGTCGACGTCGCCGACCGCCAGCATCAGGCCGAGACACGACGGGACGCGAGCCGTGTCGAGCTCCAGACACTCGAGTCCCGGTGGGAGTCGGAACGCGCGCTTGTCGAACAAATCCTGTCGCTTCGGGGCCAGCTTCGTCAGGGGACGGAACCTGTCGAGGGGACCGGCAGCGAGCTCGAAGCGGCCGCCGAGGACGCCAAGGCGGAGCAATCAGACGCACCGCCGCCCGCCGTGCCGCTCACCCCGCCCGAGCGAGAGGCCCTCCTTGCCCAGCTGACAGACCTCCAGATCCAGCTGACCGAGCTGCAGGGCGAAACGCCATTGATGCTGCCGAGTGTCGACGAAGCAGCCGTCGCGTCGGTTGTCGAAGACTGGACCGGGGTACCCGTCGGTCGCATGGTGAAGAATGAGGTCGAGGCGGTGCTCAACTTGGCCGATACGCTCAACCACCGGGTCATTGGTCAGCGGCACGCCCTCGAGACCGTCGCCCGCCGCATCCAAACGTCGCGCGCGATGCTGGACAACCCCAGCAAGCCGATCGGGGTCTTTATGCTGTGCGGGCCGTCTGGGGTCGGGAAGACCGAGACCGCGCTGGCGTTGGCGGAGGCGCTCTATGGGGGCGAACAGAACGTCATCACGATCAATATGAGCGAGTTTCAGGAGAAGCACACCGTCTCCACGCTCAAAGGCTCACCACCAGGATATGTGGGCTACGGCGAAGGCGGCATCCTCACCGAGGCAGTGCGCCGGCGTCCGTATAGCGTCGTGCTCCTCGACGAGATCGAGAAAGCGCACGCTGATGTCCACGAGCTGTTCTTTCAGGTCTTTGACAAAGGGTGGATGGAGGACGCCGAGGGCCGTTTTATCGACTTCAAGAACACCATCATCCTGTTGACGTCAAACGTTGGCACCGACGTGATCGACAACATGTGTAAGGACCCTGAACTGATGCCCGAGCCCGAGGGTGTGGCGAAAGCGCTGCGAAAGCCGCTGCTGGACACCTTCCCGTCTGCGCTGCTCGGCCGATTGGTCGTCATTCCGTACTATCCCTTGGCCGACGAGGTGCTGAGCCAGATCGTGCGGTTGCAGCTCGACCGAATTGCGACGCGGGTCAACACCCATCACAAGATTCCGTTTGTCTACGATGACGCGGCCGTGGACCTGATCGTCAGCCGCTGCACGGAGGTTGAAAGCGGCGGGCGCATGATCGACGCCATTCTGACGAATACCGTGTTGCCAGCCGTCAGCCGCGAGTTCTTGACACGGACGATGGCCGGGGCGGCGCTCAACAGCGTTCGACTGGGAGCAGCAGACAGTGACTTCGACTATGCGTTTGACTAGTGGACAGCTCACTCGTGGACAATGCACGAGTGACTGGGGCCGCGCGACCA
>Ga0310124_10003141_pt1 | contig 11203 bp, 8 predicted proteins | sample CB11b_AW_Bot5_MG_FD_203507 | JGI IMG/M metagenome (GOLD analysis project Ga0310124, IMG submission 203507) | Marine microbial communities from Western Arctic Ocean, Canada - CB11b_AW_Bot5 | ecosystem: Environmental > Aquatic > Marine > Oceanic | place: Canada: Western Arctic Ocean | collected...
AGCATCCCCCCATTGGCAAACATGGGGCGCCGTGCCAAAACTGATCTGACGGTTCTGTTTCTCATCAAGTCGTCCTCGATCCAAACAATGCTCCAAATGGATTGCCAAGCGCCCTGTTAGCACCCAGTCCTGCGATCCCGGCGCCAACCGCCTGTGAAAGTGGACTTGGAGACGGTGCGACAGATGTCCCAAGGGTACTGGTCGCTGATCCAATGGACGGTTTGAAGATATCGCTGGTGAAGCCGATCCTCTGGAAGGGTTCAAAGGATTGCTGTAGCTGAGTCTGACGTGCGGCGTCGAGTTCTCTTTGCTGCTGGGTCTGTGCTAAAGAACCAAGCTGGGTCTGTAACTGCGCCTGTTGTCCAAGGAGACCCTGACCCTGACCTGCAAGATTGGCCTGTAGTGCGCCAAATTGTCCTATCCCGGCGCCTAGACGTGTAGCTTCCTGACTTTGCGTCTGGCCTACCCCGGCAAGGAGTTGAGATACCCCCTGTTGTCGTTTTTGCTGGTTCTCAAAAGCTGTCTGGGAAGCGTTCTGCGCCTGGTTGAAGTTACGTGACAAGTCCTCGAATATGCGGCGACTCTGGATGTCACTAAGATTCCGCTGAAGTTCCGATAACTGAAGAGCACCACGCTCCCCTCCCAAACCACCAGCCGCCGCCTGTTGCGCCTTGATCTGGTTAGCGGCGATATCACCTTGCCGTGTTAGTTCCTCAAGGGCTTGTCGGGTAACGATCTGTTGATGAGGATCAATGAAGGGCTGTAGATTTTCAGCCGTAGGTGTAAAAGCGCCCGTGGTTCCTCTTGCCTGTTCCGCTGCCTCAGAGAAAAGACCCGGCACACCAGCCGCCCTGTCCTGAAGGGTTCCCAGACCTTGTCCGATTGTTTCCGCGCCCGTGGTAAGGAAAGGCTGGAACTGTCCAATGCCTTGTCCAACGTCTATCCCTTGTTGCGTGAGGGGGTCGAGTCCAGCAACCTGAATGTCAGGGATGTCAACGGGGGCTTCGCCCCGTGCAAAAGCCTGTTCGAGGATACGCTTCTGGAAATCTTCCAGGAACGGTGCCTGTCGAAGAATACTTTCGCTTGTTGTTAATTCGGCCATTATGCTCTTCCTTCAAAACCGTGCATTATGTCATACATTTTGGCGGCGCCTCTATCACGGTTACCGTTACCGGCGTTTCGTACTGCTTCCGCCGTCATCACAAATTCCCCATCCGACAATAGCGCCGGTATACTGTCAGATCTTCCCGTTCCGGGACCTGAGATTTCTCCTCCTGCTGCCGCCGTAACAGACAAAGGTGCCATCAGATTCGGAAGTTGCAGTCCTCCTGCCACCTGCGTGATCCCCCCAGAAGGGCCTTTGCCTTCTTCACCAAATTTTCCTCTTTGCCATTGCCTTGTGTATGCTACATCTTTGCCTATAATCCTTGCTAATTGTTCTGGAGTATAGAACGCTTGAATTCCTGATTGTTGAAGCAGAGCAATTCCAGCAGGTGTCTGGCGGTCAGCAGGACTCAAACCTCTAAGCTGGTTATAAGCTGCTCTTTCAGGATTGGATAGTTGAGAAAGCTGATCCTCTTGCAGATCTTCTTCTGGTGATAACAGATACGTAATTCCTCCAATAGTTGCAGCAGATGCTAGGTTTCCTCCCATTGGAGTCCCAATGAATTTTTGAAGTTTTTGTCCTATCCCCTCCATTACATTACCTGAACCTGAACCAGGGGCGACTGATCTAAACGCCGCTTCAGCTACTGCTCCATCTCCTGTAGGTATTGGGGGCATCTTGGATGCTCCTCCAACAGTTGCATTTGATAACCTCATAGATGCTTGAGGACCAGAAACCATCGTGCGACCAACTTGAGATGGATCTAGTGCTGCCATTCCCGCTTCTGGTCCTTCAACAGCTAGTCTCCCAGGCATTGCATAAGGGGATTTAGCTGCTTCAGCCCCTCCAAAATACGAAGCTCCTCCTCCTGTAGGATCATACTTGGGGAAGAATGTATCCATGTTTAAGCCGCGACTTGCATTGCCAAAGATACCTTGTTGAAGAGGATTCTGTGCTCCAGATGAAAAAATATTTCCAGCGGCCTGGAGAGGCGACATGAATCCTTCTTTCAGACCGCCCATGAAAGTTTGACCCGGAACATTACTCAATCCACCAGAGATACCTGACATTAATCCTTGAGCACCAAAAGCCATGGCGCCTGACTTCAGGGCATCCTTCCATGATCCTCCTGAAAGCTTACTGACCAACGCCGAAGCTATGGGACCGCCTATCCCCGGAGCAATCATGTTTCCTATGATGGGCGCGGCAAAGGGAATAACCTTCTTGAATATCTTCTTGATGGCCTTGAATATCTTCTTGAAGAAGAACTCAGGCTGTCCTGTAACCGGGTTTATGGAATTAAGAGTACTCCCCACCACATAACGGTTAGGATCTTGGATTCCCATGGCCCTCATCTGGCCGAATAAGTCATTTCTCAGTTGCGGGTTGGCATCCAGAATTTCCCCCGGAACCACGGTCTCGCCTTCCGCTGCATGGACCATGTAACTGTCGCCGTAACGACCTAACGTGGCCAAGCCACTCGCTAACGATTCAGCGGTGGGTTCGCCTTTAAGTTTCGGGGAAGTGTCAATCATCAGGATACCTCAAGCAAACTGGCAAAAACGTAAATTTTTGAAGCTACATCGCAGTTAAATATGAGCGTATCACCGGTTTCTAGAACAAAAGGTCCAGCGAGGGACGTTTGCACGACAGTTGTGAGGCTGATCTTTTCCAGTGTAACCGTCACGGAAGCTGAACTGTCGGTTATCTTAGGGTATATAACTATAGTTCCACTGTGGCTATTATACAAATTAATGTTCTTGATAATCGTCTCAGTGGCGGCAGGACACGTGTAAACTGTGACATCCCCCGTGGAACCTACCAAACTTCCTATGTTTTTGTATGCCGCGCCCATTATTCCATGAACCAGGTTATTGCTTTATTGTCAGCTTTCCCCTCTACCTCGAGAGGGAACTCCGTCTTGCTCAATGCCATTTCTATATCCCGCAAAATCCTTTGGTATGTATTGGGGTCGTACTCGTTAGGAGCATCCGGGAAACTATGATCCAGAAGTCTGGCCATTACTGCCTCCCATCCGGTCTTAAATCAACCCGTAGATCCCCAAGTGTCCATGCCAGATCGGTCACGGAACTCTGTATCCGTATAACTGCCTGGCGGGATCTCGCTCGTAAGAAAGATTGTTGCGTAGTCGGAGTCACCTCATTGGTTGAATTGGTAATTAACGAGTCCCCCGGAAAATTACGTGTCTTGATGACATAATCTACAGAACCAGAAGAATCCACACTGGAGTCCGTTATATCTATGTCAGGAATTAAACGGTTCATGAACATGAACTGTTCTCCGTCTCCAAGGTCAAAATCAGCCGATTCAATAAACGAGGACATGGCCGATCCGTCAGCATCGTCTCCGATTTCCTGCACATAAATATAATTGATATCGTTTGAAACTCCTGACGCCCTTGGGTTGTCATGAATTCCGTAATCCACCCAAGCAGTGCGCGACAGTGTTCCAATGTCCCATGTGCCTTCCGTGAAATTGAACTTGGCGTAGCGGTCAATTTCAGTAGCGCCTGACGAAACATAAAACCAGAAAACCTCATCGAACATCTTGTTGGATGCGGCAAAGAACTTATGCCCCTGTTCCAGATTTACATCATCAAAGATGTACCTGAGTACGGTACAGGGGATGACTTCCACACGTCCCGTATAGGCATAAAAGTTCTCTCGATCCATCCAGAACACTTTGTCGCCTATCGTAACCACAGCATTGGGTCCTATGATGGAGATATTCCCGGCAAGAAGGGAAAAGGCGAAAGTAAGGGGTGGCCCTACAAAACGCATGGCATGAAGGTTAACGTCCGTCCAGATCAGGATCTCCTGTCGTGTCCTGACTCCGGCCACGATTTCAGAACCTGAAGAAATCCTTTGTCCACCGGCAGTGTTTGTAGCGGTTGGTGTCCAGTCAAAAGGATCTTCCTGATCCGACCATCGTACCTGTAAAAGATCCTGGACAGTATCGCTTAGGGGGTTGCACCCAAGGCATATTGCATGACGATCCGTTCCTGAAACCATGACCTTCCTGGTAATGGTCGGTGCATCAGAAGCACCCGTCTGGGATGCAAGATCTGTAGCTCTGGCGGCAAGACCAAGTGTCTTGTCCCAGTAGTATGGAGTCCCGTCAAAGACTGCTAATAATAAATCTTCCCCCCAGTTGTCCTGAGACCAGAGTCGTATGTTACCTCCGGTGGTGGCCGCTATAGATGAAGCCTTACCCCAGCCAATAAAATCATTAGCCTCCGCGACATTTACGCCGCTGCTGTGGGCGGCGGCTGTTGTCCCTCTGACACCGCGCACGACCCCTGTATCCAAGGTATTGGTGGTTTTCCCCGTATACTGGATGAGTTCATCCTCAATACGGATCAACCCCACAAAAGTTACGGCGTCTCCGTTGGTATGGGGGGCAATCGTAGTGCCATCCGTTTCCCGTGTCAGATCACTTAGCGTGTTACTCTCATTGTTTCCGTATCTGATATTTTCGCTGTTGATCTTGACCGTTCCCTTGTCAGGGAAGCTGGTAGAAGACGCAAGGGGGAGTGACGTACTGGCGATGGTAAGATTAGCGGTTATAGTTGTGGCTGCCGTTTCAAAATCAGTGGCGCTTGTGAGAATGATAGAGGTGACTGAATCGTTGACTGTGGTATTAAGGGTCGTGAGGGAATAAGAAGTCGTAGCGCCGCCCCATAAACCGGCACCAAACCCCGTACCCGTAACCACGGTTGCTAACCCGGTATTGATCTGATACGCCGCCGAAACAGCCGATCCGCCACCCGCCGTAGATCCTGATGACGCACTCCCTGCCGTTGTAATCGTGTAACTGTTGGGGTTGACAACGGTTATTTCAAATTCGGTATTGAGTTGCGCGGCAGTAATGCCGTCAAATAGAGTGGCCCCTGTAAATGTTACAAAATCACCATCGGCGGCTCCATGACTTGGGGCGGTTACCGTTAAAACTGCACTTGACGCAGCCCCAGTGGTAAAAGGATCACTTCCCAAGGTAGTTGTGGCACGAATAGGGGTGATATCATTATATCCCCCTCCTTCTTCGACATAAAATTTGGATTCCGTCCCCACACCCATGTACTTGGACGCATCAAGTGCCGCCCACGTATGAAGAGAACGTCCCGTTCCCTGGATAAGGTTACTACTCAGGCGGGACCAGCCACCCATTTTCTCTGGTCTACCCTTCCTGAACCGAATTAAATCAGAGTTGTACCATCCATTTTCGCTTCCGTAAGATGTCGTTTCTCTGTTAACCCCAGGCTTAAATGTCAATTTAGCCAATGGCACTTAACTACTCTCCTAGTTCAGGCCAAACAGATAAAATTGGATATTTCTTAATTTCTATTTCTCTTTTACTCTCTGCCTCTGTAGTTATTTTTGCTTGATCATCTGCATCTTCACTAAGTATATCAATATTAAGTGCAGTCGCTGCTGCCTCTCTAAATTTACTCATAGAATTAGCTTCAGCATCTCCATCAAAACTCATAAGAAGAGCGGCAACTGCATCAGTATCAGTAGCATTGTCAATAGCATTTTCCATCTCCGTAGCTTTGGCACGGATTGCATCGCGCCATGTTTGAATGTTTGAAGGGATAGCGGTTTCCTTGTCGGCCTTACGGATTACCGCCCAATCCGTCTGGTTTAAAAAAGATCCTTGCTGATCTTTAACTTCGTTCTTTAGGGTAGATTTAAGCCCAAGAACATCTCCGCTGTCCTCAAGAGGTCTGGCAGTAGATGTGACCTTTCCATCACTGTCCATTGACCAAAGATATAATCTGGAATCAGGTTTGGGATCTTCTATAATCTCCTTTATATTCATGGCATCTTTCTCAGCCTTTGACCATATATTCCAATTACCGGGGTGCTGGGTTCCATTGGAATCGGTCCACGCCTTTCCCGGTCTTATTGTTCTATCACCATATTTCCACATCTCACTCTCCTATTAAAATGTCGTAGCGGGAGTTACGTCTTCACCGCCTCCAAATGGATGTTCTGCGAATGCTGCATATATATAATTTGCAGCAGAAGTATTTACATCAGAATCTGCTGTCCTAATTTGGAACCCAGTAGCAGTGAAATCTATTTCTTCAGAGCCAGTTGTTTCGGCTGCTGTTGTATCAGCAATAAGCTGATCATCTATTTCATTGTAAGGACTTCTCTGACTATCATATATAACCCAACCTCCAGTACCTGTAGTCTTTTTAATCATAACATATGCAGGTTTGAACCCTACAATTGCTGGTGCGCCTCTAACATTCCCATTCCCAATATAATTTCCAAAATGGCTGAAGCCTTCAACGTCTGCAAAAGCATAGTAGATATATGTATTGGTATTTTCATTAACTCCTATACCTGTTCCTATAGAAAATACTGTGGATGTTGGAGTGGTATCATTCCAAATAGTGGCAAGATCGACTGTTGCAGCATTTGTATTTAGTAGTAAATAATCAGTCTCAGGCGCAGTTGTATTTGCTCCATGATAAACATACCAGTGTCCTTGACCTGCTCCAGTACCATCATTGCGACATTTAGCTATGACCATTGCAGGAACCACACCTAACCCATGACCTATTGTTGCTGCTACTCCAGTTCCTGTATAAGTACCTATACTAATTCCAGCCGTAGTATTAACCGTTGTTGTGGTTGTTGTGATTGAACCAACTGCGTTAGCAGATCCAGCACCCCCTCCAGCTAACCATTGCCATGCTACGAAGTTCTCAAGGTTGTCGTTGTAGCCATTTGCTCCAGTACCCAGACCAAAACCATCAGCATCGAAACTGGTCAGGCCGTTGGCATCTGTAACTTCAACATCGCTACCATCTGGATTTATTTGTTTAGTTACACCTCTTGCCGCATCAATCGCCATATGATCGTCAGCTTGGGATCTATTCTTTAGCCATACAAAATCAGGTTGAAATGTACTATTCTCAGTTTGATCGATGTTACGAATAGAACCATCTCCAGTGTAGAGCGTAGTCTGGAAATTTGCAGTGCCGTCAAGGATTGTTGGTTCAGGAAAATTTGCTGTACTTATATAATTATAATCCGTGTCAACACGGGTAAAACCATTCTGTCCAAAATCTAGTCTAACATGAGGAACTCCCCAAGTATCGCCAAATAGCATCGCATAAACATATGCCATTGTATTATTACCCGTCCATTCTTTCTGTAAAACTCCATTGGCATAATAGGCCATCGTACCAGCATCTTGGTCTAAAAGCATTTGTAATAGACCGCCATTTGCAACGGCAACCAAACCTGAAACAGAAGAAGCTACTCCATCAACCTGTACTGAGGATTCAGAATACCCTAAATAATAAGACGTAAAATTATTTGAAACTGCAGCCTGAGTATTTACCCCCCAAAAACCTTTTAGAGGATTGGTGTCTCCCATAAAACCATGATTAGAAACACCATTATTGATCCTCTCTACTTCGTAACACCATTTTCCAGTAGAAGGGAGTCTCAGCGTACAAACCACCGTATGCCATGTTACAGAAGAAATACTATCAACTTGTAAATTTCCTTCACTCATACTAACAATGGATGTATTTCTCAGAATTGTAGGAAAATTATTGGTAGGTGTATCAACTACCTGATCATCAGCATCCAGACCAGAACTGGTGTAATCGTTGCTTAAACCGCTTACGTCATTACCCAGATCAGCGGAATCTGCAAAATCGAATTTGAAGCCAGTAGTTCCGTAAGTAGTAGCTCTAGGAGCATAAGCGATTACTACCATAGCTTGTGCAGCAGCAGTTGGTGAACCTGATGGAGTCACGGTAATAGTTAAGTCATCTTGCGCTCCTGCAAATGCAAGAGATGCACCAGTATGTTGGGCCTGATTATTTTCAACTGTTGCATCAAAATTTTCTGTTATCCCTGCCCATGTAAATGTAGAATTAGGACTTATATTCACTAATTCGTATCCCATAATTACACTTCCTGCTGGACACGTAATCTCACCTGTAGGATTCCCAGAGCGACTATCTTTAATAGTATCATAGACAACCATATCGCCAGTAAGCGCCCAAACACCAATACCAGCACAATTATTACTCTGACCAAATACTACAACAATATCTTCTGAAGTTCCGGTAGCTAAATCAATCTCCCAGAATGCAACACGACCAACCTGAGAAGAAGAGTGAACAGCAGCCAACGTACAGGATTCACCGCCAACTGTTACACTTGTCTGTGTTGAACCTGAAACTTGACCACCAACAGCAACAACTACTTTTCTATCTGAAGCTGCCGTCCCAATATCTACAGAAGAAAATGTAAATGTAGTTTGAGTAGTGCTATCAACTGCACTGTCTGTAAATGCTAATGTAAGAGCAGATGCTGTAGACCCTCCTGCCGAATACGCTATCGGCCTCCATACACCATTACTACTAAACTCTCCAAAATCAGTAGGTGTAAGTTGTTGACCATCTACAAGATAAACTTGCGATAAATATCCATCAAATTCTTCTGTATCACTTTCATTTGCCCCAACAGTTTTACGAGTATCTCCTTTGCTAATACCAAAAGTATCTCCAGCAGAAGGATCTGTTTCCGTACCAAAAGCAGTAATCTCAACACCATTATGGTAAATTCGCAGCCTGTCACCAGCCGTAGCATTACTTGTATTCCAAGCAAAAAGTAAATGCCCCCATGCAGTAGTATCACGGAAAACCTGAGTTGTAATGTAACTAACACCACTTGAATCAGCAAATGTCAGTTGGTCACTTGCATTAAAAGTAATATCGTTACCAGCACCAGCATTAAAAAGCTGCATAATGGTAGTAAGACCACTGCGTTTATACCAGAGCGAAAGGGAACCCATTACCTGATTCCCAGCAACAGTTGGAGTTCGATACAGGCGTGGGCTATCACCGGGATTAAAGAGACAACTCTCATCGACAGTTATACCAGCCCCTGCTCCCTGACCACCGACACCTGATAGGATATTATTCTGGAAAACCACGAACCGCTCCTATGCGTAAGCTAATGTTGCGACCGCCTGAATACTTGTGGCCGATCTAACAATATAGTCAATCCGGTCAAGTGCCGCTGCCGTTGTCGTAAGGGTTGGCGCAGCCCCGGCGGGGAACTCCCAGTTTGTTCCGTAAGACATTGTTCTTGAACCTGTCCCATCCTGTACGACAAAGACACTTCCTGTCTGTCCTGCCACTACGTTGGTGGGGTTGGCTAGTTCAGCGTTGTGCGCCAGAGTAACAGTGAAGTTCTGGCTCGCTGCAAAGTCAGGAGTGATAGTGGCAGAAGATGTAAGGGTGCCTATGTCCGCTATGGAAGACTTGGCAATATGAAGCTGTACACTGGGGTTTGTTACTCCTATTCCAAGATAACCTGTAGATTCAAGACGCATTTTCTCAGCGACAGCAGACCCTGCTGCCATCAAATTAAAAGTTAAATCAAAATCTTCGGAGGCCGCTGAAATATCTGTAGTCACAGCATTAAGGGTGACCCCGGTTTCATTGTTTCCTGCGGTTGTTTCTGTAACAAACGCAAGGCCCGTTCCTATCCCCGCTGCGGGGGTAGCACTCGATGTGCGTGTCAAGGTAAGGGGATTAATGACAGTTGTTGTGCCACTGTCCTCTATGGAAGAACTCACGCCAGCCGTAGCTGACACTGAACCTGTAGCACTGAAATTCCCCGCTGTCGTTGTTACGCCGGTACTGGTAATACGGGCGACTTCTGATGCCGCAGATCCCGCAGCCATGTTCTTGAATACAAGATCAAAATCTTCGTTGCCTCCCGTAACATCAGTGCTGATAGACTGTAGGGAGGTTCCTATTTCATTGTTGCCGACAGACGTTTCGGTGACAATGTCAATGCCTGCACCTATCCCTGTCCCCGGTGTCCCCGAAGATGTGCGTGTTACACTCAGGGGGCTGATAACCGTGGTCGTGCCGGAGTCTTCCTTCTGGGCATCAAACCCGTCCGTCACCCCCAAGGAAGTAAAGGACATGCTGGCCGTAGCGTTGTAAACCTCTGCGGCCCCGTCACAGTAAATAATAGAAGAATACCCAGCCGCTATCGTAACGGTGTTGGTCGATGCCTGTGTCATTATCACCGACTGGTCTGTGCTGTTCTTTATGATAAAGAATACTTTCGTGGTGGCAGGAGCAATCGTTACAGTACATGTACCGCCCGGTGTCCCTGTGAAATTGACCACACGGTACATACCGTCCTGCACATTACTGGCCCCGGCAGAGGGGCTTCCTGTCTCCACCGTCAGGGTGTGGGAGGTCCCTGTCAAAGCTATCGCCAGAGCCGACCCTATTCTGTCAACAATATCCAAATTGAAATTGGTGGTATTGCCCCAAGCACCGGACTGATCGCCACTCGCCATCTTCTCGATGCCAAAATTGTTTGTATATGTACTAACCATTTTCTACCTCACGCAGCTATTTTTTCCCATTCGGGAGTTTGGGTTGGTGTAATTGTAGTCCAGACTGGTGTCTGGCTTGGAGTAATTGGTCCCCATGAAGGCGTTTGGCCCGGAGTTATTCTACCCCACTGAACGTAGGGACCCAAAGATAATGTGCCACTTACACCCGTAACACCTATCACCTGATCCGCTACACTAACATCTCCTGTTGATATAGTCGATAATATACCAGTAACCGATACGGTAACGCCAACCCCTTCAACAACAGTCTCGCTTCCTGTCGCAAAATCCGCCTGCCTCCCCGAAGGTCTGATCTCTTCAGGAATGACAACATCATAAGAACCAATGGAAGAATCGGTCGAAACATCCCCCGACTGCTGGGTAACCCCGCTGCTTACACTCTCCGTCCCTGTAGCAAGCACACCTTCCACAGACCCCGATGTCTGAACAACATTAGCCTGCGGCGTGTAAGCGCCAATGGTAAAGGTTATTTCATTCGCGGTTACGGTAACAACAGAGGTGGTCTGGATAACAGAGGAGCCGATAACACTGGCGGCTACAACCCCGGCAGGAATAATAACATGTTCGGAGCTTATATCAACAAACGCAGAAGCCCCCCATGTGCCGCTACTCCATGTCTCGCGGCCCCACCCCTGCATGACAGAAAATTCAGCAGCAACG
>Ga0310124_10003145_pt1 | contig 11199 bp, 10 predicted proteins | sample CB11b_AW_Bot5_MG_FD_203507 | JGI IMG/M metagenome (GOLD analysis project Ga0310124, IMG submission 203507) | Marine microbial communities from Western Arctic Ocean, Canada - CB11b_AW_Bot5 | ecosystem: Environmental > Aquatic > Marine > Oceanic | place: Canada: Western Arctic Ocean | collected...
AATGCAAATAGGCCGACACCGGCGTCGGTGCCGCCATGGCGCCAGGTAGCCAGAAGTGAAACGGAATCTGTGCGCTTTTTGCCGCAGCCCCGACGAAGATCATTACAAACGACGCCGCCATAGACGCATCGAAAGGCACTCGACCGGCATTCACTGCCATGACCAGACCGCTAAACGTCCACTGGCCACTGGTCACGCCCAGCAGGATCAGCCCGCCCATCATCACCAGGCCGCCCAGCGTGGTGACGATAAATGCTTGCATCGCCAGTTTTACCGATTTGGGGTCGTCGTGTTCCCAACCGATCAGCAGAAAGGAACTGATGGAGGTCATCTCCCAGAAAAGCAAAAGGAACATAAAATTGTCAGCCAACGCCACACCCAACATGGCCGTCATGAACAGGTGCAGATACGGGTAGAACCGAAACAGGCTGTCGCGGTCAGGCCCAAAGTAGGCGCGGGCGTAAACGGTGATCAATATGCCGATAACGCTGACCAGCAGGGCGAAGAACAGGCCCAGCTTATCGGCATTCAGTTGCAGATTCAGTTGAACCAGCGGTATCCAGGTGATACCGGAACCCGCTACCGCCTCACCCATTGTGCCGTAGCGGGCAATGAACGCCCCCAGCATCACCACAGTCACTATTGGACCGGCCAGCGCCAGGGCCACTCGTCCGCCAAGCACATGACGCGGCAAGGTCAGTGTTGCTAGGCCACAGGCTACCGGCGCGAAAATTGCCAGCAGCAACCAGACAGTGGGATCCATCGTTCGGTATTACCCTTCTTCTTCACGTTTACCAAGGGCCTGTTTGCCGCCTCCCATTCCATCGGTTGGGTTGCTATATCTACTCAAACGCGCAAATCTTACAATTGGTAGAATCCTTACGAAACGACCTGTGCCGGTTATCGGTCTCCATTGCCCGATCGTGGCCAACGGATACCCTGTTAAGGATGGTCACCGAAAATATCTGGGCACCGTGGCGCATGGCCTACATCCGGCAGTTAGACCAAGACGATGCGCCAGCACAGAAGGCATCATGTTTTATCTGTGACGCAGCCCTGGCCCAACCGGATACCGGGGATGGAAAAAACCGATTGTTGCTGGTCAATGATGATCGCGGCTTGATATTGCTCAACCGCTACCCCTATACCAACGGGCACCTGCTTGTGGCTCCGGGTGAACATTTGGCTGAATTATCGGACCTGAATGCCTCGGGCCGGGCCCGACTTATGGAACTGACCCACCTTGCCGAGCAACTGGTGCGCGACGCCATGAATGCACAAGGCGTCAACATCGGCATAAACCTAGGGCGTTGTGCCGGAGCGGGGCTGCCCGGCCATCTGCACATACACATCGTGCCCCGCTGGTCGGGGGATACGAACTTCATCACTACAGTCGGACAGGTGCGTGTAGTCCCTGAGGCGCTAGAACAAAGCCATGCCCACTTGTCAGAAACGCTTGCAAAGATGGTTGACGGATGATGGACAAATGGTTGAACGATTGAATACCGCGATGTTCAGGCCGCTTGTCGTTCTTCGAAGCGAATGCCGACCATGTGGCCTTGTTGATCTTCAACGCAGGGCATGCACCGTACCACGCGTCCGTACAGATCAAAACCATGCTCCGGTCCGTGCGGCGGAAAAAAGATTGTGATGGACGAATGGACGGTGATCGGCTCGGAGCTAATTACGCCCATGCCTGAGTCGGACATGTTAATCAGTTCGAGCGAACAAATGCGGCTGCGGTGTCCCCCCGTAGCCGGTGGCAGTTGCACAGCTGTGACCCGGCCAGCGACTGCATGCCGGCTAGTTCGGCGGCGTTCGAATGAACTGACATCCATGCGATTGGAATCGATAAGTTGTAAGCTGGCCGAAGACATAAGCTGCTCCTTGTGACTTCCGTAACGCCTCTCACCCTGCATCGACGTGTTCACCGGCAAGGTTGATTAACTTTGACAGATTCCGATAAAAAAATTCTTGGCCGAGTCTGCTTGGTTGGTGCCGGGCCCGGCGATGAGGGTCTGATAACGGTTTTAGGCCTTGCCCGCCTTCAAAGGGCTGACGTTGTGATTTACGACGTGCTGGTTAACCCACGCCTTGTCGATCAAGCCCCGCCCAGCGCCTACCGTATCGCGTTGCCACGGCGCGATGATGCACAAAAGCTCAATCAGAGCGACATTAATCATCTCATGCTCAACTGGGCGCGGCACGGCAATTTAGTTGTGCGCCTCAAGGGCGGTGACCCTTACATGTTCGGTCGCGGTGGTGAAGAAGTTGCGTTCCTCGGTCACCATGGTATTGAATGCGAAGTGGTGCCTGGGATCACCGCCGGATTGGCTGCACCCATGGCCGCCGGTATCCCCATCACCCGCCGTGATCTGGCCAGCACCGTCACCTTCATCACCGGCCACGAGGATCCGGCCAAAGATCAGACCGCAGTTGACTACGAAGCGCTGGCGGCGTTGATCCAACGCGGAGGTACCATCTGCATTTACATGGGCATGAACCGCCTCGAGGCCATCACCCAGCAGTTGCAACACCACGAGGTTGAGCCGGATACACCCACAGCCATCGTGCAGTGGGGTTTTACCCCGCAGCAGCGTAGCATGCGCAGCACTCTGGTAAACGTCGCCACCGAGGCTGAAGCATCCAACTTCAATGCGCCAGCCATCGTCGTTATTGGCGCAGTGGCAGCCGTCAAAGAAACAGGGCTTGATTTCTTCACCAAGCGATCGCTGTTTGGGCAACGAATCGTCATCACTCGTACGCGGATACAGGCGTCGCAACTGCATTCCATGCTGGCCCAACGCGGCGCCCTTGTCCTTGAAGCGCCGACCATTGAACTGGTGCCACCGCCGGAATTTTCCGCCATCGACGAAGCGATCAGCAAAATAAGCCAGTTCGACTGGCTTGTGCTGACCAGTGTCAACGGCGTCGAAGCACTCGCTCGCCGCCTTGCCCATCTTAAACTGGACAGTCGCCACCTGGCGCCACTACGCGTGGCGGTCATCGGCGACGCCACCGAAAGTGCGATGCGTAACTACCTGGGCATACATCCCGATCTTGTCTCGCCCAACTACGTCGCTGAATCACTTGCCCAATCACTGATTGATCGTGAACCACTGGCCGGCAAAAGCATTTTGATGCTACGCGCCGATATCGCCCGCCCGACACTGGGGCAAATGCTTGCCGGAGCCGGCGCCCAGGTAACCGATTTACCCATCTATATGAGCAGGCAGCCACAATCGCTACCGGATGATGTGTTGTATGCCCTGCGGGAGGGAAACGTTGATTGGATCACATTCACCAGTTCCTCAACGGTCCGTAACCTGGTGAAAATGCTCGGCCAGCAGCACACCCTGCTCGCTGATGTGCGTACCGCATCCATCGGACCGATCACCAGCCAGACCATGCGCCAGTTCGATTTGCCCATCACCGTAGAGGCCAATCCATCCAACCTACAGGGTTTGATAGCCGCGGTCGAGACCAGCGTCAGATGACGCATGTCACACACACGTCTTGGCAGCCGTTACCATGTCCGCCATGATCATCCCCCGTTTGGATATCAGTAATACCGCCCTACTGGTGGTTGACATGCAGGAAAAACTGCTCCCGCACATGCACAACGCTGACCAGCTTGTGGCTCAGGCTGGCAAATTGATCGATGCCGCCAATGCATTGAACATACCGATTGTGGTAACCGAACAATACCGCAAGGGTTTGGGCGTCACCGTGCCCTATCTGGCAACGCGATTGGACAAAGCTGTTGCCAATCATGAAAAGCTGAAGTTTTCTGGCTGCATCGAACCGGTGCACGCCGACCTGCAACGCTTCGGCAGCCGGGCCGTTATCGTGTGCGGCATCGAAGCACATGTGTGTGTCCTGCAAACGTGCCTGGACCTGGCCGAGGGTGGTTACATCGTGGCGATGGCAACCGACGCCATCGGCTCGCGCCGCGCATTCGACCAGCAGATAGCCGAACAACGCCTTGCCCAGGCAGGGATCATCCCCATTACTGTTGAGTCTGCAGCGCTTGAACTGGTCGGCGAAGCAGGTACCGCTCGATTCAAGGCAGTCTTGCCCATCATCAAGTAGCCCATAATACCAATCATAAAAATTTCTGATGGGATTTGGTCCGTTAGTTGTTCATTGAGTCATGACCAACATAAACAAGGGGGTTTTTCATGACTGATCAGGCACCAAACGGCGCGGGAACAAGTGGCAAGGGTCCGAAGTGATCCTGGCCACGAACAAGGACCGTCGCGAGGACGGGTCGCGCAGGAGGGCATCACGCACATCAGTTGGCACAACGTGTGTCTCGATGCCGAACATATTCAAAGTGTCTGGCGAGCACCATGACTGAACCGACAGGATTAATTATGATTTGGTATAATCCGAGATTGCCTCTGTACGATCGTTCGGATAGGCTTAATCCGGCATTGGATGATGGATGTCCACTTATCTAATCGTATAAGGAGCCTTTGGCATGCTAGAAGCCTATGAAGAGTTGAAACAGGTGATCGCAGACGCCGAGGACGATGTGCGACGTGCTGCCGGCGGCAACAAGGCTGCTGGTACCCGTGTCCGCAGGACGATGCAAGATGTCAAGAACAAGGCCCAAGCACTTCGCGTTAAGGTACTGGAAAACCGCCAGGCAGAAGGCGGCGCATCCTAACCTGCGTTTTGACAAGGTCTTAAAGCTAAGCGAGAAGGAGGTATACCACGCATACACCCGTGGTGTTAACTTCTGCGCTAAACCAGCGCTGTGTCTATAAGTAATTGATATAACAAAAGTTGCAATTATTAATGGCGCCCCCTCTGCTGTTTGACATCACCAAGATCGATCTGGACCAAGTCCAGGTAGACACCGAGGGTATTGAAAAGGTTAATCCACACCGTGGTGACATGCGCATGCTAGACGCGATCATCAATTTCGATCGTGATCGCAGCGCGGTCTTGGCCTATAAGGATGCCCGCCAGGACGAGTTCTGGGTTCCCGGCCACATTCCCGGCCGGCCTCTATTTCCCGGCGTGCTCATGATCGAGGCCGGTGCCCAACTGGCCAGTTGGTTGATCCACCAGATTTTTGACGATTACCCCTTCCTCGGATTTGTCGGCTGCGATGAGGTCAAATTCCGCGGCCAAGTCGTGCCCGGCAATCGACTATATCTACTGGGGATATCTACTTCATTTAAGAGGCGTCGTTCCATCTGCTCGTTACAAGGCGTGGTCAACGGCAACTTGGTCTTCGAAGCGAAAATAACAGGCATGCCGGTGTAACCAGTAACCCCCACCTGTACCGAGGCGTAATTGACCGCGCACAACGGCGCAGCTATGCTTTGGCCCCAATTCGCAGACTGAGGCACAGCGAAATGGACATCGGTCGATGGAACGATAACACCCTTGCGAAAAAGGATTTATCGCGTGGCAATTCTTGCCGAAACCAGCAGCGGACTGGGAGCTGTCGGGCCACTGATGTTTTACATTTTTGCGCTGCTGGTCTGTATCAGTTCATGGGCAATCGTGCTTGGCCGCAACATCGTGCGCATGGCTGTATACCTGCTGCTGACACTGGGTGGTTCGGCAGGAATGTATTTCATGCTCGAGGCTGAATTCTTGGCCGCCATTCAACTTATAGTTTACTCTGGGGGCACGCTGATCCTAATCATCTTCGGCGTCATGCTCACCAGCAAGAATCCGTTTGCGCATTTGCAGGTGCAACTGTGGGAGAAGATTGTGGCCATTGGTTTGGCGTTGGCAATTGGGGGACTAGTTCTTTTTGCTCTGGTCCGCACGCCCCATGTGATCAACGCTAACCAGCTTATGGCCAGCAGCGGGTACGACCAGGTGCACGCGATCGGTCAGGGATTACTATCCACCCAATTGGTAGCGTTTGAGGTCGCCGGTGTGTTGCTGCTGGTGGTCATGGTCGGGGCCGCATACATGGCCCGGCGAAGGCGAAACAGTTAAACGGCCACATGCTGGCCGGTTAGGGGCAAGCCCGAACATGTTTCAAATCGGCGCCACGCATTTCGTACTCGTTTCCATCATTGTGTTTGCAGCCGGCGTGGCTACGGTACTGACTAAACGTAACGCCATCGGCATTCTGATCGGCGTCGAGTTGATCATCAACGCCGCAGCCATCAATCTGGTGGCGTTTAACCGCTACGTCTGGGGCCAGGGCGAGGCCGGACCAGCGCTGGATGGCCAGATGTTTGCGATATTCGTCATCGTGGTCGCTGCCGCGGAAGCGGCGATCGCTCTGGCGGTATTTTTAAATTTCTACAACAACTTCAGCTCCATCGACGTTGAACGCGCCGACGAGTTGAAGGGCTGACACGACAGGCCCATGACGCCGCAAACACAAGAACTGATCCGAAACTGTCTCGTAGGCGCAACGCTGCTGCCGCTGCTCTCTTCGGCAGTGCTGATCCTAATCGGTAAAAGGTGGCTGGGCCGCTGCGTCAGCAGCTGGGGCGCAACCCTGGCCATGGGCGCATCGATGGCGATGGCGATCATCGCCTTGGCTGCCTGGATGCGGGCTATCCATCCACAACCCATCCTCTGGCAGAAGAACTGGATTCCCATACCCGGCAACGACACCGGTTGGCTGCACCTGGGCTTGCTGGCCGACAGTTTGACCGTCGTGCTAATGGTCATGGTCAGCGGCATCTCGTTTCTCGTACACCTCTACAGCATCGGTTACATGAAAGGCGATGACCGTTTCGAGCGTTTTTTCGCTTATCTTTCCCTGTTTACTTTCTCGATGCTGGGCATCGTCACCGCCGCCGGGCTGACCCAGCTTTTCGTAATGTGGGAACTGGTGGGCCTGACCAGCTATCTGCTGATCGGTTTCTGGCATGAGCGACGTGGACCACAACTGGCCAGCAAGAAAGCGTGGGTGATGAACCGCATCGGTGATGCCGGGTTCATCATCGGCTTTGGCATTCTCTTCTTTAAACTGAGCGGTAATGTCCTGTTGCCCGCTGCGCAGGGGGCGTTGTCATCCAGTGACTCGTTGGTAACCATGTTTGGCGCCATCGAGCAGGTGCTGGCAACGGAAAGCGACGCGGTTGGCGTGACCTACTCGTTTACCAATCCCCCATTGTGGCTGACAGCCGCCGGCATCGCCCTGTTTTTCGGCGCTATCGGCAAAAGCGCACAGTTTCCCCTGCACACCTGGCTGCCCGACGCCATGGAAGGGCCCACACCCGTCTCGTCGATCGTCCACTCGGCCACCATGGTGGCCGCAGGCGTTTACCTGACGGCGCGTATCTACCCGATCCTCACGCCTGGCGCCCACCTGTTCGTCGCCACCATCGGTTTGATCACGCTGGTCATGGCCGCCGCCATGGCCATGGTGATGACCGACATCAAGCGCGTACTGGCCTACTCGACGCTCTCCCAACTGGGCTACATGATCCTGGCCCTCGGCGCCGGCGCCTACAGCTTTGCCCTGTTTCACCTGGTCACGCATGCCTTCTTCAAATGCTGCCTGTTCCAGTGCTCTGGATCGATCATTAACGCCGCCCATCACGAGCAGGACATGCGCCAGTACGGTGGACTGGGCCGGAAGTTGCCCATCACCACCTTCTGTTACTTCGTGTGCACGTTGGCAATTGCCGGCGCATCTATCCCCTGGACTGTTTGGGGCATCAGCGGTTTCTACTCCAAGGACGGCATTATCGCCGGCACGGTCAATTACGGCCACGCTATGCACGAGATGCTCGGCATTTGGGCCCATCTCTTCTGGCTGGGCCCGACCGTCGTCGCCTACGTCACCGTTTTCTACATGGCCCGCAGTTTTTCACTAACGTTCCTTGGCAAACCACGCAACCAGGACCTGTACGCCCATGCCCACGAAGCGCCGTGGACCATGCTGCTGCCGCAACTGTGCCTGGCCGCCATGGCCGTGCTCACCGCGCCTTTTATCCTGGGCTTTTGGAAAGACCTGATCGTCATCTCCGAACCACAAGTGGCGTGGATGCAGACCGCCGCCAATCTTGAACATGGCCACGCCATGGAAGCCACCCATGGTTACCTGCTGCACGGCCTGGCCTGGATCATCATGCTGGTACTGGGCATCGTCATGTACCTGCCCGGCATGGCCGTCAGTAGCCACATCGTCAAGATCCCTCCCATCAACCTGCTCTACAAGTGGGCGCACAACAAGTTCTACTTTGACGGCTTATACGACATCTTCACTGTGAACCTGTTCAAATTTATCGCCCTGATCGCCGGCACGTTCGACAAGTACATCGTGGATGGCCAGATCGGCACCATCTGGCCCGGTCTGGTCAACGGCCCAGCGCTACTGATAAAGAAAATCGCCAACGGTATCGGTCTGTTCGACAACAAGGTGGTCGACGGCATGGTCAACGGGGCGGCCAACGCAGCCCAGAGCGGCGGGCAACTGCTGCGCAACGCCCAACCTGGCCGTGTTCGCGTTTACGTGCTGCTGCTGTTTACCGCCGCGGCTTTGATCGCCTTTGTCGTGCTTACCACCGTCACGGTCAATGCAAGCCAACCGTAAGAAAAACTGGAACGACGCCGGCTAACGACAAAACTGGAACGACGACATGGATTCACCCTTCTACACATCGGTTCTCAACTGGATGATCTTCGTCCCCTCGATCGCTGCGCTGCTGTGCCTGATCGTGCCGAGCCCGCAGGCGGCGCGTTACACGGCGTTACTCGGTGCCGTTGTGACGTTGCTGCTCAGCATCGTGCTGCTGATCGGCTACGACTTTAACGCTGGCGGCGTGCAGTTTTTAAGCCAGACCGGGTGGATTGACGCAATCAACGTCGAGTACCGCACCGGAGTGGACGGCCTGTCATTGCCGCTGGTATTGCTGACCACCGGCCTTTCAGTGCTGATCGTCCTTGCCGGCTGGAGGATCGACAAGGCGGTGAAAGCCTACAACGCCCTGTACATGTTCCTGCTCACTGGCATGCTCGGCGTATTCCTGTCATTGGACATGTTCCTGTTCTACATGTTTTTTGAGGTCTCGCTGCTGCCCATGTATTTCCTGATCGGCGTCTGGGGCGGACCACGCAAAGAATACGCGGCCATCAAGTTTTTCCTCTACACGCTGCTGGGTTCAATCTGCCTGTTGATCGTTATGCTGGGGTTGTATTTTTACACGCCTCAGGCGACCAACGCTACCGGCAATACGTGGGACATGATCGCCCTCAAGTCACAGCCGGTCAGCGAGTTGTTCCGCCAAGGTGGCCCATACTGGACCTTTGCTCAATGGGCGTTCTGGCTGACGTTGGTTGCTTTCATGATTAAATTGCCCGCTGTACCGTTTCACACTTGGCTGCCCGATGCACACGTCGAAGCGCCGACGCCGATCTCCATGGTGCTGGCCGGAGTGCTGCTGAAGATGGGCGGCTACGCCATGATGCGCATCACTTATCCGCTGTTCCCCGATGCGGCCCAACTGTTCTGGGTCTACGTCGCCTCGCTGGGCGTACTGGCCATCATCTACGGTGCCCTGTGTTCCATGGCCCAGGTGGACTGGAAAAAACTGGTCGCTTATTCCTCAGTCAGCCACATGGGCTACGTTATGCTCGGCCTGGCGGTATTGACCGAAGTCGGTTTCAGCGGCGCCTATTTCCAGATGATCGCCCACGGCATCTCTAGCGCCATGATGTTTTTCCTCGTCGGCGTGGTTTACGACCGCGCCCACCACCGCGACCTGAACCGCTTCGGTGGCCTCTGGCTTAAATGGCCCGGCTATGGCGGCTGGGCGATGGTCGGCTTCTTTGCCGGCATGGGCCTGCCCGGCCTGTGCGGGTTCATTGGCGAAATCATGGTGCTGCTGGGCACGTTCAAGGCAGCTGCACCCGGTGGCGTTGGCGCCAATAACGTCGCCACGGTCTACACGCTGGGTATCCTCGCCGCCTCCGCCGTCGTTTTGACTGCCGGTTATATCCTGTGGATGTTCCAGCGCGTGTATATGGGATCGCCCAAGGACGAATACAAAGATTACGCGCCAGTGATGGGACGCGAGTATTTCATCATGGCCACGCTGGGCATTGCCGCGTTCGTGTTCGGCATCGTGCCTTGGCTCGTGTTCGCCATCACCGACACCACGTTCAGTTCGCTGATGCAATTACTCCGTCAGGGATTGGCCATGCAATAGCCGGCCGCAAGGAAAGGTGTAAACCAACAGCGTGAATGTAACTCTGCCCACTTGGGATGAACTTCGGCTCGTCGGCCCGGAAATCTGGCTGACCCTCACAATGTGCGCTGTGGTGATCGTGCCCTTTATCCGCCGCCGCAGCATTGTGCTGCCGGTCGTCATCACCTTGCTCGGCTTGGCGTTGGCGTTGGTTTCGGCCTTGCCCCTAGGCCCGCAACACATCAACGTAGGCGCTGCCTCGCTGGTCTTCTCGGGCGCACTGGCCATCGATCCGTTCAGCCAATTTTTTAAAGTGCTGCTGCTTGTTTTTGTCATCTTCATTGTCGCCCAGTGGCTGATGACCTCTCGCCACGAAATGGACGAACGCGATGCGCCTGATTTTCTCTGCCTGCTGCTGGGCGCCACGTTGGGCATGGCGTTGATGGCGTCGGCGACCAACCTGCTGACCATCTTCATTGCCATGGAAACCGCGTCGCTGCCCAGCTTTGCCCTGGCCGGCTTCGCCAAGCACCGGCGCCGTTCGACGGAAGGATCACTAAAGTACGTGTTGTTCGGTGCTGCGGCCAGCGCCGTCGGCCTTTACGGCATGTCATTGCTCTACGGCGCGGCCGGCAGCCTCGACTTGGGCACCATCGCCAGTCAAGCTGCAGACGGTGGCATGACACCCATGTTCGCCATCGGACTGGTGGCCATGTTTAGCGGCATCGCATTTAAACTCTCGGCCGTACCCCTGCACTTTTGGTGCCCCGATGTTTTTGAAGGCGCCCCGATCGAGGTCGCCACGTTTCTATCAGTGGCATCCAAGGGGGCCGGGCTCTGCCTACTGCTGCGTATCGTCTCGGCGTTCGGAGCCGCCGGCCCGCAGGTCGGACTGACCACCGGCATCGCTATTCTCGGCGCCGTCACTGCCACATGGGGTAATCTCGTCGCCCTGCACCAGACCAACATCAAACGACTGCTTGCCTACAGTTCCATCGCCCACGCCGGATACATGATCATGGCTGCCAGTTTGACGGGACTTGGACCCGACTCAACCGTGGCTGGCGCTATCCTT
>Ga0310124_10003147_pt1 | contig 11196 bp, 11 predicted proteins | sample CB11b_AW_Bot5_MG_FD_203507 | JGI IMG/M metagenome (GOLD analysis project Ga0310124, IMG submission 203507) | Marine microbial communities from Western Arctic Ocean, Canada - CB11b_AW_Bot5 | ecosystem: Environmental > Aquatic > Marine > Oceanic | place: Canada: Western Arctic Ocean | collected...
TAGCAAGGGCGTGCCGGTGGTTGCGGTGCCCAAGACAATGGACAACGACGTGCGTAATACCGAATACTGCATAGGCTTTTCAACGGCGATGACGCGAGCGGTGGACACGATTACTCGTTTGCGCACGACGTTGGGCTCGCACGAGCGGATCGGCGTGTTTCGGATTTTTGGGCGCGATGCCGGGTTTACGGCGTTGTACGCAGCCTACGTCACAGCTATCCGCTGCTGTATTCCCGAAGCAAAATTCAGCCTTGAAAAGCTGGTCGATCTAATCGTGCAGGACAAGCGCGACAACCCCAGCCAGTACGCCATGGTACTGTTGTCCGAGGGGGCAACATGGACCGGTCGCAGCGTTGAGTTGTACGGTTCACCGGATTTGTACGGCCATCGCAGGAAAGTCAATATTGCCGAATCATTTGCGGAGAAGTTGGAGCAGATAGCAGACGAGAAGGCGACAGTCACCGACTTGACTTATGAGCTACGCAGCGGCGATCCGGATTTTTTGGACAAGATGGTGGCCACTGCGTTTGCGACAATGGCGTTCGACTGCGCTGCCAGCGGCGCCATGGGCAGGATGACGGCGATCCGTAACGGCTGTTACACGGACGCGGACATTCCTGACACGGCACTGGGCCCGCGCACAGTGGATGTGGCGGCGATGTACGATCTGGATCGATTTCGCCCAAATTATGCGACGAAGCGTGGCCTGCCGATCTTCATGATGCGCGCGTGACCGGTTACCAGCCGATACACTGCGGCGATGATAGTTATTGATGGGGCGAATGATTCGCTGCTGTTGGTGCGTCAGCCGGACCATGCGGAGACCTGTGCGGCGTTGGCGGCGTCATGGCGGCGGCCGGCAGGCATTGAAGCGGGCATGTGGTTGCGGTTCGTGGAGGCGGTGCGCCGCCATGACGATGGTTGGTGTGACACGGAGCAGTTGCCGTCGCTGGATGGCGACGGCAGGCCTTGCGATTTCAAGACGATTGAGACCGCCCAGCACGTGCGAATCTGGCAGCGTGGCGTGGAACTGGCCGGCGACGATGCGTACGTTGCCCTGCTGATCGCGTTGCACGCGAGGTGGTTGTATACGCATGTGGTGCAGGACAATCTTGCAGACAAGCGTCAGGCCCAGGCGTTTGTGGATCAGATCACGTTACGCATAGATGAGCTGGTTTTGCAGTCAGGCGCGGCAACGCAGGCGCAGCGTCTGGCGGTGCAGCCTCGCCTGCTGTCTGCGGCGCAGCGGCTGCTTTCATTCTTTGATGCATTGTCGTTGTCGATGATCGGCGCTGTAATGTGGTTTGATCACAGCGATAAGCTGATGTTTGCCGACCGCACGGTCGAATTGACGATTGGGCCACAGCATGGCCTACCTTGCGATGGCCGATTGCATCTTGATCCATGGCCGATGTCGGTGCCGCAGGTGCCATTGGCAACGCGGGCGACGCGCCTTGGCCGGCGATCTTTTGCCGACGAAAACGAGTTGTCCGAGTCGATCAATCGGGCGGGGGAGACAGAATTAAAATGGAGGATTGTGCCAGGCTGAGTAGATGGCAGGGTCTTGTTATACTCGTGGGCTGCCATACCTAGAGAAGGAAGCCACCATGGCCGACAAGATTCAAGGGATTTTCTGCCCGCACATGGTGCCGCTGGATGCGGCCAATGCGATCGACGAGACCGAACTTCGCCGTTTGGTGGACTACCTGGTCGAACACGGGATCACGGGTCTGTACCCCAATGGTTCGACGGGCGAGTTCACGCGTTTGACGGAGTCGGAGCGTCGCCGCGTGATCGAAGTTGTGGCTGATCAAACCCGCCGCGCCGGGCGCAGTGTGCCGGTGCTGGCCGGCGCGTATGAAGCCAACATCGACATGACCGTAGATACCATGAACTACTACGCGGACCTGGGCTGTCGCGCCGGGGCGGTGATCGCTCCTTATTACTACCCGATGAGCCAAGACAGCGTGCGCACGTATTTTGAGGAGTTGGCCGAACGGTCGCGATTGGACTTGGTGATGTACAACATTCCACAGTTTACCAACGAGATCGCGGTCGACACGGTTGTGTCCCTGTGCCAGCATCCGAGGATCGTGGGCATCAAGGACTCGTCGCGGGACTTTCCCAGATACATTGTCACCATGCACAAGGTGCGCCCACTTCGACCGGAGTTTACATTTTTGATCGGCTGTGAAGAGATCCTGGTGCCATCGGTCATCATGGGCGGCGACGGCGGGACGATTGCAACCTCGGGCGTAGTACCGGAAGTCATCATGAAGATGTACAACCTTGCCCGGGAAGGGCGGATCGAGGAGGCGAGCAAGATTCAGTACCAGGTGCTCGACCTGATCGCAGTGATGCTGACGGGCGCCGACTTTCCGGAAGGCTTCCGCGCAGGCATGACGGTACGCGGGTTCAACATGGGTCGTGGCCGCCAGCATCAATCGGCGGCGTCGCAGTTGAACATCGAAAGTATCACCCGCACGATCCAGTGCATGGTTGCCGAGCACGGTCTGGTTTCCCCGCCGGCCGGAGGGTGCGACCTGGCCAACGTGGACGAACAGACGGTGCAACAGATTGTTAGCCGTGTGATCGCGCAACTGGACCGGTGATGCCCAGGCGGACTGTGATTGACCAGAAGAGACGACTAAACCCTGGCAAGTAAACTGTACAACGTTGCGATGGTTGAAGTGGTCGGCCTGTCGATCGCGTTGGTCATTGCCGACCAGGCGGTCAAGGCTGCCAACGTGCGCATCGTCGGTGTAGAGGGCGACGCGGGCCGGCAATGTTTGATCAAAATGGTCGGTGACTCCGAGAACGTGCGGCGGGCCGTGGAGGTGAGCCGGCAGGTGGCCCAGGAGATGCACGCCAAGTGTACGGCGACGACGCTGCTGCGTTTTGCCGATAGTGATGCCGTGCCACTGATTGATACCGATCAGGAGTACAGCACGATTTCAGAAGGCTACCTGCACTTATTGCCGAAAGAAGACCAAGACGAGAAAGGATCAAAGATGGAAGCGTTGGGCTTGCTGGAAACCCAGGGGCTGACAGGTGTGATCGAAGGTGCCGACGCCATGCTCAAGGCGGCGAGTGTGGAGTTGGTGGGCAAGGAGAAGATCGGCGCTGCTCATGTGACGGTCATGGTGCGTGGCGATGTGGCGGCGGTGACTGCGGCTGTGGATGCTGGCAGCGCCGCGGTGGGGAAAATAGGCACACTGGTAGCCGCCCATGTCATCCCCCGGCCTCATGATGAGTTGGCCAAGTTGTTGCCGTGATGGCGCTGCCATCTATGTAGGTAGTTTTGCTTCGCCTTTGAGCAGTTGTTCGGCTTGGGCAACAATGCCCAAGGGGTCGCCTGCCTTTTCCTGTTGCCGCAACTGCCGCATGATTTTGACGCGAAGTGCGTTGCAGGCCGGCTTATCGCTGGGACGGGTCTTGGGCTGCTGGCGCAGGTAATCAGCCACATCCAGTAGCATCCATGCGGCGGACTCAATCCTGTCAATCTCCACGTTTACCTATGCCTTTCCGTGTGGCTGGAATGCAGTAGACCAGCGGGCATTGCTGCGACAAGCGCCCTTTTCGACCTTGTCCAGAAACGGCACGGGCGAAAAGCGATACCTAAGTATAGGCGCGTAAACGGGCAAAGGCGCGTACATATTTTCGCCGCCCCGCAGGTGGAGAACTTCGTGCGACGCGTTAAAAGAGTGGGTTATGCCCGTGGGCGTGCGCCCCTTTGACGGGCAAGCATTCTGGCGCGTTTCAGTACCTTGATCAGCATTGGTTGGGTTAGTTTTCCCGTAAAGGTGTTTTGCTGGCTGGGGTGGTAGGAGCACAAAATCACTGGCGCGTCAGGGATGCGGTGCTCGGACCCATGGGCGAAGGGATAAGCGGCTCGCGTGTGGATCCAGTCGCGGCGCTGATACATCTTGAGCGCGCTGTCCATGGCGATTCGTCCCAAGCAGAGGATCACTCGCAGGTCGGTCATCAAGTCAAATGTCTGATCGAGCCAGCTTGCGCAGTTGTCCAATTCCTCTCGAGTGGGTTTGTTGTCGGGAGGCGCGCAGTGGCAGGCGGCGGTGATCAGTGCGTCGTGCAGTGCAAGACCATCATCAGCGCAGGTGGCGTGAAACTGGTTGGCGAAGCCGGTTTCGTACATGGCGCGGTAGAGAAAATTGCCTGATTGATCGCCCGTGAACATGCGGCCGGTGCGGTTGGCTCCGTGCGCCGCCGGTGCCAGGCCGAGGATTAGTAGCCGGGGATTGGTGGTGGTGTCGGCGAAGTTGGGCACTGGGCGGGCCCAGTAGTTGCTGTCGCTGAACCGGGCCGGTTTTTGCAGGGCCGATCGGCGACAATGGTCGATCAGTCGAGGGCAGCGACGACAGGTAACGATCCGTTTATTGAGTAGTGACAAGGAGCGAGGTTTTGGCATAGGCGACGCTAATTTCGCTGTCGGACCAGCATCGCCATCAGCCGGCCGTGGTCGTAGCCGATGTCGGTCACCGTGCGCGTGTCCGAGGGAATCAAGCTGGCAATTTTCTCTACCGCGCCATGTACGAAACCGGCGTTGCCCACCGCCGCCACGTAACAGTTGGTCATCCAGTCACCGAAGCAGAAGGTTTCAATGCTCAATGGACTGGGCATCGCCGCGATCATATCATGATGGATCATGACATTCGCCATGGATGAATCACTGTCGTTCGCGGACCACTTCGTGGAGTACGGCTTCGCCGTGGTCAAGGGCCTCGTGGACCATGAGTTCTGTGACGAAGCGCTGGATGAAGTGCGCCGCATTTTGGCTGACGATCGTCCGCTGTATGAATGGGACGAGGAGAAACCCGGTACTCGCTACGACCTTCAGTGGTATGAAGACATGGGGCGCATCGAGCAATCCGGGCGCAACGCGGTCCTGGAGAAGCTTTACGAGCAGCCAAGGCTGCGCGCCGCCTGGAGCGAACTGCATGGCGGCGACAAGTGGGACGGCGTGCGCAATTACCACCTTTTCCTGAAGTGTTACAACCCCCAACCCAAGCAGCTCCGTGAAGGGGCGCACATCGATTTTCATGCGCCGCCGGTCCCCGTGCTGTATCGTGGGTTCTCTTTTCAGGTCGCGCTGGTCGATACCGAGCCGGGCAGCGGGAATTACCTGGCGTATCCGGGCACGCACAAGACGAATCAGAAATGGATCGTGGAGCACCCGGACCTGCACATCAACCAGAACGTTCAGGATGTGCTCGGCCCGGACGTGGAGCCTTACGAGTTCGTGGCCGAGGTGGGCGACGTGCTATTCGTGCACTACCTGACGTTCCATTCAGGCAGCGCGTGCCATTCGACCAACCGTTTGCCGCGCATCGGTCTGCACGTCGAATGCTTCCGCCCAAACTGGCTGACCTCGATCGACTCGGCTGACCCGGCTCTCAGCCCGTGGGAACGCAGCCTCGCGCACAATGGACCGTACGAAGCAAGCGCTGCCGAAGCAGAGTACCAGGCCAAGGAACGCCAGCGCATCATGACGCTACTGGACGAGCAGGGCATCGACGTGGACGAGAAGTGGCGACACTATTCCGACTGGCCCGTGCCGCCGATTCTGTAGGCCATGGCATCTACGCTACCCACTCGAACACTTGGCCGAAACGGTGAACAGGCGACGGTGATTGGCCTGGGCTGTGTCTGGTCGGATCGAGAATCGTTGGATACCGGCGCCGCTACGGTCCGGCGCACCCTGGATCTTCGACTTTAGACTTACCTGCAGGCGGACAATAGCCAATAAGGTCAAGTTTGCAGGTACAACTCTCAGGTAACTTTACCATGCCTCTGCGTTGGGTCATCGCTGGCCTTGGCCGATGCAGGGTTCCTGCCAAGTTTGTCATTGCCCGTTATTCGATCAGTGCATGAAGATTGAGTGTGCGTTTGGACCTTGGCAATGAATCGTTGTGGCGCTGATGGGGGCCGCTACAATGCTCCGTGATGAATGCGATTTGCCAGCACCAGTACGAAAATGGGTTGTGGTTGGTGGCCGAACCGATCGGTCACGCCCAGTCGCTGGCGATGACCTTTCAATTGCCGTCGGGTGTGGTGTTCGAGCCGGAAGGCCAACAGGGCGTGGCTGCCCTTCTGGCGGAGATGATCTGCCGCGGCGCCGGCGATCTGGATGCCAAGGCCCACAGCGATGCCCTCGATCAACTCGGCGTACAGCGGGGCAGCGAAGTGGAAACACGCCACCTACGCCTCGGTGCGACGATGCTGGGTTCAAAACTGGGTGATACGCTGGGCTTGCTGACCGACATGGTTCGCCGGCCCATGCTAGCTGAGCAGTCTCTGGGGCCGACACGCGATCTGGCGCTGCAATCACTGGATGCCTTGGAAGATGAGCCGCAGCAGAAGGTATTTCTGGCATTGAAGGCCCGCCACTTTCCCCAGCCCATAGGCCGGTCACCGTTGGGTACGCGGGCGGATATCGAATCCTTGAGCTTGGCGCAGGTGCGGCAATACTGGCAGGATTCGTTTGTGCCCGGCGGCGCCGTACTCAGCTTTGCCGGCAAGTTTAACTGGTCGCAATTGAAGGATCAGGTCGGCCAGTTGCTGGGCGATTGGCAGGGCTGTCGCGACGACGTGGCCGAGACTCGGGCGCCGCCGCAAGGTTACTACCACGATATGGCCAAGACGTCGCAGGTGCATATCGGCTTGATGTATGACACGCTGCCGGAACGAGATGAGCGTAGCGTGATGTGTCGGGCAGCGGTGGCGGTGCTCAGCGGGGGCATGAGCGGAAGGCTGTTTACCGAGGTGCGTGAAAAGCGGGGATTGTGCTACGCGGTGTATGCCGCCTATGCGGGGCAGCGCGATCGTGGAGCGGTGATCAGTTACGCCGGCACCACCACGCCTCGGGCGCAGGAAACGCTTGACGTGCTGGCAGGCGAACATCGCCGATTGGGAGACGGGATCGAAGACGATGAATTTGAACGGGCCATCGTGGGAATGAAGTCGCATCTGGTGATGCAAGGTGAATCGACGAGCGCAAGGGCGCGGGCGATTGCGGCCGATCAGTACATTTATGGCAAGCCACGCAGCCTCGAGGAAGTGGCGGCGCAGGTTGACACGGTAACGGTTGACAAGTTGCGGTCCTTCGTGGCCGAGCAACGGCCCGGGAACATGACCATCGTCACGGTCGGCCCCGACGCACTGAAGATAGGCTGACCAGTTTGATTCACGGCCGTTGTCCAAGCCGCTTTCAGGTAGTAATCATTCATGCGTATCTTGATCACAGCCGGGCCGACGTGGGAGCGGGTCGATGCTGTGCGTTATATCGGCAACCGGTCTAGCGGCAAGTTGGGCGTAGCGTTGTCGCAAGCGGCGGCAGGTGCGGGCCATACGGTGACGCTGCTGGCCGGTCCGCAGGTTGCCGAGCCGATGTGGCCGGACGGTTGTGAAACATGTTGCGTGCACCGTTTCGAGTCGTGCGATGATCTGCGGCACTTGGTTGGCGAGCACTTTTGCAGTCACGATGTACTGGTCATGGCCGCAGCTGTGGCAGACTATCGGCCGTCGCAGGTGATCGACGGTAAGCGGCCTCGGCAAGATGATGAGGGCAGCGAATCCGGTGCGTGGGATTTACGCCTTGTACCGACGCCGGATCTGGTGGAGGAAGTTGTCAAGGGGAAGCGTGCCGATCAGCGTGTCGTCAGTTTTGCACTGGAGGATTCGGCTGTTTTGGAGCAGCGGGCGTTGGCAAAACTGGTGAGCAAAGGTGTTGACGGGATCGTGGCCAATCCCTTGGAAACGATAGGTGCCAATGAAATCCAACCCGTGTGGATTGCCGCCGACGGGTCTCGCGACATGCCGGGGCGCATGGACAAGTCCGACTTTGCCTACTGGCTGATGGAAAAAATTAAGCGCCTGTAAATTAGATTCTCACGGGCAGGTGCTGGCGTGTCCGGTTACGACTGCTCGTTCGTCTGTTTGGGCATGCGACGGCGTGGGCGGATGATGAGCTTGATGGGAACCTCGGCGAAAGGGACCTCGTCTCGCAGCCGACCGAGTAGGAACCGCTGGTAGGTATTGTCGAACAGCTCGGGCTGGTTTACGAACAGGCCAATGGTGGGCGGGTACGTGCTCAGTTGGGTCACGTAATAGATTTTGGGGCGTCTGCCCGATCGGGAGACGGGGCCGTGGCCGGTAACGATCGATTCAACCAGGCGGTTGAGCTGGCCGGTGGAGATGCGGTGTCCGGCCTGCTGGTAGAGGTTGAGCGCCATGGCCGCCACGTCGCGCACTCCCTCATCGCGGGTGGCACTGATAAACGCGATGGGTGCAAACGACAGTCCCTTGAGCGTGTCGTCAAGGTATTCGAGATATTGTTCTTGCGTGTGATCGGTCTCGGCCAGGTCCCATTTGTTGACGACGATGACGCAGGGCTTGTGGTGCCGCATGATTTCGCCGGCCAGCTTGGTGTCGACTTGGCTGACGGGTACCGAGGAGTCGATAAGCAGCAGGACAACATGTGCCCTGCGGATGCTGCGCAGAGCGCGATGATGGCTGTAGAACTCGACATCTTCGCGGATGCTTTTTCGCTTACGCGCTCCGGCGGTGTCGATGGCAGTAAAGGCTCGGCCATCGAAATCGAAGTGGACGTCGACCGCATCGCGGGTGGTCCCTTCAGTTTCACTGACGATGACTCGCAGTTCACCGGCAAGGGTGTTGACGAGCGTGCTTTTGCCGGCGTTGCGTTTGCCTACGATAGCAAGGAGAACGCCGGCGTCCGTAGATGTGTGCGTTCTGGGTTCACCGGCGTCTGGTATTTGGCCAATACGGCCTCGGATAGTTTCCAGTAGGTCCGCCTTGTGGCGGCCACTGGTCGCCGAGACCATGGTCGGTTCGCCCAAGCCTATTTGCAGGGTTTCGTACGCTTCGGGTTCGTGGCTGGGCCCGTCCACCTTGTTGGCGACAAGCAGGACCGGTGTTTGGCCTGCCTCGCTACGCAGCAGTTGGGCCACTTCACGATCAAGAGGCAGCAGGCCACTTTGGGCATCCGTGACGAAAAGGATCAAGTCAGCCTCGGCGATGCCGATGGCAATCTGCTGTTCCACTTCGGCGGTAAGGTTTTGACTGTCTTCGATACCGTAACCGCCGGTGTCGATCAGCTCGATGGCTTGCCTGTCGCCGCTGTCGTTGTCCGGCAGTTGCACCATGGCGCTGACACGGTCGCGAGTGATGCCCGGCGTCGCGTCCACGATACTGACACGACGGCCGGCCAGCAGGTTCAGCAGGCTGGATTTGCCCACATTGGGCCGCCCTACGATGACCACCTTCGGTATCATGGTCAGATTCTAATCACCTACGCCGCGTTAGGTGTGGTCTTTGAAATAAAAGGTTGCGGTGCTGGTGCGGCAAAAATCAATTCTTTTGCTGTCGTTGACGTTTTTGCCACAGTTGCTCGGCTTCGGGACGTCGGGCGTACAGGGGGATGAGGCCCATGGCTTCGCTGAAGCGGTTTTGTTGGGCAAGGGCGTGGCCGAGCCGCCAGACTTGCTCGCTGCGCGGCATGGCCAGTTGCGGGTCGAGCAGTTGGACATTTTCCGGCCAGGGATATTCGGGCAGGCAGCTACCCATAAGTGCAAGGGGGCGAGGCGCAGTTTTGAGCAATTGATGGGGCGTGAGGTGATCGGGACTGGTCGTCGATTGCCAACCCTTACCTGTGCGACTGTAGATACCGGTGTACATGCTATCGGGCTTGATGTCGAGACAAACAGCGACGTGTTCGTGCTCGGCCGGTGCGTTTTGCACGATGACGTCGAGCGTCGGGACAGCAACGATAGGCGTTTTGAGTGTAAAGGCTAGCATCTTCGCGGTGGCGACAGCGATGCGCAGACCGGTGAAAGAGCCAGGACCGATGGACAGATATATCTGGGTGAGTTGCTCAGGTTTGGCGGCGTGTTTGCAAAAAATCCGGTCGATGCCAGCGGTCAACTCGACGTTGTGACGATGTGGCTGGTCGAGTTCGAGCGTGTCGAGAGTTGCAGCGTCAGCTCCGAGCGTGATCGAACCGTGGCGTGACGAGGTTTCGATCGCGAGGTTAAACGTTGGGGTGGACATGAGACTATTGTAACGGAGGAGGGCGGCCCAATGCCGTTAGTAATATTCAACCGCCAGCATCGTGAAGGCAACGAGATTGCCTACCGCATGGAGGATGATGGTAATGAGGGTCGAGCCTGTCATGTGTCGTATAACGCCGAGAAAGATGCCGATCAAGAAAACGACGAATATTTCATGGGCAGGGTAATAGAAATGCGACAGAGCGAAGATCAACGAGGTGATTATGACAGCGCCTGCGGGCCTAGCCGGTGAGTGGGCAATCCCGCGAAACATGAATCCGCGAAAGACAATCTCTTCAAGTAAGGGGGCCGCGACGACCAGCATCAGGAAGACCAACGGAGCCCATCGCGGATTGGCAAATATGGCAATGACGTCATCGTCGACGGGCCGATCAAGCACTTTTGCAATGAAGATTTCACCGGTGGCAACGCCTGCTAGAGCGATCGCCGACAGGACCAAATGACGAAGGCGAAATTGGCGTAGGTTGAGGTATCCCAAGGCGTTATGTGTGCGCCAATGGGCAAGGAATACGAGCAGCGATATACATGCTGCTGCTGCTGCGAGGTAGGTGATACAGTTCAGCGGCGCCATGTAGGGCTGTAGCGCTTTTGCGGCTTTCTCGGCGGCGAAAAACGGATGCGTGGGGAGCAGGGTGTCAATCAGGAGCATCGTGATGAGTGTGAAAACGATGGCAATGCCCACCGTGATGGCGGCACAGGCCATTGTCCAGCCCAGCGTTGCCCAGAATCCCCAGGGGCGAACGTCGATGGGATCACCTAAATGGCGCAGGTATTGAATCCACGGCGGCGACAGGCCGTGTTGGCGTGCGCCTTTGATGATGGTGTGCAGGTACCGCCATGACGGTGTAAACGGACCGTCGGGTTCAGGGTTGGCCAGGTAGGTGATGGCCTCGATGTTGTCTCCGTCACGCAACGCAACTTGTATCTTAGTGCGCGTGTACTCGCCGTCGGCAACGCCCTCGTAGTCGTCGAGGGCTTGGAGGTCACGGTCGGAGAGTTTGTAGACGGCCCCCTCGATGTGGGCTTCGTGGTCGGCAACGATGCCCGCCACGCCACCCTGCCACTGACTGTCGGGGCGGGGAAAGAC
>Ga0310124_10003149_pt1 | contig 11194 bp, 9 predicted proteins | sample CB11b_AW_Bot5_MG_FD_203507 | JGI IMG/M metagenome (GOLD analysis project Ga0310124, IMG submission 203507) | Marine microbial communities from Western Arctic Ocean, Canada - CB11b_AW_Bot5 | ecosystem: Environmental > Aquatic > Marine > Oceanic | place: Canada: Western Arctic Ocean | collected...
GCCCCGTGAAACGAGAGCTTGATCGCGCGGTCAAAACCGACCCGCAAGGCGTCCTTGCCTGCTTCACCCATTGGGTTCTGTCCTTATCCGTGGGATGCCGGCGAGAATGTGCGGTATTCTACTAGGGCGAACGTATCGGGCGCTGAAAAGAAACTCATCGCCATATGGGAAATCCGGGTCTAGCCAACATAATTGCCCGGCGGTGGCGATGGGTCGCACGGCCGCTATCATCTTGGCCTCTTCTGGTCCTGAACGGGTGGGTTCGATGTTGGAAACGATCTTCAAGGCCTACGACGTGCGCGCTGTCTATCCGGACGCGTTGAACGAGGCGATCGCCTGGAAGATCGGCTGCGCCACGGGCCGCTACCTGCGCGAACAGAACGACGGCCGGCCCGGCGAGGTGATCGTCGGTCGCGACATGCGCCGCAGCAGCCCGTCCCTGGCCCGTGCCCTGGGCGACGGCATTCGGGCCGCGGGGATGGACGTCGCAGACCTCGGCATGTGTGACACGTCGATGGTCTACTTTGCGATCAATCACCAGAGTGCCGTGGGCGGGATTCAGACGACCGCGAGCCACAACCCTCCGCAATACAACGGTTTCAAGATCAGCGGGCCTCAGGCTCGGCCAATCGGTGCCGACAGCGGCCTGGCGGCGATCCGGCAGATTGCCGAATCGCTTGAATCGCAGGAGAGCGCCGGACCGTCCGGCGCGTTCAGATCGCTCAATCTCTGGGATGCCTACCGCGACCACGTCCTTCGCTTTTTTCGGCCTCCGCAAACCGCGAAGCGGCCACTGAAAGTTTTTATCGACGCGTCAAACGGGATGGCCGGCCAGATGGTGCCGCGCGTCTTCGGCGACCTCGAAGGCATCGAGATCGTAGGGGTCAACTTCGAAACCGACGGCACGTTCGCCCACGAACCGAACCCGCTTGTGGCCGAGAACATGATCCCCACTCAGGAGGGCGTTCGTCACCACGGCGCGGCGCTTGGGGCGTGCTTCGACGGTGACGCGGACCGCTGCATGCTGACGGACGAAAAGGGCCAGATCGTCGGCTGCGACCATCTGACGGCACTGCTCGTGCAGCATTTCCTGGAACGGACGGACCCGGCCTGCGATGACTCGATCGAGGCCGTGATTCCGGGAACGCGCACGATCGTCTACGATCTGCGTTCAAGCAAGACGGTGCCGCAGACGATCCGGTCGCTCGGGGCCCAACCCCGTCGCAGCCGGGTGGGGCACGTGTTCATGAAGGCGGCATTGCGCGATTGCCGCGGGGTATTCGGCGGCGAGCTGTCCGGCCACTTCTATTACCGCGACAACTACTACACCGACTCCGGCGCCATCACGCTGGCGAGCGTTCTGTGGCTGCTCGGGCAGCGAGAGCAGGCCATGAGCAAGCTGATCGCACCCTTCAGGAAGTACCCGCAGAGCGGGGAGATCAACTTTCGCGCCGAAGACAAAGACGCGGTTCTGGCCGCGCTGAAGGATCGCTATGGGCAGACTGCCAGCATCGACGAACTGGACGGGGTGACGATCGATGCGTTCGACGCCGCGGGCTACTGGTTCAACGTGAGGCCGAGCAACACCGAGCCGCTGCTGCGTCTAAACGCCGAGGCGGCGGACCGTGCCACGCTGGAGGAACTGCTTGCCGAGATCAGCCCGCGACTGGGAGAGCCCGCGGAATAACTTTTATGCGGGTGCCCGAAAAGTAGGCTTGACGTGCCACGGTTGAAGGTCCGCGCCTAATCCGTTATCAATTGCGACGCGTGCCCCGACGGGCACGCCGGTGGGATTCCGCGACAACCCGCGCTGTCATAGACAGTTGCAGCCGCCATCGCCGTGATGCTCACGATGGTATCGACATTGCAGTCCCCTCCGTGCCCACGCCGCGCGGTCGGCCTTCGACGATCGGACAGACAAGATCCGCCTCGACTTCCATCAACCTATATTCCCGACGCCAAGAAAGGGGTACATCGTGACACCTAAAGAAGTACTTGCACTGGTCAGAGAAAAGGATGTCAAGGTCGTGGACCTTCGGTTCATGGACTTCCCGGGCACGTGGCAGCACTTCACGATTCCCGCCCAGGTCCTGGGCGCGGATTCGTTCGAGGATGGCCTGGGTTTCGACGGATCGTCGATCCGCGGCTGGAAGGCGATCAACGAATCGGACATGCTCGTCATGCCCCAGCCTCAGACGGCCTTCCTCGATCCGTTCCGGGAGGTGGCCACGCTGGTGATGATCTGCAACATCCAGGACCCGCTGACCCGGGAGGATTACTCGCGCGACCCGCGCAACGTCGCCCGCAAGTCGGTGGCGTACATGGAGAAGACCGGCATCGCCGACACGGCTTTCTTCGGTCCTGAAGCCGAGTTCTTCATCTTCGACAACGTTCAGTACGAGTCGAACGAGCACACCTCCTTCTATTCGATCGATTCGGTCGAAGGCGCCTGGAACACCGGGGCCGACGAGGGCCCCAACCTCGGTCACAAGCTGCGGTACAAGGAGGGCTACTTCCCGGTGCCGCCGTCCGACAGCCAGATGGACATTCGCACGGAGATGGTCCTGGAGATGATCGAGTGCGGCATCGACGTCGAGGCGCACCACCACGAGGTGGCCACGGGCGGCCAGGCCGAGATCGACATGCGCTTCAAGCCGCTGCTGGAGATGGCCGACTCACTGCTGATCTACAAGTACATCGTCAAGAACACCGCGCTTAAGCACGGCAAGACGGCGACGTTCATGCCCAAACCGGTCTTCAACGACAACGGATCCGGCATGCACACGCACTTGTCCCTGTGGAAGGGCGGCGAAACGCTGATGGCCGGCGACGGGTACGCGGGGCTCAGCGAACTGGCCTTGCACGCCATCGGCGGTATCCTCAAGCACGCCCCGGCGCTGCTGGCCTTCGCGGCGCCGACGACAACGAGCTACAAGCGCCTCGTTCCCGGTTTCGAAGCCCCCGTGAACCTCTGCATGAGCCGGCGCAACCGTTCGGCCGCCGTGCGCATCCCGGTCTACTCGCCCAGCCCCAAGGCGAAGCGCCTGGAATTCCGCTGCCCCGACCCGAGCTGCAACCCTTATCTGACCTTTGCCGCCATGCTCATGGCGGCCCTGGACGGAATTCAGAACAAGATCTCCCCGGGCGCTCCACTGGACGTCAACCTGTACGACCTGCCGCCGGAGCAGGCCGCGGACGTACCCCAGACGCCCGGCTCGCTCGAGCAGTCGCTGGAAGCATTGAACGACGACCACGACTTCCTGCTCAAGGGCAGCGTGTTCACACCGGACGTCATTCAGACGTGGATCGAATACAAGATGGAGAACGAGGTGGATGCCCTGCGCCTTCGTCCCCATCCGTACGAGTTCGTGATGTATTACGACATTTAAGAAAGCGACGAAGCGACCCGCCGCAGGCGGGTCGCTTCTGCTTACGTTGCTGCGTCGCTGTTTCCGGCGGCTATCGGCACACGCCAATGTTTCCAGTCCTGACGAAAATCTTCCCTGTCTTCGCCTCGCTTGAGGGTTCGGGCGACCCACCAGAAGCCAGCCAGTCCGACACCCAGGATACGCCGCCTTTTTCATGAACTCATACACAACTTTCAGTCATACCCCCAGAATGGCCATCGAAATGAGAACGGCGGTAGCGGGCCAGTGCGGTCGCTGACGTACTCCCCGCGGCAGTTCTTTGGTCTGCCACTGATCCGGTCGGCGCAGATCGTTGCCGTGGCCACATTCAGGGCAGAGCACGATCGGCCCTACGAGGCCTCTAAGGTTGTATTTGCAGGCAAGGCAGGGAATGTCGCGGATCAGCAACCAGCGGCGATCGGGCGTTTCGGCCCCGTCACTCACGTAGTCATCGACGGCCGGTAATGCATGGACAGCCATCGATGGAATCATAGGCGCGTGGCCGTTAACACGGCCAGAGAGCAGTGACAAAGCGACCCGCCTGCGGCGGGTAAACTCCGCGACGAAGGGGTTGGAGGGAAAAGCGAGAGAGCATGAGAGCAAGAAATTCGAAAAGCTGATAAGCAGAAAGGCAGGCACGCATGACATCCTGACGAACGTCATTCGCGACGTTGGCGATTCCCTGCTTTTTCGCTTTTCTGCTTTCTTGCTTTTCCACTTTCCTGCTCCGTCGCGGAGTTTACCCGCCGCGGCGGGTCGCTCCGTCGCTTGTTCTCCCGTCATCCCGTTTCTTCATGAGAATCGTCGCGTCGTGCCCGAACTTCAGATAATCCTGGCGATAAATAACCGATTCGGATCGTTCCGTTGCCCACTGCAATAACTTAAGCGTGTTTAAACGGCGGGCGGGGCCGGTCTGCGGCGCGGCGCGGCGGGAGGCGAGGTCGGAGAGAAAGTTGAAAAGCAGCAGTTCCTGCGTCGCCGCCCAGCATGAATCCAGAACGGCGAGGGACTGGCGAAACGTCAGCGTGTTCAGCGTTCCCGAGATGCAGATCACCTGGGGCCGTCCGATGGCGGGCAGTTCCGCGTCGGTCAGCAGGTCGCCACAGTGAAACTCGCAGTTCGGCAGGCCGCGGGCTCGGGCAAACTCGATCAGTTCCGGCACGCCATCCACGCCGACGAACGACGCGACGTCGATCCTCTGCTCGACCAGCCAGCCGGCGAAGTCCCCGCGGCCGCACCCCGCGTCGAGGACGCGCTTGCCGCTCAGGTCGCCCATCTGCGCGAACACCTCGAAGCGAGCCAGCTGCGTCGTCGGCGTGGCCCACAGCGCCACTTCGAACGTGTCGCCGAACTGGTCGACCGCACGTCGGTACGGTTCAAGGTAAGCGTCGCGGGGCATGGGGAATTAGATGTTACCGAGTCCCGAAGAATCGGGACGAGAAAGTCCCGTAGCTGCAACGCAACGCGTTTCAGCCGATCCTAGCTAGCCCCCACTCCCCCAGCGGCTATCCTCTACATCGTGTCCGGCGCCACACCTGACTGGATTCAGAAGCTTCGAGGTCGCTTCGTCGTGTTCGACGGGCCCGACGGCAGCGGCAAGAGCACGCAGTGTCGTCGCTGTGCCCAGTTCGTGGCCCGCGGCGACGTTGAAGTGTGCCAGGTGCGTGAGCCCGGCGGCACACGCATGGGCGAGCGGATTCGAGAGATTCTGCTGGACATTGACGACAGCGAACCGATCGACCTGACCTGCGAAATGATGCTGTTCATGGCCAGCCGGGCCCAGCTCATGACGCGGTGCATCCTGCCCGCACTCGCCGAAGATCAGATGGTCCTTGCCGACCGGTTCGTCAGCTCGACGCTCGCGTATCAGGGTGGTGCGGCGGGTCTGCCCCTGGATCAGATCCGCCAGGTCGCCGAGGTTGCCCTCCGCGGGTGCGAGCCCGACCTGGTAGTCATCTTCGATGTGGACGAAGCGACTGCGGCGCGGCGTCTGGGTGCGAGCCCCAAGCGGACCCGTTTTACAGGATCGCGCGAACCCACGCTCTTCAGTGACCGAATGGAGCGAAAGGGCGCCGAATACCACAAGGCCGTCCGCCGCGCCTATCTTGACCAGGCCAAGGCCGATCCGAAACGTTACGCCGTCGTCGATGCGTTCGGGGACGAGGACGCCGTCTTCGCCCGCGTGGTCAAAATCCTCGCCGCCAGATTCGAGGACGCGTAATCCCAGCCAGTCGATGCAAAGCGCAGATCGGGATCAGAAGAGTTGACAGGATCTACAGGATTGGATTCAAACCGCTCTAGGGAGGGCTTTCTGAATTCCATCACGTGAGCGGCATGGCGTCGTGATTGATGACTGCCACCTTCCAAAACCCTCTGAAAATCCCATCCTGTGAATCTCCCTTCCCATCCTGTCGATCCTGTCAACTCCCCCTTTCTAACAAGTGCATGACGACGTCGCCGGGTCCGATCGGGTCGGCGCCGGCGGACGCGTTGCCGGCGATCGGCTCGAAGGGTCGCACCGGCGGGGGTGGCGATAGCTCCGTCGTCTGCTCGTCGTCGCGGAGGGCCAGGCCCAGCGAGCCGTCGCCCGAAACGGTGATGACCCAACGGCCCTCCGAGAGTTGGCGGTAAACGGTCTTGCCGTGTGCAACGCCGGGAGCATCCCAGTCGATCATGGCCCAGGCCGGGTCGATCACCAGCCCCTCGCCGGGCGGGGTATGCTCGTCGAAGATGCGGCGGATCCAAAGCCGACCGTCCACCACGACGTAGTCGACGTAGATTTCATACGACGGATTGAAAGGTGTCGGGATCTGCTCGTGCAACCCCGCGGCGGTGCGAATCGAGACCCACAGCGATCCGTCGCGGACCAGCAACTCGGTCACGGCCGTTCGCCTGACCGCTTCGTTATAGGTTTCTCGCAACTGCTCGTATTCCCGGCCCAGCGTTGCGAGCCGCTCACGGGTCACGTCCAGGGTCACGCGCCAGCGCACCCACTGATAGGCCGTCGTCGCCGCGACCGCGACCGCGACCAGGAGGACCAACATCCGGATTCGACGCACCATGGGTGTGTTCCCGCAATGGGATACATCGACATCATCGTTCGGACGGGATCAAGAAGAAGGCACGGAGAAGAGAGGCACGAAGGGGGGACTGTCGCAGCAGATCAGCGATAGAACGAGTATCTTTTCGATATTCGGTGGATCCGCAAACCGGACGATGGCGTGACCGAAGCGGGCCGGCCCACGATGCACAACCCTTCGTGCCTCAGTACCTTCGTGCCTACCCCTAACCTTCGCCCCTTCGTCACTGCATGACGGCAACGGCGCCTGTCGGAGCACGGTCATAAAAAATACCGGCAAGAACAGGCACGGCGCAGGTGGGTCAGGACGCCTGCGCCGGCTGTTCTTGCCGGCAACAATCTCCCCTGATTTACTCCCCATCCGCTCCCCGTCCGGATGACAGTGAATGCAAATGGTGTGCCTACCCTCGCCTCGGGCAACCGGATCTTGCCACAGAGGTCACAGAGAACACAGAGGGGGAAGGGATCGGATCAGGAATCCCTGATTAGACCTTGGATCAGGTTCCGACTCATTCATCGATCCATGACGGAAGAACCGGCCTGCGAAATCTTTTTCTGTGACCTCTGTGACCTCTGTGGCTAAATCCGCCCCCGCTACGCGATTTCCCCCTCGCTGAGTGTCCCCAACTGGGGCAGATCACCCGTCCGAACCGGGTTGCACGAGGCCGTATTTCTTGATCCGGTAGCGCAGGTGATCGCGGCTGACGCCAAGATGGCGAGCCGCGGCGGACTGGTTCCATCCGGCGTCGTTCAGCGCCTTGAGAATCAGCGTGCGCTCCTGGGTCGCGAGCTTGGAGGTTGGCGCCGACTCGCCGTCCTGCGGCGCCGCGGCCGAGCCGGTCACGGCGAATTCGGAAGGCAGGTGCTGCAACGTGATGCGTCCGTTGGTCGCCAGCAGGGCGCAGCGCTCGATGATATTGCGCAGTTCTCGGATGTTGCCGGGCCACGAATATTCGCGCATGGAACCGATGACCTCGTCGTCGATTCGCGGCGCCTCGACCCCCAGGCTGGGGGCCAACTGTCGGACAAAGTGGTCAATCAACAGGGGCAGGTCGTCGATGCGATCCCGCAGGGGCGGCAGCGGGATGGGGAACACGTTGAGTCGATAGTAGAGCTCGGAACGGAATCGGTCGGCCTCGACCTCCCGTTTGAGGTCCCGGTTGGTCGCTGCGACGACGCGCACGTCGCAGGTGACCGTGGTGGTGCCGCCGACGCGCACGAACTCGCGCTCCTGAAGGACGCGCAGCAGCTTCACCTGAATGGTGGTCGTCATCTCACCCAGTTCGTCGAGGAACAGCGTGCCGCCGTCCGCGAGCTCGAAGCGTCCCAGCTTCCTTTGGGTAGCGCCCGTAAAGGCGCCTTTCTCGTGCCCGAACAGTTCACTTTCCAGGAGTGTTTCGGGCAGAGCGGCACAGTTGATCGCGATAAACGGATTGTCGCGACGGCCGGAATAATCGTGAACCGCGCGGGCGAACAGTTCCTTGCCGGTGCCGGTATCGCCGGTGATCATTATGGTGGCGTTGGATGGCGCCGCGCGGCGGCACAAATCGATCGCCTCCTTGATTTGCGCGGATTCGCCGATGATCTTGAATTTCGGTACGGCATGTCGAAGGCCGAGGTTGTTGCGTTCAACGCGCTCAAATGCCTGGCTGTTGCGCAGCGCCGCGGCGGCCAGGTTTGTGAACAGTTGGAGCAGATTGATGTCGCCGTCGGTGAACGTGCTCCGCTCACGAGGGTTGATCACTTCGATGACGCCGAGGGTGACGTCCAGGCACGTCAGCGGCGCGGCGATGATCGCCCGCGTCTGCATGTGCGTCTTGGCGTCGACGCCCTCAAAGAAATTGCGATTCTGGCGCACGTCGTCGACGCGCACAGGCCGTCCGGTGCGGATGGCCTGGCCGGCGATCCCCAGCTTCGAATCAAATCGGTCACCAACAAGTTGCTCGCCTTTCGGGCCCGTCGCGGTACGGAAGACCAGTTCCTCCCGCGTCTGGTCGAGCAGCAGGACGCTGGCGCCCTCGGCGTGCAGCACGGCGGCGGCCTGCTCGACCACACACTGCAGCACGTGATCCAGATGCGGCTCGCGAATCAGGGCCTGGCTGGCCTCTACAAGCGCCAGCAGCGTCTGCCGGTCCACGGGTGGCTGCTTTGTGCTCATGGCCGAAACGTCCGCCGCAGCTACTCGCCGGCAATCGTGTTGCTGGCAATCGTGTCGCCCGGAATAGTGCTGACGACGTTGGAGAAGGGGCTCGACGCCGTGGCGTAGAGCTTCTTGACGATGCGCCCGGAATGGTAGGCCAGCCGTCCCGCCTCGATGGCGTGCCGCATGGCGCGGGCCATCCGCACCGGATCCCTGGCTTGGGCAATGCCGGTATTCAGCAGCACGCCGTCGCTTCCCAGTTCCATCGCGATGGCCACGTCGCTGGCTGTGCCGACGCCGGCATCCACGATGACGGGATAGTCCGGATCGTCCTGCTTGAGCAGCTCGAGAATGATCCGGATGTTGTTGGGGTTCAGCACACCCTGGCCGGAACCGATCGGAGACCCGGCCGGCATCACCGCCGCGGCCCGGGCCTGCTTGATCCTGACCGCCATGATCGGGTCGTCGGATGCGTAACAGAGAACGTGGAAGCCGTCGCGAACCAGTTCGGCGCACGCATCGAGTGTGCCCACGGGATCGGGCAGCAGGGTCTTGCGGTCGCCGAGAACCTCGAGCTTGACCCAGTCTTTGCCCGGGTTGTTCAGTTGATCGAGGATCTCGCGGCCGAGCCTTGCGACACGTACGGCGTCCTCTGCGTTGAAACAACCGGCGGTGTTGGGCAGGATCGTGAAGCGATCGGTGTCGAGGAAGTCGAGCAGCGATTCGCCGCGTTCGTTGACCAGGCGCTCGCGACGCACGGCCACTGTGACTACCTGGGCGCCGCTGGCGTCGAGTGCCTGTTGCATCGTCTCGTAGTCCGCGTACTTGCCCGTGCCGACGATGAGGCGCGACTGCAACGTGCGGCCGCCGACGACCAGCTTGCGGTCGACATCGAGATTCGGTGACGCCGTGGTTGTCATGGTTACACGTGCCCTTGAACGAACTTCCCGGTCGTGGCACCGCTCATTATAAGCGGTCTCCAACGAATGACTTGCGACTTCCTTGACTAGTGACTTGCGGCCCGCGCAGTCGGGCCGCACCGACTTCCTGACTAACCGCCTCCAACCAGCGAGACGACTTCCAATGAATCGCCTTCGCGAAGGGTCGTCGAGTCGTATTGCCTGTGGGGAACGACGTGGTGATTGAGCTCGACGGCGACGGCCGCGTCGCCCAGACCCAGGTCCACGACAAGATCTCGGACGGTGTGCATCGCCGCCAGTTCGCGATCCTGCCCGTTCACGGTCAACGTCATCATGGGGCCGCCACCTCACCGCCGTGAACCGATCGGTCCAGACCATTATAGTCTTATCCGTTCCTCTACCGCGCCACCAGTCGTTCGCCGTGGCGCCACAGCATGCCGCCGCGCAGGTGCAACACTTCGACGTCGATTCGATCGCCAGGATTGATCTGCTCGAGCAGGTCGCCGACGTCGTCGAGCGTGGACACCTGATGCCCACCGACGCTCAGAATCGCGTAACCGCGGCGCAGGCCGGCCAGGTGCGAGGGGCTCCCCGGATCGACGCGTGTGATGGTCAGACCGATCGGCTTATGCAGATGAAGCGCTTCGGCCGACCCGGCGGACATCGGCGCGGCATCGATGCCGAATCTTTCTCGCAGAAGCCTCGCGCCGTCCGGCCGCGGCGGCACCCCCAGGTGCGCGGTCAGCGTTCGCGTGTCGCCGTCGCGGTCGACCACGACGCGGATCTTCTGGCCGGCGCGACGGCCGATCATCGCGATGTGATAGTCGATGCCGCTGTCGACCCGCGCGTCGTCGACCTGGACGATCCGATCGCCCGCCTCGATGCCCGCCTCCGCAGCAGGTGATCCCGGCCGCACATCGGTGACGCGGGCCGAGTCGTCATGGGCCACCTTCAGGCCGATCACGAACCGGTAGCGCCGCTCCACGTCGAGCATTTCGGGCAATATCTCCCGCAACTGGTCAACCGGAATGGCAAACCCGATGTTCTGCGCATCGGCGCGGATCGCCGTGGTGATGCCGACCAGTTCACCGAGCACGTTGAGCAGCGGGCCGCCGGAACTTCCGGGGTTGATGCTTGCGTCGGTCTGAATCAGGCCGGTGAATCGGGTCTCGTTGCCCAGTTCGATCTCGCGGTTGACGGCGCTCACCACACCGGCAGTGACCGTGTGCTCGTAACCCAGCGGGGTGCCGACGGCAATCACTGTTTCACCGACCATCAGATCATCGCTGCGCCCCAGCGTGATGGCCGTCAGCTTTCTGTCGGCATCGATCTTCAGGATCGCCAGATCGCGTCGCGGGTCTCGGGCGACGACCTGCGCTTCGTACTCGCTGTGGTCCGCGAACATCACCTTCCGCTCCGCGGTTCGGGCCACGACGTGGTCGTTCGTGACGATGTACCCATCCGCGTGCAGGACGAATCCGCTGCCGACACTTTCCTGATTGAATCGGCGCGTGCGCGGGCGCGGCACATAGAAAAAATCATCGATGAACGAGCCAAATCCGGACGTGCGGACCTGAATCACCTGCCTCGAAGAGATGTTGACCACGGCGTCGCGAGTTGTCTCGAAGACCTCGACGACGGCCGTGCG
>Ga0310124_10003150_pt1 | contig 11191 bp, 7 predicted proteins | sample CB11b_AW_Bot5_MG_FD_203507 | JGI IMG/M metagenome (GOLD analysis project Ga0310124, IMG submission 203507) | Marine microbial communities from Western Arctic Ocean, Canada - CB11b_AW_Bot5 | ecosystem: Environmental > Aquatic > Marine > Oceanic | place: Canada: Western Arctic Ocean | collected...
CCTTTGTGATGGTCCTGGCCGCGTGCCAAGAAGCCGACCCACCGGCGTTGCCCGTGCCGTCCGAAGTGTTGACTGTGTCGTCCGAAGTTATGGCGTCGCCTGCCGGAGGGGACAGCGCCGAGCCGTTCCTGTCCGCGTCTGAGGATGCCGTGTACTTGAGCTGGCTGCAGCGGACCGAAGGATCGTATCATGAGCTTCGCTTCTCCACGCTCGCTGGCCACGGTTGGAACGATGCGTCACTGGTTGCCGGAGGTGACGATTTCTTCGTCAACTGGGCCGACTTCCCATCGGTATCGCCCGGGCCTGAGGGTACGCTCTGGGCGCACTGGCTACAACGAGGAGAAGAGGGGGGCTACGACTATGGCGTTCGTGTGGCTCGCTCCGCGGACCAGGGCCGCACATGGTCCGAACCCTGGACGCCGCATGAGGACGGAACGCCCACCGAACACGGATTCGTCAGCGTGTTTTCGCGGGATGCATCAGTTGGGTTCGCTTGGCTGGACGGGCGCGAGACCAGCGGCGGTCACGGGGGAGGAATGACGCTGCGAGCCCGCGATGTCTCCGCGGACGGCACTCCGGGCCCCGAGGCACTCGTCGATGGGCTGGTGTGTGACTGCTGTCAGACCGATGCGGCCGTCACACCGTCGGGTCCTGTACTCGTCTATCGGAACCGGACCGAAGAACCCGAGGTCAGGGACATCTACATCACGCGGCTCGTGGATGGTGCCTGGACCGAGGGTACGGGAGTGCACGACGACAATTGGTTCATCTGGGGATGCCCGGTGAACGGTCCTTCGGTGAGCGTAGCAGGCGACAACCTAGCTGTGGCGTGGTTCACCGGTGCCGGAGACGAGCCGCGCGTGAAGGTCGCGTTCTCGGCCGACGATGGTGCCACCTTCGGTGACGCGGTTGTGATCGATGGTGGGAACCCCGCGGGCCGCGTCGCGGTTGTGGGGTTGCGAGACGGTTCTGCGCTCGTGGCGTGGCTCGAACGCACCGGAGGGGAAGACGCGGAGGTTCGCATGCGACGTATAAGGGAGGATGGGACGATCTCGGAAAGCGTGGCTCTGACCTCGACATCGTCAGCTCGGGCGAGTGGCTTCCCCCAGATGGTCCAGGCTCCGGACGGCTCACTAGTCATGGCGTGGACCGACGAATCTGGTGAATCGTCGCAGGTACGCGTGACTCGACTGCTCTTGGAAGACCAATGAGCATCAGAACGATGATCGGGACGGTGCTGGCCGCCGCGACCGTGGCATGCACGCAGTCCGACGCGACGCCGCCGCCCAGGCCGGGATTCCCGGCGCCCGCGTACGAGGCGGTGGACCTGCAAGGGAACACGGTCTCACTCGAGTCGATGCGCGGAGAGGTCGTGCTCCTGAACATATGGGCCACCTGGTGTGGCCCGTGCCGCCAGGAAACACCGTACCTGCAAGAACTCTTCGAAGAGCACGAAGCCGAGGGATTCCGGATCGTGGGAGCCTCCATGGACACCGGGAACGCGGCGGATCAAGTCGAGATGTTCACCGAGGAGTACGGTGTTACCTACACGGTCCTGCTCGATCCGCAGATGCGCGGCATGGACAGCTATAACGTTCTCGGTCTCCCCGCGACATTCCTGATCGACCGGGAGGGGATCATGACGTGGATGAAGTACGGGCCGCTGAACGAGACGGACCAGGAGTTCCAAGACGCTCTGGAGGACGCGCTACATTGAACCCAGTCGACCCGGCCGGAATCGATACTCCGATCGGGTACGTCGACTTGGAGCGCGTGCGCGCCAACGCTCAGCGGGTGGCCGACTACGCTGCGCAGCACGGCATCGCTTGGCGTCCGCACATCAAGACCCACAAGTCGCTAGAGGTCGCGCGCATCCAGCTGGAGGCGGGAGCGCGAGGGCTCACCGTTGCCACGCTGCGGGAGGCGGAGGTGATGGCCACCCTCACGAACGATCTTCTGCTGGCGTACCCGCCCGTCGGGGACGCGAAGCTCGAACGACTGGTGCGCCTGCCGATGTCGCTCGACCTCAAGGTCGCGCTCGATTCGTCCGATGTGCTCGAATCCGTAGCGGCCGCATCAGCCGCCGCAGACCGCGTGATCGGCATTCTCGTCGAGCAGGACGTGGGTCTGGGGAGGGTCGGCGTCCAGAGCTCTGCCGAGGTCGTGCGTCTTGCGTCGCTCGCGTCTTCTCTCGACGGAGTCGAGTTTGTGGGCCTTATGTTCTACCCGGGCCACATCCGCGTGCAAAAGGACGAGCAAACTGAAGCTCTGGCGCTCGTGTTCGAGCAGCTCACGGATACATATGCCGCGCTAGAGTCCGCCGGCTTCACCGCCGGCATCGTCAGCGGGGGCTCGACCCCAACGCTCTGGCAAAGTCACGCGTTTCCTGGCCTGACCGAGATCCGCTCCGGCTCCTGCATCTTCTTCGATCGCGAGGGACTCGCGCTGGGGGTGGCCTCACACGACGACCTCGCGTACACGGTGCTAGCGACTGTCGTAAGCACCGCCGTGCCAGGACACGCTGTCGTCGACTCGGGGTCGAAAGCGCTCGCGAAGGAGAGCAGAGGTGACGGGGGCTTCGGTGTCCTGTTCGATCACCCGGGAGTCCTGCTCGAGTCCCTTTCGGAGGAGCACGGCGTGCTCGACCTGTCCCGAACGGACTGGCGGCCCGTCATCGGCGAGCGGGTTCGAATCGTCCCCAACCACGTATGCGTGTCGGTGAACCTCCAGGAGGCGCTGCTCGCCAAAGACCGAGACGCGCATTCGATGCTCACCCTAGAGGGAAGGGGGCGCGGTCCGTGGACCGGTTGAGCCCCGCTCGCCTCGACGAGATCCTCGAGACCGCGGCCGGCATGCGCGTGCTCGTAGTCGGCGACTTGATGCTCGACCGTTACATCTCAGGTCCTGTCGACCGTGTATCACCCGAGGCTCCCGTGCCGGTGGTGCGGGTGGCCGCGACTACTGCCGCAGTCGGGGGTGCCGGCAACGTCGCCGCCAACGTCGTCGCCCTTGGAGCCACGTGCCGCGTGGTGGCTTGCCTCGGAGCCGACATGGCAGGCGAGCTACTCGAGGCCGAGCTCTCGCGGCTCGGCGTGCGTACCGACGCCCTCGTCAGGACCGATGAGCGCCCAACCACCGAGAAGACACGCGTGCTGGCGCTGCGCCAGCAGATTGTGCGCTTCGACGTGGAGGACGACCGCGACGTGAGCGTCGGCCTCGCTCGATCGCTTGCCGAAAAGGTCGAGCAGCTTGCCGCCGAGAGCGATGTGCTGGTCATGCAGGACTACAACAAGGGCGTGCTCACGCCGTCGGTCATCTCGTCGGTGGTCGACGCCGGCGCGCGACTCGGGCTACCCACGGTGGTCGATCCCAAGCAGCGCAATTTCTCGGCCTATGGGAGCGTGACCGTCTTCAAGCCCAACGCCAAGGAACTCGGTGACGCACTCGGAGACTTTATCCACGCGGACGACGCCGAGTGGATGGAGGCTACGCGCCAGAGACTTGGGTGCCAGAACCTGCTGCTCACTCTGGGTGAGCAGGGCATGGCATTGCAGACCGAGCAGGGCACGGCCGTGAGGATTCCGACCGCGGCGCGCGGCGTGTACGACGTGTCGGGCGCCGGGGATACTGTCACGGGGGTCGCCGCGGTCGTGCTCGCGGCTGGCGGCACCCCCACGGAAGCCGCGATCCTCGCCAACCACGCCGCCGCGATCGAAGTCGGAAAGGCCGGCGTGGCGACGGTGTCACCCGATGAGTTGCGTGCACACGTCGCTCACCACGGCGCCCGATAGAGCCACATACCAACACCAGGGAGCACCCCCACATGAGCGAGCTCAAGCGCGTCTACACCGACCAGGCTCCGGCTGCGATCGGTCCGTATTCCCAGGCGATCGTCAGCGACGGATGGGTGTTCTGCTCCGGTCAGATTCCGATGGATGCTGCGTCGGGCGAACTCATCACGGGTGACGTTGCCGCTCAGACCGATCTCTGCCTCCAGAACCTCACGCACGTGCTCGAGGCCGCCGGATCGTCGCTGCAAAGCGTGGTGAAGACCACAGTGTTCCTCTCCGACATGAACACGTTCGCGGAGATGAACGAGGTCTACGCGCGGCACTTCGGCGACCACCGGCCGGCTCGTGCCGCGGTGCAGGCGGCGGCGCTCCCCAAGTTCTGTGACGTCGAGATCGAGTGCGTCGCGCGTGTAGAAGAGTAGGTTAGAGATTCCTTTCCCCCAAAGCCCGTAGAGGCACGTACTCCGATGCGGATAGCCCTTCGAACCCTCGTACAGACCGCGCTCTCGCTGGCTCTCATGCTTACGCTCGCTCCCGCACCTACTCGGGCGCAGTCGTACAACGAGGACGTCTACGACGCTCTGCGTTGGCAAAACGTCGGGCCCAGCCGCGGTGGTCGTTCCACTGCGGTCGCGGGCAGCGACGCGCGCCCCCTGGAGTTCTACTTCGGAGCGACGGGCGGCGGGCTGTGGAAGACGACCGACGGCGGTAGCAACTGGAGCGTGATGACCGACGGCAAGATCACGAGCTCGTCGGTGGGCGCCGTCGCCGTGTGCGAGGTGGATCCAGACGTCGTGTACATCGGCACCGGCGAGACGCAGATCCGCGGCAACATCATGCAGGGCGACGGCGCCTACAAGTCGACCGATGGCGGCACGACTTGGCAGCATATCGGGCTGCGCGAGACGCAGAACATCAGTCGCATCCGCATCCATCCAGAGGACTGCGACGTAGCCTGGGCGGCGGCTTTCGGCGTGCACTCAGCAGATAACTCCGAACGTGGAGTCTTCAAGACAACGGACGGCGGCGAGAGTTGGGACCTGTCGCTCTTCAAGAGTGCAAAGGCCGGTGCGACCGATCTCGTGCTCGACCCCAACCATCCGGACGTCCTTTATGCGACGATCTGGGAGGCCTGGAGGAAGAGTTGGGGCATGAGCTCCGGCGGAAACGACTCGGGGCTCTGGAAGTCGAGCGACGGCGGCGATACCTGGCGCGACATTACGTCGCGGCTGGGCCTCGAGCCCGCGGGACCGATCGGCAAGATGGGTGTCGCGGTATCGGGTGCGAACTCGGACCGGGTCTGGGTACTCGTCGAGCATGAGCCGGGCGGCGGCGTCTTCCGTTCGGATGATGCCGGAGAGAGCTGGCAGCGCGTGAACGACGAACGCAAGCTCCGCCAGCGCGCCTTCTATTACACGCGTATCTACGCCGACCCTCAGGACGAAGACGTGGTCTACGCGCTCAATACCGGGCTCTACAGGTCGAACGATGGCGGAGAGACGTTTCCGGCCGCGATCAATGTGCCGCACGGTGACAACCACGACTTGTGGATCTCTGCGACGGACCCCGATCGCATGATCAATTCCAACGACGGTGGCGGGAACGTCTCGGTCAACGGCGGCGAGACTTGGACCGACCAGGAGTACCCGACCGCTCAGTTCTACCGGGTAATCACGACAAATCACGAGCCGTATCACATCTGTGGCGCGCAGCAGGACAACTCGACCGCGTGCACACCGTCGAGTGGCTGGGATCACCTGTCCGCGGCCGGCGGCTTCGGCGGCGGCGGCCACTTCTACTCGGTCGGCGGCTGCGAGAGCGGGTACATCGCCCCGCATCCAGAGGATCTCGACGTGTTCTACGCGGGATGCTACGGAGGCTCGCTCTCACGCTATGACCACGGCACCGGTTTCTCCCGAGCGGTCAACGTCTGGCCGGAGAATCCGATGGGGGAGTCGGCGGAGGATATTCGCGAACGAGTGCAGTGGACCTATCCCATCGTCTTCGACAAGCACGACTCGGGCATCCTCTACACAGGGACGCACAAGGTGTGGCGCACGACGACCGAGGGTCAAAGCTGGCAGCAGATAAGCCCGGACCTGACCAGAAACGATGCCAGCACGGTAGGACCATCGGGTGGGCCGATCACGAGGGATCAGACGGGCGTGGAGACATACGCGACGGTCTTCGCCATCTCGCCTTCGCCCCACGATCCCAACGTGATCTGGGTGGGCTCCGACGACGGCTACTTGCACATCACCAGGGATGCGCGTGCGGCCTCACCATCTTGGGCCAACGTCACGCCGCCTGATGCCCCCGACTTCGTGCGCATCAACACCATCGAGGCGTCACCGATCACGCCGGGCAAGGCGTACGTCGCGGGCATCCGCTACCTCGTGGACAATGACCGCAGCCCATACGTCTGGAAGACCGAGGACTACGGTCAGAGCTGGACCAAGATCGTGAACGGCATACCCGCGGACGATTTCATCCGTGCGGTGCGTGAAGATCCCGAGCGGCCCGGCCTGCTGTACGCGGCTTCGGAGCGCACGGTCTACATCTCGTGGGACGACGGCGCGAACTGGCAGACGCTGACGATGAATTTGCCGGTCGTTCAGGTCTCCGACCTGGTGGTCGAGGACCACGACCTGGTGATCTCCACGCACGGGCGAGCCTTCTGGGTGATGCGTGACATCGACGTCTTGCGCCAGATGAACCCTGGAGTGGAGACGTCCGACTTCTGGTTGTTCGAGCCGCGTGATCCGGTGCGCCGCTTCGACAACACCGCGGATGTCTTTTATTACCTACCATCGGAGGCGGGGCAAGTGCTGGTCGAGTTCGCTGACGCGAACGGGAACGTGTTGAGCTCCCACACGTCGCTGCCCGCGGCCGACTCAGCCGACGCGGAGGAAGACGATGCGTCCCCAGGCGGCGGAGGCTTTGGTGGCTTTGGTGGCGGTGCTGCGCGCCCCTCCAGGTCGGAGGGGTCGAACCGCTTCCGTTGGAACATGCGCCTCGAGGGTTGGACCGACTTCGAGGGTCGAATTTTCTGGGCCGCGGGCAACCAGGGTCCAGCGGTGGTACCGGGTCGCTATCAGGTGCGCCTCACGGTGGATGGCGAGACCCAGACACAGGACTTCGAGATCAGGATGAATCCCCGCGCATCAGCGGAGGGGGTGACGCTCGCGGACCTGCAGGAGCGCTTCGACCTCACCGTCCGGATCCGGGATCGCGTCACCGAGGCGCACGAAGCCGTTCTGCGCATCCGCTCCATCAAGGGCCAGGTGGATGAACGCCTGGAGGAAAACGACAACACCGAGTTGGCGTCACTCGGCGCGACCGTGAACGAGCGCTTGGGCGAGGTCGAAGGCGAGATCTATCAGGTTCGCAACCGCTCAAACCAGGACCCGCTGAACTACCCCATCAAGCTCAACAACAAGATCGCCGCTCTGCAGAACCTCGTTCAGGGTCCCGAGAGCCGGCCCACCGACCAGTCCTATGAGGTCTTCGAAGTGCTTTCGAGCGCGCTCGAGCTGGAGCTGGAGCAGATGACGTTGATCTTCCAGCAGGATCTGGCGCGTCTCAATGAGTTGCTGCGGCAGCTCGGACTCCAGCCGATCGATGCCGAGCGGCTGATCACATGAACCGTGGTGCGGTTACCGTCCTTATGCTCCTCGTCATGGCGCTCAGCGCGTGCGGCGGTAGATCCTCCAGTCCGTTTGCGAGGGGTCGGGGACGCCCGACGTCGATCCAGATCTACGTCGACAACCAGAACTTCAGCGACATGACGCTGCCCGCGCTCACCATTCGGGGTCCTCAGCCGCTGGGCCGCATAGGCGGCTCGTCCCAACGCACGTTCACCCTGGACTGGCGGGACTGGACGAGATTCGGATTCGCATCGAAGTCATGGCGGGTGACGAGTACGAGACCAATCCGGTCAACGCAGCTCCGGGAGACCGGTTGGAGCTGACGATTGAAAGAAACCCGAGGAATACTTTCTTGACGCGCAGGCGCTGAGGGAGGGGGCGCCATTACTCCCCGTAGGGCACCCAGATGTTCTTGACTTGTGTCGCCTCGCGCAGGAACTCCTGCCCCTGACCCTGCTCGTGGTCGAACCAGTCACGCGCTCTTCCGTAGCTGACCCACGTGCGCTTCATGTTGCCGGTGGATGCGCTCTCCGTGCGACGCGCGTCCTCGGCGCCGCCGAAGTGCCAGATGCCGTCCACGTCGTCGTGGCTCGCCAGGGTGGGCACGATCTCGGACCTCAGACCGGTCACGATGTTCACCACACCTCCGGGAACGTCCGAAGTGTCCAGGATTTGATATAGGTCGGTGGCGAGCAGCGGTCCGACCCCCGAAGGAACCGCGACGACCGCGTTGCCGACCGTGATGAGCGGTGCGACACACGAGACGAAGCCCAGCAGCGGATGCGCCTGCGGACAGACGGCACCCATGACCCCGATCGGCTCCTTCATCGCGAGCGTGACGTTCCGGAAGGGGGTGTTGTGGACACGACCTTCCCATTTGTCCGCCCACGCAGCGTAGGTGAAGATCCTGTCGATGGTGGTGTCGAATTCCGTGCTCGCACCCTCGGCGTCTCCTGAGAGCGCCGCCAAGCGGCCGGTCAGCTCATCGCGGCGCGCTTCTAGGTTCTCCGCAAAGTAGTAGAGGATCTGCGCGCGATTGTGCGCGGAGCGGGCGGCCCACCCGGCTTGCGCTTTACGTGCTGCCTCGACCGCGTTGCGAACGTCTTTGCGGTTGCCGCGGCCGACGTCGCCCATGGAGGAGCCATCTGCCGCGTACACGGGCAAGCTGTAGTTCCCGTCTGGCCGGCTCTGCTTGCCACCGATGTACAACTTGGCGGTACGGTCGATGGCCGGTGTGCCGTCGCTCGGAGCCTGCTCCTGGTGGGCGTTCGCGGTCGGCTCCTGTGCGAGCGGGGCGCCGTGCTCCCACGCGAGCCGCACGTAGTCGAGCAGTCCTTCTTCACCGCCTTCTCGGCCATACCCGCTTTCGCGGTAGCCGCCGAAGCCCGAGGCCGCGTCGAACAGGTTGGTGCAGTTCACCCAAACCGTCCCGGCCTTGATCTTGGGTGCGACGTCCAGCGCGAGGTTGATGTTCTCGGACCAGATGGACGCCGCGAGCCCGTAGCGGCTGTCGTTAGCGAGCGCGACCGCCTCGGAGGGCGTGCGAAACGTCATCATCACGACCACGGGGCCGAACACCTCGATCTGCGCCAGCGTGCCCGACGGAGCCACGTTCGTACATAGCGTCGGCGGGTAGAACCAGCCCTCACGCGGAGCGCTCCAAGACGGCTGCCACACTTCCGCACCCTCCGAGCGACCTTGCTCGACGAGGCTCTCGATCCTCTCGAGCTGTACCGGAGCCACGATTGCGCCCATATCGACGGTCTTGTCGAGAGGGTCGCCCATGCGCAGGGTCTCCATGCGCGCGCGCAGCTTCCGCTCCAGCGCCTCCGCCACACCTTCTTGAACGAGGATGCGTGAACCAGCGCAGCATACCTGACCCTGATTGAACCAGATGGCGTCGACGACGCCCTCCACGACCGAGTCGAGGTCGGCATCCTCGAAAATCACGAACGGGGACTTGCCGCCCAGCTCGAGTGATATCCGCTTTCCGCTTCCAGCGGTCGCCTCCCGGATGACGCGCCCCACGTCGGTCGAACCCGTGAAAGCGATCTTGTCGATGTCGGGGTGATCGACCAGAGCCGCTCCAGTCTCACCGTCGCCGGTGACGATGTTCACGACACCGTCGGGTAGCCCCACCTCTTGGCACAGTTCGGCGAAGAGCAGCGCGGTGAGCGACGTGAACTCCGCTGGCTTGAGCACAAGCGTGTTACCCGTTGCCAGCGCGGGAGCGATCTTCCAGGAGAGCATCAGCAGCGGAAAATTCCACGGAATGATCTGACCGACGACACCCAGGGGCTCGTAGTCGGGTAGCTCGTCCTCCATCAACTGTGCCCATCCAGCGTGGTGGTAGAAGTGCCGCGCGACCAGCGGAATATCGAGGTCGCGCGACTCCCGGATCGGCTTTCCGTTGTCCATGCTCTCGAGCACAGCCAGCAGCCGGGCGTGCTTCTGGATCTTGCGGGCGATCGCGTACAGGTAGCGAGCGCGTGCATGCGACCCGAGATCCCACCAGCCGGGTTGGGCCACGCGCGCGGCGGCCACGGCCGCTTCGACGTGCTCGACAGTACCTTGGCAGATCTTGGCGATGGGCTCGGCTGTCGCCGGGTTCGCCGTCTCGAACGACACACCCACAGCAGGGTCGGTCCAGTTGCCCCCGATGAAGTGCCCGAAGGCTCGACCGTGTTTATCGAGCCACTCGTTGGCGAACTGGGCGCTTTCCGGGGCCGGACCGTATTCGAGCGTCTCGAAGACTTCGGCGACCTTGCTCATGCGAGCGGGTGCCGGTGCGGCGCAGAATAGCGCCCGGTTACGTGGTGTTCGAGTTGTCGTTCGATGTCCGCCAGCAGCGAGGAAACGCCGAAGCGGAAAAGGTTGGGCTGCATCCACCCGGTGCCGAGCTCTTCTTTCATCAGGATCAGCCAGGTGAGTGCGTCCTTGGCGGTTCTGATTCCGCCTGCGGGCTTGAAGCCGATCGCGTAACCCGTGCGCTCACCGTAGGCGCGGACCGCACGTGCCATCGTCAGGCCCACGGGCAGCGTCGCGTTTACGCTCTCTTTTCCGGTGGACGTCTTTACGAAGTCCGCGCCCGCCATCATGCAGACGAGGCTCGCTTTGTGTACGTTGCGCAGCATGGCGAGTTCGCCCGTCGCGAGGATCGTCTTAATGTGGGCCTCGCCGCACGCGTCCCGGAAGGCCCGCACTTCGTCGTACAGCGCCTGCCAGTTCCCGGTGAGCACGTGCCCCCGAGTCACGACGATGTCGATCTCCTTTGCGCCGGCTGCTACCGACGCCTCGATCTCGGCGATGCGCTGCGGCAGCGGGTTCAGCCCGTGCGGAAAGCCGGTGGACACTGCGGCGACCGGAATGTCACTGCCGGCGAGCGCCTCCACCGCGGTCGGCACCATAGCGTGGTAGACACACACCGCGCCCGCGCGCACCGACTCGTCGCCCATGCCGAGCGCCTGAAGCAGGTCGCGGCGCACCGGTTGACGCGCTTTCGCGCAGAGCCGACGAACTCGGCCGGGCGTGTCGTCGCCCGCGAGCGTCGTCAGGTCGATCAGCGTGATCGCTTTGAGCAGCCATGCCGCCTGCCACTCCTTCTTCACGCTGCGGCGTCTGCCCAGCGTGCCCGCGCGACGTTCCACTGCGCTGCGATTCACGCGAATCTCGCGGATCCAGTCCAGCTCCAGCGGCATTCCCGGATTTCGCACCCCTTCGTGTAGATCCACCGGGCTCACTGCGCCCGCCGTC
>Ga0310124_10003152_pt1 | contig 11181 bp, 18 predicted proteins | sample CB11b_AW_Bot5_MG_FD_203507 | JGI IMG/M metagenome (GOLD analysis project Ga0310124, IMG submission 203507) | Marine microbial communities from Western Arctic Ocean, Canada - CB11b_AW_Bot5 | ecosystem: Environmental > Aquatic > Marine > Oceanic | place: Canada: Western Arctic Ocean | collected...
TTTGGTTAAACCATTTTACGGTTCCTGTTTCCATATTGAAATTCCTCTAAAAAATACTATGTATAAACCATTAATTGAGCGTATAAAGCAAAAAATATGCAAAAATTAGGCATGATCGCTAGAAATGATCGTATTTAATACATAGGTGGATCAATTGCGAATTAGACACAGATCAAAGGAAAATCACGATGCTCCCCAAAGTTTGTGGTTTTTCTTTGATTTGTGTACTATGTAAGTCACTATTGCTTATTAGTCAATCGTCCGAATATCGTACTTTGGAAAATTGTCGATGGATCTACTGATCAAAAAATCATTGTAAGAATATTGAACGATCAATTAAAAAACTTACTTCCTCTCTTCGGTTTCCAGCTTCCACTTTGTGTCGCCAAACAGTGACGAAGAAAATTCCAGGTGTCCGATTACTCTATCTCCCTTTCTAACCATTGCAAAATCTGTTTTTTTTCTCTTGAGTACCTTTTCTTCTGTTCTGTAACCTCCCTCAATTACTCTGACTTTGAAACGCTTGCTGACCTTTCTGATTAGGCTTCTAGCAACTTTGACGTCACCAATCCATGAGAGCATTTCAAAAGTACCAAAATTTTTGGTTGTTATTTCATAGCTGTATGCTCTCGCCTCAAACTTTAACTTGCGTTTTTTTGCATCACTGTTCATCCATTCCAAAACTCGCTCTCCAAAACCAGATTCAACACCAAACGTTTCTGAACCAGCCATATTCAAATCGCTTTGTGATAACCGGCATTATAATCCTATTAAGAAGATTTGAATTAGTGGTTTACGCCTGCATATTCAGGATCAGCCTGAATTTGTTCAAGAATCATTTTTAGCAAGGCTCTTGTCTTGTCGTCAGATTCTTCCATTTCTAGTTTTTTGAGTATATCTGGATTGTCCTTTAATGACCTTAGAAGCGTATCCCGAATTTCGCCCATAAAGCACTGTTTGTTTACTTTGTTAAGAATTCGTCAAATCTGCATGATTTTATCTAATTGTAAAATAGAATATCGATCATTTAGGATAACACACATAATTTCCGTTCACCTTGTTACTGCATGGTGAAAATTGGTTTAATCGGAACGGGAATGTTGGGTGAGGCAGTTGGTCTTCATTTGCTGAAATCTGGATTTTCACTTTGCGTGTATAACAGGACAAAATCGAAGACAAAAAGCCTTGAGGAAAATGGTGCCATTATATCTGATACACCAAAGCATCTAGCCCAGTCTTCTGAGCTAATTATCACATGCGTCAAGGATGGCGATGCAGCTAAGCAAATCCTGTTTGGTCAGGATGGGATAGTTGCTGGAAAACATGATGGCTTGGCAGTTGCCGAGATGTCCACGATAAGCCCCAATAGCGCAATCCAAAATTCAAAAAGGCTCAATGAGGAAAAGATAAGCTCGCTGGAGACCCCGGTGATGGGCGGGCCAAATGTTGCCATTGACGGGAAGCTTGTGCTTATGGCATCTGGTGACAGGGATGTTTTTGACAAGTACAAGCAGGTGTTTGATACAATTGCTAACAAGACATTTTTCCTTGGCAAAAGTGGCAGTGCGCATAGCATCAAGATTGCAATGAACCTTCAAATTTCGCTCTTAGCACTAGCGCTGGCTGAGGGAATTACGTTAACAAAAAAGGCTGGATTTGACCCCGAAAAGTTTCTGGAGATACTAAACTCGACTTATTTCAAGACAGGCATGAGTGAAAACAAGGCGCATAAGATGATTAGGAATGAATTTGAGCCTACCTTTACGCTAAAAAATCTGAAAAAGGATTTGGAAATAATTACTGCAGCAGCAAAGGACTTTGGCGCTGTACTGCCAATGGCTGAGCGTGCAAATGAAATTTACGCCGAGGCTGTGGAGGCTGGGTTTGGCGAGATTGATTATACGGGAATTTTAGCGTACATCAAAAAATTATCTGAAAACTGATTTTATTGTAAAGGTATTAAAACCCAAAAAAATAATGATCGTCATGGGTGTTACTTGCAGAGGAATTTGTGACCAATTTAGGGTAAAAATTGCTACAAAGCAGCCAAAATATGCTACTGGACATAAGAGATGCACACTTTGTGCTGCATATTTTATTACACCTGAGAGCAGATGTCCATGTTGCAGAATGAAGCTAAGAACTCGTGCAAGAAGCAGAATTAGAATTTAGCCTTTAGAAGTGTATTTGCCAATAACTGTGCAATCCTCAATGGCTCAGGTATTGATCCCTGAGATGTTACTTTGTCAAGTAATTGCTTTGCTTCCAATATAGTACAACCCTCATTTCGTATGTACAAATTATGTGATGTGTGTAATGTGATCTTTTCACGTGATCCTAACTTGGAATATTCTGCAAGCTTTGACTTGTAGGAATCTGGGAAATGATGTTTGATTGCATCCTCGATGCCATCTGATTCATCATATGTGATTGCAATTACCGGTAATCCTATTTTTTCCGAAATTTTTTTTACATCAATCATATTGTATAATGAAATTATGATTCCAGATATCAGCAGAAAACTTATGTCTGCTCTATCAAGTTTTTCATACATAGATAGTATGGCATCTGTTGCGTCATCGCCTCCGACGGTAGAGTGACCCATGACAAAACCATCAATAACTAAATCTGTTGACATTACAATGCCAGACAAAACTGATTTTTTTGAATCCTGTGAAAAGCTTTCAGCAATTGCTAAACCACGAATGCCGGACTTTTCAAGATGAAGATGCCTCATTTTGTTTTCTACGGTATGAGATGTATACTATACCGGTGATTACTATTACTACTGCTGTAATGGCAGACCACGCTCCAAATGCTACAAAATCAAATTCTGCCATGTTCTATTTACTCAATGGGAATAAAATAAATACATTAGAAATGGCTGAATTACATGCCTGAGTTTATCTGTGAGGAGTGCGGTAGGCGTGAATTTCACGAGAATGAGGACACGCTTAAGATGATGGTAAACATACATGAAAAATTCTGCCGTAAAAAAGAGGGTGAAGATCACAGCTTTATGCATCGTGATGACGAACATGATGTGCCTATGGATGCTGAAAGGGCAAATGACGAGAAAGACGTTCCTATACTAAAATAAAATGTTGAAACTGAAATTATAGTGACATAAAGATATCAGCCAAATTGTCTGCTGTTCTCTTTAGCGATGATTTGCCATATTCCTCAATAAGTAAACGAACTTTAGCAGGATCAGCCAATCTATATTTAATTTGACTCTCTGCGATTTTCTTAGAACATTTACACGAATCTGTATTCCCAATTATGATTTTGTCTTTCAAAAGCATGTTTTTGTAGACAGAAACAGTACCAGGAGACTTGTGTGAAAATTTTACTATCTGACTAAAAGTCTGACATTCATTTTTTAACAACGATTTTATGATCTTGGATGGAGTGTTCTGCCTTAGTCTCAGTAAAATAATCTGAATGTCATCTTCTATTTGATACTCATAATATCGTGGAATATGTTTTTGATAATTTATTCGGATGATTTTTGACTTCGCCAGTTGGTCTAAATGATGTTGAACAGTTCCGTTTGAAATTTTAGTATGCGATTTGATTTGATGAAAACGAAGTCCAGGATGTTTATACACAGTTGTCATTATTTTTTCTTTATTTGAAATAACTTGCCTTTTGGGTTTTGTAACTGTGATCATTTCCTATTAAAAAAAAAACGATTTCACCATATTATAAGTATACTTCTGATCACTTGATGAAAAAATGGTATGATGATCAAACAAAACCAATTTCAATACCAGTAGTCTTATGTGTACAGCAAAACGAAATTAGGATACAATGACAGATGGCGCTTTACCAAAAGGCATGAAAGAAGGAAGCTCTTCCGCACCAAAAAAACGTGGAGCGGATAAAATTGGCATCTCTATCGCAATTGGTATTACTGCTGTCGCTTTAATTCTTGGAATCAGCTTTACTGGAGTTTTGCCAATTGGTGATGAACCGTCTTCGGTAATGCAGCCAGCAACAATAGTACAAGAGAAGCCTAGTGCTACATATTCACCAATGAAAAGTTCGGAATCTTATTCCACATCAAATCTGGATTTGATTGATCAACTTGACTGGTCTATTAGCACTGGTGATGTTATGAGCATGTATCTTGACAAGGGTAGTTCTAGTCTAGTTATTCAAACATTGACAGCCGATGATGGAGAATTATTTGTTGGATTGAACGCAGACTATATCGGTTCTGACGATGGAACGTTCTTTATCTTGGTAGATAACCAAGAGCATGAAGACTATGAACAAGCTGGAATGGACTTGTACATTGATCTCCCAGCAGGAGCAGAAACAATAGAAATCTTTGGTAGTTACATAGTATCCTAAGTGCAAAATGACCAAGATGTTTATTCCTAGAAGACCTAATCGTTCAACACATGCTGACGATGAAGAGGAAGAAGATGATTGATGAACCGGAGTCAATTTGTAATCACGGAATACTTCACAAAATGACGGAACTGATCTATCAATGCATGTCCTGCAAGGAAGAATTTGAAGTAGACATCGCATTACCGCCATTCAATCAGACAGGTAACGTCATAACAGAATGATCAATCATGACGAGGAAGAAGAAAATTAATTGTATTTTGTTCTAGTAGGAAACTTTTGATTCGAGAAAACACCAATTCCAAAAAAGCCAATCATCACCGTAAGTAAAACGTCCACAAAAACTACCTCGTCACGTTCCAAACGATCGGTTGATAAATCCTCTACGAGAAGAAAGATTGAAAGTAGTGTGAAGGTTGCAAATGCTAATCCTGTAAAAATCAAATTACTGTTTTTTGTTGAACTGTATGCTAAGAGACTTAGTATTACAAGGAATATACCAAAAGTGATGGCTGCAATATGAAGAGCTTCATGTGCTAGTAACTCGATGGTAAAAGCCTCCGTAACGAAAAATGGACCGAGTGCCGCGATGGTGGTAAAAAGAGCAATAGTTGTAAGGAGATATGCTCTGTTTTGCAGAATTTCTGGTATACGCATTTACGAAGTCAGTGAAATACCCAATAAAAATACAAATGGTGCCATAATCAAAGTTAATGATTGTCTGAGCATGAATATGATCTAGTTATAGTTGGAGCTGGACCAGCAGGTTCATCAGCTGCATATGCCGCAGCAAAAAATGGGATAAAAGTAGCCCTTCTAGAAAAGGAAAAAAATGTTGCACAAACTGTTAGAACAAGCGGTGTGACATGGATTGATTATGCAAAGGAATTTGGCATACCGGAAGACTGCTACAATCCAATCAGGACATACAACTTTTGCTCCCCAAAAAACAAAGTTTCAATCAGTGATGAGCAGGCAAAGGCTGCAGTACTGGATGTAAGAAAGACTTACAGATTTTTGGCAGACCAGGCAAAAAAGAATGGAGCAGAAATATTCGTCAACACAAATGTAACAGAAGTGATCACAGAAGACGGAAAGGTTGTTGGAGTAAAGGCATCATCAGCAAATGATGAAATAACTTTTCGTGCAAAGATGGTGATTGATGCAAGTGGGTTCCAATCTACTGTTTCAAAATCGCTTGGCCTTGTAAAACAATGGAAAAGGTTTGGCGTGGGTGCAGAATACGAAGCAGAAGTTGAGAACGTAAATTCTGATACATGGTGGCTGATGGTTGGACAGATGTATTCACCCGCTGGATACGCATGGATATTTCCACTTGGAAAAAATCTGGTACGAATTGGCGTTGGGGTAGGAAAGCCTGAATCAGAGGTGGATCCTACTCAAAGGCTAGATGAATTGATTGAAAAAAGAGTTGGACCAATTAAGGAGTTGGGAAAGATAACAAAGAAGGAATTTCATTATGGCTTGATCCCAAACGAAGGACTTTCGCGCAAAACAGTTTATGATAATTTGATTTTAGTTGGTGATACTGCTGGTATGGCAAATCCGCTTGTACTGGAAGGAATACGATATGCAATAAAATATGGACGAGTTGCTGGAGATGTAGCCAGTAAAGCTATCAAATTAGGCGATACTTCAGAAGAGGCATTGCAATCCTATGAAGAAACATGGAAAAAGGAAATAGATCCAAAAATAAAATCTGCCCACAAGGTTCAAGCCAAATGGTTGAAACTGTCTGACGATGACTGGGACAAGGAGATTGCCATCATCAGCAACCTGACGGCAGACGAATTCTTAGATTTTATAAGAGCAGACTTTACTGTATCAAAAATGATCAAGCTGGCAACACATCATCCAATGCTGGCTGTTCGTCAGTTCTTCAACATCATCAAAGGTGCTTGAATGGACAAGACAACCAAAGTCTTTGACAGCTGGGCAAAAGCTGGCAGGGCTGAAGAGATGGAAGAGGGTCATGGAGTGACTGTAGGCAAATTTCTAAGCAGTATCCCCTTTGACAAACCATTTTCGTTCCTAGACATAGGATGCGGCAATGGCTGGGTTGTCAGGAAAATTGCGCAACTGCCAAAATGCAAAAAGGCAGTTGGGATAGACAAGAGCAAAAACATGATAAAAAGAGCCGTATCGAATAGTGCTTCAAAAAAGGAAAAATATGCATGCACTGACCTTGAATCCTGGAATTATGCCGGTAAGTTTGACGTGATTTTTTCCATGGAATCACTATACTATTCGGTACCGATGGAACCAGCATTAAACAAGGTTTTCAAGATGCTTAAAACTGGCGGTTTATTTTATTGTGGGACTGATTTTTACAGTGACAATCATCTCACCAAGAGATGGGCAAAAGTGATGAAAATACCAATGGACCTGCGTTCAAAGGCTGAATGGAAGAAGATGTTCAAGAATGCTGGCTTTAAGACAACTGCAAAGCAAGTGAAAGACCCAAAACACAGAGCGAAGTGGAAGCGGGAGTTTGGCACACTGTTTGTTATAGGAGAGAAAATTCCTGCATAGAAGAACAGATTCATTATGAACTGAAATGACCATAAATATTGGCTAAAGAAAGAAGGGCTAAAACTCAAATTTTCTTTGATATTATTACCGCTGTAATAGATGACACTCAGAATAACGAATCAGTATCTCCAACCAGAATCCAATTCAAGTGTAATACATCTTATGATAAACTAACAAAATATCTGGAAGAAATGACGAAAAAGGGAATGATAGAAAAGGAAAAATCAATTACAGTTACTGAGAAAGGAATGGAATTTCATAAGGATTATTCTAGAATAAATGAGCTCATAAATGAGATGAATGAAAAATTCTAAGGAAGTGTAAAAACTTCTGTTCCGCCTTTTTCCGTTTGAAATACTATTGCCCTGTGAGAATCAAGCAGCTGATTTAGAAATCTACCGCGAATCTCATTAGTAATGTTATTTACTGCAAAGGAGCAAACAAAGTTTCCATTAAGTTTATGGAAATCATCATCTACACATTGTTCGATTTCTGCCATTCGGTCGGTTTTTGTCTCTGAATTAAAGTCAAAGTAATGAGTTGATATCACTCTTATTTTAGAATTATGTGGTAATTCGTCTACCTTCTCAAGAATCATTTTGGAGTAATCCTCAAACTTTTCTGGAATTTCTATTATGTGTAAAAATTCACTGTTTGCTTCAGTATCAATACCAAATTCTTTCATCTGATGCAGTATCTCTTTAGGATTCTGGGTAGTGTAAAAGCAGTGTTCTTGTTTTTCTAACCCTTTTTTTATAAAATCAAACTCTGTATCTTTCGTTTTTTTACTATCGTCATGGAAATACACGACATGCGCGCATCCAAGATTATCTAAATATGCAGTTGCGTCTAATTTAGTCATTTTACACTAACATTTTGTATGATGAATATTGCTTATAATACTCACGTATCATGATGAGTTCATTTCCCCCAAAAATTTTTTATTTCTTGATCTTGTGCGAAGTTTTGTACTGCAGCAAGGACATCTAGTCTCAATTATTTCCATAAAAATCTGACATTCAGTACATCGTTTAACACCTGATGAATATTTTAGACCCATATGCAATGAAGTGCTTTTATAATTTACACAAATTCCTTTACAAGAATTGCCCAAGTTAGGAGAACCCCTGTTTTGTTATTTTGTTTATTGGGAATACGAGTACCCTATCATTGTGAACCGTAACCTGGTTTGTGATAGAGCTGGGGATAGACGATGAACTATTATCTCGCATTCAACAATTAATTATTTTTTTATTATAAACTGGTGATGAATCTAGGTAAGTATCATAACACTCACCATGATGAGTATTTTGTTACTTACCAAGTTTCATCACGCATTATAACACAAAATATAACCTTTCTGCATGGATAAAACAATCACAATAATTGGCTGTGTCCTGATTGGACTTGGAATAAGCTTTATTGTTGCTGGAGAAACTAACCAATCCCTTAGTTGGTCCATTGAAATTGGCGGCTTCCTTTGGTTGCTAGTAGGTGCATTCACTGCAGTGTTGGGATTTGTCAAAAAAATGCCAGAGACTGAAGAACAAACCAGAACTCCAATTGCGATGAGATAGTCATGACTGATACAAAAACAATAATCTCACATGAAAATGAATACAAGTCAAAGCCTTACAGCGTACTTGTAACAGGGGCTACTGGCTTCGTTGGGAACAGGCTAATTTCTGCACTTGTTGAAAAAGGCTACAAGATAAAGGCGTTATCTAGAAGGGACCTACCCAGCAAGGAGAGCGTGAAATTTGTTCAAGCCGATGCGTTTGATGTACATTCACTGTCAAATGCCATGAAAGGAACCGATGTCGCATTCTATCTACTTCATTCTATGGAGGATAATATCTCAGCCTGGAGAAACTTTGCAGAGCGAGAAAAGTTTCAGGCTGAAAACTTTCTCAGAGCAGCAGAAGAGGCGGGCGTCAAGAGAATTATCTATCTTGGCGGTTTGGTTTCAGAAAGCATATCGCTATCTCCCCATATGGCAAGTAGAAAAAAGGTAGGCGAAATTCTAGCTTCAGGCAAGATTCCTGTAACCGAGCTAAGGGCTTCGATCATTATCGGCAGTGGGGGCGGTTCATATGCAATGCTTCGATATTTGGCTGAAAGGTTGCGCGTAATGGTTTGTCCAAAATGGATTAAATCTTTGGCACAGCCCATAGCGGTAGACGATGTTGTAAAATATTTGGTTGGCTCTATGGAAAATTCGACAACATCCGGAAAAATCTTTGAAGTTGGTGGACCAGATAAAATGACATACGAAAAGCTTATGCGAGTTTATGCTAAATTCATTAAGAAAAATATATTCATTATTCAAATTCCTTTTCTAACTACTAGGCTCTCTTCCTACTGGGTTGATCTTATCACTCCAGTAAAGGCCTCTCTTGCACGACCACTGGTTGACAGCTTAGTTCACGACACAGTTGTTACAGATGATAAAATTACAAAAATTATTCCTTTTGAGCGAAAAACCGTAATAGAATCAATAGAAATAGCCACGAAAGAAATGGCAGCAAGCCCACCTGAGACAGATGCAAAGACAGAGAAGACTGGGTTCAAGGTAAACCAAAAAATCCTATTGATGACTTTTATTGGCTTTGCAATTTGCGGAACAACGTACTACTGGATTGATGACAGAGCAGACGTATACAACCTGGGATGGATTCTTGGCTCCGTAATCTGGTACGCAGCAATCGGATTTGGAATGATTTTTGTTTATAACAAAACTAGGCTAGGATATCTAATAGGCGGCGTGTTATCTTGGGTTACACTTGCCTTTTGGTTATTTGATAATTATCATATTGCATTTCAGATGTCGTTAATTGCAGAAGAGCCAAACTTTGCAATGGTCATAAGAAACTTTGTTGGAATTATTATAGCATCCATTGCCGTAATATCTTCCCACAACCTGTTCCATAAGGTCATAGACTATCAGTACAGGGGGAAGCCAATTGAATAAAATGACATTGATTAACGACAGTCTTATTCAAACCATTTTCGCAAAGTTTGAAAAACTTCGAAACATTCCAGACGAGAAAGAAGATATTTTTACAAATTGGAATTTTCAAGACTATCAAGACAAGCAGTATCTGAATTTTACTGCAGATACGAGCGATCTGTACGCACTGAGTATAATGATTGAAAACTATGCCGTAAAACACAGAGCACCACTCCTGGCTGCATTTGAAGAAGAGGGGCGTTTCAAGTATGTTGAAGACAGATACATGAAGATAATGAGACAATTACCAAAAACATGGGTTATAGGAAATTTCAATAATCCATTTTTAGCACAAAACTTACCTGATACCGTATCAGTGGTCAGTTGCATAGGAACACCATTGAAAACGGTATGGGTTGTGATTACTAGAGATTCCAACGGACCAATTGGTTTAGTAGCCGAGGAGATAGGAGATAAAAAATTCAGGGGCTTCTTTTCCACAAAGTCGGAAATCGTCAAACATGCAGTAGACGTCATGGGAGATGTACTGGTGACAGAGTTTGACCTCATGAAAGCTGACTATGGATTTGAGAAAGGTGGTTACTAGATGCCTCATGTAGTTTTTAATAAAATGATTGACTTGCCAATGTTCAGCGAAAAATTCAAGAAAATTTTTCAAAAAGAACCAATGCTGATCAAAGTGGATAACATATTTACAGACAAGCACAAGAGACTTGCACTTTTGCCAGCTGTTGTGATTGATTCTCAAAATCAAAATTTCTTAATTGAAATAAATGTGAAAGAAGAAAAAACAACAGTAAGACTCTATCCAAGAACTGATCCTGAAAAAACCGAAGGCGTACTTGTAGCGTTGAGTATGGTTGGAAAACTGATTTTGGATATATTTCCTGACTTACATGTCACAAAAACAAACATTGAGAAAATGAAGGAGGTGAATTGAATGGATAAAATGATATTAGCAGCAGCTATTGCCGGTATTGGACTAGTGGCTGGAATTTTTGTGTGGATACAAATCGCATAATGATTCCCTTGCACAACAGATTCTTTGGGACATGAAAAAAGCTGTGATTTTTTTAACAGTTGTCTTCTTATTTTTTAATGCAGATACTGCATTTGCCCACCAGCTGATCTTTTCAGACGGGAAGAACACAAGCTTGGAAAACTCTCTGTTTATTCCAGATTCTCAGATTTCGTGGGCCATGTATGGTGAGCTGGAAAACAATGTTCTGTTTTACAAATTTGAGGCTGATCAAAAAGAGCCACTGTATGTTAGTGTGGTGATACCCATGCTGGAAGGT
>Ga0310124_10003153_pt1 | contig 11180 bp, 5 predicted proteins | sample CB11b_AW_Bot5_MG_FD_203507 | JGI IMG/M metagenome (GOLD analysis project Ga0310124, IMG submission 203507) | Marine microbial communities from Western Arctic Ocean, Canada - CB11b_AW_Bot5 | ecosystem: Environmental > Aquatic > Marine > Oceanic | place: Canada: Western Arctic Ocean | collected...
CGAGAGCGGCCCATGCCCCCCGCCTCTGCCCCGTGGTCCCCAGCACGAGGACGTCTCTGGCTCGGGTCGCGGCAACGTAGATAAGTCGCAGATTTTCGGCGGCCAGGAACCGGGCCTCCTCTTCAGCATCCTGCGACCAACCCTCCGGCTCGGCGAGCACGATCGTGCTGAAGCGTGTCTGCCGCGTCACCGCCATCGACAGGTAGGGCACGTCGGCGACGCGGGACACGTGCATGTCGACAGCGTGATACTGGGCGGAGGTGTCGGCGGCGTCGACGAGAAACACGACCTTCGCCTCCAACCCTTTGGCCTGGTGTAGATTCATGACCCGGACGACGTCGGGCCGCCCCGTCTCCAGGGTCATCTCTTCGACGCGCTGCCTGTCATCTTCGAGCAGATCGCGCAACTCGTCGGTGATCTGCCCCCAACTCGCGCCACGACGACTCTGCGCGTCACGCACGATGGCCAATACCCGTAGCAGGTTGCCGGCACGTGACGAGCCGCCGGCACCGACGGCGGCGTGGGCCGCCAGTCCCGTCGATTCGATGAAGCGTTCGAGCGCCGCCGCCAGCGGTCGCTGGCGCACATCATCCCACAATCGTTGCAGCGCCCCCAAGGCCCGGTTCAGGTGCACTGCCAGCTGCCCATCGAGTCCCTCCGCGGGCAGCGGTGTGGTCCAGCAGAAATCCCACCGCGCCTGGCGCAGAACGTAGAGTTCGTCATCCCCCAGCCCCACCAGAGGTCCACGTAGATAGGCGACCAGTGGCACCGGGTCATCAGCTTGTAGTAACGCGTCCAGGGCATCAACGAGAGCGCGCAGTTCGACCGAATGCCGCATGCTGCCGGCGCCGGTAATATCGTAGGGCACTTGTAGGCTCTGCAGGGCGCGGGCGTATTGGTCCAGGTGGCGCCGCGTACGTGTCAGGATCATGAAATCACCTGGGTCGGCGCGGCGTCCGAGTACGGCCCGCTCGCCGTTGAGCTCGGTACGGCCCTGCAGGGCGGCGGCAATAAAGGCTGCGATTCTTGCCGCCTCGTCGCGCGCCTGAGTCTGGCGCCGGCCGCCGCTATCGGCCCTGGCCCGCAACTGATAGACGCTGGGGCCCTCGTCGCCTTTTCTATGCGGGACGAGACGCTGAAATTGCGCCTGATAGCGGCCGTCGTAGTTGTCGAACAGCGGCTCGAAGGCATCGTTCACCCACGAGATCAGCTGCGACCGTGAGCGGAAACTCGTCTTCAACTCGACGATGTCACCCCCCCCGGCCAGGAGTTGGTCGCGCACGAGACGGAAGATGTCGACATCGGCGCGGCGAAACCGGTATATGGACTGTTTTTCGTCGCCAACCAGGAACAGACTGCCAGGACGCGGCGTCAGCTGCCGCCAGTCACCGACATGTGCTTCGACCCCCGTCAGATACAACAGGATCTCTGCCTGCAGGGGATCGGTGTCCTGGAATTCGTCGACGAACAGACGTCGGTATCGCTGTTGGAAGTGAGCCCGTACTTCGGGCCTGTCACGCAACAGGTTGGCCGTTGATTCCAGCAGGTCGTTGAAGGTCAGCGTCGATGCCGCCAGCCGCGAATCGCGATAGCTGACCATGGCCTCGTCGACGAGTTCTCCGGCCAGGGTGTAGACGTATTGTCGCCATTGAACCAGCAATGGCTTCAGCACCCCATCGCGTAGGGCGGGCAGCACATCGTCTCGCAGGCGCCGGGCCAGACTGCGGGCGGGGCTTCCGGCAGGACCCCAGCGCTTCAGGGTGATCCCCGTCTTCGTCGTCGATGCCAGATCCCGCAGCAGGCGTTCGCGATCGGCATCACTCGGGGGACCGGCGAAATCGACGAAATGACGCAACTCGCGCACCGTCGCCATGAACCTGTCGGGTTCGCCTTCGGGCAACGGATCCGGGATCTGCGCCGCCACCTCGCGCACCAATTCGCACGCCTGCGCCACCGCCGGTGCCAGATCGGGACGTGGTCCCTGTGTGGGCTTCAAATCCAGGTCACTGTATTGGCATCGATCGAGGTAGAACTGGTAGAATTGTTCGGCTGTAAGGCCCGTGTCTTCTATGGCCAGCAGTCGCTGATCGCCGGCGGCCGAACGTGCCGCCAGGAATCTGTCCCAGGCAGCGCGCACGAGAAACAACTCCTCGCGCTCCTCCACCTCCGAGAAGTTTGGCGGCAGCCCGGCTTCGATGGGGCGCTCACGCAGCAGCCGGGCGCAGAACGCGTGGATCGTGCCAATCGAACATTGGTCGACCCGGGCCACGGCGTCGCGTAGACGTCCCAGTTGTCGCGCCGACGACGGCCCCTCACCTTCGTCGGCGACAGTGCTGGCCGCCTCCTGCAGTGCCTGAAAAAAACGGCCGCGCATTTCTCCAGCTGCCTTGCGCGTGAAGGTGATGGCCGCCATCTGCGCGACATCGGCTTTGCCCTGGCGCACGCAGGCGACCATGCGGTCGACCAATGCGTGTGTCTTGCCAGCACCAGCACCGGCGAGACACATCAGATTGGTGTCGAGGTCCTCGCGGATACGTCGACGGGCAGTGGCGTCGGCGAGTCGACGGTGACCGGTGTTCACGCGTCGATCCAATCGCGAACGCTGCGTACCACCTCTTGTGGGGCAACGTCTGTCGGCACCAGCCCGAGGTCGGCGAAGGCCGATTCCAAGGATTGCCGCGAGCCAGAACGCTGTGTCGTCACCGTCTCCGCCCAACCCTCCACCAGTGCGGACAGTTGCGTGGCCGCCGTGTACAGGTCTTCGATCTCGTCGACACCACGCGCTTCGTTGGCGCAGATCCGCCGGTAGTCGCAGAAGCGACAGGGACCGCCGCCCTTGGCGTCCCCTTTGTGCAGTGCTGGAAAGAATCCCTGCCGCGCCAGGTCAAACAGCGGCTTCAGCACCGCCGCCAGTTCGTGACGAGCTGGTGGTGCATCGCTGAAACGCTGGCCGGCACCGCGGTCACTGGCAAAAAAGTAGCCGCTGAGGCGCACGTGTCCTTCGTCCTGCACGATGTATGGCAGCGCATATGCGTAGAGTGCCCATTGCAGTGTCCGCCCACCTTGTGCCAAGTTGGCGGCATCATAGTTGAAAGTGCTCCCCGTCTTGTAGTCCCAGATCTCGTATGCCGTTGTTTTTCCAGATGCATCTCGCACACCATCGACACGGTCGATGCGACCACGCAGCCGAAAGGAGACCTCGTGGGAGAGCCGGACCTCGACAGGCGCGCCATCACCGAAACCAAACTCGAGTTCAAAGCCCGCCGGTTCCAACGCCGGATCCGCCGCCAGTCGCTGCGCCTCGGCTGCCAGGAATATGCGCGACGCTCGCTCGATGCGTCGGCAGTCGTTGCGGTATCCGGCCTCCAGAGTAACCGGTACACGTTGCCGTTCGGCAGCGATGGCGGCTTTGACCAACTCCTGTCGACGGGTCTCGTGACCGGCGCCGGGGCGCTCTCCACGCTGTCGAATCTCGCGCATGAAATCGAGGAACAGCCCATGGAGCAGGTTGCCCATCTCAAGCGGATGTAACCAACGGCGCGGATCGTACTCCGGCATCCGGGGCGGCACGACCCCAAGCACATCCCGCAGCAGATACCGACGTGGACAGACCGCCAGGGTCTCGAGCATGCGACTCGACAGGGTCCGTGTTCCAGACAGATCGAGGGCTTCCACGTCCTGCTGTGCGATCCAGCCGGAGAAGCGCGTCGGCGCCGCCTGGGCACGGGCACCCATCACCCTCAGACCAGACGCAGTATCGGGATACAGCCGCGCCAGTGCAGCAACGACTGCCGGGTCTGTGCGGTGTGCGAGCAACGCCTCCAGATCGTCGACGACGCCGTCGTTGACTTCCGGCACCGGTCCGCTCCAGGCCGGTTCCCGTTGCAGTTGCCGACTGGCCTGTTCAAACAGGGGTGTGGGATAGGGCTCTCTGCCATCGGCCAGATGCAGACGGCTCGCAACGAGTGTCACCCGACCCGGGGCCGTGCCCAGAAGTCGGATCAGCTGAAAGGCTGCGGACCCCGCCCTGTGAGTCTCGAGTTGTAATGATGGCGAGATGGCCCGGCGTTCTTCGTCGAGCAGGATCGGGTCCTGGCCCATGAGGCCGGGAAAGTGGGACTCGTCCAACCCCAGGATGTAGAGATGTCTGCGCCCGGCGTACCCGGCGTCGGGCAACCCAGCCAGTCGCAGGCTTCCGGGCTGGGCCGGGCTCGCCTCACTGGTGTGCCTTTGCACAAGGTCCAGCAGTCGTTGTGCCTGCGCGGAGCGTGACACTGACGCCGCCGGCAAACCACACAGGGACTGCAGATCGGTGACGAGTCGACCGCGTACATCCCTGTCCCGCATGTCGCGTTCGGTGGTGCCGGAGAGATCCTGTCGCTGCAGAAATGTCACGACACCGGCGACGAGGTCATCGGCCCCGTCACCATCGGGTATGCACTCGAATAAGGTCCCCAGGTGTCTGTGAGCCGCCGCCACCCATCCGAGGTTATGTGACGTAGAGTTCGTGTCGAGGCGATCGAGGGCAGCCAGTATCTGACCCTTGCCCTGCGCGGCACGGCCCTGTAGCAGCCCCCGAGCGACCATTCCGGGCGTCGCCTCTGTGTCAGTGACCTTGGTGTCCGACACTTCTGTGTCCGACCAACAGATTTCGCCGCTGCGCAACAGACCAGCTAAGGTGGTGCCATCCAGGCCCTGCGCAATCCAGCCAAGAAAAGCTGTCAGTCCACGGCCCGGACGGGTACGTGACGTCGGGATTCCCCCGGCAAAATCGGCGGGCAGATCCCAGCGCTCGACGGCATCATACAGCAGCGATTGATACGGTGTCTGTGTCGTGTAGGCGATCTCGACATCATCGAAGGCGAGACCGGCGGCGAGCACGTCGCGGAGCACGAAACGCACCTCGGTTTCGAGACCGATGACCTGCTGCAGACGGACTCCATCGGCATCCTCCGGCGTAAGTCCGCCGGTGAGCAGTCGACCACCGGGGGAGACCTCGACCGATTCGGGTGGTGACGTCGGCGTATCGCCAAAGGAGTACAGCTCAGGGGGAGGCTGCTGTGGATCTCCGGCACGTAGGGGGTCGAGGAACAGGTCTCCCTGGATCACGTCCGTCGGCGGGCGTCGGCTCTTCGGCTTCGGTCGCGGAGCCGAACGCCGGGGGGTTACGGAGACTGGGGGCGCAGCGGCGCCCCCCGGGATCTTCGCCCCGCGGAAGCGGCTCGCCGCACTCTGGGGGGGTGGGGGGACGCCATAACTGTGGCGACCCAGACGCCACAGTTGGTTGCCCGTCTGCTGCTGTACGAAATCCGTTGTCAGCTGCGGCAGTTCCGTCTCGTCGAGAATTGCCCATACGATTTCGCCGGGAGCATGCTCCGAAGAATCATCCAGCGCCGCCGTGAGCAGCGCGGCGTCATCCCACAAGCTGTTCTGGGCCAGTGCCGCAACATATCGCTCGAAGAGCGTGGCTAGGTCAGACCCCTTGTCTCCGGTGGACCACTGTCGGAGGTGCTCCGGGAGCACCTTGGCGAGTCGGAGGGCATCGAAAGTGGCATGGATGGATTCCGCCAGACCCGCGGCGGCTCCTGTGTTAACGATGTGCTGGAAATACCGTCGCTCAGAACTGGGCCACGCCGTCAGCAACGCATCGACCAGGCGACGTCCACCGGCGCGATGTAGGCGACGCAGGCCCCGAGCGGCCATGCCGGGTTCCTGCTGCTCGGCTGCAAGCAGGATCGGCGTCGTCACCCGCAGATTCGCCCAACCCTTGGTCCGAGCCAGCGCCGTGGTCAGGTCGTACCCGGCACGCATGTCGGGGACGAATAGAATCTTCGACTCAAGGGGGTGAGCGGCACACAACTCGGCGAGCTGGCGCACTGGGTAGGATTGGGACATGGAGGGTGAGTGTAACAAACATATCGCACCCCGTCGCCTGCGTTGTGGCGCGCAGGATCCAGGGTCAGTCGAAGAACTCGGCGTACAGTGACTGTACGGCTGCATCGACATCGTGATCCTTGACACCGAACATCATGCTGACCTCGGAGGAGCCCTGGTTGATCATTTCGAGATTGACCCCGGCTCGGGCAAAGGCCGTCGTTGCCCGCGCTGCCAGGCCGACGGTGTGACGCATGCCCTCGCCGACGACCATAACCAGTGCCAGACCACGCTCCACCGACACTTCGTCTGCGGCCAACTCCGTACGAATTCGGCGCAGCACACGCTCTTCAGTAGCGTGATCGAAAATATCCTCGCGGATGATGACGGAGAGGTTGTCGATCCCTGAGGGCGTGTGCTCGAAGGGGATCGCCTCGTCTTCAAACAATTGCAGCAACCGTCGACCGAAGCCGACTTCCCGGTTCATCAGATAGCGGGAGACGTAGACGCTGCAGAACCCGGACATGCCGGCGATGCCGACGATGGGGACCTGGCCAACTTGCCGTTCGGGCACGATACGGGTGCCGGCGGCCTCCGGGTTATTCGTATTTTTCACCGCCACGGGGATGCCGGCATGGAATACCGGCTCCAAAGCCTCATCGTGGAACACGGAAAATCCGGCGTATGACAGTTCCCGCATCTCGCGATATGTGATTTCTGCTATGGCACAGGGTTCGTCGATGAGCCGTGGATTGGCAGCAAAAACAGAATCGACATCCGTGAAGTTCTCATACAGTTCGGCATCGACGGCAGCGGCAAGGATCGCACCGGTGATATCGGAGCCGCCGCGGGGAAATGTCACCAGGCGGCCGTTGTCGCTAAAACCGAAGAATCCAGGGAAGATGCTGATCCCGGGTCGCTCCCGCAGACTTCGCAGGCGACCATATGACTGCTGCAGCACGCGCGCGTTGCCAGCCTCGTCCGATAGGATCATCCCCGCCTCGGCCGGATCGATACAATGTGCCTCGGTACCCTGATCGCGCAGATACTCAGCCACGAGTCGGGCGCTATTGGCCTCACCCGCCGCCTTCATGGTATCGGTGAACAGACCGATATCCGTATGATCGGCGGCAAGTCTCTGCTGCAGATCCTGGCGGATGGATTCAACGATGTCTTGGCCCAGTCCCAGACCGGCTGCCAAGTCAGCAAACCGTTCGATCACACGCGACAGTTCTTGGGTGCCAGGTTGATGGCTGAGTCGAGCCTCAGCGGCCAGGATGAGCAGATCTGTTACTTTGGTGTCGTCGTCGGCTCGTCTTCCCGGGGCACTGACAACGACGAGTCGGCGTGCCGGATCCGCGTTGACGATCTCGCAGGCCTTGCGCACCTGCTCCGCTGATGCCAGGGAGCTGCCGCCAAACTTCACCGTCTTCATCCGGGGTCTCTACCTACCCACTACAACCGCAGCATGTCGGGGTACTGCTCCTCATACCACTGTCGTAGACGATCCACGTCTTCCCGTGTCGCCGATACGTACGGCGCCCGGCAGCGCAGGCTGGTCTTGAGGAAACCGGAGGCACGGCCTCCCATGCGGTCATATGCCGTATCGGTAAAACCCCTGACACCGAAGTTGGCGGCAAGAAACTTACCCAATGCGTGCAGTCGCTGTGCGTTGGCGCGCAACGCGTCCCAATCACCATCTCGAAGCTTGGACCACAACTCGAGCACGACACGAGGATTCCAGTAGACCATGGCGCTGCAACAACCACGTGCCCCACGAGGACCCAACTCGGCCCAGCTGTGTTCAGAGACGAAGACATTGACCAGACTCGATAACGCCTCGCAACCGTCGGCTGTCGTCCCGATGGTGCCGGCATTTGCCTTGACCATCAGATAATTCGGCACCGCCTCTTTGATCGCCTGGTGCTGGGCCAAGGTCAGCGCTTTCTTGGCCCGCGTGGTTTCGTAGATCGACAGCGGCCTGCCGCCGGCAGCTCGGGAGACCGCACGGAAAAACGGCACCACCTCCTCTTCGGCGACCTCCATCCAGAATGGCAGCGCCACCTGGATGGCATCGGCACCAAGTTCTGCCGCCCAGCGTGCCCGCATTTCGGCGCCCCCGGTGTAGGTCGACGTGCAACCCACCATGGCGGGCCGGTCGTAGGCGTGGCAGGTTTCGACCATGATCCGTGTCACCTGGCGAAACTCTTCGAACTCCATGGCGTAGAATTCGCCGGTGGACCCACCACTGTAGATACCGGGGATACCGGCCTCACAACAACGTCCTACGTCCCGTCGAAAGGTATCCTCGTCAAAGGTGTCCTCCTCCGACCAGGCCACAGGCAAACCCGCCCAGGGCCCAACAAAGGTGTCTCGGTCGATTGTGACCAACTCATTCCGCTTTCTGCCCGAGATCGGGGCATCTGGAACATAATCAAGAAGCTCCGATCTCGCCCACCTTGGGTCTCTTCCCCATCCCCGCATGATGCTGTCTATTATGCAGTTGCGTCGCACAGCGATGGTCTTGGTCTCAGCCCCAGCCTTTTGGCATTCGGCGCCTATAATACTCGGACAGGTGCTAATATTTTGGTTCACAGAAGCCAAGCCGCCTTGTTATCTTCCAACGGCACTTGCACTGGCTTTTGCCGCCGTCTGGCGTGGCTCTCGATCTATCCTACCGCTGCAACTGCGGCCTAGCACTTCAAGATTTACGTGCCAAAGACCAGCCTGCTGAGGTGTCCGCAGTGTATGAGCGATGTGGACGTGCTCGCACGCTTCAGTGGCCAGATTCGCCGTTTGACGCAACGGCTCACTCAGCGGTGCTGGGGAGCTTGTTGAGACCATTCAGGGCAGCGACACGGAAGCCCTCGGTAAATATCGGGTCGCCGACGACGGCCATCTATTTGACTTCTTCTGCTGAGTTGTGCTGCTACTGGCGCGCTTCGTTGGCGTCGACGCGACGCTGGCCTGCGGCTTTTATCTCGGCCGTCACGATGTCGGGCAACTCTTCGCCGGCCCCCGCCATGCGGCGCAGGAGTCGCTGCCGCATGACGTCGGCCACTGGTCGATGTGACTCCGCGTGGATCAGGTTCGTCAGTTCATAGGGATCGGCCTGCAGATCATAGAGGTACTGCTCCACGAACGTGGGTGCCCAGGCCTCGCGAACCCCGTCTCCCGCATCAACCCCGTACTTCCACCGGTGCGTACGCACCGCCCTGCCCGTCTGCGCCTCGCTGATCTGCACGAAAACTTCCTCAGGCCAGTCTTGGCCCTGACCGTGCAGCAACGGCAGGATCGACTGGCCCTGCATCTCTTCTGGTACATCGATACCGGCAGCGTCGAGCAGTGTCGGCGGCAGATCGATGAGACTTACGAGTTGCTGAATCTGGCCGCCGCCAAAAAATCCTGGGCCACTCAGGACGGTGGGCACACGAATCGAGCTGTCATGGCAGGATCGTTTATACTCGCCATTTCGCGTCTTGAAGTGTGACCCATGATCGGAGGTAAACAGCACGATCGTCTGCTCATCCAGCTGCAGACTCTTGAGCGCATCGTGCACTCGCCCATAGGCTTCGTCCAGCCGCTTCACCATACCGTAATACCCACCCAGGTGCTGATGGGTAGAACCACCCAGTGCCGCCAGGTCCGGCGGGATCCAGCCCCCGGTGTAGCGCTCGCGGTAACCATCGGGTGGCGGATAGTCATCTATGTGGTTCTGGTGGTGGGGCTCGATGTAAGAGACGAACAGGAAGAAAGGGTCGGCCTGCTGGGCGTCCAGATAGCGGATGGCGGCGTCGGTGACGGCATCGACTCTGTAACCGGGCAGTTTCACCTCGTTGTTGTCGTTGTCATACATCACGGTATCGTACGCATCCGAGGTGAATTCAAGGATGTTCGATGCCAACCAGTGATCGTAGCCGAAGCGCTTGTCGGCAGGCACGGCTCCCCTGGCGGTCTGTTCGTTGAGGTGCCACTTGCCGATGTAGCCCGTGTCATATCCCGCGTCACGAAAGTGATGCGCCAGCGTCCGCGAGTCCTCCGGCAATGGAATGGCGTTGCGGTAACAACCCGTCGTCGTCGCGTACAGTCCGGTCTGCAAACAGGAGCGGGCGGGGCCACACACCGGCTGACAGGTGAAGGAACGTGCCACGTGAGTATTGGACCGCGCCACACGGTCCAGATTCGGCGTCAGTTCCATGGGATTGCCGTGCAGCCCCATCGTGTCCCACCGCTGTTGGTCCGTGAAGAACACGACGACGTTGGGAGGGCGTTGGCTTGTGGACAGATCGTCGCCGCTCAACTGGGGTGCACCATCTTCTCGTACTCCATCCGTCTTTCGTCTCTGTCCGTTCTGTTGCTAGAACGCTTCGATCGTGGCATTGGCCTGACGTTGCAACTGTTGCAGCGCCGATTCGATATCGCCCCCTTGTATCACTTTGACGACCGTCTGGGAAATCATCCGACGCACCGCATCGTAACCAGCGACAGCCGGTTCGGCTGTGCCGTAGTCGAGCAGGTTATAGGCATGCTGATATCTGGGGTTGGCCAGAAAGTAATCCGCCAACAACTCCTGTGTGCTCTTGCGGGCTGGAAAGTAGTTGCTCGCCTGAACCCAACGGGCCTGTTGTGGCGGTTCCGTAAACCACTTCAGGAACAACCACGCGGCCAGCTGGCGTTCGGGGGTCGTGCGTCCGACGGAAATACTGGCGCCGTAAACGTTGACCACCGGCTCTGCCGTCGTTCGCGGGGGCGGCGCGACATCCCAGGCGAATCCAGCACCGGAGGCGACACCCTCTTTGACGAAGGGCAGTCCCGACGTCGAACGCAGGATGAACAAACACTCTCCGAGGTTGAAGGCACTCTGATCGCCATAGGCTTCACCCATCATCTCGGCGGAACCATCGGCAACGAGCTCTTTCATCAGCTGCATGGAGGCTTTCGCCTCGGGTGTGTCCAGCGTATATCCATCGCCGGCGGCGTTGAGAAAACTACCCCCCCGAGAAAAGACCATCGATGCCAGTCTTGACGCGTCCTCGTCGAGGATGAAGCCGAGGCTGCGTTCCTTATTCTCATTGCCGCTGAAGGGAGTATCGCGTGCAGCGCGACACAGACGGGCGAACTCCTCCCAGCTTTGCGGCGGACCGTCTGCTCCCAGCTGCTGGAGCCAGTCGATGTTATAGTAGACGACCTCGATGGAGCGATTCGGTGGCAGCCCGATCTGCACGCCACGGATCTGGTCCTGGCGCATGAAAACCTGCACGTAGTCCGCCTTCTGGCTTGGGCTGAGACCCCATGTCTTCGAGTTG
>Ga0310124_10003155_pt1 | contig 11175 bp, 10 predicted proteins | sample CB11b_AW_Bot5_MG_FD_203507 | JGI IMG/M metagenome (GOLD analysis project Ga0310124, IMG submission 203507) | Marine microbial communities from Western Arctic Ocean, Canada - CB11b_AW_Bot5 | ecosystem: Environmental > Aquatic > Marine > Oceanic | place: Canada: Western Arctic Ocean | collected...
TGATGGAGGTGGAGAATGGGGTGGTGCAGCATTTAATCCAAAGACAAATATTTTATATATAAATTCAAATGAAATGCCTTGGGACTTAAGTATGGAAAAAATAGAAGGGACTGCACTTGGTGAAACGATTTATAAAACTGCATGCTTATCGTGTCATGGAAATGATTTAGAAGGAAATAAGGGGATTTATTCTAACATACCTTCAATCTCTAATATTTCAAATAAGATTTCAAAAAAGGATTTAAAATCTATTTTAATAAATGGTAAGGGTATTATGCCATCTTTTAATAGTTTAGATGATATTGAAATTGAATCAATAATTGATTTTTTGATTAAAGAAAATAAGGATACTTTAAGTAATAATAAATCTAGTTGGCCTTATCCTTATTCCTTTGGTGGTTTTAAAAAAATGTATGCAGAAGATGGCTTTCCAGCTATAAAACCTCCTTGGGGACAATTAACAGCAATAAATATGAATAAGGCAAATATTGAATGGCAAATTCCTTTAGGAAATCATGAAGAATTGTTTATTGATGGTTTTAATACAACTGGAACTGAAAATTACGGTGGTCCAATTGTAACTGGTGGTGGGATAATAATAATTGCTGCAACTATGGATGAAAAAATTAGAATATTTGATCAAAAATCAGGAGAATTATTATGGGAAGATTTATTACCGGCGGCTGGTTATGCAACCCCATCTACTTATATGATTGATGGAAAACAATACATAGTTATTGCATGTGGAGGTGGAAAGTTGGATACTAAATCAGGTTCCTCATACGTTGCTTACTCTATTGAGTGATTTTTTTATTATCTTTTTTAATTCATCAGTGGAAAACTTATCATCAGAGTATGATGACGTATGAATTTCATTAATATTTTTGTGTTTTAGAAATAAATCGATATTACTTGATCTTATACCTTATCCTGGCATAATTGATATTCTATTTTTGCTTTTTTTAGCTAATTGAATACTCAGTTTAATACCTTCTTCTGCATTTTTTTTTGTCCACTTGTTAAAATTCCATCAAATTTTAAATCAAATATTGATTCTAAGGCATCAAATGGTTTCGATGTTTCATCAAATGCTCTATGAAATGTTGTCGATATATTTCCACAAAAAGTTTTCAATTTTTTACACATTTCAATATTGATCTTATTTTTCTTATCGAGTATTCCAAAAACTACTCCGTGACAACCAATATCTTTACAAAAAATTTTATTGATTCAATCATTTGTTTAAATTCAGCTTTATTATATAAAAAATTACCACCTCTTGGGCGAATAATTGGATGTATTGGTATGTTTAGTTTTAATGATTTTATAATTGAATTTTTTGAAGGAGTTAATCCACCCTTTTCTTTGTTTGTACACAATTCAATTCTATTGATATCAAATTTTGATATATCTGTGCAATCTTTGATATTGAATGCACATATTTCTAAATTATAATTCAATCTTATTATTCTTTGTAATCTGTATAGAATATTCTTAATATGAAGCTATTTTTATCTATTGTAGCTTGATTGAATGAACTTACGACGTCTGGAAAAACTACAAGTTTTTTAGGATTTATATTTCCTTGAATTATTTCTTGAAAGAAAATAGTTGATGAACCAAGATATGATTTTGTAAATAAACTATCATACACGTATTCAGCATTTTCAAAGTTTTCACCATAGTATGCATTATCTTTTAAAATTGCATTATTTGTAGGGTTAGAATAGATTTCAGTAGAATTAATACCGTTATTAGAATTAGCAAAATAATAAATTGCTTTGTCTGGTGGTGTTATATAATTTAAATTATTATCCTCGATAGGACCCATAGTTAACTGTACTTTGTTTAAAACTATACTTCCAGCAGTATCTATAAATGAATAAAAATTGCTTAAATCAATGATAGGATATATCCCAGTTCCAGATTGCCAATAAATTTTATCGTCACCAATATTAAATATTTCATTTTTTTCTAAAGAATTTATATTAGAAAGCACTGAATTTTCTCTATTTGTTTCAAAATAACTATAATGTGTTATTAAAGGAGAATCAAATCTAAAAACATATTCTAAGGAATCTTTTACTGGAGAATCACCTATTTCATATGGATTTTTATAGTATAGAACTACTTTACTTAATTCATCTAATAAGTCAAATCCAATAATTATAGAGTTATTATCTCCAGGAATTAATGCCCAACCTCTTATTTGATTAATGAGCTCTCGTTCAGAAGCTCCTTCTGCTATTCTATTTAATAGAAATTTAGCATAATTTTCTTTAATTGATATTGAAATTCTAGCTGTATCTACATTAGGTCTACCGACAAATCTTGTTAAGCCTAGTAAGCCTTTATTTGAAGGACTAATTTCAGTAAATCTTTTAGATAAATATAGTCCAGTTGAAAAAATTGTATCTGCTATTTGACTGAGATAAACTTCTTGTTCATCAATAAAATTTGTTCCATGATAACTTGAAAGCTTTAAGTATAAAACGGCAGAGTCAAGAATTGATGAATCATTGGGTAAGTCTAACCACCAGTTTTCAGATACTTGATTTGGTTGTTGCACATCGGTAATGGTTGAAGTAAATTGTGTATATGCTATTGCTTTTGTTTCTCCAAAAATAGGATCGTTATATTTTCCAAACAAAAGTTCTCCGTCATCGGTTCTAACACTATCATAGTAGACGTTTGAAGTTTCTAAAGGAATTTCTACATATTCAACTTTTATTTTATTGTGTTGATCAGTTAAAATTTCATTTATTCCAATCTCACTAATTTCGTCACAAGAGAATAAAAAAAAAGTTGAAATAATTATAATTCTAACTAAGAATTTCATTGTATATTTTGAAGTGTGAATCAACAATTTTTTCATCATTATTATCAACTGTAAAAATTTTGCTATTTGATGATACTTCAGATAATAATTTTTCTATGGGTTTATTCATAACTTCTTTTGGTTTAATGATGGCGTCTGAATATTCAGAAGCAATTTTAATTAAACTATTATAATTTAATGATTTGAGAGAAGTTAGCATAGATTTATCAATTTCTTCATCAACTACTTTATCAACGAATTTCTTATTTAATTTTTCTTTAAATGGATTTAGATGAATAGAATATATAGATTTAGTATTATCAAAAATATGATTTTCTTTATAAGTCGTATTAATAAGTAGTGGTATGAGTGAAGTTATCCAGTCATTACAATGAATTATGTCTGGAGGCCAGCCAAGTTTTATAACTGTTTCAAGAACACCTTTGCAAAAGAAAATACATCTTTCATCATTATCGTTATGAAATTTTCCGTTTTTTTTATAAAAAATAGTTTTTCTTTGAAAATAATCTTCATTATCAATAAAATAGACTTGTAGCTTTGCTGCTGGAATTGATGCAACTTTTAAAATTAATGGTTTTTCTTCATCACCTATAGGTATGTTCATTCCTGATAAACGAACCACTTCATGTAATCTATTTTTTCTTTCATTAATGCATCCAAATCTAGGAACTAATATTCTTATTTCTATTCCTTTTTCTTGCATTGCTTGAGGGAGTTTCCTTATTATGTCAGAAACATATGAATAATTTAAAAAAGGTTTAATTTCTGCGGCAACATAAAGTATTTTAAAAGTTTTGGCCATTATTCTTTTGTGTATAATAATTTAAAGGAACCACAAATTTAAGCAAAATAAGTCACTTTGCAATTTTTAATATTTATTCATTCAATCTTTAAATTATCGTAATACATTATTGTTAAATTTGTTATTAATTTTTTTAATCCAATGAAAAAAAAGTCTCTTTTTATTAACTTTTTAGTTTCTATAATTTTTGGTTCACTTCTGTTGTATTTTGTTTTTCAAAAAATTGATTTATCAGTTTTTTTTGCACGTTTAGATTCAGTTAATTATTCATGGATTTGGCTTTCGATTATTATATCAATTTTTGAACATATAATAAGGGCATTTCGATGGAATTTATTGATGGAAAAAAAATCAGATTCTTTAACAACTTTTAAAACAACAATTGTTTTGATAGTTTCTTATTTCACATCATTAATTTTTCCACGGTTTAATGATTTTGTAAGGTGTTACCTTATTTCTAAAACTAATACCATAAAGTTATCTACTTCATTGGGAACTGTTGTTTCAGAAAGGATAATTGATGTGTTGTCGCTAATCGTTTTAGCAGTACTACTTCTTATTATAGAGTATGAAATATTTGTAAATTTATTGATAGATATTATTGGTAAAATAAATTTTAATTTCATAAATATAGTTTTCATTTTTTTTGTTATTGTTATTGTGCTTTATCTTTTTAAGATTTTAGTAAAAAGAAGCAATTTTATTAATACTAAGTTTAAAGAATTTAAATTTGGATTTTTTGCCTTTAAAGATGTTTATTATAGATGGGACTTTTTATTATCGACATTTTTTTTGTGGGTTATATATTATTTGATGGGTTATGTAATATTTTTTGCTTTACAAGAAACTTCTCACTTAGGCTTTAATGCTGGATTGGCTGTTTTAGTTGCAGGAACTTTAGGAATGATTGTTCCTGTAAATGCAGGAATTGGTGCATATCATTTTTTGGTAGCTTCAATTTTATTGAATTATACTATTTCTTATGAAACAGGTTTGTTTTTTGCTACTTTAATTCATGGATCACAGGTAGTATCTTTGATTCTTTTTGGTTTTGTAAGTTCTATTTTATTATTTATAATTATAAAATCTAAATCTAAAAAAGATTAATTGATATAAAAGATTTTTTAACTATTAAACTTATTAATAACTTTAGATATTCTTATGTATGATTTTAATTTACTTATTATACTACTTCCTTTTTTTGGGTTAAGCTGGTATGTCTCTAATAAACTTAAAAGTAAGTTTATAAAATATTCTAAGATTAAACTTTCTAAAGATTTTTCTGGTAGGGAAGTGGCAGAGATAATGTTAAGAGATCATGGAATTGAAAATGTAAAAGTTCATTCTGTTCCCGGAAAATTATCAGATCATTACAACCCAATAAATAAAACAATTAATTTAAGTCCTGAAGTATATAATGGAAGGTCTGTAAGTTCTACTGCAGTTGCAGCCCATGAATGTGGTCATGCTGTTCAGCATGCTCAAGGTTATGCATTTTTGCAATTAAGATCCGCTCTTGTTCCTTTACAAAATGTTAGTTCAAAAGTTCTTCAAACAATCTTTATATTTATGTTATTGGGTGCTTTTGGCTTACCGAATATACTTCCTATGAGTTCTGCAATTCTTATCGTAGTTATATGTTATTCTGCATTTACCGCATTTGCCTTTATTACATTACCTGTTGAATTTGACGCTAGTAAAAAGGCTGTTACGTGGATTGTTAATAGAAATATTGTGAATAATGAAGAATCAATAATGGCAAAAGATGCCTTACATTGGGCTGCTATGACATATGTTGTTGTTGCTCTGCAGTCTTTAGTAACTCTAGTATATTATCTTTCAATTTTCTTTAGAAGAAGGTAATATTATGTCCAAAATTATTTTAGATTTGGTTTCCTGTTTTTATTAATAAAATATTAAATGGATAAAACATTTATCAATGTAATTAACAATTCACTATCTTTTTCACTTAAAAAAGTAAATGTTATAAATGTTAAAGAATCTTTCACTATAGAAAATTATTATGATATTGAAAATACCATAATTCTACCAATTTCAGGAAATTTTAGATATGGTAGATATAAAAAAAGAATTTTAAATAATGAAATATTATTTATCCCTGCCCATAATACTATATCTCTTTCATTTGGATCAAATAGGTCAAGTACTTTTGCATATGAAGATTTTATAGATGTTAAGAAAAAATATCTAATAGAAGAAAATGTTTTAAGACATAGTTATAAATTTGATAGGTATCTTATAATGAATGTAGATGTTAAGGCCTATGGTCTTATTAATATTTTTCATTCAAAATATTTAAGATCTATGGTAATTTCTAATAATTCAAAAGTATTATCACTTTTGAAAGATATTATGAGAGAAATGTATTATAGTTATCCTGGCAGTAAAAAGATTGTTGGATTAATTTCAAATCAATTAATATATGAAATTATAAGAATTATTCTTTCTAAACAGCCGATGTTTTCTAGCATTGAGGAAAATTTTAAATATTTTAATGATAATAAAATCATAGACTTATTTCAATTCATTGATTCTAATTTAGAAAAAGAATTGTCTAATAGAGTTTTGTCTAATCATTTAAATATTTCTGAAGATTATGTTGGTCAATTTTTTAGAAATAATATTGGTTTTTCTCCTCAAGATTATATTGAACATAGAAGAATGGAAAGAGCTATAGAACTTTTAAGAGAAAATTCTGAACAAATTAAAAATATTAGTAATGTCGTGGGTTATAGAGATACCGCATATTTCTGTAGAAGGTTTAAATTAATGTTTGGAGTACAAGCAGGTAAGATGAAAAAGAGAATAAATGAACTTTGAGTTTATCTTTTTATTCCTTTTTTAAATTCAGACTCTATTAAGTTTTTGAACTTTCCCAATTTGGAAAAAGCATAAAGTCCAATAAAAATTATTATATAAAAAAGAGTTATTATAGAATATCCTAGATAACTGCTTTCCAGTATTTCATTTAAATAGTTTCCAAGCGTAATACTTGCAAATCCTATTACAAATAATAGTATTAGAAATAATACAAAAAAAGATATTATTCTTGAAACTGCTGATGATATTTTATCAACAAGATCTACTTTCATTATATCAAATCTTTCCTTAAGGAAAGATGTTATTGAATCAATAAGCTTATCAATTTTAATCATATTATGATAGTAAAGTTAATTTCTTTTTATTAAATGTTACTTAACATTCAATTAACATTTATTTAATATGAATTAATATTTATCAGATATAAATTCATATACTTTTGCTCAAATGAAATTTCAGAGAAATGATTTAATAATTCCTTCAATTTTAACAGTCATTTGCTGGATAGTTTATCCCTATCCTGCAATAGCTATGTGGACTATTTTTTTTCTTGCTTCGTATTCAGCAATAGCTAATGATAGTATTCAAACTATAGGAACTTTTATTGCATCCAATGCGGATAAAAAATGGTATTATTTGTGGATATATATGGGAGGAATTTTTCTTTTTACTGTTAGTTATAGTTGGGTGAATTATGGAGGAGATATAAGTTATGAGAGGTTAGTATCTAAAGGGTTAAATGAAGCTCCAACGGAATTTAAATTTTTACAAGTATTTGCTCCTGTTGCTTTATTAATTATGACCAGATTTAAGATGCCATTATCAACATCAATTCTCTTGTTAAGTGCGTTTGCTACAAAGGCTAGTTCTATTACAAGTATTTTAGAGAAAAGTTTTTTTGGTTACTTCATTGCTTTTATTGTAGCGGTAATTGTCTGGTTAATAACTTCAAAATTATTTGAAAAATATAAAACTTCAAAACCATCAAAATTATGGATGCCTTTACAATGGTTATCTAGTGGTATTCTTTGGTCTGTTTGGATAATGCAGGATATGGCAAATGTTGCAGTTGTCTTGCCAAGGTCTCTTTCTTTTGAACAATTTTTTATAGTTGCTTCGTTTATTTTCTTTGGTTTGGGCTTATTATTTTATTTGAGAGGTGATAGAATTCAAGAAATTGTTACTGAAAAAACAGATATAATAGATGTAAGGGCTGCTACTATTGTTGATTTTACTTATGCTTGTATATTATATTATTTAAAAGTAATGAGTACGATACCTATTAGTACTACATGGGTATTTATTGGACTTTTGGGAGGAAGAGAACTTGCTATTAATTTAAGATTAAATAAGGCAAATGTGAGTTTAAGTATCAAAATGATTTTAAAAGATGCTCTATATGCCGGTATAGGTTTACTTATTTCTTTGATAATAGCATTTTCAGTAAATGAAAATATGTGGAATCAATTATTTAATTAAATAAATCTTTCTTTATTGTATTTTAATTTTTTCAGGAATTATTATTGCGTTTGGAAATGTTTTTTTGAATTTATTGTAGTCTCTATTGGCATTAAATCTATTATAATATTTTCCAACTTTGACTCTGTAATTTGGTTGAGTAAAAATTGTTATTCTTTCAGTTAAACTATCTAACTTATTTAACTTAATTTCAGTTTTTTCAGCAAGAATTCTGCTGTCTCCTAAGTATAATTGTATTGTGTATCCTTCTATATAATCATTTTTTTTATTTTCATATTTTATGATATTAAGAATACTGTCTAATTCATTTTTAATTGTTGGAACTTTAGTTTTATTATTATTTGAAAGTATAAAATTATTTTGAGAGATGTTTTTTTTAGTATCTCTAGTATATGATAAATCTTCAAAATATCCTTTTTGATTATTATTGATATTAGAATTATTTGATTGAATCTTACAAGAAAAAAGGATAGTAAATATTAAAATAGTATAATTTTTCATAAATATTTAATCTTCAATTATTGTACATTTTTCAGCATTTATATCACTTTCTACTTTTTTGAATTTAATATCTTTGATAATTCTTCCGTCTTCATATCTAACAGAAATTTTTGAATTTCTTCCAAAAACTTTTTGAGATTTTATTGGCTGTGTAGTTTGAATTTGAGAAGTTCTATGTCCTAAAGTTTTATTTCTTTCATTAACTGATCCAGAACTAGCATCTTCTTTTTTTGTTACATAATTTTCTTTTCTTTTTAGTTTTTTTGCTTCTTGAACTTCATCAGAATTTTGAATAGGAATTTGAGCTTTTGTTAAAAATGATACAGTGTCTTGATTAACTTTGGCAATAAATTTTTTAAAGAGTTCAAATCCCTCAAATTTGTATATAATTAAAGGGTCTTTTTGTTCATATACTGCACTCTGTACGGATTGTTTTAAATCATCCATTTCTCTTAAGTGTTCTTTCCAATTAAAATCTATCATTCCTAGACTAATGATTTTTTGCATTTCATCTATTATATTACTTCCTTCATTTTCAATTGATTTTTCTAAATTAACTGAAACGCCTATTTGTTTTTTCCCATCTGTAAATGGTATAAGGATATTTTTTACTGTTCCTCCTCTATCTTTTTTAATTTTTTTAAGAATGGGAAGAGCAGATGATTTTATAAGATTATTTTTTATTTTATAGTTATTTAAGACTTTTTCGTAAAGCTTAATTGTAATTGTAATTGCTTCTTCTTTATCAAATTCTTCCTTAGAAAATTTATTAAAATCAATTCCTAGAATTGTAACAGAATTTAATCTTAAGTCATCGTAATTTTGTGCCTCTTTTGAACTTAATACTATATCTTCACATGTATCGTATAGCATGTTTAATATGTCTACATCTAACCTCTCTCCTTTCATTGCATTTCTTCTTCTTTTATATATAACTTCTCTTTGAGAGTTCATTACATCATCGTATTCAAGCAGTCTTTTTCTAATAGAAAAATTATTTTCTTCTACTTTTTTTTGAGCCCTTTCGATAGATTTTGTTATCATACTATGTTGAATAACTTCATCTTCGTCCATATTCATTCTATCCATTACTTTTATCATTCTTTCAGAACCAAAAAGTCTCATAAGATTATCTTCTAGAGAAACAAAAAATTGTGATGATCCAACATCTCCTTGTCGTCCAGATCGTCCCCTTAATTGTCTATCTACTCTTCTAGATTCATGTCTTTCTGTACCAATTATTGCAAGGCCACCACTTTCTTTAGATTTATCAGCAAGTTTGATGTCTGTTCCTCTACCCGCCATATTAGTAGCAATGGTGACAGTTCCAGATTTACCGGCTTCAGCAATCACATATGCTTCTTTTTCATGTTGTTTTGCGTTTAAAACTTGATGGTTGATTTTTTTCATATTAAGCATTCTACTTAATAATTCTGAAATTTCAACTGATGTTGTTCCTACTAAAATTGGTCTGCCATTATTTCTTATTTCAGTTATTTCGTTGATGACAGCGTTAAATTTTCCTTTTAATGTTTTATATACCTTGTCTTCCATATCAGATCTTGCAATTTCTTGATTAGTTGGTATAACAATACAATCAAGTTTATAAATTTCCCAAAATTCTCCAGCTTCAGTTTCTGCTGTACCAGTCATTCCTGATAATTTATTGTACATTCTAAAATAATTTTGGAGAGTTATAGTTGCATATGTTTGAGATGCATCTTCAATTTTGACATTTTCTTTAGCTTCAATTGCTTGATGAAGTCCATCAGAATATCTTCTTCCATCCATAATTCTACCAGTTTGTTCATCTACAATTTTTACTTTTGAATCCATAATAACATATTCTTGATCTTTTTCAAATAAGGAATATGCTTTAAGTAATTGGTTTATAGTATGGATTCTTTTTGTTTTAACACTATAGTCTTGGATGATTTTATCTTTAGATTTTGTTATGTCTTCTAATGATTTATTTGAATTTTCAATAGCATTTATTTCAGTCCCTATATCAGGTATTATAAAAAATTTAGGATCTTCACTAGCACTTGTAATTGTATCAGTTCCTTTTTCAGTTAGTTGGATACTATTGCTTTTTTCTTCAATAGTAAAGTATAGAGGTTTATCAGCTTCAGGCATTAATTTTGAATTGTCTTGTAAATAATAATTTTCAATTTTTTGCATTATTGCCTTTGTCCCTAATTCACTTAAATATTTAATTAGTGGTTTATATTTGGGAAGGCCTCTATGTGCTCTAAAAAGAGAAAGTCCACCTTCTGATTTGTTTTTTGTAGCTATTAATTTTTTTGCTTCTGCTAAGTATTGAGTTACTAGTTTTTTTTGTAAATCAAATAATTGTTGAACTCTTGATTTTAAATTAAAAAATTCATGTTCATCTCCTTTTGGAATAGGTCCAGAAATAATTAATGGAGTTCTTGCTTCATCAATTAAAACACAATCAACTTCATCCACCATTGCAAAATTATGTTCTCTTTGAACTAGCTCGTGATTTTCTCTGACCATATTATCTCTTAAATAATCGAATCCAAACTCATTATTAGTGCCGTATGTTATATCAGCTTTATAGGCATTAATTCGTTCTATAGAATTAGATTCATATTTATCTATACAATCAATGGTTAGCTCATGAAATTCAAAAATTGGAGCATTCCATTCTGCATCTCTTTTTGCTAAGTAATCATTTACTGTAACAATG
>Ga0310124_10003158_pt1 | contig 11172 bp, 10 predicted proteins | sample CB11b_AW_Bot5_MG_FD_203507 | JGI IMG/M metagenome (GOLD analysis project Ga0310124, IMG submission 203507) | Marine microbial communities from Western Arctic Ocean, Canada - CB11b_AW_Bot5 | ecosystem: Environmental > Aquatic > Marine > Oceanic | place: Canada: Western Arctic Ocean | collected...
TAGACGGACCGTGATCACCGAGGGGGCACGCGCGCCCAGCGAAGCGGCGTCAATCCGGCCGCAGCGGGGGTGTTTTCCGAAGCAGGCGCGGTCCAGACCCCAGGGCGGCTCTCCGGGCGCCGCGGCGCTGCGACCCCGCACGTCGTACAGCAGGAGATCGTCTTCGCCCTTCTTGACCAGTCGGGGCCGTTGCCAGACGATGTCGTCGTGCCGGTTACCATCGCCCGCGTCGGTCGCTACCAGTGAGACAATGATTTCGGTGGTGGTTTCCCCTTCGGCCGGTTCCGGAATCGCGAGACGGAACTCCTCTTCGGTCAGCACCGGATCGACCGGTTCCATCCAGCGGGAGGCACTCCCCTGCCGGCCCTGCAGTCCGATCGGGTTGAATTTCCACAGTCCCCGCTGCCAGCGCGCCACATGGGCTGCCAGCGCGGTGGCGTCCTGCGCCCCGGCGGCCCGCCAGCGGGCGGGCAGGTTGCCGGGAAACTCTGACGGTGTTGACCCGGAGAGGCTGGACCAGAGTGCGGCCAGGTAGCGGGCGTTCAGTCCCCGCTGGCGAGCCACCTCGGCGATGTTCCTGCTGCCGTCGGCCAGCGCCTTGCGTTCGGCCAGCGTGGCGGCAAAATATTTCTCCAGCGGCAGGCGGCCCGCTTCTCCCAGGCGCGTGTCGACATGCCCGTTGATGTAACCGACCGCGAGTCCCGATCCAAGGTCCTGGGACTCGACGAACTGCTCGTAAAATGTGCGCAGCCGGTTGAGGATTTCGTCGGTCCAGTCGCGGCGCGTGGCCCGCAGCGAGAAGCGGAAGCCGTCGGGCAGAAGCACGGCATGCTCGGCAACTTGTTTTCCTGCCAGCAGGTACTTTTGCAGCAGGGCGGGTGACATGGCCAGCGCGTCGCCCGTGTTGGTGAAGCCTTCGCCGGAGGAACCGGCCGAGGGAAATTCGCGGGTCGGGTCCAGGTCGACTTCCGTCAGGTCGCGCAGCGTGTACTTGTATTCGGCGTTATCGAGTCGTCGCAGCACGACGTGCCCCGGGTCACCCGCATTCTGCCGGGCGGCAACCGCCAGGTAGCTTTGCACCCACGCACGCAGCGTCTGCCGCTGCGCGGCGGAAGGCTGCAGGCTCTCCTCCGGTGGCATCTCGCCGCTTGCCAGCATCTGATCGACCTTCTGCCAGGCCTGCGGATCGCGTTGTACCTGTTCCAGTCCGCTAAATTGCTGCAGATCAAAATCACCTTCTTGCTGTTTTGTGGAGTGGCAGTCCAGGCAGAACTGTTCCAGCAGGGGCCGGATGTCGCGCTGGTAGGCCGGGCCCAGCGCAGCCAGCGAGTCGGGTTCGTCGGCGGTCAGTGCGGGGGCTGTCAGCAGAATGCAGATCAACGTGCAGCCCAGCTGCGCCACGCGGGAGGTGCGGCGGTTGTGAACGGGCGGCAGGCAGTCGCGGCGCCAGTGGTGGAAAACGTTGGATTTCATGGCCGAAGTTCCGTGCAACCGCGCGGTTGGCCGGCAGGCCAGCCGCAGGCAGAGGCTTGGCTGTGTCGTAAATCTATTGTACACGCGGCGGGCGACGGAGCCACTCGCTGAGGAGTCAAGCGGGTTTTTGCGTGGGGCGGGTGGTCCCGGCTAGGTTTGCCAGAACAGTGACTCGCGGGGCGACGTGTAGTGAATGTCCAGGTGGGGTGTTTTCAGCCGTCGCTCTTGTTGGAAGAGCGATTCGATACCGGCGGCCGTCATGCCGGTGGTCAGCAGGGTCCTTTCGATGGGAAAGCTGGGCCGGCCGGTCAGGAACAGCGATTCCATCTGCCGCACCTGGGGGTTGAAAAAGTTGCGCATCGAGTAGTACGGCAGGTAGATCTGGAGCGAAAGGATTTTTCCGCCTGCCAGCCTGGCCGCGAAGGTATCGTCGTGCATGACGCCGAGGCTGTGCGATTTGGACTTGGCCTGGAATTTTATGATGGTGGCTTTCAACCCGTCGGCGTACTCGAAGCGGTAGGCGTAGGAGTCGGGGGCCTGGCGGCGCATGTCGTCGGTGGTGGGAAAGACAACACCGTAGTCGGGTCGCACCGGTTCGATCATATCGCTGCGTGCCAGGGCGGCGGCCAGCAGTTGGTGGTCCCAGCCGCCCGCTTCCCAGGAACCGGCCTCTAGTGCGCTGAAGAAACGTTCGCCACTGAACGCTTCGACGAAGCGAACGCCCGTTTCGCCGCCCCGTCGGCGTTCGATGATGGCCTGCATGGCTTCGATGATGTGAATGTCTCCGCCGTCGATACTGCCCGGGCGAATGGCCAGGACTTCCTGCACCTCCGCCCCCCAGGGAAGGTCGATCGACGGCAGGCGCCGGGCAAAGGGTAACGCCGAACCGGCCAATTTCCCGGGCCGTGTCGACCATTTCCTTGGCCCACGTCCAGTTCCAGGAGAGGTGCTTGTCGTTGAAGACCGGCGCGGTGCGGTTGCTGTCACGAAAGACATCGACGATCTGTTGAAAATACTCGTAGCGGGGATAGAGGACCTGTCCTTTTTCGTTTTGCGGGAAGGTGCCGTACTCGGCGATCAGCAATACGCCGTCGACCGCCAGGCGGCCGGTGCCGCAGGTGAGGGCTTCGGCGATGGTGGGATAGCTTTTCAGTTGCCCGTAGCGACGCACCCGTTCGCGGCTCAGGTCGTTGTCTCCCACCTGTTCGACATACAGGGAGACGACCTCCATGGCAGGCCGGTGGTGCCGGCCTTCCCAGCCGTAACCTTCCAGGAAGCGGTCCACGATGTGCTGCGCGTGGGAGAACTTTTGATAGTTGGTCGCCAGGGCGGCGATCCTGGGTCGCCCGTTGGTGGCCGCGCGGGCCAACTGCGGCAGAGCGAGGGTACCGGCAGTGGCCGCCAGGAAATTCCGTCGTGAACAGGTCATAGGGTCCTTTCGGTTTTCGATGTCCGACCAGTGGTTGGGCGGCGCCGTGCCCGTTACCTCTCGGGGTGCGCCAGTCGACCATGTTGCGGCAGCAGCAGCTCAAAACGACGATTGTCGACGTTGACCCAATAACCGCTGAGATTCGCCTAACAAAAATTCGAGGTCCATAAACGGTTCGTAGCCGATGTCCTGCCAAAGAACAAGGCCTTCACTGTCCATTAAAAAAGTCCCATGAAGCGGTTGCTTCTCGAAATCATCGTAACATCGATACGTCTTGAAAACGCCCAAATTCGAGTCTGAAAAAAGGGCAATCGGAAGCTCACCAGCGTCGTAGTTTTCAATCGACTGTTTCAACTTCTCTTGGATATCGGTGCTGACCGCAATCACATCGATCCCTGCAGCCTTGAATTGATCCACGTCTTCCGCAAATGCGTGAAGCTGTTCGACGCAATGCAGACAGCCAACCCCCAGATAGAAAATGGCAATCATGGGTCGCCCCCTGAATTGCTCCAACCTGACACGTTTGCCTTGTGAGTCCTGAACTTCACCATCGGCCGCCGGCGACGGTTGCCAACGAAACGGTCCGAGAGTTTCCAAGTCTGGACGCTGTCCCAGATCGTTTGCCGGAGGGTGGAAGACGCGCCAGTCGACAGGCAACTCGAGCTCCGCGGCAATGGGTGCCAGGCGTTGGAAAATGGGCAAATCCATATCGATCGAAGAAGAACTCTCCCTGAGAACTTCAAAGGCTTTCTTTGCGTCCTCCCGTTGACCGGCTCGCCAGAACAATTCCACCAGGCGGGCACGCGGTTGTACTTCTTGTTCCTTCTGGTCCACATGCTGCCGAGCATCTTTCAGTGCGGCCTCCGATTCTTCCGCCAAGTATTTTGCCCAGGCCAACTCCAGGCCGTCGATTTTTGCTTTTTCCAGCCAATCCACAGCAGTCCCGTAATCCTCCTGCGTCATCGCGAGATGACTTTTCAATTCGTAAGTCGCCTGCTCCGCCGCTTCAATTTTGGAATCAAAATCCTTGCCGGCTTGTTCGGCCTTTTCAGCGATTTGTTCCCGGTTTTTCGCCAGTTGTTCCTCGCGAGACCCATCCGCCGCCTCGCACCTGGCCTGTTTTATTTGCTGCTCGTCGTCGCCTTCCTGTTTTGATTTGGTTTCAGCATCTGCCGCGGCCTGGTCCACCAAGGCCTCATCGATCGCATCCTGACGAGCCTTCGTCTTCGCCTCGGTCAGAGTTTTTTCCCGAGTACCCTTTTCTGCTTCAAGCAGCGTGAGCAACTCGTTGAGCTGAGTCTCCCCCAACGCCGTGCGGCCCGTGTGAAAATAAGCCGCACCCAAATGGCGCAATCGTTTCACCTGCTCTTTGAAATCGTCTGTGGGCTCCAAATAGTTCGAGTGGCACAATTCAATCATCTCGTCCCACAACTCGTAGCGACGTAGCGTCTCGAAGAGTCGCGAACGTCCATAATACGCGCTCCCTTTTTTCTGCAGCGTGTTAAAACGCGGATGCCGGGGGAGCGTGATCATGTTCTTGGCCAGATCGACGGCATCCCGCGCACGGCCCACGTGGTTCATATTCCGGATAAACCATTCGTTGTTGTGGGCAAAGTTATGAATCTCGTCAGGCAGGACCCGATCTCGCATCATGTGAGCGTGATCCACCCGCGCGGAAGCCTCTTGCTGCCAGCAAGCGTCTTCGTAGCGTTTTAAACGCGAATAGATATGGCCGGGCATGTGCCACATGTGGGCGATCGCGGGAGATATCTGCCCGCAGAGGGCAGCCGAGTTGAGCGCCAGTTCGGGTTTTTTGTTGTCCCAAAGGTGGATGCGAAAGTGATGGGCCGAATGCATTGGCTGCTTTTGAAAGATCTGGTTCAGCAAAGCGTCGATTGCCAGGTGACTCAACCCTTTGATTTCCTCCTGGCGATTGAGATACAACTGAAGAGCCAGCAGGGCTTTGGCTTCCAGGTCCTCGGGAAATTCCAGGGCAATGTCTTCTAAAGCTTGTGTGTACTCTTCCGCTCGTTTTTTCTTTTCTTCTTCGCCCATTTCGATGTAGGCATGTAAAGCCTCAATGTACTTCTGTTCGCGCTCACTGGCCTGATCCTTGCGTTTGATCGCCTCGTCAATAAATCCTTTGGCTCGTTTTTCCGTATGGAGCGTCGCCAGGGCTGCTCCCCAGTAAGCCGCCGCGCAATCTGGATCCAGCGTGAGCGCCTGACGAAACGACCGTTCCGCTTCCAGAAACCAAAATCCATAAACCTGGCCAAGTCCCTGTTCGCAAAACTTCCTGACAAGATCGTTTGACGTCGTTACCGGAAAGTCGACAACTCCTGTGCCTCGTATTAAATACGCCTGCTGTCGCGGACCTTCATTGAGAAAATCGCCGTGGAGGGAGTGACCCGCGGGAACATTGGTCTGCAACGGAGCGTCACCCCCAGCTTCCGAACCGCTAGACGTGGTTTCAGCTTGCAAAACGAGGACTGACGAGCTTCCAATGAAAAACAAAAGTAACGTCGGAAGATAAGATTTGATTCTCATGGCAGGTCCCAACCTGAATGATAGGCGTTTTGATCCGCCACCGAGCTAGCTGGGACGGATGAAGGTCAGCATAAAACCGTGCCTTATCAATGTCAACTGATAGGGATTTCAATCCCTACAACCCTCTTAAAACTAGCCAGTAGCCCTCCTTTTTTCAAGATTCTGCCCTGTTGTCCGACGATTTAGCAACCGATCAGGGTGAAACCAAGAACGTCGCCGCAGATCATGCCGAAGTGGTCGCCAGGATGACGAAGTCGTTGTTGGCTTGGCACAAGTCCATGCCACCCGACAACGGCGATTCTTACGTGGATAAACCCAAACGTAAACGGACCGGAACGAAGGCCAGGAACTGAGCATCCGGAAAGTTCCGCGTCATCACCTGGAGGATATCGGTTCGCGTGTTTCGAATGTCTTGGGGGCAGTTAAACGAGACCGGTCTACGTATCTCTCAAGTCGGTCAACAATAGGACCTGCCCCAACAATGTTTCCCCAATACTGTTTGCAGGTACGGCATTGCTGCAGCCCTTCAAGTATGCAGGTCCGGCAAGATAGCTAATCTGTACTAATACGTCCGAATGATGTCCCATCCCATGCGGCGTTTTTATCGACTTATTAAACAATCTTCCCGGATCATTCCGAGGTTACCTGTACCCACCTACCAAATTCCTCCAAATCGCACCCCAACAATTCCCACTCACGATCCCCAATCTGTCGAGTCGGGCGGTCAACGCGAAAAAGGAATTTCTCGCAACCTCACTACGGAGTTTGGCGATGCGTCGAAACATCAAACGAATTATGAAGGCGATGTTTGGCCTGATGCTGGTCCCTATGATTGGCATGTCTGCAGCAGCCCAGAACTGCTGCGATGGTAATGACTGCAGCGCTTGGTGCGACGATAATAGCAGCAGCTGCGGCGATGGATGTTGTTACCGAAGCGGCGACTTCTTCGGAGAGTTCCAGTACCTCCGCCTCAAAGCTTTTGACACCGACGGTTACAATGAGGGTCTAGGCAGCGATGACGGCTTCCGCTTGATCGGTGGCTATCAGAACTGCAATGGACTTGGCATTCGCGGTCGCTATTTCGATTTTGATGGTGTCCAGAACGTTGGCGGAGACGAGTATGGGCTAGACGTATCATACTTTGACGTCGAAGTGACTCAATCCTTCAGTCTGTGTAAGCTCGATGGTGTTGTATCTGGTGGCTACCGCCATGCCGAACACCAGGTGGTGTACGAAAGTGATTTGGACGGTGATTTTGATGGTGACGGTGTCACGCTTGGAATCCAACTGCAGCGCGACATTAACTGCAATTTGGGACTCTACGGTTGGGCGCAGCACTCGATCCTAGTCGGGGATGATGCAGAGGAATCTGACGACTATATCATCGGCTGGACCGAAGTTCAGCTCGGAACTCAGTATGCGACTTGCGTCGGCCAGTACGATGTCTTCGCCCGAGGCGGTGTCGAAGCGCAGTTTCATGACGGACCCGCGGGCGGCTATGAATTCGGCCTCCTCGGCTGGTTCTTATCCGCAGGCGTTAACTTCTAATTCCTGCCCGCTTGTCGTGTGAACTTTCCCAACGTAAACCCGACGGTCGCAGGCCGGCGGGTTTGGCGTTTCTTGACGATCACGGCAAGTTTGACTGCCCGGTATTTCTGACGATTGCCGATGAATTTAGGTGAGATTATCTCGCTTCTCGCCTTGTTCGCAGGGGTTCTTCCAATGAAGTTGTTGCTAGCTGCACTTGTTTTGTGTGCCGGGCTGGTTGGCTGCGCCAGCGCACCGGTCTCGATTCCGGCGGTACGTCCCGCAGAGCTCGAAATGGCTGGGCTTCAGCGCATCGCCGTTCCCGAATTCCTTGGCCCTGCTCCATACGCCGCACAAGCACGCAATGACTTATGCGCGGCCCTGGTCAGCGATCAGCGTTGCGAGATACCACCGCCACACATAGTTCGCGAATTACTCCCTGCCAGCGTACCCTATCGCGGCTACGGCATCGACGTTCCCGCGCTAGTGCAACAAGCGCGGCGTGCGGGCTTCGACGCGATATTGATCGGCGAACTAAAGTACCGAAGCGATGTTGGCAATCAGTTCGTGCTCGGTACACCGTCTATCGAAGCCGTGGTTGAAACACAGCTGATCGACACGCGCAGCGGTGCTGTGCGCGGCGAGACGACGGCAAGCAGCGATTGGCGCGGTGAAATATCGAGCAACAAAAGTGCCAACAATACCGAGCAGAAGGTCACTCAGCAGCTGGTGCGCGTTTGCGTCGATACGACGGTTCACAAAATGACAAGACGGAACATGAGCATCGAAGTCACGCTCGCCGATCCCGTTGATGGCGATGACGAAGCTGCAATGCAATCTGGACGCGAGGCAGCGGAAGCGGGCAATTGGCCACTGGCTGCACAGTACTTCGAACGTGCGCGTGCTGAGAATCCAAGTTCCCACGCTGCTTTGCATAACCTCGCGGTCGCCTGTGAAGCCCAATTCGACTTCACCGCCGCACGGCGCTGGCACTCCGAAGCACTGCGACTACACGAAGCAGAAGACTATCGTAGCGCGCTGGCACGTGTCGACACCTCGTGGCGTGATTACGACGTTGCAATGCGGTCGACACAGCCGACGCGTCTTCCGCGGATTCCCGAACACGACGTTCGCCCGACATATGTTGCAACGGGGTTGTAGTGTATTGGGAAGCTGGTTGGGAGCGCCCAACCGATACCTTCGAGAGCGTTTTGGGGGGTGATCTGGGTAAGACAGTGGAGTCATCGCTCGCACAGCACTTCGGGCCTGCTATCTAGCGAGTGTGAAAGGTGAACGAGACCTAAAATATGACTTGGACTGCGGATTCAACATCTGGGTCTACAATGGGTATAGGTATGTCATCCCCTGGGGTGAATACAAATACTACGAGAATTTCAGGTCTCAACAAACGGACTATTGCTACTGGAATAGCACTGATGCTCTTCCGAAGGGTGTTACTAAACAAGAGTGGGACAAACGAGGTAGACGGTGGGAAGCTGCGATGAAAGATGGTGTTAAATTAGTCCATCAAACTATCAAGCTTTCCAATAAAGTCGGAGCGTGGCCCCTGATCACCCAGTATCTAGGAGACAAGGCTAAAAACATTTTAATCCTTGGGTATGACGATGATGATTGCCCAAGTCACAACGACAAGACGATTAGGGATTTCATGGTGGTCACATGATTGATCTTAAGCTGCTCGATAGTGTTCAAGGGTGGTTTGACCTCTCGGTTGTCCCCCTCATCGAGCGGATTACATATGCTCAACGCGGCATAACTGGCTCAATCATTGAGATCGGCGTCCACCATGGACGATCATTGATTCCAATGGCTCTTGGCCAGAAACCGGGGGAAGTTGTACTTGCTATTGACTGTTGGGATCAACAACAACACAACCGAGACAAATCAGGGAAGGGAGATCTTAAAGCCTTCATCAACAATCTCCAAAGAATGGGGATCGATCCATCAAGTGTTAAGGTCCTGAGTGGGGACTCGATGGAAATGACTGCCGATAGCATTAGGGAGATAACAGGAGGCCAAGAGGCCCGGTTATTCAGCGTTGATGGTTCTCACACCCCGGCTGCAACTCTCAATGATCTCTGGATTGCTGCTAGAACAATAGGTGAGACTGGCATTGTCATGATTGACGATGTTTTTAACCCTTCATGGCCTGGGGTCCAGGAAGGTTTCCGGTCCTTCATGTCTGAATGCCGCCATATCAAAATCTTCACTTATGCAGGGAATCGGTTATTTCTCTGTTGGGACCATCGTGTTGGGTATTATACTGAAGCAGTTTTCAGTGTCCCGACTCTGGGCAAGTAAGTGATGATTTTGGTCTCTGGGCAGTTCTTCCTCAAATCAGTGATCTTTTTGATGATTTCTCCTGCGAAATTCCAGGCCGTGAGAATGATGGTCAGTGGATTCTCATCTTCTCGCAGAGTTGATGAAGGCCGAATCTCGCAATTTGATCCAGGTGTGTACATCCACTGTTTGGTTGGGGTATCATCTACCACGTAGTCGGGCTGGAGACCAAAGTAATTGAGCATTACGGTGCTCTTTGCTGAGGCTCCATAGCAGACCAAGCTATCTTGGCCCCATTTGATTCCTTCGACGAGCTGCATAAATTCGCTTTTGATTCCTTCGATCTTAGTCGCGAAATCTCCGAAGAATTTAGGAGTCATGATTTCCATTTCGGCTTTAGATCGGAAGTAAGCGATGGTGTCATGCCTTGGCCGTTTGTCTAAATAGACGCGAAGGGTCCCGCCGTGGAGGTCAGGGAATTCGTCGAATATGGCGATTTTGAGGTCGGTCCCCCTGAGGCAGTGCATTAGGGAGTTGATCGTGAAATAGTTGATATGCTCGTGGTAGATGGTGTCGAACTGTCCACCTTGGAGCATCCATAATGCATAGGGGAATTCTAGGATTGCGACCCCGTGGGTTGTTAGATTCTGGGAGATTGCATGTAAGAATCCATTGGGGTCGGGGTTATGGGCGAAGACGTTTTGGGCGGTAATGATATCGGCGAGTTTGGGGAGTTTTTAGTTCTTATGCCAGTAGGCGACTTCTACTGGTATTCCTTCGCGTTTGGAGAGTTCTCGAATGTTCTCGGCCGGGTCTACACCTAAGATGCTCTTTCCGAGCTTCCGGAATGCCTTCAAGAGCGTTCCGTCGTTACACGCGATATCAACCACATGCGGAATCGCTGCTCGCCCGTAGACGGCGTGGAAGGCACATGCTTCTTTGGCTAGTTCGGTGCAGTGGTTAACGAGTTCCCGTTACGTAAGGGTACTGATAGGGATTTCAATCCCTACAACCCTCTTAAAACTAGCCAGTAGCCCTCCTTTTTTTAAGATTCTGCCCTGTTGTCCGTCCATCTCTCCTGAGTCATTAGCCGGATCGACGGCTCGTTGTTTGGTTAGACACAGGCGGTATCCACATCTTACCCTGACAGGTTGGACACCAATCACCATCCTTTCTTCCTCCGACGTCTCGCACACTTGGCACAGAGTGGCATCCATGGATCGCCAAAAAAAATCGGCCAGCCTGCGAAGAATATGGATGGTTCAGCGGAGCATGGTGGGTGGGCTCTTTCGATGTCATTGGGCGTACTTAATTAAGTTAATACACACAAGCATCGCCTGCCACTACGAGGACGAGGGATGAAAAGCTACTTCGGAAATCTCTATCTCCAAAGTAGGATTTTCTGGTAGCCAATTCGTACCAGAAAACAACAGCAACGCGCAGGTTTTGCTGCGCGGGCCAGTTGTGGGATCATCCATTGCCGTTTTTCAGCAAATTCTCGGCCTGAGAGTATGGTTGCGATCCTGACGGCAAATACAGATACTGGACCACGTATCACAACGTGATATATCCGCACAAGCAACGGCAGACAACTTCGTTCGGTATGAGGGTTGGTTGGCAGCCTACCAAACACGAGTAACGAAAAAATGGCGAGAAGCTATTATGACATTCTTGGAGTTGCTGAAGATGCCAACGAAGAGACCATCCGCAAGGGCTATCTGAAAGCCATACGGGATAAGCACCCTGATCTTCATGCGGGTGATGATGTGGGTGCTGACAGACGAGTTCGCGAACTCAATGCAGCGCGCGACACCTTACCAACCCAAAGCTGAGACGCAAATACGACCAGCAACTGCAAAAGATGAAACGGCAGCCAATACCTCCCTTGCAATGGG
>Ga0310124_10003159_pt1 | contig 11171 bp, 12 predicted proteins | sample CB11b_AW_Bot5_MG_FD_203507 | JGI IMG/M metagenome (GOLD analysis project Ga0310124, IMG submission 203507) | Marine microbial communities from Western Arctic Ocean, Canada - CB11b_AW_Bot5 | ecosystem: Environmental > Aquatic > Marine > Oceanic | place: Canada: Western Arctic Ocean | collected...
AGCCGCACCGCGTGGTAGCGGTCTCGTTGCTTTGCATTGCTCTCGACGCGGACACGTCTGTCCAACTCAGCCAGGTCAAACGGATTGCGAAGCGGAATGTCCATTGCGGGCCTCCATGCCAAAGGAATCTCACTTCACGTCATTACAGGGACACGACAAATGCGCAACCTAACAGGCGCCGAACATGCGCGCGAAAATTAATCCAAATGCGTATTAGACCGTGTTCCGCAAGCGGTTGACACTGTCATGGGGGTCTACTACTCTGCGACCGCGCTAGAGCGGTCTCACCCCAACCGTCGCGTCCTGAACTGCCTGCAGCAGCGCCTGGCTTTGTTCCGCCAGTACTGGCGGATATCGGCAACCCACTGAGGGGTCGCGTGTCCGCCCTTGCGGATCCGCCGCAGCGGACTTCGCCCTCCGCACCAGGCTTGCTTCGCCGACGTTCAAGACACTACGGTTGAGGCGAGGGTTAAGGCGAGAACGCTCTAAACGTCAGGCAGGCCCGAATTTCCAGGGATCTGCGGGCGAACCGGGCGTCGCGCCACGGGGCGCGACGGGCTGTATTCGATGGATGCGGTCGCAGCACCATGGCCTGACCGAAATGCACCCGCAGCCTTCGGAACCCCATGACGGACCCGATGAGCCCAAGCAGGATGCCGACGCCGACGATCGAACGGCCCGGCTTCGGCGCAAGTACCTGCCGCAGGGCGGGCCGAAGCCGATGGTGCTCGCGGGCGCGGGCCTCGAACTGTGCGGCGCCGTGTTAGTCCTGACGCTCGGCGGGTGGTGGCTGGACGCAAAGTTCGGTTCAACCCCCTGGCTGATGATCGGCGGATTGGCCATCGGCACGATCGGAGGCATTTACAACCTGTGGAGGCGGGGTTCGCGTTTCTTCAGTAGTTGATGGCACGCTGATGCAGTCGCGGTGATTCGAACACGTTAGTTCATAAGACAGTGATTCCTATGCGTATGGCGGATCGACCCGCACACTGCACGTTCCGATTCGCGACCGCTGCGGCCGTCCTGACGCTCGCGTCGGCGCTGTTGCTGGCGGCGGCGTGGTGGCTGATTGCAGATTTCGGCGGCGCTGGCGGCGGCGGTCGCCGTGCCGTCGTGTGGGCCGCGCTGGTGGTCTGGGCCTCGTCACTGGCCGGCATCGTGCCCGTGGCACTGCTGCACCGTTCTGGCCTGCTGCCGACCGTTCACGGGTACTTTCTTGGGGCCGCCATCCGCGTGTGCGTGTGCATCCTGGCGACCGTCATCGCGGTTCGTTCGGGCCGCGTGCCCGCCGGACCCTGGGTCACCACCCTTCTGGGGATGTACATTCCGCTGCTGTTCGTGGAAGTCGCGTTAGTGGGTCGGTCGATCTGGGATCGCTCAGCCAACCCGACAGGCGGGTCGTTCGGCGCCGAGTCAGGGCGGGACCCGCGAGGAAACGTCGTCGTGGAGACCCTGCGTTGAGTGGTCTGGCACTGACACTTGCGGCCTCGAACCCCGTCGACCACGTGACGGACAAGATGCTGTACGGCACCTGGCTGGTGAGCAACGTCACGATGATGCTCCTGATCAGCGGCGCCCTGACGCTGCTGATCGTCATCCCGGCGGCGCGGCGCATCGCCACAGGCCAGACCGGTTCACTCGACGATCTTCGGACACGCGGCACGATGGCGAACATCGTCGAGGCGATCTGTCTGTATCTGCGCGAGGAGGTGTTTCGTCCGGTCCTTCGCGAGCAGACCGACCGCTACGTCCCCATGTTGTGGACGTTTTTCTTCTTCATCCTGATCAACAACCTGGTCGGCCTCGTGCCGCTCGTCGATCTGACCGCGCTCATCGGTCTGAACCCGGTGGACGGACACGCCGTCGGAATCGGCGGAACCGCCACGCAATCCATCTGGGTGACGGGCACGCTGGCCGGCATTGCCTTCGTCTGGTTCAACGGAACAGCGATGCTCAAGGATCCGATCGGGTTCGCGAAGCACCTGACGGCAGGGGCGCCGCCTTACATGTGGCCGATCATGATTCCCGTCGAGATCATCGGCATATTCGTGAAACCCGTGGCCCTGGCATTGCGGCTGTTTGCGAACATGACCGGCGGGCACATCATCGTGGCCACGCTGCTGAGCTTTGTCGTGGGACTGGCGACCGGATTCGGCGGCGTGACCGGCCACGGCCTGGCCCTGCTGCCGCTGGCCGGGACGATCGCCATCTACTTCCTGGAAATCCTCGTCGCGTTCATCCAGGCGTACATCTTCACTTTTCTGACTTGCCTGTTCCTGAGTCAGTTGGTGGTGCACGCGCACGATGATCACGACGAACACGGCGCGGAGGTGCCGGCGCATTGACACGGTTGAACAACCCCCTGCCGGTCGAGTGAGGCAGCCGGCGGTCCCGCGAGGGTGGGGGTTAACCGATGTGACCTCGCCACATCAATGATTCGGGAGCATTTAGGATGAAAAAGTTTCTGGTACTTGGAGTGATGATGGGCATGTGGCTTGTCGCGGCCCCGGCGCAGGCAGCGCCCGAGGCCGCGGAGGCAGCGGAGGCCGCGCCGGCCGCAGTGGCGGGCACCTCCTGGGTGTTCCCGCAGGGCAACCAGGTGGCCTGGTTCGGGGCCGCGATCGGCGCGGGTCTGGTCGTGATGGGTGCGGGACGCGGCATCGGAAACATCGGCAGCTCGGCGACCGAGTCGATCGCGCGCCAGCCCGAGGCGGGCGGCCAAATCTTTACGTCCATGCTCCTTTCAGCGGCCCTGATCGATGGCGTTGCGCTGTTTGGCGTGGTGGTGACACTCTTGGTAGCGCTAACGATTTGACGGTGAATCGGTGATTCGGGCCGCGATCATGCGGCGAGCGGTTGTGGTGGCTGACGGCATGGCCCCGCCGCGGTGCGACCCGTGGCCCTTTGCGGAAGTGTGAGGTCAGATCATGAATCGATTTATCATGGGCATCGTGCCGGTGTTGGTGTTGCTCGCCGCATCCCAATCGATGGCGGCCGAAAAGGGAGCGAATCCCTTTGCGGGGACGATCTACCAGGCCATCGCCGCCGCGATCGTTTTCATTGTCGTTCTGGTGGTTCTGAAAAAGTATGCCTGGGGCCACATTCTTCAGGGTCTCCAGGATCGAGAGGACAGGATCCGCCGGGATCTGACCGATGCGCAGAACGCGGCCAATGAGGCGGACAGCACGCTCAAGCAATATCAGGGCAAGTTGCTTGAAGCACAGAGCGAGGCGCAGAAGATCATCGACCGCAGCCGGCAGGATGCCGAACGGATTGGGCAGCAGATCAAGGACGACGCCCAGCAGCAGATCACGCAGATGCGCCAGCGGGCGACACGTGACATACGAGCCGCGAAGGAACTGGCCCTCAACGAGGTCTACGGCGACATCGCCGAACTGTCCACCGCGGTGGCCGGGCGGATTCTGCAGCGCGAGATCAGCGCAACGGATCAACAGCAACTGATCGCTGAGTCTCTCGATCAACTTGCCCGCAAACGCAACTGAACGGGATCGTATCCCATCGGGAGTTGCCCGTGACGCAAAATGGTGACGACATCGTCCAATCGCTCGATCAGATCTACGCCGAGGCTCTTCTCGGGGCGGCCGAAGAGGCCGGTGCCATGGACGAGGTCGCCGATGAGATGCAACAGATCGGCGAGTTGTTGACGAAGCAGCCGCAGCTGCTGCGGTTGCTCTGTTCGCGGATGTTGTCCGTCGAGCAGCGTGCGCACAGCATCGACAATCTGCTCAAGGGTCGCGTGGGCGACCTGGTCTATCGATTCCTTCAGGTGGCGAACAGGAAGAACCGACTCGACCGGACCCGGGGGGTCGTCAAGGCCGTAGCGCAACTTGTTGATGAGCGGCGCGGCATCGTGCGCGTCGACGCGTTCGTCGTGAAACGGATGGCACCCGAGGAGGCAGACCGGGTGGCTCGGCGCCTTGGTGAAGTGGTCGGCGGCCGTGTCGTGCTTCGCCAATGCGAAGACCCGAAGCTGATTGGCGGGTTGAAGCTGCGCGTGGGCGATCGCCTGGTGGATGGTTCGGTCGCGGCGCAGCTTCGTATGATGCAGCAAAGAATAGTCGTCACCGGTCGCGGTGACGCCAGGCAGAAGCTCGAGTCGCTGGTGAGTGACGGGTAATAACCTATGAAAATCAACACTGACGAAATCACGAACCTCATCCGGCAGGAGATCCAACAGTATGCGACCGAACTGGAGGTGTCGCAGGTTGGTCAGGTCATCGAGGTCGGAGACGGCATCGCTCGCGTGTACGGCCTGTCCAATGCCATGGCCGGTGAGATGCTTGACTTCGAAGTGGCCGGCAAGGCCGGAAAGTCGGGCGGGTCGTCGGCCCATTCGGTCAGCGGGCAGGTGTTCAACCTCGAACAGGATACGGTCGGGGCCGTCATCTACGGTGACTACCTTGAAATCAAGGAAGGCATGAGCGTGCGCTCGACCGGGCGACTGCTGTCGGTGCCCGTTGGCGAGGGGATGCTCGGCCGGGTCGTCAACTCCCTGGGCGAGCCGGTGGACGGCCAGGGCCCGATCCAGGCAACCGAGCATCGCAAGGTCGACATCATCGCGCCCACGATCGCCGAGCGCCAGCCGGTGAAGGAACCCTTGCAGACGGGGATCAAGGCGATCGACGCGATGATCCCGATCGGCCGCGGCCAGCGCGAGTTGATCATCGGCGACCGCAAGACGGGCAAGACCGCAGTCGCGATCGACACGATCATCAACCAGCGGTACACACATCAGACCGATGCGCCGGTCTACTGCATATACGTCGCGGTGGGCCAGAAGGAGTCGACCGTGGCCGCCCTGGTCGAGGCGCTTCGCGAGCAGGGAGCGATGGATTATACCGTCGTCATCGTCGCGGGGGCTTCGGAGCCGGCGCCGATGCAGTACGTGGCGCCCTACAGCGGCTGCGCGATGGGCGAATACTTCATGTGGCAAGGCAAGCACGTCCTGTGTGTGTACGACGATCTGTCGAAGCAGGCTGTCGCGTACCGGCAGCTTTCCTTGCTCTTGCGCCGCCCGCCCGGCCGCGAGGCGTATCCGGGCGACGTGTTCTACCTGCACAGCCGTCTGCTCGAACGGGCGACGAAGCTGAGCGACGAGAACGGCGGCGGATCGCTCACCGCGCTACCTATTATCGAAACTCAAGAGGGTGACGTTTCAGCCTACATCCCGACGAATGTGATCTCCATCACCGACGGTCAGATCTACCTGACGCCGGAGCTGTTCTATGCCGGGGTGAGGCCGGCAATCAACGTCGGGATCAGCGTGTCGCGCGTCGGCGGCAACGCCCAGATCAAGGCGATGAAGCAGATTGCCGGGAGCTTGCGCCTGGACCTCGCTGCGTTTCGCGAACTGGAAGCGTTCGCGCAGCTCGGAACCGATCTGGACAAATCCACGAAGCGCCAGCTCGATCGCGGTGCGTCCATGGTCGAGATGCTCAAGCAACCGCAGTATCAGCCGATGGACGTCGTGGACCAGGTGATCCAGATCTTCGCGGGGACCAACGGCTTTCTTGACGGCGTCGCGTTAAGCGATGTGCCCGAGTTTGCCCGCCAGTTGATCGAATACTTCGCCGGTTCGGCGGTGGCGCTGCGCGAGCAGTTGGCCAAAGACGGCGCGTTCACCGACGAACTTCGAGAGAATTTTCGCGAGGCGATGAAAACATTCGTTGAGCAGCGGGCGGCGGCTCAGCCCGAGGCGGTGGCCACCGCCTGAGCCGCGTCTGCGAGGTCGACACGCGGGCGCGATGGCGCAGCCCAGATCAATGGTGTGCCGTGGCGGGCGGGGGTTTTCGCCCAGGTGGCCCGGGCGGCCGAAATCAACTAAGGTGATGTACGGGCAAGGTGGATTGTTTTCGGGGATATGGCCCCTGGCGCAGCACGATCAGGCGCTTTCATCCGGACGCATCATGCCGGGGTGCCCGACGCCGCGGTGGGCCACCGCGGCACTCATAAGAGTGGGATCGAATCCGAGTGGGATCGTAATGGTGGGAACACAATGAGCAATACGGCACGGCTACAACTCGACGACCAGATCCTAGAATTGCCCGTCGTCGTCGGTTCTGAAAACGAGCGAGCGATCGAAGTCAGCAAGCTCAGGTCGAACAGCGGCTACATCACGCTCGACGAAGGCTACGGCAACACCGGCGCATGCAACTCATCCATCACCTATATCGATGGCGAAAAGGGGATCCTGCGTTATCGCGGTATCCCCATCGAGCAGCTTGCCGAGAAAAGCACGTTCGTCGAGACGGCGTGGCTGCTGATATACGGCGAGCTTCCCAACGCCGAACAGCTCAATCGGTTTCGCAAACTGCTGTCCGACCATCAGATGCTGCACGAGGGCTTGCGGAACCACTTCGACGGCTTCCCCGCCCATGCCCACCCGATGGCGATCCTGTCGGCCATGATCAACGCATGTTCCTGCTATCACCCCGACATCATGGATCTCGAGGACGAGTCGACATTTCTCACCGCCGCCGCGAGGCTGCTGAGCAAGGTGCGAACGATTGCCGCGGCGGCCTACAAGACATCAATCGGCCAGCCGATCGTCTATCCGGACCCGCGTCTGCGTTACAGCGAAAACTTTCTGCACATGATGTTTTCGAAACCGTTTGACAAGCACAGCCCAGATGCGGACGCGATCAAGGCGCTGGAGTTGATCCTGATACTGCACGCCGATCACGAACAGAACTGCTCCACCAGCACGGTGCGGATGGTGGCCTCGAGCGGTGCGAACCTGTTTGCGAGCTGTGCCTCGGGTGTTTGCGCTCTGTGGGGCCCGAAACACGGTGGCGCCAACCTGGCGGTGCTCAAGATGCTCCAGCGAATCCACGACGGCAACCTGTCGCTGGAACAATATCTCGATCGTGTTCGGAACAAAGAGGAACTGCTGTGGGGTTTCGGCCACCGCGTGTACAAAAACTTCGACCCGCGAGCTCGGATACTCAAGACGTCAGCCGACGCGGTTCTGAGCAAACTGAAGATCGCCGATCCGTTGCTCGACATTGCCCGTCGGCTGGAAGAAGTTGCCCTCAAGGACAGTTACTTCAAGGATCGCAATCTTTACCCAAACGTCGATTTCTATTCCGGGATCATCATGCGTGCCATCGGCATTCCGGCGAACATGTTTACGGTGATTTTCGCCATCGGGCGCATGCCCGGCTGGATCGCTCAGTTCAAGGAAGTGCTCGACAATCCAAACACGCGCATCTCCAGGCCTCGACAGGTCTACGTCGGCCCGACCAAGCGGGACTACGTGCCCCTCGACAATCGCTAGAGCGTTTCGAATCCAAACCTAGCGTCCTGAACCGGTTGTCCCGATGACCTTCGGGCCCCGCTGGGCGGTGAAACTCGTGAGGAATTCGCGCTCACATTCGCCACGTCGGATATGATTGGGAGGAAGGTGCACGCTATGCCTCATACGACGACTGAACTGCGATTCGCGTCTGGTCTGAGTGAAATGGTGTCGACCGTCGCGGCGCTCGACGAAGTGCTCAACGAGCTGACCGCGACGTTGAGTCCACCCGTCGACCTGGCCGTCGTGTTCGCCAGCGCGGATCACGCCGGGTCGTTCGACCTGATCCACGAGCGCGTCGTCCGCGGCCTGGGGCCGCGGACGGTGTTGGGCGTTACTGCAGAAGGCGTCATCGGGCGCCGGCGCGAAGTGGAGGCCGGCGCACCGGGCCTGTCGATCCTCGCCGCACGCCTGGGCGGCGCGACGGTGACGCCCTTCAATGACGAGCAACTCGATCTGGATGCCCTGAAGGAGTCGCCCGAATCATTGCGTGAGCAGATCGGCGCCGGCGACGCCCCTGTGCGGGCGATGTTGATGCTGGCCGACCCTTTCAGCATCCCCATGGTCAGTCTGCTGCCCACGCTCGGCCTCGCGGTTCCGGCCGTGCCGGTCGTTGGCGGGATGGCCAGCGGCGCCGAGAAGCCCGGCGGCAACCGGTTGCTGCTGAACGGCCGCGTGACGAACCGCGGCGCGATCGCTGTCACGATCGGCGGTGACCTGCGTGTGGACTGCACCGTCTCGCAGGGGTGCCGGCCGATTGGCCAGCCGTGCGTGATCACCCGAAGTCAGCGGCATGTCATCCAGGAAATCGGTGGGCAGAACAGCCTCGTCGTCGTGCAGCAACTGCTTGAGAGCCTCGACGGGCGAGACCGTCACCTCGTACAGAATAAGGGGTTGCTGGTCGGCCGCGTGATCAACGAATACAAGGAGCGATTCGGGCGCGGTGACTTTCTGATCAAGCACATCGTCGGCGTGGACGAGGACAGCGGATATATCGCGATCGCGGACCCGCAGGTCCGCGTCGGGCAGACCATCCAGTTTCACGTGAGGGACGATCGGACCGCCGAGGAGGACTTTCGGATGTTGCTGCAAGCCCAGCAACTGCACGGCGCCGCCGACGGAGCACTGCTGTTTTCGTGCAACGGCAGGGGCACCCGGCTGTTCGAACAACCCAACGCCGATGTGCAGATGGTCCACGACGCGCTGGGCGACCTTCCCCTGGCCGGATTCTTCGCCGCCGGCGAGTTTGGCCCGGTCGGCGGCGAGAACTTCGTCCACGGCCATACGGCGAGTCTGATGGTGATGCGGGCGGGGAAGTGAGTCCAAAGACCGAGACGATGCAAGTGTGATAGAGCAGGTGAGCGGAAAAGCGGAAGAGCAGGAAATCAGAGGGGAGGGGAGTTGACAGGATCTACAGGATCTGAGGGGAGACCTACAGGTTAGGATTCTTGTGTTCTGTCAAGACGCGTCCGTCAGTCCCCACGCCCACCCCCAACTCTATCCTGTCGATCATCCGATCCCATCCTGTAAATCCTGTCAAAATCCTACCGACTACCCGCCCTGTGCGAAGTCAGTCATTTTTTCTTGCTCTCCCGCTCTGCTGCTTTTCTCTACCTGAACACTCCAGGAACCTACCTCGCAATCCTCGCCCCGCCCCCGGCCGCAACATGCATTAACTCGTCTGCGGTGATCTGGCTCGTGTCGCCGGCGGTGGTCTGGAGTAGCGCCCCATGAGCCGTGCCGAGGTCGACCGCGGCTTGCGGGTTGCAGCCACCGGGACTTGAGAGAAAGGCGTACGCGAAGCCGCTCGCGAAACCGTCACCTCCGCCGACTCGATCTTCGATGATCAGGCGATCGAAACGCGGTCCTTCGTAGAACGTGTCAGTCTCGGCCCAATACACGATGGCCGACCAGTTGTTCTCGTTGGCGCTGAGTACTTCGCGCAGCGTTGTTCCGATGACCTTCAGGTTCGGGTAATCCCCGGCGACTCGGCGCACCATGCGCTTGTACGACTCGATCGGCAGTGTCTTGAGATCGCCGGCGCCTTCGACCTCGTAGCCGAGCACCTTCTGGAAGTCCTCTTCGTTGCCGATCAGACAGTCGACGGCAGGCACCAGCGGCCTAGTCGCCGCGATCGCCTGCTCGCTCGACCAGAGCTTGGATCGAAAGTTCAGATCGTAGCTGACGATCGTGCCGGCCCCGTGCGCCGCCTGGAGAGCCTCGGCGGCTATCCGGCGCGTGGACTGGCTCAGGCAGGTGAAGATCCCGCCGGTGTGAAGCCAACGCACCCCCCGGGAGCGGAAGATGCGGTCCCAGTCAACCGATCCGGACGTCATGTTTGCGGTGGCCGAATGGCCGCGGTCGTACATCGTCGTGGATGAGCGCGGTCCGGTGCCGACCTCGGTGAAATTCAGCCCGATCCGCGCTGCATTGCCGACGCCGTCGTAGGGCATGATCACCGCGTGTGACGTGTCCAGATTCGCGGCCCGGGCGTGGTTGAGGATGATCTTGCCGACGGCATTGTCGACCAGACCACCGACCCAGCCGCTGCGCAGCCCCAGACGCGCGATCGCATAGGCGACGTTGTATTCTCCGCCTCCAACCCACACGTCGAATGATTGCGCGAACTCAATCCGGCCATGCCCGGGCGGCGACAGGCGGACCATGCACTCGCCCAGGGACAGCATGTCGAGCTCACATGTCTCGGCGTCGCGGATCTTCAGTGTCATGAAGGTCTCTTTGACATCGGTGGGTCGGCATTGTGCATGTCGTCAGGTTGGCTGTCAAAGCCGGCTGAAACGCGGGTGAGCGACGCGGGGCATGGACAATCTGATGGCGCGGCCGTACTCTGGACTTTGCGCGGGAGCAGTAGGGCGGCTACGGGCGGCTCTTCGGGCCGCAGGGCGCTTCGAAGGCGTCTGTTCCCGTGCCTTTCGTTGGTTACGAAACGTCTATGGCTGCGACACACGACATTTGCGCGCCGATCAACGCAGGCGATTTTGATGCCGTGCGCCGTCTGCTGGACGCCGATCCCGGGTTGGCTCATGTGCGTCGTGCCGTTGCCGAGGATGGTTCGATGGTGAAGGGATTCGCCGCCGAGTCGGCGCTGGGCGCCGCGGCCAGGGCCGGTCAACTTGAGATCGTCAAGTTGCTCATCGACGCGGGAGCCGACGCCGCCGCCACTGATGCCGAGGGCAAGACGGCAATGGACCGGGCGATCGAGCGCGGAACCACGAATATCCAGTCCGTGCTCCGTGCCACATCTCAGAGTACGTGACATGAAAACTCATGCGGCACGGCAACCCGATTACGCCGGATACCAAAGCGCCGTACCCTTCGACACTAATCGTATTCACGCTGTTGCGCTATATTGCAGCGACGGTCGATTCGGCCAGCAGATCGATGAGTTTCTTAAACACAAGTTGCAACTGCCACGGTACGACAGGCTGGCCATACCCGGAGGACCTGCGTGCCTGGCGGGCCATTCCTCAGCGTATCGTCACGAAGAAGGCGTCATGGAATTCCTGAAGTTTCTGATTAATGTGCATCAGATCACGCGGGTCGTGTTGATTGCACACCAGAACTGTGCCTTCTATCTCGATTATTTGAAGGTACATTCGATCGACATCATTGAGCGACAGCGAGGTGACCTGCAACGGGCCGTCCACCACGTTCAGAAGCTCGCACCCAACGCAGTCATAGAGAGCTATTTTGCGCGCCTTGACCACGATCAGATCAGCTTCCAGACGCTGGATCACATGAAAAGCAAAGGGAGTGCCGAGTAGCGTCGGATGATCTAAAGGTCTGTATCCATGGCCGAGTCGTCGTCCATTTCTCGCGGGGCGCAGATCGGGCC
>Ga0310124_10003161_pt1 | contig 11163 bp, 5 predicted proteins | sample CB11b_AW_Bot5_MG_FD_203507 | JGI IMG/M metagenome (GOLD analysis project Ga0310124, IMG submission 203507) | Marine microbial communities from Western Arctic Ocean, Canada - CB11b_AW_Bot5 | ecosystem: Environmental > Aquatic > Marine > Oceanic | place: Canada: Western Arctic Ocean | collected...
AACGCGACGGTTACGGCAAACGATGATGGTTCATTTACCATTACTCCGGATGCCGACTTCAATGGTGATATTGACCTAAGCTTCGACCTTTCTGATGGTACTGAAACAGTTGTTGCAACGGCCGACCTTACTGTGAATCCAGTGAATGACATCGCGGTTGTAGAAGATGTCGCTTACACCATTGAAGAAGACGGTTCACTTACCTTTACAGACGAGCAACTGCTAGCGGGTGCTTCTGATATTGATGGTGATGAGCTTTCAGTTGCCGATGTGTCTTACACTGGCGCAGAGGGTGTGTTCACTGACAATGGTGATGGTACTTACACCTTTGCACCGAACGAGAACTTCAATGGTGACGTAAGTCTGGACTTCTCAGTATCTGATGGTACAGAGACGGTTGATGCAAATATCGACGTAACGGTAACAGACGTTAACGATGCACCAGTGGCAGGCGCAACGTCTTACCAAATGAACGAAGATGGCACCATCACATTGAGCCCTGAGCAGTTGATTGCTAATAGCTCCGATGTGGACGGTGAAGTGTCGCTTGATAGCGTGAGCTACTCAGGTGCAGACGGTATCTTGGTTCAAAATGAAGATGGTTCGGTAACGTTCGCACCAAACGAAAACTTTAACGGTGACATCAACCTTGATGTGACGGTTATTGATGACGACGGTGCGACAGCTCAGACTACCGCTGGTATTGAAGTTATTGCTGTTAATGACGCACCAGTGGCCGGAAACGTGGCTTACTCGGTTGATGAAGATGGTTCAATTACGCTATCTCAAGAGCAGTTGCTGGCTAACGCATCCGATGTTGATGGTGATGCACTAACCGCAAGCAACCTATCTGCAGGTGACAATGCGACTGTAACAGCGAACGATGATGGTTCATTTACTATCACTCCGGATGCTGACTTCAACGGCGACATAGACCTAAGCTTCGATGTTTCAGACGGTATCGAGACAGTCCAAGCTGGCGTAGACCTAACCGTTAACCCAGTGAACGACTTACCAACGGCTGCTGACCAGAGCTTTACCGTTGAGGAAGATGGTACGTTAACCTTCACTGACGCTGACCTACTAGCAGGCGCTGCGGATATTGATGGTGATGACCTGTCTATCACTGATGTGTCTTACACGGGCGCAGAGGGTGTGTTCACTGACAACGGTGACGGCACTTATAGCTTTGCTCCGAACGAGAACTTCAATGGCGATGTAAACCTGGGCTTCACAGTGACTGATGGCACTGAGACAGTCGATGCCAATATTGGTGTGACGGTAACGGATGTTAACGATGCGCCGGTAGCGGGTTCTACGTCTTACCAAATGAACGAAGATGGCACCATCACAATCAGCCCTGAGCAGTTAATTGCTAATAGCTCTGACGTTGATGGCGAAGTGTCGCTTGAAAGCGTGACTTACACTGGCTCTGACGGCACCTTGGTTCAAAACGATAATGGGTCTGTGACCTTCACGCCAAACGAGAACTTTAATGGTGATATCAGCCTAGATGTGGTTGTGACCGATGATGACGGTGCAACTGCAACAACAACGGCAGGAATCGAAGTTCTGGCTGTGAACGATGGACCTGAATCTGAGGATGTGAAACTAACCACAGCCGAAGACAGCACCATTCTTATCACACAAGACATGTTGTTAGCTCAAGCTACCGACATCGATAACACCGCAGACGAGCTGTCAGCTTCTGGTCTACAAATCGACTCTAGCTTGGGTGAGTTGCTAGACAACGAAGATGGTACTTGGTCATTTACGCCAAACGAAAACTTCAATGGCGATGTGCCAATGACGTTTAACGTTAGCGATGGCCAAGAGACAATTTCAGTCGACGGCAACATCGATGTCACGCCAGTGAATGATGCACCTGAAGCACCAATGATTGAGATGCAAGGCGAAGAAGATGTGGTCATGGTGATTGACCCAGCTTACATCGCGGATCAAGTGACAGACCTTGATGGCGACGATATCAGCATTGAAAGCATCACAGTTCGAGCTCCAGCGAACGCGACCTTAACTCAGCAACCAGACGGCATGTATCACTTAGTGACTACGCAAGACTTCAATGGCTTGGTAGAACTGGGTTATCAAGCGACTGACGGCGAAGAAGTGGTTGATGGCTCGCTGAATGTGGATGTCATTCCGGTTAACGACGCACCATTCAATGTCGGCAACGCAATGATGACCACAGACGAAAATGGCGCGTTCACCTTCGATGCTGGCGACTTGATGAACTTGTTCGGTGACATTGATACCGCTGACCTTGTTGTTTCTCGCATTATCACCGCAGACGGTGAAGATGGCGGAGAAGTAACAGACAACGGTGATGGTACGTGGACATTCACACCAACAGGCGACTTTGCGGGTGTTTCTGACCTACAAGTTGTCGTGAGTGACGGTGAGTTTGAAACCGTTCTCGATGTTCCTGTGTTCGTACGTCCTGTCGCAGATGGCGCGGTTATTTCAACTGACCATGGCGGTCCATTGGTGTTCGGTGAGGATGAAACCGGTCACTTAGGACTGAATGTTGGCCTAGTCGATGACTCAGAGACACTGAGTAACCTAGTGATAACAGGTTTCCCTGTTGGATTCGAGGTAACAGATGGTGTGAATACCGTGATGATCACCGAGCCGGGTCAATACATCGACCTGTTCGACTGGGATATCTCAAACATTCAAATGACGCCTCCTGAAGACTTCCATGGTGAGTTCTTCGTAACGGTTAGCGCAACAACGGTTGATTACGGAGATGAGCCGGAAGCGTTTGAAGATGGCATCGATTCTGGTGATTTCGAAACCGTAGCGGGTGATTCCATCATCCTAACGGCGGACGACCTAATCGGTTTGGCTGAGAATGTGGATGCTGACAGCGATGATGAAGTGAAACTGGTTCATCTTGCTGACCGCAGCCAAGGTGAGATTGTCGATAATGGCGATGGCACTTGGACGTTCACACCAGCACCAGGCTTCACGGGCGAAGCAGACATTGCGTACGTAGTTGATAAAGATGGCGTGCTTCATGATGAGCAAACTGGCGTAGTCGTGAAAGAAGGCGACTCACAAGAGAATGCAGCACCAGAAGTTAACAGCATCACAACGACGGAAATCGCAGCGGATGCAACCTTGTCGTTCACTGATGAAGACATGTTAGCGAACCTGAGCGATGCAGAAGGCGATAGCATGAGCATTGAGTCAGTAAGCTTGATGGAAGGTCAGGGCGTAATTGAGAGCGATAACCAAGGTAACTATCAATTCACACCTGCTGAAGACTACACCGGTGATGTTCAAGTTGGATTTATAGCGACCGATGGCGAAAATCGCATCGAAAGCTTCTTCAATGTGGATATCCAAGGCGGAGATGAAGCAGCGGCGAGTGAAGGTTATGCCTTAGCTGATGATGGTTCACTAACTATCACGGATGCACAGCTGGTGGATGAGTTGGGCGTGAGTGATTCTGTACAAGTTGTTGATGTTGCAGACACGAACGATGCTGGCTTCTTTGCCGAATCAGGTGAAGGTGAGTGGACTTACTGGCCGAACGAAGACTTCGATGGCAACTTAGCGATGAATGTTGAAGTTAACGACGGCGGTGAAGTATCAAGTCATAGCTTAAGCATCCAAGTTGAAGATGATTCAGTACAAAGTGATGAACCACAAGTCCAAGCTGCTCAAGCAACAGAAGATCAACAAGTGGAAGTGGCTCAACAAGCTGATGACCAAGCTCAAGATGCTGAAACTGAAGACAGTACAGCAGATGTAACCGCGGCACCGGGTGATACCATCTCTATCTCGATTCCAGATGAGGTAAGTGGTAACGAATCGGTTGATTACGCTGATATGTCTGGTCTACCTGAGGGCGCTACTGTGAGCAACGCACTGGATAACGGTGATGGTAGCTTCACAATCAGTGGCAACCTAGAGCAGCCTGTATCCGTTGAACTTCCAGAAGGTTATGAAGGTACTAGCGAGATCCAATTCCAAGGTTACGACGAATTGGGTAGTTCAATAGACGGTGCTAGCGGTTCTGTTGAAGTTGAGGTCGATGATCAATACACCATGCAAGGTTCTACGCAAGAGCAGCAACCGGACATGGCGGGTATGGAATCTGGAGGCAGCGACTGGACAAGTTCAGGTGGTCAAGATCAAGGTGTTGACTTCACGGATGACTCTGGAAGCTTCGATTCAGATTCTCAAACTGGAACCGATCAAGGCAACGACTTCGACCAAAGCTCGATTTAATCGAGAGGGCTTAGTTTTAGTCTGAACCGACATTTAGTCTAAACCAACAAGTAGATAGGGCAGCGTAAAGTTGCCCTCATTAAAGCCATGTAGAGTCATTGATGCATGGCTTTTTTATTTGTTTTGTTTCGCTAAATAAACTTGAGAACAGAGAAAAATGTCCTTAATTATTAGAAGAGTTAGTTAGAAAGGAGGGACGACATGTATCGTTATGTCAGTTCACCGCAAGCGTCGAAGTACATCGTGCCACCACCTCAACATCGTGAGTTGTCGAGTGTGGATGTGCCTGAGTCCGAATTAGAGATGCGAGAAATATTGAATAATTGGTTTGCTGATGGTTTAGCACCCATTATTGAAAGTGAAGATGACTACATCTCTGCGAGCGATCACGTTCGATTTGAAAAGCTCAGCGGCACCGTTGGGATGCTGTTGAGAAACAAAGATTATTATTTTGCGGCCAAACGGATTTTATCTGTGTGGGAACAAGATTGCCTTGAAACCACTTACATCAATTATCTCATTTTACGCAGTGAGCGAGTCACTTCTTTAAGGTAAGTGAATGCTGTGGCACTTCTCATTAGCCATTAGCCATTAGCCATTAGCCATTAGCCATTAGCCATTAGCCATTAGCGACTTACGGTTCGTGTGCTTACGATCTTTTTGTTTTTCTAGCGAATCAGGCAAACAAAAAGGGCAAGCTTTGAGGCTCACCCTTAAGGTTCTTTTTACTTAACGTTGTTGCTCTCAATTAACGATGCTTTTGTCTAACGTTATTGTTCTTTCCTGTCGTTATAACTTCTCAGTAGGGTTGAGACTTACACCCAACCATCAAATTTGAGTCGTTTTTGAATTCTCTCGACTGCTTCTTTCTGCATTTGTCTAACACGCTCATTAGAAACATTTACATCTTGCATTTGTCCCACCTCAGACAGTGTTTTCACCTTGTTATCAAAGAAACCAAAACGGTGAATGAGAACCTTCTGTAATTTGGGTGGCAGTGTGTTTATGATTTGCTCTAGAGCTTGGGTAAAAGACTGATCTTCACAATCTTTTTGCGGGTCAGGGATATACTCACTTTCACACTGTTCAAGTACTATCGGTGCGTGGCTGATACCAACCGTTGTTGTTACGTCAATAAACCCGCTAAGCGCCACGAGTTGGTCGACACGTTTTGCCTTTACGCCAGAGCTGTCTGACAACTCTGAAATAGAAATCTCTTTACTCATTTTTTTACTTACATCGAGCTTCTTGGACGCGAGGCTGTTTATTTCTTTGCATACGTGGGCGGGCAATCGGACAGTACGACCTTTATTCATCAATGCCGCTTCAATATTCTCTCGAATCCACCATACGGCGTAAGTCGAAAAGCGATAACCGGGTTCGGGATCGTATTTATCGATTGCTTTGATTAAGCCGATGTTACCTTCTTCGATAAGGTCGAGCAGCGTGAAGTTGTTACCTTTACGTTTTAGGTAACTCTTTGCGATTTTTACAACAAGTCGCAGGTTTGATTCGATCATGATGTCACGTGCTTGCTTGTCACCAGCGCGATTCAATTTTGCGTAATACAGCTCATCTTCACGCGACAGCAGATCAATCCCCACAATATCCTTTAGATAGTGAGCATAAGGTTCTGCAGTGGTAGAAAATGATTCTTTAATGGGTGTGTCATCCGTGAGCCCCTGAAACGCAGCAAAACTGTCATTGTTCATTTCCTTGTCCTTTTTTAGCCGACTGAACGTTTTATTTTTTTACTTTATTATTATGCCACCAAGTGATTAACGCTTGGTTTCATTAGAGTGTAGATAACAGTTTCTTCTTTACCAATAAATAAAATGCAATTTCGTATACTTACGTCACAAAAAGATCTACAAGTATTTAACCATTTTACATCTCATCGAACGTGTCGGTTTTTCATAGGAAACATGAACATGCATAGCTTATAAAGTATGTGTTATGCATTGGCGTATGTAGATAAACCGAGTGAATTTATAGGGGCGGGCGGCTATATAATTGATAGGGAAAATGAGGAGAACGTGGCAAGAGTCGAGGTTCCATGTTGCCAAAGTACCTCAGCTCTTTAACCTGTTCAGCTGACATTGTTTGCTGCGTAAAACTATAAAACTATAAAACTATTAGTGGAGACTAAAAGCTGTTATGGAATACTAAAAGCTCAGTGAGTTGACTAATAAGTGCTGAGCACCTCATCGATTTGTTTGTTGATGATCTTCATTTCGCTGTAGATAACAGAAAGATCATCATCTTGAGGTGCAAGCTTATTAAGTGTGTTTTGCTCGACTCTTTCTAAGGCCACGGTGGCGGTTTCTTCGCCGAAGCTGGCTAATATGCCTTTTAATGTGTGTACGGTAAAATGAAGCTTGCCCCAATCCTGTTGCTGTACCAGTTCTTGTATCTCTTCTAATGAATTGCCATGGTCTTCTTGATACACAGACAACACAGCGAAAATCACTTCTTTGTCATTATCTAAGTAGGCATTTAGGGCATCAAAATCTAGCATATAGACTCCTGTCGGCTGTATGTTGAAAATGGGCTGGGCGGCTTAGTAGAAAAACCAGATCTTAATGAATCACTGAGCCATTGGCTCCATCTTGGTGGAAGCTCTAGCTGCGCGAGCTGTTTCAAGTATTCGTGTCTAAGGTTTTCTTCTATATGAGCTTTATGGACGGCATATATATAGTCAAGTTTCGCCGCAATTGAATATGGGTAATTGTGAATGTAGTCCTTTAGTTCTTGGATGGAATCGGAATTTTCGATATTTACACAAGTAGAAGGGTCTACATCTTGTGATTCGAGTTGATGGTTTATTGTCTCCCCTCGAGCTTTTAAGCACTCTGCAACTAAGTGGTACAGGGAGTACTCGCCAAAGTGAGTTAAAAGAGGCAGCAATTGAAGCAATAAGTGAGTGGGTTGGTTGTAAAAGTTATTTGCTAACAGTGTCGAGGCTCGAATCACTTTCTTGTGAGCAACTTGAGGGCTGTTCTCAATGAGTAAAATATTACTTTGAAATAGGGCAAGGCTGGCCAGAACTTGTTGCTGTTGTTTTACCGGAAGTTTGAGGTTTACCAGCTCTGTGAATTGATTAGCATGTTCCAGTAGAATACGTTTGTACTTTAATTGTGTCTCACGTTGGTAGGTCGCCTTTAGTGAACTGAAGTGAGCGCTAATGGAATGAATAATATCAATGTCGGCAGACGATATATGCGTCGCGTACATCTCACCAAGCTTGATAAGCATCAGGGTGTTGTCGACGTTTTCTGCCAAGTCGATTGCTCTTATCGCACGGTGACTGATGCTAGGCGTCATTTCAAACGCTCTTATGGCCAGTTTAAGCGCGGGCAGTAACATATTATGTTTTTCATAAATGCAGCTTAAACAATCAATAACGTTTAATGACAACGGCTGAGCAATCAGGTAATTGTGGAGCTTTTCTATGGCGAGGTTCGGTTTACCCAAGCTGTCTAGAATTAATGCCTCTGCAACTAATTTGGTCGGGTGCATTTTCGTGTTCGAGTTGTTGATTGTGCTTGAAAGCAAATCCCATTCTTTGCCTCCAATTAAGTGCTCAATCAACGTAGCTTCAAACTGAACGCTATTGCCATTAGGGGAGATCGCTAACGCTTGTGTCAATCGTTCCAGATTAGTGATCGGATATAAGTCATTCAGTTGGGTGAGTTTCTTCGAAACGGACACAGCACTTTGAATCTTCTTGCCTAAAGATTGAGTATTGATCGGTTTAGAAACAAAGTGATGTGCTTCGCCTGAAAGGGCCGTCAATACGGTTTCCTGACGCATATCCCCAGAAACAAGAATCGTGGCGACTGTATGATCGATGAGCCTGTTTCGATAAAGGATCCCCAAAAGCTCAAACCCCGTGAAGGATTGCTCTAAGTGGTAGTCAATGATGAGTACATGAAATGAGTGCGTCTCGACCGCCTTGATGGCTTGTCGATAATCGGTCGCAATAAAGATGCAATCATGTGAAATGCCCAAGCTCGAGAGTTGCTGCTTAATAAGTATTGTTGCGCTCTTAGAGTCGTCGACAATCAAAACCCGCAGGTCTGTTGGTAAGGTCAAATCCATTTTCCTCAATACCAAATGTTATGTTTAATTTAGGTGTCAGGTTGCACATTGTCAAGGTGCCTATATCACATACAAACACTCAATAAACTATTGGTAATTAAAGAGTATTCGATAACATTTATGAAAGCCTTCAAACGCAGGTTGCGTTTACCTTATTTTTGTGGGGTTATCCGTGTTTTAGAAATAAAAAAGAGGTAGGCCGATAAGCTTACCTCTCTGTTTTCTTACTCGATTTTTTATCCGAAATGTAGCCTTTTTTGAAGCTTTACTAACTAAAAAACTAGCGCTAATCACGCATGTTAAAAATCAATACTGCCGCTAGAGCCAAGAACGCCGTCATCATTAAGAACACATCGTTGTAAGCCATGATGGCAGCGTCACGTTGCATTGTACCAAGTAAGCTTGCTTGCGCTTGTTGCATCGCAGTTGCGGCATCACTTCCTGACTGAATGAAAAACGCTTGTTGTTGCTGAAGCGTTTGCCAACCAAGTTGACTCACTGAAGGCAGCGACTCTTTGATATGCGCCAAATGCTCGCGCGTTTTGTTGTCGAGTAGCGTAGCGATAATCGCGATACTAAAAGCACCCCCTAGGTTGCGCATTACGTTGGTTAAGGTAGATGCATCTGGCGTGTCCATTTTGCTGATGTTTTTCATGGCAACCAAAGACAGCGGAACCATAATAAATGGGCTACCAATAGCACGCAGAACCATGGATAAAATCAGTTGTTGCCCGCCAAAGTCGATTGTCATGTGTGTATTTACGTAACAACTAAAACCGAACATCGCGAAGCCAAAGGTAACCAAGTACTTAGGCTTAATAATCTGTGTTAGCTTAGGCACAATTGGGAATATCAGAAGCTGTGGAAAACCCATCCACATTAATACTTCACCAATTTCCATCGCATTATATTGCTGAATTTGAGTGAGATACATCGGCAGAACATAGATGGAACCAAGCAATGCCATCCCTAGAATCAAATAGGCAATACAGGACATCGCAAACTGCCCATCCCGCAATAGCCGCAGGTTAACCAATGGCTTTTTGTGTTGGAGTTCGTTTATCACGAAATAAACCAAACTCACCGCCGAGACGATACTCAAGCCAATAATAAAGCTCGAACTGAACCACTCTTCACGGTTACCTTCTTCTAGTATCACTTCCAAACAACCTAGCCCTAACGCCATTGTGGCGATACCAAACCAGTCGGCTTTTTTCAGCGTGCCAAGGTCGAGCTTTTCATCATCCAAACCATATCGGATCATGGTGATCACAAGCAAAGCAGGCGGAATATTGATATAGAAAATATAGTGCCATGAAAAGTTCTCCGTCAGCCAACCACCAAATGTTGGGCCGATCGATGGAGCAAAGGTCGCGGTTACACCAAACAGTGCCATACCCACAGCACGTTTGTTGACCGGCAATAACTGAATCACTAACGAGAAAGCAAGCGGGATTAAAGCGCCACCACTGAAGCCTTGCATCGCTCGGAATACGATCATCGAGGTCATATTCCAAGAGAACGAACATAACAAAGATGAAATGGTGAAAATGGCCGTCGTCCACGTGATATAACGGCGTTTACCGAGCGCTTTAGAAAGCCAACCACTGAGTGGGATAGCGATCATCTCTGCGACTAGATAAGACGTAGAGATCCACGAGCTTTCATCCAAGGTGGCAGACAGCGCGCCTTGAATATCTTTGAGAGACGAGTTGGTGATCTGAATATCCAAGATCGCCATAAACGCGCCAATCAAACCGCCAAATAGGGCGATCCAATGGCGTCTTGAAACTTCGTCATCATCATTAGTGTGGGTGACAACACCAGCATTACTCATGATCTAGCCTCGTTTATCGATGGTCGCTACCACAGACAAACCAGGAAGCAGTCTACCTTTCAATTCTTGCTGATCTGGAATGGTAATTTTCACCGGTACACGTTGAACGATTTTAGTAAAGTTACCTGTCGCATTTTCTGGTGGCAGTAGCGCAAACTTGGCGCCAGTCGCAGGGGAGAAGCTGTCTACCACGCCTTCAAGTGGCTGACCCGGAAAGGCATCAAGTTCGACTTCTACCGTTTGGCCTTTGTGAATGCCGCTTAGCTGTGTTTCTTTGAAGTTAGCTTCAATCCACACTTGGTTGTTTGGTACCAAACTCATCAATGGCGCGCCTGCTTGAATCAGCAAGCCTTCACGGACGCTACGTTTACCAATCACGCCATCCGCTGGCGCGTAAACCTTGGTGTAATCAAGGTTAAGTTGTGCTTGATCTCTTTGTGCTTGAGCTTCAGTCACGGATGCGTTTGCTTGTTCGATTTCACTCGCAATCACGATTAGTTGATCATTACTTGCGACGAGGTTTGCTTTTGCTTCTTCAAGTTCTGCTTGGGTGACTTTTTGTTGTGCGACCATGCTGTCGACTTCATCTTGCGAAGCATAGTTACGCTTTAATAAGCTACGAGAACGCACCACTTGTTGGATTGCACGCTCGTATTCAGCTTGTGCGGAATCAACACGGCTCTCGGCTTGATTTATTTGGCTACGTTGTAACGTTTGTTGAGCGATAAGGTTGTGTACGCTTGATTGAACGACGCTTAAATGCGCATTCGCCTGAGCAAGTGCAGATTGGTAATCACGATCATCAATTTGAACCAACAAGTCACCTTGTTTAACCGATTGGTTATCACTCACGTAAGACTTAACAATATAACCCGACACCTTCGGGCTTATATTCGTGATGTCGCCTTGTAGGTAGGCATTATCGGTAGATTCAAAGTATTGGCCATAGCCATACCAATATCCGGCAC
>Ga0310124_10003163_pt1 | contig 11161 bp, 11 predicted proteins | sample CB11b_AW_Bot5_MG_FD_203507 | JGI IMG/M metagenome (GOLD analysis project Ga0310124, IMG submission 203507) | Marine microbial communities from Western Arctic Ocean, Canada - CB11b_AW_Bot5 | ecosystem: Environmental > Aquatic > Marine > Oceanic | place: Canada: Western Arctic Ocean | collected...
TGGCAACTACATCGTGAGACGTTGGCCCTGGGGCCTTGTCCACCACGAGGATTCCCTCATTTTCCACGTTGATCAAGTGCTCTGTGACTCGTCCTCACGCGCCATGCTATCTGCAACTGCGGCAGCATCAACTTCCTGCGGACGAGGGATGCTGTCGATCAGGGCATTCACCCGCGAAGCACGCTCGGAGGTATCATCGTATTGCACCGCGATCTCAGGAGCTTGCCGCAAGCGAATTCGCTGGGCGATTTCGCGGCGGATGAAGCCGAGGGCGCTCTCAAGCGCTTCGATGGCTTCCTGTTGGGCTGCCTCGTTCCCGAGAACACTGACATACATCGTGGCATAGTGGAGGTCCTTCGACAGTTCCACATCCATGACCGTGACGAACCCAAGCCGCGGATCCTTCAACCTGCCAACGATCTCACTCAACTCGCGCTGCAACTGCTCGCGCACCCGCCCGACTCGATGGTTTACCACGCCGTCAGCGCTCCTCTACTGAAAAATCGATCAATTGCGCCCGGCCATCGGACTCGATGAAGCGTACGACTTTGTCGATCACCTGGTCCGCGTGCTCACCGGCGTTACTGACGACCGCCACCGCCAATGTGCTACGCTGCCACAAGTCATTGTGATCGACCTCAGCCACTGACACATTGAACCGATTGTGGAGCCGCTCTTTGAGGCTGGTCAAGACCGACCGCTTCTGCTTCAGCGATTGCGCTTCGGGCAGAAACAACTCGACTTCGCTCACGAGGACGACCACTCAAAACCTCTCTCCTACCCATTCTACCTACAATGACCGCGCCGTTTCGACAATCTCGACGGCCTCGATGAGATCGCCCTCTATCACGTCGCTGCGTCCTTCCAGGGCAACGCCACATTCGAAGCCCTCGAGGACCTCTCGAACATCGTCCTTGAATCGACGTAATGAGGAGATCTGTCCTTCCCACACAACCTCGCCGTCACGACGCAGGCGAACCTTGCTGCTACGTGTGATCTTGCCATCCCGCACGATGCTGCCGGCGATATTGCCGGCGCGTGACGAAGAGAACATCTGCCGTACTTCGATGGTGCCGACAATACGCTCTTCGAGACTGGGGGCGAGCAATCCGGAGAGTGCGGCGCGCAGTTCTTCAATGACCTCATAGATGATACTGTATTCACGAATCTCAACACCGCTTGTCTCGGCCACGACTCGAGCGCTGGGCTCGATCGATATATGGAAAGCAATGATGATCGCATCCGACGCCGACGCGAGTAGCACGTCAGACTCGGAGACCGGGCCGACAGCGGAGTGAATGACCTGAATCCGCACCTCTTCGTGCGTAATGCCACCCAGTTCCTGGGTAAGGGCCTCAACCGAACCATCCACGTCCCCTTTGACGACGACGTTCAGATCCTTGATACGCCCTTCCAGAATCTTGTGCTGCAGGTCGCCGAGTGTAACCGAACGTCGGCGCGCGTCCTGCTCACGTTTGATCTGAGTACGCCGGAGTACGGTGGTCTTCGCATCCCGTTCTGATTCGACGACGGTGAAGGAGTCCCCCGCCTGCGGCACACCACCCAGACCGAGAACCTGCACAGGCTGACCAGGTCCGACCTCTTTGAGACGCTTGCCGGACTCATCCATCAAGGCGCGAACACGCCCGCCGTACATCCCCGTGACGAAGGGATCACCGACGCGTAGTGTGCCATCCTGCACCAGGATGGTCGCCACAGCACCACGGCCCTTGTCCAGTTGACCCTCGACGATCGTGCCTTTGGCACGGTTGTCGGGATGAGCCTCCAATTCAAGGACCTCGGCCTCCAGCATCACAGATTCAAGAAGGTCATCGATCCCCGTGCCCATGGTCGCTGAAATCTGCGCACTGGCCACCTTGCCACCCCATTCCTCCACGAGGACGTCATGCTCAGCCAACTCACGCTTGACCCGATCCGGATCCGCCGTCGGCAGGTCACACTTATTGATCGCAACGATGATGGGAACCTTGGCCGCCTTGGCGTGATCTATCGCCTCAATCGTCTGCGGCATGACATTGTCATCTGCCGCGACGACCAGAATCACCAGATCGGTGACGCGAGCCCCGCGAGCACGCATTGCGGTGAAGGCGGCATGTCCCGGCGTGTCCAGAAAGGTAACCGACTTGCCACCGGTTACGGAGACAGAATAGGCACCGATATGCTGCGTGATTCCACCAGATTCACCACCGACGACGTTGGTCTTGCGCAGAAAGTCGAGCAACGACGTCTTGCCGTGATCGACATGACCCATCACCGTAACCACCGGTGGCCGCCCAGTCGCTTCGCCGACATCATCCTGCTCGTCGAGTTCATCGCCGAAATCAGCATCACCCTCGTCATCTTCGGCGGACTCAAGAGCGCGCAATTCATAGCCAAATTCATCGGCCACCGTAACCATCGTATCCATGTCGAGGCGTTGGTTGATCGTCACCAACACGCCGAGTTCCAGGCACGTCGCCATCACCTCAGCTGGTCGCACATGCAAGGCCTCAGCAAGCTCGCCGACGGTAGAAAATTCGTTAACGTGCAGGACTTTCTCCTGTGTTCCCTCCTCGCCAACTTCCCCGCCCTCTTCGCGTCGATCATACCGACGGCGCGTCCGCCCCTCACTGATGCGACTCAGCGTCTTGCGTACGCTTTCTTGTACGGCCTGAGAATCGACCGTCTTGCGCCGCCGCGGACGTCCCGAACCACCACTGCCGCCACCCCCGGTGGCGGCGCCACCACCACCGCCGCCGCTGCCACCTGTGCGCCTACGACCACTGACATCAGGCGTTGCCGCTGGCGCTGGCGCTGGCGCTGGCGCTGCCTTGTCGGCGCTGTGCGTCTCGCGCAACTCCTTGAGCATCTCCTCGTTGACCTTGCCACTGCGACGCTTACCACGGCGTCGGCTTTCATCTTGCTGATCCGGGACTGCCGTTTCGCCGGGATGAGCCGGCGGGGATTCATTGCGCCGGGCGGCGCGACTCTCGCGGGGTTTTGCCTCGTCCTTTTTCTCCGAAGGCTGTCTGGCAGCCCGTTCTTCGGCCCGCCTCTGGGTCTCTTTGACTTTCTGTCGCTGGACCTCTTCGATCGAGGACTTTTTCTCGTCGTCAATTTTTTTGGTGATCGCACTCAGCATATCTGGCGTGACCACACTCATGTGACTCTTCACGTCATGCCCCATCCCCTTGAGCATGGAGATCAAGGCATCGCTCGAGAGTTTCTTCTCTTTGGCTACCTGGTAAACTCTTCTCTTTTCCAAGACTCCGACTTCCCTCGTTGGATTTAGATCAGGCGGTTGCTTCGTTTTCGGTGTCCCCAGTCGTGGCGTCCTCCGCTGGGGGAGCCACATCCTGGACAGGTGTTACCTGGTCCTCGCCCGGGGCAGCAGACTCGCCAACACCCGTGTCATCCTCAGCGGTGCCATCAGCGTTTTCCTCCGCATCCTGCTCGGAATCGCTCTGCTCCGTCGAGGCCCCCTGGGCGCTTTCAGCTTCCTCGGCAACCTGGGCAGCTTCAGCAACTGCTTCTTCCGCGACCCGGGCAGCTTCAGCAGCTGCTTCTTCCGCTGCAGCCTGTGCCACACGCTTTTGTTCGCGAACACGCTCCTCGGCTTCGAGCTCCTCGAGTGTCGCTGGTCGTAAAGCCTCGCCCCGCGCTTCTGCTTGCTCCACGAACGCCAGGGCGCGCTGCTTCAATTGGTCCGCCGCGCCAACAGCCTCGAGTCCCGGCACGGTGCGCAACATGTCGACCTCAGACTCGGCGATACCCCGGATCGAGATGAATCCAGACGTCGCCAGGCTAAGAGAGATCAGTTCACTCACATCTTCGAGGAGACGTAGTTCGACTTTGCTTTCTTCAAGCCGACGCAGACGTCGCTGGTACTCCTCATCGGTAATCAGATCAAGACCCCAACCGGTGAGCTGTACGGCGAGACGGCAATTCTGTCCCGATTTACCAATCGCCAAGGACAATTGATCTCCGTCGACGATGACCTGTGCGTGATGGCGCCGCTCGTCGGTAAGGACCCGTGTTACCGTGGCCGGACTCAAGGCGCGAGAGATGAAGATGTCCGGCTCGTCGATATACGGCACGATATCGATCCGTTCTCCGGATAACTCGCGCACGATCGCCTGGACACGCGAACCTTTGATTCCCACACACGCTCCTACCGGATCGACGCGCTCGTCATTGGAACTGACGGCGATCTTGGCGCGCTCCCCCGGCTCGCGTGCCACCGCATGAATCTTGACAATGCCTTCCGCGATCTCGGGAACCTCGGTGGCAAATAACTTTCGCAGCAACTCGGGGTGCGTGCGCGACAGCAGCACCTGGGGACCCCGAGCCGATTTGAGGACCTCGAAGATATACCCACGCACCGTGTCACCCTGGCGATACCGTTCGCGACGGATCTGCTCCTTCAACGGGATCGCCGCTTCCGCACGCCCAAGATTCATGATGATGTCGCCATGACTGATCTGTTGCACAACGCCGGAATCGACCTGTGCGATGCGGCCGGCGAACTCTTCGTAGATCCGCTCCCTTTCAGCCTCGCGAACGCGCTGAATTAGAATCTGCTTCGCCGTCTGAATCGCATTGCGACCAAAGTCGGCCAGGTTCAGTTCCTCGAACACCACCGAACCAAGCTGAGCTTGTTCGTCGATAACCTGCGCCGCTTCGACATCGATTTCGATCTCGGGTTCGTTGATCTGCTCCACAACCGTCTTGCGTGCAAGGACCTTCATCCCACCGCTGTCGGCGTCGATCTGAACCTCAAAGTTGTCGGCATTTCCATAGCGCTTCTTCGCCGCGGACACGAGCGCGTCGGAAAGGGTCTCGATAACCATCTCGCGATCAACATTCTTCTCGCGGGCGATCTGGCCGAGTGCTTCGATGATGTTCAGGTTGGCGTTCATCTTCTTCCTGAGTAGTAATGGCTAAACTGGTCAGAACTCAAGCTCGACTGCTAAAACTCAACTTCAACCAAGGCCTTGGCGATGTCGTTTCGGTCAATCTTGTCGCCATCCTCGCCCTCTTCGCCGAGCACGATGGATATAGCTGAAAAACTTGCCAGGCGGGCCACGACCGTGCGACCCTGACGCGTGACCACCTTCAAGAGCCGTCGGTGTGCCCGGCGATAGTCGTCATCGCTGGTCAGCGGCCGATCGAGTCCCGGGGATGTCACCTCCAGGCGATATCGTCCGGGAATCGGGTCTTCTACGTCGAACAGATCCGAGACCTCACGGGAGATCCCCGAACAAAGAGCAACATCGACCCCGTCTTTGTGGTGCACGAGCAGACGAACGCCATAGGTGTCGCTGCCTGCCACTTCAACCGCAACCAGTTCGGCCCCGTGGTCGCTGACGACGGGGCCGGCAAGGTCCGCGATGACTGCGCACAACCGATCGGGATCAACGTCACCCACGGCCCGAACTCCTCCCAAAAAAAGCGGCTTCAAAGCGGGCCTCATAGAGCCCACCGAAGTTCATAAAGATATGGGTGTATATGGATTTGAGCAACTTCGGGAGAGGATATCCACTGCATGTTGCACATGGACCCGAAATAGACTGGGAGACAGGCAGTTACCTGAGAATTTGCAGAATCTCCTGTAACTCCAGCCGAACCTCCTGAAGAAGCGCCTTTGAACCCTCGTCGTTAGCGGACGAAGAGCTGGCCCCGATCGGGGCGGAATCGACCACCCCCGGTGACCCGGAATCCGCGGCGTCGGTGGCGGCTGAGCCCCTTCCTGCGGCAGACATCTCTTCCAGAGTTGGTGCGTCAACCGTCATGAGGCGGGCCACGTATTCGACGGCGCCACGGATCAGCTCCGGTTCATTGCGCAATTTCTGCTGTGCCCCACGCGTCGAATAACGCTCTTCGTGAAGGAGCCGACGAATCAGCAGGATGATGGCGATATCACGCTCGCGGAAGGCGCGATTCTTGCCCCGAACACGCTTTGGACGCAGGCAGGTGAACTCGTTCTCCCAGGCACGCAGGGTGTAGGGCGCCAGCGCCGTGAGGTCAGCGACCTCACCGATACTGTAGTACAATTTTGTTCCCAGCGCTTTGCCCAAGTGCCTCTCCTCTTTCTAACTGCTGGCGCGCGTACCGTTGCCGCGACGGGAACGGCTGTGCCGCCAGTGCAGGCGCACCGGTGTTCCAGCAAAATCGAAAGTCTCGCGAAGACTCCGCTCCAGATGCCGCCGATAAGACTCACCAACAAGATCAGGACGCGTCGCGAAGACCAGAAACGTCGGCGGCGACACAGCGCTCTGCGTCACGTAATGAATACGAATCTCGCGCCCCGCCCCAGTGGGTGGTAACCGTTTCGTTGCCTCTTCCACCCAGCGATTGAGTCGAGACGTCGGAATTCGGATATGTGCCCTGTCATGTACGCGGGCGGCCTCGTCGAAACACCTGGATGTGCGACTACCTGTGAGTGCGGACAAGACCAGGATCGGATATGGCAGAAGGAATGGATAACGATGACGTAGATCATCGCGATAGGTATCGATACCGACACGGTCCTGCTTAGCCGCCATCAGATCCCACTTGTTGACGGCCACCACCAGCCCCTTGCCCAGTTCCATGGCGTGTCCCATGATGCGTGCATCCTGGGCGGTGGCTCCTTCGATGGCGTCGACAAGGACGATGACAACATCGCAGCGCTCAATGCTGTAGGATGCTCGCAGCGTGCTATAGTACTCCACCTGGTCATCGATTTTGGAGCGGCGGCGCATGCCCGCTGTGTCGACGAGGACAAACCGCCGGCCGCCACAATCAAGCGTCACGTCCGTGGCGTCCCTGGTCGTACCGGGAACATCATGGACGATCGAGACCTCCTGTCCTGCGAGCCGGTTGATCAGCGTCGATTTGCCCACGTTCGGTCGCCCCGCCAGCACGACGCGGACCGCTTCCTCTTCCGGGGGGGGCGCCGCCTCCAACTGCACGAAATGTGCCACCAGAGCATCGAGAAGATCTCCTGAACGCCGTCCATTGGCGGCGGATACAACGTGTGGCTCCCCAAGTCCGAGGGCATAGAACTCACCCAGATCATATCGCTCTATTTCGGGATGATCGACCTTGTTGACTACCAGCAGACAGGGAGTGTCTCGCCGTCGAAGGAGATCCGCGACTTCGCGATCGTCCCCGGTGACGCCAGTCGAAGCTTCGCACATGAAGAGCACGATATCCGCCGCTTCGAGGGCATGCTCCGCCTGACGCCGGATACTGCCCTCGATCTCATCCTTTGACCCTGGCACATACCCACCCGTATCGACCAGGGTGAATCGATGGCCAAGCCATTGTGCGACAGCGTGAATTCGATCACGGGTGACACCAGGGCGATCGTCGGTAATGGCTTTTCTGGTACCACTTATGCGATTGAAGAACGTCGATTTACCGACATTTGGCCGACCGATGATGGCCACAATGGGGCGGACGGGGTCGATACTGATGGGATGTGCGCTCATGACTTTCGTCCGACGAAGAAACCCAACTCGGAAAGCTGGCGACCCTGACCATGTGACAGATTGGTCCCATGGTCGTCCAGACAGCGGCGCAGGCTCTGTACCAGGTCATACTCGCCTACCGTTACCGGTACGCCACTGCGCTCCTCGATATCCGCCACCGTGGCGTCGTCAAGAGTCAGGCCATCGCCATTGATCGCATTTGGTGGCAACACGGCGAGATCCCATGGGCCGCCCTGCAGCGCCCTAATGATGTCCTGAGCCGTCAACAAACCGGAGACCGTGATCCCATGGCCAAAGAAGTCGTTTGCTATCGGTACCACGTCTATCTGTAGTGCTGTCATATTTTTCAATTCAGCGATCATCGGCTCAAGGAATGAGGCGGCCAACACGCCAGTCAATAGAGCCAGATGCAATGGTTTTTCGTGTTGTCCCGGCTCCCCGAACTGCAACGAGGTCCGACCTCTCTCCCAGGTATCGAGGAATGTGCGGACCATGCCGATCCCATTTTCAATCTGTGGAAAGGCGTCGTAGTAGTCGGCCGTTGGCGGCATCCGACCCGTCATGAGAAATAGTTCGTCGCCAGGATATACAAACCGTTCGCCATGCTCCCGTTGGAATGTTGCCCCCCACTGCTCGGCGGCGGCGACATACTGACGGGCCAGATCGGGGGTCACGCACTCGAGTTGGGGTAAATGACTTCTGAACCGGGTCAGACCCAGCGGCACGAGTGCGACAGAGCGCACGGAAGGATAAAACTCGTGCAGGTCGTGCACCGTTCTCTGCAGCTGTACACCATCGTTCCATCCAGGGCAAATCACGACCTGCGCGTGCATCTCGATACCGTTGCGCGCCAGGTAGTCGATCCGTTCAAGAATTGGAACTGATTCCTGTTTTCGCCCAAGAAGTCGATCGCGCAATTCAGGATCGGTGGCATGTACCGAGATGTATTGCGGTGTGAGACCCTGCTCAACCATGCGCTCCAAATCCGCGGTCTTGATGTTGGTCAGGGTTACATACGACCCATGCAGAAAGGACAATCGATAGTCATCGTCCTCGAAGTAGAGCGAACGACGCATACCTGGTGGCATCTGATGCAGAAAACAGAACACGCACTTGTTGTTGCAGCTGCGCAGGCGCATCTCATCAAAATCAAAGCCGAGGGCCTCCCCCTCGTCACGCTCCACCTCTACTTCATATCTCTCATCCTCGCGCTCGACCTCGAAGACCAGTCGTTCATCGGCACAGGCAACCTGGAAGTCGATCAGATCTTTGACGATGGTATCGTTGACACGCAAGATTCGATCACCCTCACGGAAACCGGCGCGCTCAGCGAGCGTACCCTGCTCGACGAGCTTCACGGCGATCACTCTTCCAACTCCCCTGCCAGTGACGGTGAAGCAATGGCGATGTCGATCTCGCCAGCCTGAGCCTGCGCTTGAGCAAGGTAGAAATCGGCGGCGGCACGCTCTGGTGCCAGACGACTGGCGCGCCGGAAAGAGCGCGTTGCCTCCTGCGGCCAGGCAGCTGTATCACGGCCCTTCGATTGGCCTTCAGCGGCGACGACGCGACCGAGGGCGATATGTGCATCGACAAACTCAGAGTCTCGGTGTAATGCTTGCGAAATAGACTGGCGAGCACGGAAGAATTCTCCCTGGGCAGAAGCGACCAGGGCGGTTCCAGCGTAACTGCCAGGAAAATCGTCATCCAGGCCCTGCGCCCGTTCGGATTGTGCTTGTGCCGTCCACAGATCCCCCTCCTGGAAGGCGAGCATGCCCCGACCGTAGTGCGTCTGCGGCGTATCCAGAGATGACTGTGGTGAGATCTGCCTGGACCCACCGCAAGCGCAAATTGCGACGGCGGCAAGTACTGAGAGGCAACGGTGATTGAGTCGCATTTTTGCTCCGACATACCATGGTCCGCAAGACGGCGGTGACCGGTCCCACGGTTGGGGTCGATGGTATTACCCGGTGCCAATACAGGCCCGGGCTTGGGGTAGGTTGCCGAGGGAATGAGAAAGGTAGGGAGGAGGGCTTGGAGCGGGAGACGGGAGTCGAACCCGCGACATCAAGCTTGGGAAGCTTGCGTTCTACCCCTGAACTACTCCCGCTCCGATCTCTCGAAGTGGACGCGCCAAACTCGAAGTGGACGCGCGCGACGGGCAGTCGTCAAAACCCGCCAAACCTCCTTCTCACCTGAAGACGATCGGAAGATAACCGGCGTAAGTCCAAGTGTCAATGAAGACAAGGACCCGGCGCATGCTCCGCGCGTCAGCTCTGTAAAGCCTCGTATTGAAGTAGAATCCGCTCCTGCGCACCCTCTGTCCCGTAGCGAGCCAGATCGAGCCAGCGAAAGCGCCGGTCGCGCCGAAACCAGGTAATCTGTCGCTTGGCGTACTGCCTTGTCTTTTGACGGATCGTTTCCACGGCCTCGTCGAGAGGCACGCCGCCGCGCAAATGATCGATCAGTTGAGTATATCCGAGGGAGACAAGCCCCGGGTCGGTGATCTGAGCCCCCGCAGCCAACAAGGTCCTGATCTCTTCCAGCCAACCGGCTTGCACCATGCCCTCGGTGCGTCGATCGATGCGATCATAGAGTTCTTCCCTCGGCCGGCTGAGACAGATCATCGGCCCAAGCCCAGGCAGGCTCTGCTGACGATGGTGCTGCCAACGACTCGCCCGCCCCCCTTGCCCGGAAAGCTCAAGGGCACGCAAGACGCGAACTCCATCCGTTGGCGACAGCGATCGTTGTGCCGCCGGATCGCGCTCGCCGAGTTCCAGCCACAGCGAGTCGAGATCGCCCTCCAGCAGGCGCTGTTCACGGTACCTTCGACGGCTCTCGCGATCCCCCACCGACTCGTCAAACAGACCATCCAGGAGCGCCGACAAGTACAGTCCGGAACCGCCTACGAGCAACACCGGCCGACCGCGGCCAGTCGCCTCTTCGACAACGGTACGAGCAGCAGCAGCCCACTGGCCGGCGCTGAATGTCTGCCTAGGGCTGATCAGATCAAGCAGGTGGTGGACGACACGCGCCTGCTCAGCAGGGCTCGGTTTGGCCGTGCCGATATCCATGCCGACATAGATCTGGCGTGAATCGACGGAGACAATCTCCCCATCGATGGCCTCAGCCAATGACAGGGCCAATTCGGACTTGCCGACCCCCGTAGGCCCGGTAAGCACGATAAATTTCGGTGTCATTGTCAGGTGAAAGTGGTCGGGGTGGGCGGATTCGAACCGCCGACCCCCTGCTCCCGAAATTTCCCTGGCCGTTTTCTTGTTGGTTTGTCCTGGTCTCTAATTGTTTCCATACCAACAGGTTACGGCATGCCGGTGATTCATGACAGGTCTCACTGTTTCAGGCTGTTTTGGCTGGTCTCGTTAGACAGCTGTTAGATCGCGTGGTTGTGCTGCGCCAAACAAACGCTCGTCGAGACGGGACATCGCTTCACGCCCGTGCTCGGGTAACAAGTGGCCGTAGCGGTCCATCGTCGTCTGAATCGAGGTGTGCCGCAGTTGTCGCTGGATGAATTTTGCGGATTCTCCCTGGTCGATCAACAACGCGGCGCAGGTATTGAAACACTCCGACCACGATACTGTGGCCATAGATGATGAACGCACCGATGGCGACCCATACCGCAGGCAACCAGAGCCTGAACGTCATCCGGCAGGGCCCTTCTGCCCGAGCAC
>Ga0310124_10003164_pt1 | contig 11159 bp, 10 predicted proteins | sample CB11b_AW_Bot5_MG_FD_203507 | JGI IMG/M metagenome (GOLD analysis project Ga0310124, IMG submission 203507) | Marine microbial communities from Western Arctic Ocean, Canada - CB11b_AW_Bot5 | ecosystem: Environmental > Aquatic > Marine > Oceanic | place: Canada: Western Arctic Ocean | collected...
GACTCTTCCGCCACAACTACAGGCTCCTCTGCTGACTCTTCCGCCACAACTACAGGCTCCTCTGCTGACTCTTCCGCCACAACTACAGGCTCCTCTGCTAACTCTTCCGCCACAACTACAGGCTCCTCTGCTAACTCTTCCTCAATTTCTTCTTCATCAAGCTTTCTAAATACATCTTCCCCATGGCCTGGCGTAAATATTTTATCTTTAGTATCAACCTTTTCTTTATTTGATTCTTCAGGCTCTACGCTTCTAATATCTATTTTCCAATCTGTCATCTTTGCAGCTAATCTAGCATTTTGACCCTCTCTGCCAATTGCTAATGAAAGATGCTGATTAGGTACCCAAACTATAGCAATTTTTTCTTCTTCAACAAGCTCAACTTTAGCTACCTGTGCTGGATTTAAAGAACTAGTAATTAATGTTTTTGGATCATTACTCCATTCAACCACATCTATTTTTTCACCCTGTAACTCGCTCACAATACTTTGTATTCTGATACCTCTTAACCCAACGCATGATCCCACTGCATCAATACCTTCTTGTTTTGCTACAACAGAAACTTTACTTCTATTACCTGCTTCTCTTGCTATAGACATAATATCAACAGATCCATTTGATATTTCAGGAACTTCTTGTTCAAATAATTTTTGCAATAAAATAGTATCGGCTCTAGATACTATCAATTCCGGGCCTCTTGCTGTATCAGCTATATTTTTTAATAAAACTCTAAATTTCTGTCCTACTCTATATCTTTCAGAATACATTTGTTCGTTAACTGGTAATAAAGCTTCAGCTCGTCCCAATTCAACATACACTTTCTTTTGATCAACTCTAACAACTGTAACAGCAAATATCTCACCTTCTCTGCCCTGAAATTCTTTATAAATTAAATCTTTTTCTGCTTCTCTTAATCTCTGCAATATAACCTGTTTTGCTGTTTGTGCTTCAATTCTTCCGCCTGCTTCATTTACTTTCCCGGTTAATATATTTTCCCCAATTTCAGAATCAGCATCAATTTTCTTAGCTTCTTCTAAAGAAATTTCTATTGAACTATCTAATACTTCTTCAACTACATTTTTAACAACATATACATTGAAATCACCAGTTTCAGTATCTAGTTTAACGGAAATATTATGTCCAGATTTTAAACTTTCTTTTTTAAATGTTGAAGACAACGCTTCTTCAACAGCAGATAATATAATATCTCTATCTAAATTTCTTTCAGCAGCAAGCTGAGTTAAAGCTATTAAAAAATTACTTTTCATAACATCAATCAATATAATAATAAATAAAATACATTTATAAAAAATAAAAGTGGGTCCAGCCCACTTTTATTATCACACAAATATTTAACTAATATTTTAGTACTTGTAATAATTTATTTCAACACATATGATTTAAAGTCGGTGTCACAATATTTCTTATATCAATAAAACTATACAATGGACCCTTACGAAGAGATAAACTTAAGTTTAAATGAAGCGTCAAAATACACAAATATCAAAGTAAAAGATGGTATTTTAGAAATGCTAATAACCCCATGGAGAGAAATTGTTGTAAGCTGCCCTATAAAAATGGACAATGGGGAAACTAAAGTGTTCTCAGGATATAGAATACAGCATAATGCAGTACGAGGTCCTTATAAAGGCGGAGTTAGATTCCATCCTGGTGCAACTCATTCTGAAGTAAAGGCATTATCATCACTAATGACATGGAAAAATGCGCTTATTGACATACCATTTGGAGGAGCGAAAGGGGGAATACAAGTTGATCCAAGTAAATTATCGAAAAATGAATTATATAATTTAACAAAAAGATACACTCTAAGTATTGATAAATTCCTTGGACCAAACACTGATATCCCAGCGCCCGATTTAGGTACAAATTCACAAATAATGGCTTGGATGATGGATGCATATGGATCGATCCATGGATATACACCAGCAATTGTCACAGGGAAACCTGTAGAATTAGGCGGATCTGTTGGAAGAGATTCATCAACAGGGAGAGGTGCAGTTTTTATAATTGACGAAATATGCAAAAAACTAAAACTAAATCCAAAAAATACCGATTTAATTATTCAAGGATTTGGACAAGTTGGTAGTTGGATAGCTCAAATTGCCTTTGAAAAAGGATATAAAATAATAGGAGTAAGTAATATCGATGGTGCCATCTTATCCAATAAAGGAATCGATATTTCAAATCTAATGGAATATTACAATTCAAACAAAACTTTTCATGGATATAAAAATGTAGAACACATATCAAATGATGATTTACTTATTGAAAAATGTGATTTTTTAATTCCTGCAGCTATAGAAAGAGTTATTACTGAAAAAAATGCAGATAAAATCAAAGCAAAAATTATCATAGAAGCTGCAAATCATCCTGTCACACCAAATGCAGATAAAATACTGGAATCTAAAAACATTAATATTTACCCTGATACTTTAGTAAATTCCGGAGGAGTAATAGTTTCGTATTTTGAATGGATTCAAAATTTATATCAACACCAATGGGAAATAGAAAGGGTAAATTCAGAATTGCAAAAAATAATCACAAAAGCTTTTGGGGAAGTTTATGATAATGCTAAAAATAAAAATATTAATTTTAGACTATCTGCTTTATCCATAGGTTTAGATAGGGTAATACACACTGCAGATCTAAGGGGTTACATTTGATAAAAAATACAATTTTTAAATCTGCGAAAAATCAAATCAAACTATTACACAGCAAGCAAATCTCCTCATACGAATTGACAAAAGCATATTTAGATAGAATTGAAAAATATGATGATGAATTAAATTCTTTTCTATATGTAAATAAGAAAAATGCTTTAGAATCAGCTAAAAAATGTGATGAAAGTATTTCCAAAAATGATTTTGAAGGAAAATTGTTTGGACTTCCTTTGGCCATTAAAGATTTAACTCCAATAAATGGGATGCCCACAACATTTGGCTCTTTGCTCACAAAAAACAACATAGCAAATTATGATGCTTTACCGTTTAAACGTATCAAAAAGCATGGGCCTGTAATTTTAGGAAAAACCAACACACCTGAATTTGGCTTAATGGGGCATACTGAAAATTTATTAAAAGATCATTGCAGAACTCCTTGGGATCCAAGTAAGACTGCAGGTGGATCAAGTGGAGGTGCAGGAAGTGCAATAGCAGCAGGCTTTTGTTCTATAGCAATGGGAGGAGATGCCGGAGGTTCTATAAGAATTCCATCTAGTTACAATGGTATTTTCGGAATCAAACCAACACAAGGCAGAGTTCCAAACCCAGGTCCAACTACGTATAATTTCTTATCTCAAAATGGACCTATGACTAGGTATGTAGAAGATGCTGCTTTAATGTTAGAAATAATTACTGGATTTAGCCCAGAAGACCCTTCATGTATAAATCAACCTCCAATAAAATTTGAAAATGACTTTTGGGAATATACATTAACAGATTATATACAAAAAACATATTCAAAAAATAAATTACAAATAGCTTGGTTAGATAATTTTGGCCATGCAAAACCAGATAATGAAGTAAAAGAAAAATGCTTAAATACTTTATCTATACTAGAAAATGAAGGGCATACAATAACACATATTAACATAGACTTTGGTGATATATTTAATGCATGGCATAATTTATTCTCCGTTTCATCATACAATGGGCACGAAGAAGAATATAAGAATAACAAAAACAAATTTGCGTGGTATACTCAAGAAGCTTTTGAAAATGCAATAAATATTTCAGCAACTGAATATGCTCAATCTGTATTAACACTTAAAAAAGTACAATTAAAATTTGCAGAATTATTTAGGAAATATGATCTCATTGCCTCTCCTACAATGCCTACTACAGCTTTTAATGTTGGAGAAGCACCTCAGGAAATTAACGGTGAAAAAGTTCATCCATCTTGGGGTTTCTGCTTATATAGTTTTCCCATTAATTTATCAGGCGCTCCTGCAGTTAATATCCCTTCAGGTTTTGATAACCAAGGACTTCCAATAGGGCTTCAAATAATTGCACCATGGGAGCAAGAAAAACAATTAATAAAAATCAGCCATTTTCTTGAATCAATTATAAATTGGGGACAATATATACCTAAAAAATACCAAGTTTAATTTAAAGTGGGTCTATCTAGGTGCCAATCTGTAATTTCCTGAATATGATTTGCTATACTTAGTAATTTTCTCTCACTATAATAAGACCCCAATAATTGTACGCCTACAGGTAACCCGTTTACCTTTCCACCTGGAATTGATATACCAGGAATTCCGGCAATGTTTGCAGGTATTGTCATGATATCACTTGCATACATCGCCATAGGATCTTTGGTTCTTTCACCTAATTTAAAAGCTGTTGTCGGAGAAGTGGGTGTAATCAGACAATCAACTTTTTTAAACACATCATTTAATTCTTGTTTAATTAACTGTCTTACCTGTTCTGCCTTGCCATAATATTCATCATAATATCCAGAAGACAACGCATATGTTCCCAACATAATTCGGCGTTTCACCTCAATACCAAAACCTTTAGATCTAGAATTTTCTATTCGTTCCCACATACTACTAACTTGATTATCAGAAAAACCATATTTCACACCATCATATCTTGCCAAATTAGATGAAGCTTCTGATGGAGCCAAAATATAATAAACTGCCAAAGCATATTCAGTATGAGGTAATGATACTTCCTCTACTTCTGCACCATGATCAATTAACAAATCAATTACATCAGTAATTTTATTTTTAATTTCTTTATCTAAAGTTTCAGGAAAATACTCTTTAGGAATTCCAATTTTCAAATCCTTAAAGTCTTCTATTTGGTCTAAAAATAAATCTTTGTCAAAATCCTTAGACGTAGAATCATTTTCATCTCTTCCTTTTATTGCATTTAATATTAAAGCAGAATCTTTAACATTATTAGTAAATGGGCCTATTTGATCTAATGAACTTCCAAAAGCAATTAATCCATAACGACTAACTACTCCATATGATGGTTTAAAACCAGTAACTCCACATAAAGATGCAGGTTGTCTTATACTCCCACCAGTATCTGATCCTAAAGAAAATGCAGCAAATCCAGCGCTTACTGCAGCTGCTGGGCCGCCACTACTACCACCTGGAACATAATCATAATCCCACGGATTTTTAGTTGGTCCAAATGAAGAATTTTCAGTTGATGAACCCATTGCAAATTCATCTAAATTTCCCTTACCTAATAATACTGCTCCTGCTATATTCAGTTTTCTTACAACAGTAGCATCATAATTAGAATAAAAATCATTTAATATTTTCGATCCTGCAGTAGTAGGGAAATTATTAGTACATATATTATCTTTAAGCATATAAGGGATACCGGATAATGGGCTTTGATCACCATCTTTTATTTTATTATCAGATTCTTTTGCTTGTTTCATGGCCAAATTTTTATTCGTAGACAAAAAAGCATGAATTTTATTATCAAATCTTTCAATCCTATCAAAATAATAATCTACTAATTCAACAGAGCTAATTTTATTATTTCTTAATAATTTACTTAAATAAGCAATACTTTTGCCCAACAAATCATCAGTCATCTAATCATCTCCAAGAACATACTCAATATTCAATTCATTTCCATCATGATTCGGAGCATTGCTTAACAAAATAGATTTATCCCAAGATTTATGCTTAATATCTTTCCTGGTAATATTTTTATCTTTTAAATCATCGTCAAATTCATTAAATACATTTATTTCTAAACTATTTAATTTATCAAAACTATCTAAAATATCATTTAAATCAACAGATAAAGTTTCTAACTCTTCTGAGGTTAAATTCAATTTAACCAAATTAGATAATTCTTTAATGCGGTCTATATGTATTTTTTTCAATTTACTTTATCCTGTTGTTTGTAATTTGTTAATTCCATTGCTTTTGTAAATCCTTCAGACAAAATATTATCTATTGCTTCCACTGATCTATCAATCATACCATTAACAATTTTAATTTCATTAACATCAAACTTTCCTAAAACAAAAGAAATTAAATCTTCTCCATATCTATCTGATGTGCCTATTCCTAATCTTAATCTGGGTATTTCATTACTGGCAATTTCTGAAAAAATAGATTTCAATCCATTATGTCCTCCTGGCCCACCTCTTTCTTTCAATCTTATTACTCCCAACAATAAATTTATATCATCTACAATAATCAAAATCTCATTTGTATTTATATTTAATTTTTTAATTATTTTTTTTAATGGAACTCCGGAATTATTAACATATGTCATAGATTTCAAAGAATATAATTCTTTTGATTCCCAAAATGATTGATATAACTCATAATCATCATTTTTAGATATCAATTCACTTTTATTAATTAAATTAAATGAATCTAAAACTCCCCATCCAATATTATGACGAGTATTGTTATATTTCTTTCCTGGATTACCTATGCCGACTAATAATTTAAACATATTTAAATTTAATAATTGAAATCACCACTTTTACCGCCTGATTTTGATATTAAATGAATATCATTTATAACTATTCTTTTGTCCACAGATTTCAACATATCATAAATTGTCAAAGACGCGACAGTCACTGAAGTTAAAGCTTCCATTTCAACACCTGTATTGCCAATACACTTAACTTCTGAGTCTATTGTTATAAATCCCGAACCATCTAATATAAAATCTATACTTATATTTGTAAGATTTATCTGATGACACAAGGGAATCAATTCATGGGTTTTTTTTGCAGCTTGTATTCCTGCTATTCTGGCTGTGGCTAAAACATTACCTTTTTTTGAATCATTACTTTTTGCCATTTCAAAAGCTGTTTTTGATAATTTTATTTTCGAAGCTGCTTTTGCCACTCTAATAGTTTGATTTTTATCTGACACATCTACCATATTGACATCACCATCATTTGAAAGGTGAGACATTTTTGCTTCTTGATTAGCTTTTTGATCTACATTTTCATTACCTTCGATTCCTGCATGAGCTTTAACCCATTCCCATTCACAGCGAAGATTTTTACTTTTTTTATATTCAACTAAATCATTCCACAAATCAATGTTTTCTTTTTTTTTCCAATTCATATTCATAGTATTGATAATTAATTGACTATCAGACTTAATAGTCACTACAGAATTACTTTTTATATAATCTGATTGAAGAGATTTTATCACTGCTGTTAATTCCATACGATTATTTGTAGTACTTTTAACAGAACCACTAGATGAATCAATTATCTCATCCTTGAAATTTCTTATTTCGTATGCCCAACCACCTGATCCTGGATTAGGAATACAAGATCCGTCAGTATAAACTATATAATAATTTAAATTAGGTTCAGTTACAAAATCATCTATACTTGATTGTTGAGATTTGTTTTGTTTTTTATCCACCAATTTTATACATCTCCACTTTTTGTTTGTCGGTTTTACCTAAAGCTCTAAGTTGTGAATATTGATCAGATCTACCTATCCAAATTTTTCTTATAAAATCTTCTAAATTTTTATAAGATTGTTTCCTAATTACAGATTTCAAATCATGTCCTTGATTTGTAAATAAACATGTATATAAATTTCCATCTGCAGTAATCCTTGCTCTTGTACAATCAGAACAAAATGGTTTTGATACTGAAGATATTATACCTATTTCACCTCCACCATCAATAAATTTATACCTTGTCGCTACTTCTCCAAAATAATTTGGATCAACTGGTTTTAATTCATATTTTTTTTCTATAATATCAAGAATATCTTGTGCATAAACAACATCATCTGATTTCCATCCATTTATAGTACCAACATCCATATACTCTATAAATCTAATAATTAAATTATTGTCTCTTCCAAAATTTACTAAATCAATAATTTGCCTCTCATTTACACCTTTCATGACAACACAATTAATTTTTATATTTTCAAATCCAATACTTTGAGCAAATTTAATTCCTTCTAATGTTTTTTTGATATCTAAATTTTGTCCATTCAATTTTTTATATGTTTCAGGATTTAAAGAATCCAAACTAACAGTCATCCTATCTACTCCAGACTGCTTTAAGTTTAATGCATATTTATTTAGAAAAAATCCATTTGTAGTAAGTGCTATTTCTTTAATACCAGGAATTGATTTCAAATCTTTAATTAATACAGGTAAGTCTTTTCGCAATAATGGTTCGCCCCCAGTAATCCTTAATTTTTCAACACCAAACCTTGAAAAAATTTCACTAATTGTTTTTATTTCATCAAATGATAACAATTGATCATTTTTCAAAAATTGATACCTTTCACCATAAATTTCTTTTGGCATACAATAAGGGCATCTGAAATTACATCTATCAATTACAGATATCCTTAAATCTTTTATTGGTCTATTAAATTTATCTTTTATAACCATAGTAAAGAGACAATATACATATTAAAGAATTAATTCAATGAATTTAGGTAGCTTATTTTAAACAGCTAAATTCAAATATTTATAAATACTTAACTATAATTATAAATCTATCTCATCTTTAGTGCATTATAGATTTGAAATAAGTATTATTGTAAAAAACAGAAAACTTTAGAGTGAAAAGTTATAGAATAAACTTTTAATCCTAAATAAAAGTCTAATAGGATAGAATTGTGAATGATACAGAGTTGATGCAGATAGCAATAAATGAAGCGATTAAAGGCTTAGAACTAGGCGATCAACCATTTGGGGCAGTGTTAGTAATGGATGATAAAATTATACGTACTGGCCGAAATCTTGTATACAGCACATTTGACCCAACAGCTCATGCTGAAACTATAACTTTAAGAGATGCAAGTACTTCAATCAAAACTCTCAGTTTTCCTGGGGCAACTCTTTACGCTTCTTGGGAACCCTGTCCAATGTGCCTTGGCGCAATTATATCAGCACGAATAAATCGCCTGGTCTTAGGAGGCAGAAAAAGCAGGAAGAAAAGTCAATACGGGGAATATACTGTAGAGAAACTTATAGAACTAACCAATGTAAAAGACAAACTAACACTCACTACAGGAGTTCTACAAAAAAAAAGTGAAGAAATTGTAAATAAATGGATAGATAGTAAATAACAATTATACTTTTCCTCAAAAAGATTATTTCAAACTTTCAAAAAAATTCTTTTCTAAAAATTTAGACAACTTATTCAAAGCAATTGCTCTGTGACTAATTTTATTTTTTATTTCAGTATCTATTTCAGCGATAGTTTTTGAATATTTTTCTAAAAAAAATATTGGGTCATAACCAAAACCATTAGATCCTTTCAATTTATCTATTATTAATCCCTCACACTCTCCTTCGAAAATACTGGCCCATTGCTTGCTTTGACAAAGTGTTAATACGCATTTAAATTTTGCCTTATTATTATTAAAAGCAGAAATTTCTTCTAATAATAATAAATTTCTTTCCTCATCGGACAATTTCGCACCTCCATATCTTGCACTTAATACACCAGGCCTTCCATTTAAACATTCAACTTCCAATCCAGAATCGTCAGCTAAAACTAACATTCCTGAAATTGCAGAATAATAATCAGCTTTATGAAAAGAATTTTGTTGAAAAGTATGGAATGGCTCACTAACACTCTCATCTATATCAAGTGATTTGAGATCAAGAAAATTTATACTAAAATGTTCAAAATATTTTTTAATCTCAAATATTTTTCCTTGATTATGTGACGCGATAAGTATGTCCATTTACTCAGGATAATTGCCCATTTCTAGCATCGGAAACCATCTTACATCTATCTATAAATTCATTTTGCGCAATTTGAACATTATCTGAATTTCCTTCCCATTTACTTAAGGTGGATGATTGCAAACCTCTTCCATATGAAAAACTTAACTCCCATGGGATATTGCCTGTTTGTTTTGCTAATTTGTTTATAGCATCAAGATTATCTATAGACTCAAGGTCTGATTGACCTCCAGATAAAAAAATTATACCTGGAACATCTTTAGGAATAATATTTTTAAAACATTTAAGTGTCATTTCAGCAACATAATTTTTATCAGCTCTATTTAAAGATTCTTTTCCGGATAAAATCATATTAGGTTTAAGTAATATTCCAGATAAATTAACTTTGTGTTTATCTAATTGATTGAAAACTTCATTTAAAGTCTTATCTGTAGCTTCATAACAAGAATTTATACTATGATCTCCATCCATTAAGATTTCAGGTTCTACAATAGGAACTAATCCAACTTCTTGACTAATCAAAGCATATCTGGCCAAATAAATTGCATTTAATTCAATACATTCATTTGTAGGTATTGAATTCCCAATTGTTATTACAGCTCTCCATTTAGTAAATTTCGCACCTTGAGAATGGTAATTTTCAATCCTTTCATATAACCCGTCTAAGCCCTCAGTAATTTTTTCATCATTGAAACCTGTCATATTTTGTGTACTTTTATCAACTTTAATACCTGGGATAATTTTTTTATCCTTTAATAAATCAATAAATAAATTTCCGTCATCTAATTTTTGGAATAAAGTTTCCTCATATAAAATAATTCCACTAATATAATCTTCAATCCCATTTGTGGAAAAAAGTAATTCTCTATAATCTCGCCTATTATTTTCAGTAGATTCAATACCTATGGAATCAAACCTCTTTTTAATTGTAGGAGAACTCTCATCTGATGCTAATACTCCTTTATTTTTACTTACTAATCTTTTAGCTATATCTGATAATTTATTAATATCCATAATTACCTCTCTTTATTTAAATATTACAACTGTTCAATTAGACTTGCATTACCAATAATTAATGGCACTGATTGATGTATATTTTCAGGTATAATATCTAAAGTATTAATCCCATTAGATACAGCTAATCCTCCGCATAATTTATTAATATACGCCAAAGGATTAGCTTCATACATCAATCTTAATTTAGACTTATTATTTATAGTATCTTCAGGATATAAAAACACTCCCCCTTTTAATAAATTTCTATGAAAATCTGCAATTAAAGAACCCACATATCTTGAACTCAAATTACTCTTAATATTATTAACATAATCCTGTGTATTTTTATCCCATGTGGAATAATTACTTTCATTAACACTATAATATTGAGGTTTGTCAGGTAATTTTAATTTATCCTTATACAAAATAAATTTACTATTAAAATGATCTAATATAAAC
>Ga0310124_10003165_pt1 | contig 11158 bp, 11 predicted proteins | sample CB11b_AW_Bot5_MG_FD_203507 | JGI IMG/M metagenome (GOLD analysis project Ga0310124, IMG submission 203507) | Marine microbial communities from Western Arctic Ocean, Canada - CB11b_AW_Bot5 | ecosystem: Environmental > Aquatic > Marine > Oceanic | place: Canada: Western Arctic Ocean | collected...
CTCTACCAATTGAGCTATCGGGGAATATTTACTTGTCGGGCCCGAGCTTCCCATTGACCTATCGGGAATCGTCGAGTTTCCTCGGAGCCTTTCGCTGATTGTCGGGTACTGAGCCTAACCAGGATAGCCCTGCGCGGGGAGCAATCAAGGGCGGGAGAATTATCGGCCCCCGCCCAATCGGGTGCCCTGGGGTCGATTCATGGGGCCTCCCGCGGCGCGATGATATGGTATAATTCCATCTGAATGCGGCCCTTTCCGACACGGATTCAGCGGGTGGAGGAGCTACGATGGCCACAAGCTTTGGTGCGCTGAGCACCGACTTCCACATAACCCACAAGCTCTCGCTGAAGATGGATCTTCCCGACGATCGGGAGACCATCCTCCACCTGTTTGACCAGGTGCGCAAGGCCGAGCCGGGGATGCGGCGGTTCCGGCGGTACGACGGCGAGTTGCTTCTGGAATCCTCTCGTCGCGAGGCCGAGTATCGGTGGCTGGCTCTGCGCCGCACCAGTGTCCGCAGCGGCGCCAGCAATCCTGATCGGATGGATGGAGGCTATCGGTTCCACCGGAACATTCTGCAACTGATCCCCTATCAGTTGTCGATCAGCCCGATCGATGTGGCCTACCAGGAACTTTGGTTCAGCTTCGACCTTGAGTGCAAGGCCAATCAGGACGAGGTGGTCTACGATGCGCTGATCGCCGACACACCGCTGGCGAACCTGATGCAGTGGCCGGATTCCACGATCACGGATGTGCAGCCGATCTTTGGCCTGCGCCTGGGCGGGCGCGAAGGAATGGAGGCGTACTTCGAGGTCAAGACGCGCAACCGCGGTCGACGCAGCGGCGGCGGCGGTCGAACGCGCAACGAGCCGATCGCCGTCATCGTCAGCGTGCGCAAGTCTGGCCCGATCGACAAAGTCGAGGATCTGATCACGAACTTCGACAAGATGTCCCACCACTGCGAGCAGCTTGCCACGGAACGACTCGTGCCCGACCTTCTGACGCCGATTTCCCGGCAGATCACGTCGAGCAGCGCTTAGCCCGTTATTACCCCAGCCAGCCCGGATTATTCATGTCCATTTTCGGCCGCGAAACCCGCGCCGAACACGATCGCGCCGAACGGATCGGACGGTGGGTTCGGGCCCGTACACCATTCGCGATTTTCAGCGGCCTCTTTGGCGTCGTATCGGTGCTGGACGCCGTCACGATCCTGATCGGCTTGACCGCGGGTACGGCCGCGATTGTGCTGGGCGTGCTGGGCCTGCGCGACGTGACGCGGCGGCACGGATTTCTCGGCACACGTTTATGCTATACGGGCATGGTGCTCGGAGCCGCGGGAATCGGCCTCTCGGTCGTCGTCTGGCTGGTGGTGGTTCCGATGATTGACCGCTCGTGAGCAGTCCGGCCGACAGATAGGGTGGTGGCGGCATGACATCGACAACGCTCAAGGTGATGGTGCTTGCCGGCGGCCCGGACCGCGAGCGGGACGTGAGCCTTTCGAGCGGTACCGAAGTGACCGAAGCGCTGCGGACCGCCGGTCACGCCGTGCAGCAACGAGACATCGGACCCGGGGATCTATCCGCCCTCGACAATTTCGTCGCGTGGGGTGGCGATGTGGTTTTCCCGGTGATGCACGGCGGATGGGGCGAGGGCGGCGACCTTCAATCCATTCTGGAAGATCGACGACTGCCGTTTGTCGGATGCAACGCGGAAGCCGCCCGTCTGGCAATGGATAAGCACCGCGCCAAGGTCGCGATGCTGCAGCACGGATTGCCGACGCCGCCCTATGAGTTGCTTGTCCGCGGCCAACGACGCACGCTCGATCCGCCCCTGGTCCTCAAACCGCCCTGTGAGGGAAGCAGCATCGACACGGTTATCTGTCGTGACCGCCGTGAGGCAACCCTGGCCCGATCACGACTGGCCAGGCGGCACCGCTCGCTGATTGCCGAACGATACGTCGCCGGCCTGGAGCTGACCGTCGGCACACTGGAAGTCCGCGACGGCCTGATGGCGCTGCCAACCATCCAGATCGTCGCGGCCGCGTCGTTCTATGACTACGACGCTAAATACGCGAGCGACGATACAAAGTATCTGTTCGACGTCGACCTGCCGCCCGCGGTGCTTCAGACAGTTCGCGACATGGCGCTGAAAACACATCGCGTCCTCGCGTGCCGGCACCTCGGGCGGGTGGACTTCATGATCGACGAACACCATCGGCCGTGGATACTCGAACTGAACACGATCCCCGGTTTCACGACTCATTCGCTGTTGCCGATGGCCGCGGCCAAGGCCGGATATCCGATGCCACGGCTGGTCGATCACCTCGTACGCTTCGCCGCGCACGGCCCCGAGGCGGCTCCGCTGACATCGCGATCGGCTGGCAAGAACGCCGGCAGCTTCGTGCCCGCGGGCGCGTCGATCTAGAGCGTTTTCGCTTTGGATGTAGCGTTTTTATTGTCGTCGAAGTCCGCCGAAGGCGGAACGCGGAGGGCGCAGTCCGCCTTTGGCGGATCCCGACGTAGGTCGTGACTCCAGACCCCGCAGTGGGTCGTCGATGCGGCACAACAACGCCGGGCGCAGATGCAGCCAGCTCAGGACGCTACAGTTGAAGTGAAACCGCTCTAAGATACCTCCACTATTCTCTCTCTCTGTTCTCTGTGACCTATGTGGCGGTTTCCCCCTGTCCTGACGGCATTGTCGCAGCCGGATCCACGTTGAGCGCCACGATCGTCGTGTCGTCGAGGTTGCGGTTGAGACCGATGAAGCGCCGCATTTCCCAGAAAACGTGGCTGACCGTATCGCTGGCCGATTTTCCGACACTGTCGCGCAACGCCGCGTCGATCCGCTGTCGCCCGAAAAACTCGCCGCCAAAGTGGCGGGCTTCGGTCAGGCCATCGGTGTAAATCAGCAGCTTGTCTGCCGGCTCCAGGTCGATCACACCCTTCTCGTACGCTTGACTCTCGTCGACGCCCACGATCATTCCGCCCTCTTCAAGCCGAATGATCTTCTCCCGCCGCAGCAGGAGTGGTGGTTCGTGACCGGCGTTGCAGTACGTCATCCGCAACGTTGCCGGGTCCACGACGCCGTAGAACAACGTGACAAACTCGTTGTCGAGCGTCTCGCGCGTCATCGCCACGTTGACGCGAGAAATCACCTCGTCAAGGTCGTAAAGGTCCTGAGCGTACGCCCGCAGGGCCGACCGCACTGATGCCATCAGGAGACTCGCGGCGATGCCCTTGCCGACGACGTCTCCCACCGCGATGCCGAGGTGTCCCTTCAGGTGAATAAAATCGTAGAAGTCGCCACTCAGCTCGTAGCTCGGATCGAACCGGGCAAAGATGTCGAACGGGGGCATTTTCGGCATCGAAGCAGGCAGCATGCGACGCTGTACCGCGGCGGCCATCTTGAGTTGCCGCAGTGTCTGCTGATGTTCGATCTGTTCGGCGCTAAGCCTCGCGTTCGCGATCGCCGTCGCCATCAACTGAGCAATGGCGGTCAGAAGATCGACCTCGGATTCCGAAAAGTGGCGCTCTTGACCCGTGTAAAGGCGGATGACACCGACCGAACAGCTTTGAAAAATCATCGGCGCCGAGAGAATCGATACGAGCCCTTCGCGCTGGGCGTCCTGCGGATACAGCACGCGTGGATCGGTGGCCATGTCGCGCACGTAGATCACCTGGCCGTCGAGCGTTCGACTGTAAAGGACGCTACGTTCAACGAGGATCGGACCCTTGTTCAGGTACTGCTCGGACAGGTTGTAGACCGCTTCGGTCAGCAGTTCCGTGCCGTCCTCGCTGAGCAGCCGTATGCTCGCGGATTTCACCTGCATCACCTCGGCTGCGCGGCGAGCCGCGGTGTCGAGCAGTCGTTGCGTATCGTGCTGCGCCGCCAGGAGCGTGCTGAGCTGGAACAGCGTATTGAGTTGCTCGACCTTTTGACGCAACTCCACTGCGGTCGGGGAGAGGTCCTCGACGACGCCCGCAACCGATTCGGTTGGCGACGCACCGGCTTCACCATCCGCGGGGCGGACTGGCTGGCGCGACCTTGAATCTTCTGGAAGGGTCACTTTGTGATCGGTGGCGCAGTCGAATCCGCGTCGACCGGCTCATCATCGCGGGCCGGGGATTCCGCGTCGCCTTTCTCGGCGACCGTTTGCGGTATGGGGGGCATTGAAGGCATCGGAGCCGGACGTGCACCGGCGGCGATCTTCTTCTCTGCGTCGTTCAGCCAGATCCGACGCAGCAGCGGCAGCAGTGGATCTCTCGGTCGCCGGCTCTGGGCCAGGTCCAGACCGTAGCGCACCAGCCTGGGCGAGTTGGTCTGGTAACCCAGGTACGCGAGCATCAGCGGCGGCTCGACACGTTCGTTCAAATCGATCAATCGTTCGATCCGGCGCGTGGCCCAACGCAACCGGTCACGGCCCGGAAGCAGCTTCGACTGATAACGCGTCGCCATCACCTCGGGATGACGCGCGAAGTGTTGCCGCAGCGTTGAGGCGGCAGTCCGGATCTTCCCGAACCCGAGCTGGGCATGGATCAGCCCGGTCGTCGCCAGCGGATGATCGGCCTGATACGAAAGGATGCTCTGGTAGCTTTTTTCGGCCCTGAAAAAATCGCCCTCGGCCATTTGCGATTCGGCGGTCCGAAACAGTTCGTTGACGCGCGTATCCGACTTGCCGGCCATGGAGCCCAGCGGCGTCAGATCGTGGTCCAGCATCTTGACGAGTCGACCAAGATGTCCCGGAAGTTCCAGCTCATCCATGTCGGTCCGGTTGGCGTCGCCGTCCACCGTTTTCGACAGCTCTCTGCGGCGGCCAATCTCTCGGGCCCGAGCCGCACGGGCCGCGAGTAGTTTTTCGGCCGTGGGAAGCTCAAGCGTCACACGCTCCGGCGCATCCGGCCGGTCTTCGGTGTCGGTGCCGTCTTGCTCCGGTTGATCCGGCGGGCCATCGGCCGCATCGGGTTCATCCGTGACGGGCTCGCCCCGCATCTGAGCCTCGAGTTTTTTGAGCATGTCGAGATAGACATCGTCACCCGGTTCGGCGTCTTTCGTCTTCTCCGGGTCGAAAATCACCCGTTCGATCAGCTCGATACGCTCCTCCATCTGCTCGAACTGGGCCTCTGCAAGCTTCGCATCTGCAGGCTGCGGCTCGACGAGGTTCATGATTTGATCACCGATTTCCAACGATGGGGTCCACATGGATATCTTGTCGAGCCGTCCCGGTGCGCCGTCCCCGGCGCGGTCATCGAAATCCGGCCCTTCGCTTCCTTCCTGTTTCTCGCGCTTCGGCTTCGCCTTACCGACTTCAGGTGGTATCACCGCCGCGGCGACGGCGTCCGGATCCGACATCTCGATCGACGGCAGATCGGGCCTGACCGGAACGGCGCGCAGGCCGCGCAATTCCGAAGCCTCCAGGCGAAGGAGTGTCCCGTCACGCTTGGCGATGCGTGTGAACGTGCCCTCAGATCTGCCAGCGTCGGCCAGCAACGTGCCCGACAGGGATGCGACGGACCGGCCGTAGGTCGCCGTGGCGGCATCGCGCCCCTGAACCGTGGGCAACAACCGCGATCGCTGATCGTAGATGTTCCCCGCGGAAATGGCCGGCGCTCCGCTGAACACCGGCCGCGGCGCCAGACTCGTGTAGGACGGGCCCGATCGCCCCAGATTTCCCAGCGACATACTGCGGGCGCGGAAGCGGAACAGATCGTCGGTGCCCAACTGGTCACTAAAGGCGCCGGCGGCGACGTAGCCAAGAGTGCCATCTTCGTCGCGGAACTCCCGGCCACCGGCCACGTTGCCCGTGATCACGAAGTTCCGGGCCCGGTAGTTGATTCGTTCGGCCTGCCGGTTGATCCCGCCGCTGCCGCGCTGGAGATTCCGGTCGAGTCTGTGCTGCGCCATGCCCGCGTTCGGCACGGCCCCGATGGACACACCGAAGACGATCAATCGGATGACATGTTTCATGGTCCGTCCCACCTTTCAACGTAGATCGACTCAGGTCGTGTCCCGCGAGTCAGCCGTCGTCCGGAGCCGGCGGCCCCTCTATAGATAGGCCCCCGATACAGGCTCCCGATACAGGCCGAGCCAGGGAGACTTTGGGGGTGCGGCCTGAGGTCCCCTATTCTACGCCGCTCTACGCCGCGTCGAGGCGGTGGGTCGCCGCAATCGAGATCCACGGTGGCGGCCGCCGAAACCGGCGGTCGGTCGATGAACGCCGCGTCGAGCAACCGCGTCAGGCGATCCGAACCACCTCGAAACGCTTGGTGCCGCGCGGCAGATCGACTTTGATGGTGTCCCCGACCCGCGTTTTCATCAGCGATTCTCCGATCGGGCTGCGGAGCGTCACCTCGATCGTGTCCGCATCCGGGTCGAAGGTCCCGCTGGCCTCACCTACCAGCTTGTAGATCTCCTCCGCGCCGTTCGCCACGTCGCGCAGCGTGACCAACGAGCCGAGGAACGCCATGTCATCGGGCACGTCGGAGTCGTCCGCGACCCTCGACGTCTTCAACCGTTGCTCGATGCGGCGGATTTCCGCTTCGAGAAGACCCTGTTCTTCGCGGGCAGCGTGGTATTCGGCGTTCTCGCTGAGGTCTCCGAGGGCCCGAGCCTCGCCGATGCGCTTGCTCAGCACGGGACGTTTCGCCTTCATCTCTTCCAGCTTTTCTTCCAGCAGCGACTTTTCGTCCGCAGTGATGAAATCCATGGCAGCAGCCCGTCCCTATTCAAAGCCCGTCGCCGACAATCATATCATGAGGTCACGAGTTCCCCGATTGTATCTGACCGAGGCAAACCGCTCGCTCGCTGCGCGTTTCTCACAAGTTTCGTCACTCGGTTTTGTAAAGGCAAGCGGTGTTGGGACTTGAGGCGGGGCCTTCGATACTCGGCCGACGATAGGCCGCAAAACCCGTACGAAGACAGGCCGAATCGTTCGAGGGCGCGGCACGCCCATTTCATAAGCGACCGAAGGTCGCTTATGCCGGAGCTAACGCCTGCTCGGACGACCCGCCAGAAGGCCATACAGGCACCACGCGACGACGACGGCCACCGCCACGGTCACGATGTTCCTGCGCCAGGGCCCCGACGACCAATCAAGGGGATTCTCGGTCAGCGCCCAGACAGTCTGAATGGGGCTGACCCGCATGACCCAGGCCGGACCGTTCTGCGAGCCCAGGGGCACGTCCGCGAGCGCCACGATCAGCGGTTCTGCCAGAAACAACAGCAGGCACAGCACCACCGCCACAAGTCGGTGCAAACCGTTCAGTGATCGCAAACCGACAACCACCAGCAGAGCGGTCAGCAGACTCCATGCGACGACGGCCAAGTCGAGCCAGAGCATTTGAAGATAAGGCCACCGCGCGGTCAGAGCCAGCGGCCAGATGACGATCTGGAAGATTGCGATCAGGGCAAGCCATTCCAGGATCGCCCAGGTCACCGCGCCGTCGGCCGACCCGTCGAGGCTCAGACGGACCGTCGGCCACACAGCCGTCAGGCCGATCAGGCTGCAGAAGATCATCCACCGCGTCGCTGGCACGGGTGAATCGATCGACAACGATACGGCCCACGCGCCCAACAGCCACAGACACCAACCAAGCACGATCGCGCGCAATATCACGCTATGCGTGTTCGCCGCACCGCGGCGCGAGTTCGCACCGCACGGTGGAACATGGGGCGCATCAGGAACATGCGTCCGTGTCGGCGTGTCCTCATGCGCCTCTTGCGGATTCAACGTGTCCGGATCGTTCACCGCGGTTCAGTGTAACCGGTCCGGATCGCACCTCCTCCGCGAGGGGACGAGTGAAGAAAGATGTTGCCATCGTAGATGTCGACGATCCTGCCTCCGGCGTCTATCGACCCGCCGTGCTGCGATGCCACATGGGCAAGCAGGAGCAATTTCTTTCGCGCCTCGGGTTCGATCGGGTACGCCCGCCCCGGGGGCAACCCCCACCGAATCAGGCCGTGCGTGGTTCGCAGCACGAGGTGGACACGTCCGGTGGGGTCGCGGCCGCTGACATCGATCGCCTCGACCTGATCCATGTACGGTTCCGGGGCGAGCAGCCGTACCAACGCGATTGCCGCGGCCAGATCGGTTCCGATCCACCGTTTGCCAACGTTCGGTGGCGGCTGGGCCGAACCGACGATCAGCGGCAGGCCGAGCTTCCTCGCCGCATGGCGCAGGTAGAGTCCCGGCAATCGGACACCATGCCGATCCACCAGGTGAAAACCGTGTCGGCTGCGAGCCGCGGCCACGGGCCTGCGGTAGTCGGCGTGTACCAGAACGCGACCGTCAAAGGTGCGCCGGATCTGGCGCACCCGCTCAAGCCATGCGATCTGCTTCAGCGACGCGGCGGTCGCGAGCAGACTCCGCGGATCGAGGGGGTTGTTCGTCGCCGCCCTGGCCACTACCTGCTGAAGCTGCCACCGAATCGACTGGCCCATCCACGGTGGCGCATCGGCCAGGATCGCCTGCTCGGCCTGAACGCCTTGAGGGCGACGGGCCGCGACGTATGTGTCCAACTGCCGCTCTGCGAGCAGCCAGATCCAGCACCCCGCGGCGACCATTGCGGCCACGCCGAAAAGCCTCAAGACCGCGTTGATCCGCGGCCAGTTCCAGCGCGACCATGGCGTGACGACACGAGCTCTCGATCGGCGACGCGACTTCTTGAAAAACGGGGCCATGCATACACCCTTCCCGGGACGGGTTTCTCAACCGGAATCCGACGGTTTCATCGGCAAGAGGAGACGGCACGCGCCAGCGACCCCCGTGAGACATCGCTAGAGCGTGCTCTGCTATGCTGGGCCGCGACCGCGGATCAATCGCCACTGACAGAATGGGATTGTTGGTCACATGGCGCGCGAAGATCCCGGCGTACGGGGGGAGCCGAAACCAAATACCCTCCTGTCAGGGGCTCTCAGGCAGGTTCCTGCAATGGTGTCTTCATGAGCGGCGATAACGGATCGGCGGCGACCGACGGAGTCATGAGCCGCACGCGCCCGGCCAGAAATATCCAGGCGGATATCGCGTTCAGCGTACCGATCATCCGGCGCCTGTGTGACGTGGATTTCGGCGGCGCCTTCGCCGTCAAGGACTGCGAGTTGATCGCCGTCCAGGCGATCGAGGACAACGAAGCGGTGATCCGCCGCGCCGGCCAACTGTGTCGCTGCGGCCGCTGGACGCTGGTCAAGACCGGCAGCCGGACCGACGGAGCACGGGCCGAGGCAGCCACCGTCGGACCCGAAACGATTCAACACCTCAAGGACGCACGCGCCTCGTGCCTGGCCGTCGAGACCGGCCGCGTCATGCTCGCGGACAGGTCGCGCCTGCTGGCCGCCGCCGACGCGGCCTGCATCGCGGTGGTGGGCTTCAGCCTGTGACGTCAAGCTGCTTCTGCAAATGCGCCACGTAGTTGACCGGCGCATGATCGGCAAGGAACAACGGCGGCTGATTCCATCGGCGATGCTCCCAACGGTTCGGCGAGTTGGCCCGATCGGCGGCGACGTCGCGGCGAGGGGGGTCGACCAGGTGCCGACCGTCACGGGCCAGGTAGTGCAACTCGCCGACGTGACGGAAACCGTTTGCGCCGATGGCCGGTGGTACTCGAGTGACGAGATCAGCGCCATTCACGACGCGGTAAACAGATGTCGTTTCGAATGAACCCACAAGATCGGCGTCACCCACTCGCGGCGAGCCGAAAGTGTACACGGCGTGGGGCGCGTGCCTCGTTGCGGCCAGCGTCGCCACCGCGCCGCCCAGGCTGTGACCGGTGAAGAAAAGCGGGCCATCGATGTGGCGAATCGCGTCGCGCAAGTCGTCCTGAACGGCGTCCAAAGCGAGCTGGAAGCCCCGGTGCACCCTTGCGAACTCCCGCGCGACGAAACGCGCATCCAAGTTGTTGCGCCAGTCCTTCGCCTTGCTGGTGCCGCGAAATACAACCACACCGAACGAATCGAGGCTCGTCGAATTCGGCACGATCATCGCACATTGCGTGCCACGCCTGTCGAGAAAACGCGATTCCTCCAGGCCGGCCTGTGCGAGAATCTGCTGGCGCGTGTCGGCCGCGTCACCCGATTGCGATCCAGCAACCTGCCTGTAGACCAGGCGCGACAGCTCCGCGAGCCACCATGCGGTGGCAATGCGGAACGTCGGCGCATGGATGTCGATCGTCGGCAGCGGGTCCGGTTCGAAAAACTCAGTCGCTTCGCCGGGTCGCAGCAGCGCATTCCAGCTGTAATCAAAGTCCACGAAAGACTCCGCGGGCAGCGACCCGTCAGGTATGCGACTGGTCATCTCGCCACTCTAGCGGATCCACTTGATAGAAACTTCTCACCTCCTCATAGAGCTCAGGGTGTTTACGCTTTAGAGCCTTCGGCTTCTCGAAGAACGTTTCTGTCAGCACCGCAAAGAACTCAGCGGGCGATGCAGCCCCGTAGTGGTCAAGGACCGTCTTGCGGCCTTTCTTTGCCTTCTTTATCAGTCTTTCGAATTCGGGGTGCATGACTCTCGCCCAACTGACGTAGTGAGATGTCTGATTCAGGATCGGCGTACCATCCATGGATCCGTCCGCCTCGTCGAACTTGCGGGCAAACTCGTGCAGCACGACGTTTCGACCGTCCTTCGCGTCCAATGCGCCGTGAAGAACATGGTCCCATGCCAGGACCACAGGCCCCCTCTGCCACGATTCTCCGAGGCGCAGCTCGTCCTGAACCACGCTGATGACGCCATCGCGTTTCGATTGCCTCGCAACATAGGCGCCGGGATAGACGAGGATCGATCTGAATGTTGGATAGTACTTCGGTTGTCGGTTCAAGAGCAGAATGCACGCACTCGCCAAAACGGTGACTCTGATCTCACCCGTGATTTCCAGTCCGGCTCACCCCTCGAATCTCTTTTCGTCAAGAAAAACCTGAATATGCCCGTGAAGTTCCGTCCTGAGACGCTCGGGGAGCCGCTTGTAGATCGCAACGTTCGTCTGCAGTATCTGCTGCCACGCTTCTGGCAAGGGTTGGCACGCGAGCCTCTTGCGCCTGGACTGCCTCGATCTGCGTATCAGGGTGTAATACGCATCTCGATTAGTTCTCATGCACGATCCAGTCGGTTTTGCATAGAGATCGGAATCGATCCTCGTCGAGTTGGTTCCATGCGTGAGTGCTCGTGTTAAAT